>ENA-UOOI01000898-UOOI01000898.1-fermentation-metagenome-genome-assembly--contig:-NODE-898-length-34882-cov-13.405433_pt1 | contig 34882 bp, 34 predicted proteins | sample MGYA00245779_ERZ724027 | MGnify/ENA primary metagenome ERZ724027 (study PRJEB28704, sample SAMN03018318) | fermentation metagenome | biome: anthropogenic terrestrial biome; feature: soil; material...
CATCCAGCTCGATTTCCAGATGCCGGAGCGCTTCGACCTGACCTATACGGGCGAGGACGGCGGTAAGCACCGCCCCGTCATGCTGCACCGCGTGATCTTCGGCAGCATCGAACGGTTCATCGCCATCCTGACCGAGCACTACGCCGGCGCTTTCCCGATGTGGCTGGCCCCGGTGCAGGTCCGCGTGCTGCCGATCTCCGACGCCACCGCGGAGTATGCGAAGAAGCTCGCGGAGCAGCTCAAGGGCACCGGCCTGCGCGCGGAGCTCGACGGGCGCAACGAGAAGATCGGCTACAAGATCCGCGAGGCCCAGCTCCAGAAGATCCCGTACATGCTGGTCGTGGGCGAAAAAGAAATGCAGAGCGGCACCGTTTCCGTCCGCGGCAGGAAGAGCGGCGACCTCGGCTCCATGAAGCCGGAGGAGTTCGCCGTCCGCGCCCGGCGGGAAATCCAGGAGAAAGCCGCGGACTGACGGTCGGAAAGGAGCGCCGGAACCATGAAACTGGCTTTTATCGGCTGCGGAAACATGGCCCTTGCCATGATGGGCGGGGCCCTTCGCGGCGGCTTCTGCGGGGCGGACGGGATCGTCGCCTCCGGCCCGCGCGAGCCGGCGCTTTCCCGCGCGCGGCAGGCGTTCGGCATCCGCACCACGCGGGATAACGCGGAGGCCGCCGGAGAGGCGGAGACCGTCGTGCTTTCCGTCAAGCCGCAGGTGTGCGAGACCGTGGTGCGCGGGATCGCCGGGGCCGTCGGGGAGCGCGCGCTGGTCGTTTCGATCGCCGCGGGCAAAACGCTGGAATGGCTGCAAAAGAGGTTCGGCAGGCCGGTCCACCTGGTGCGCGCCATGCCGAACACCCCGGCCGCGGTGGGGGCCGGCATGACCGCCGTCTGCCCGAATTCCGCCGTGACGCCGGAGGAAACGGAGCGCGCCCTGCGCCTGTTCCGGTCGTTCGGCCGGGCGGAGGTGCTGCCCGAGCGCCTGATGGACGCGGCCGGCTCGGTGGGCGGCAGCTCGCCCGCCATGGTGTTCATCCTGATCGAGGCCATGGCCGACGCCGCGGTGGCGGACGGCATGCCCCGCGCGCAGGCGTACACCTTTGCGGCGCAGGCCGTGCTGGGCGGCGCCGAAATGGTGCTGAAGACGGGCCGGCACCCGGCGGAGCTGAAAGACGCGGTCTGCTCGCCCGGCGGCACGACGATCGAGGCCGTGCAGACGCTGGAAAAGGCGGGCTTCCGCAGCGCCGTGATCGAAGCCCTGCGGGCCTGCACGCGCAAATCGAAAGCCGTCTGAAGACCGGGGGACCGGCCCTGCGGCCTTCTCCAGTTGTGCGGAAGGATTCGTTGCTTCTCCCCCGCCTCCGGCGGGGGAGAAGCAACTTTTCTCTCTCGGATACGATTGGAATTGCCGGAAAGGATGTTCGAAAAATATAAAGAATGCGTTTTAGTCCGGCGTCGGACCGGACCGAAGCGCATTTTTTGCTGCTTTATGTTACCGGCCTTTTCCGATGCCGGAAGGGCGCCGTTCCCCAGGAGACCAGGCGAAGGCCCTCCCGATCGGCCAGCTTCAACAGATCATCCCCGAGCAGGAAGCGCAGCTCCATCTCGCGCTTGGCCCATTCCGGCGTCAGGGCCTCCATCCGCGGGTCCGGGCAGGCGGGGTGCAGGAACATCTCCGTAACGCCCTCGCGGGCCGAAGCCGCCCGGCGCAGATAATAATCCCGCAGGGATTCGTAATTCGGGATGCGGCGGACGGGCCGCGGGTCCGTGATCTCGTCGTCCGGCAGATCGACCCCCATGGCCCCGGCCAGCCCGACCACGGCGGCGAACAGCGCCCGCACGGGCCGCGGGATCTCGCCGCCGTAGAGGTCCGCGAGAAACGCGCTCCGCTTCGGCAGGCGGAACGGCAGCCGGTATTTTCGGCACAGCCGGAAGGCGTTGAGGAAAAACGGCCTGCCGTTAAGACCGTAGAGCAGATCGCTGTGGCAGTCCGCGTGGTCCGGCGGGCAGCCCCCGGCGGCTATCTTTTCCACCTGCGCCTCAAGCTCCGCCGTGACCTCGGCCGATTTCGCCCGCTTGGCCAGCAGCTTTTTGTCGTTCGTCAGCCCCTGCCCGTCGTCCAGCGAGGGGACGGAGCCGGCGGGCGCGACGGCGTGCCAGCGGTTTTCGGCCCAGTCGCAGTGGAGCGCCCAGTGGACGCCCGCGGGGATCTTGAGGGAGGCGGCCGCATGGATCGCGCTGCCCGCGCGCGGGGCCGGGCAGAGCAGGGAGACGGAGGTGATTCTCTTTTCCCCGAAGAGCCGGAGGATCGCCCGGTCCGCGCTTTCGCAGATGCCGAAATCGTCGGCGTTGACGATCAGCCAGCGCTCACCCATCGGTGCCGGCCTTTTCTTCCGAAGAAGCTTCCGGCTCCGCGGCGGGGCCGTTCTCCGCCGGAGCTGCGTCCGGAAGGCCGCTGCCCGAAGGACCGTTTTCTTTGCCGAAATGCAGGAAGAAGGAGCACACGCAGCTGCAGATCATCGCGGCGACCGGGAAGATAATCATCAGGAAGCGCGCCGCACCGCCCGGGTCGGGGCCCGGGTGATCGCCGTTTTCAAAGCCGTAAAGCTGGTAGACCAGCAGAAAAGCCAGACTCGTGAAGAAACCGCTGAGCCGGTTCATGAAGCCCAGGGTGCTCGAATAGATCCCCTCGCGGCGCAGGTGGTATTTCCGCGTGTCCTCGTCCATGATGCGGGCGCCGATCAGGTCCATCGTCGAGATCGCGCCGGCGAAGCCGAAGCCGACGATGCAGCAGATCAGCACCGCGGCGGTCAGGCTGCGCGCAAAATACAGCGGAAGAAAGCCGGCCGCGAGAACGATCAGCGCGCCGCGCCAGGCGGGCATCAGCGTGAATTTCTTGATGATCGCCACCCAGGCCAGCATGCCGGCGACGGCCACCAGCAGCACGGACCCCAGCAGGATAGTGGATTTGCCGCTGTCGAGCCCGAGCGAGTATTTCACGAAGAACGGCACTGCCTGCATGACCAGCGCCATTGTCGCGCTGTAGAAGGCGTTCGTCAGGCCGAAGGCCCAGAATTTCGGATTCGTGACGACCGCCTTGATGGAAGGGCCTACGGGCGGCTTCTCCGTCTGCTGGGCCTGGGGCGTTTCGCGGCAGCCCGAGACGGAGAGCAGAATCACCGCGACCGCCAGCGCGCCGTACACGACCGCCGTCGTCCGGTAGCCGATCTGCTTGGTCACGACCGGCGTCAGCGCGATGCTGAGGATCATCGCCAGAAGCTGGAACGCCTGCCGCATGGAGTTGGTCTTCGCGCGCAGCACGTCGCCGGTGAAGAGCTCCGGGAACAGGGCACCGTAGTTGGTGTTGATCAGCGAGTCGAGGGTCCCCGTCAGGATGTACATCAGCAGCATGTAGACGAACAGCTCCGTCTGGCCGGCGAGCGCGGGCGGGTTGAAAAACAGGATGAACGCCAGCACCAGGCACGGGGCGCCGATCACGAGCCACGGCCGCCGCCTTCCCCACGGCGTGCGCGTGCGGTCGGACAAAAAGCCGTACACCGGGTTGTCGATGGCGTCGATGAACGTGTAGATGAAAAGGATTAGGGAATAGTGCTTGGTCGAAAGGCCCAGGCTGTCCACGTAAAAGATCGCCGCGTAGGTTTTGAACATGTTGACCGGGATCGAGGTGCCGAACATGCCGAAAGCATAGCGCAAGGGATTGGTCTGCTTCGCTTGGGAAGCCGGCGGATTTTTCATGGTTATTCCTCCTGAGGCGTCCGTTCGTTTTCTCTATTCTATCACCGTCCCCGTGTCTGAAATATATCGATACGCTATAATTTTTATATCGTTCCTGTAAAATTGCAATCGTTCCGAAGCGGAAAAGCAGAGAAAACGACAGAATGATTGAATTTTCTTTCCGATTCGGCTATAATCTAAAAGGAAATATTTACTAATTCAGGAAACGGGGTGTCGGAGTTGTATTTTGCGCATCGCAGCGAGGACGGGAGGCAGCAGTCCGTCGAGGACCATCTCGCCGGAACGGCCGGCCGCGCGCAGAGGTTTGCGGAGGCGTTCGGCGCCGGGGAATTCGGCAGGTTCTGCGGGATGCTGCACGACGCCGGGAAGTATTCGCGGGAATTTCAGCGCAGGCTGCTGGAAAACGGACCGAAGGTGGACCATTCGACGGCCGGCGCGCAGGCGGCCGTCCGGGCGTCCGCCACCGGATTCGGGCTGATCGCGGCGTACTGCGTGGCGGGTCACCACGCCGGCCTGCCGGACGGCGGGAGCCGCGCCGACCCGGAGGGGGAGGCGACGCTTTCCGCGCGGCTGAAGCGTTCCGGCCTTCCGGATTTCAGCCCGTTTTACCGAAGCGTCGACCTTCCGTCCCTGATCCCGAAATCGCCCCCGCCCATCCGCATGACAGGGAAAATGGGGTTCTCCGCGTCCTTTTTCATCCGGATGCTGTTTTCCTGCCTGGTGGACGCGGATTTTCTGGACACGGAGGCGTTTGAGAAAAACGGCTCGGTCTGCAGGGGAACGGGGGATCCCATTCCGGCGCTGCGCGGCAGACTGGAAAAATACGTAAAGAAGTTTCGGAATCCCTCCGGCAGACTCAACGCGAAGCGCAGCGAGATCCTGGGCGCCTGCCTGGGCAAAGCCGAAGGCCCCCGGGGCCTTTACACCCTCACGGTGCCGACCGGCGGGGGCAAGACCATCTCCTCGCTCGCGTTTGCGCTCCGCCATGCGGCCCTGCACGGGATGAAGCGCGTGATCTACGCCATTCCGTACACCAGCATCATCGAGCAGAACGCCGCGGTGTTCCGCGGCATCCTCGGCGACGAAAACGTGCTGGAGCACTACAGCAGCTTCGAGTATGACGACCGCGAGGACGAGATGGACCCGAGGCGCCTGGCCGCGGAAAACTGGGACGCGCCGGTGGTCGTCACGACGAACGTGCAGTTTTTCGAGTCCCTGTTCGCGAACCGGACCTCGCGGTGCCGGAAGCTCCACAATATCGCGGACAGCGTGGTGATCTTCGACGAGGCGCAGATGATCCCGCGGGACTATCTGCTGCCCTGCGTCCGCGCGATCGCGGAGCTGGTGCTGAACTACCGCTGCACGGCGGTGCTCTGCAGCGCGACCCAGCCCGCGCTGCAGGGCCTTTTCCCGCCGGAGACGAAAAGCGCCGAGATCTGCGGGAACGTCCCGGAGCTTTACCGCTTTTTCCGGCGGACCCGCCTGACGCAGGCCGGCGAACTGGACGACGGGGTCCTGGCGGAGCGGCTGAACGCACAAAGCCAGGCGCTCTGCGTGGTGAACGGCCGCAGGCACGCGCAGAACCTGTATTCGCTGCTGAAAGAGGAGGGGCGGTTCCACCTTTCCACCCTGATGACGCCGGTGCACCGCAGCCGGGCGCTCAAGAAGATTCGGGAGCGCCTGAAAAACGGGGAACCCTGCCGTGTGGTTTCCACCAGCCTGATCGAGGCCGGCGTCGACGTGGATTTCCCGGCCGTGTACCGCGAGGAGGCCGGACTGGATTCCGAGATCCAGGCGGCGGGGCGCTGCAACCGGGAGGGGAAACGCTCCGCGGAGGAAAGCCTTGTGACGGTCTTCCGAGCGGAAGGAAAATACCGCGGGCATCTTCCCGCGTCGGTGCAGGTGCCCGCGGGCGTGACGAGGATCGTCGAATCGAAATACGACGACGTCGCTTCACCGGAAGCGATCCGCTGTTATTTCGAGACGCTGTACCGCGTTTCGGCGGAGCAGCTGGACCGGAAGGGCATCGTGGATCGGCTGGAGCGGGGAGCGGCCGACAATTTCAGCTTTCCCTTCGCCCGCGTGGCGGAGGATTTCAAGCTGATCGAAAGCGGGACGAAGGCCGTTCTGATCCCGAAGGAGCCGAAGGCCGAGGCGCTCGCGCGGCGGCTGCGGACCGGGGAACGCAGCCGCGGGCTGTTCCGCGCCGTGGGGCCTTACTGCGTGAACGTCTACGAGCCCCAGCTCCGCGCGCTCTGCGACGGCGGAGCGGCAGAGTACCTCGACAGCGGGATCGCCGTCCTGACGGACCTGAAGCTCTATTCCGAGGAGACGGGCCTGGCGCTTACGCCCGGCCCCGGCGAGGCTTTGTTCTCATAAGAGAAACGAAGGGCGGCGGATTTTGCCCGCCGCCTCGCCGAAGCCGCTCATACATCCAACCAAACTGTTTCAACCCACGCGCCCGCCGGGACGCGACAAAAATAAAGCGGACTTATTATATCAGAAGATTAAAAAAAAATCAAAAGAAGGGATTGACATATTTATGAAATAGAGTATAATACAGGCATAACGCAATATACATCCAACAAAACTGAAAAAAGAAAGGAGCGATTCTATGGGGTACGGAGTTCGGGTGGAAGTCTGGGGGCCGTGGGCGCTGTTCTGTCGGCCGGAGATGAAGGCGGAGCGGGTCTCCTACGACGTGATCACGCCCTCCGCCGCGCGCGGCATCCTCGAAGCCGTCTATTGGAAGCCGGAGATCCGGTACAAAATCGACAGCATTTATGTCTGCAACCCCATCCGGTTTGCCAACGTCCGGAGGAACGAGGTCTCCTCGAAGCTGCCCCGCGGCGACGGCCTCGCCGCGCTGAACGGGGAGAAAGTGCCGTATCTGTACGCCCCGCAGGTGATCCAGCAGCGCGCCTCGATGATCCTGCGGGACGTGCGGTATGTGATCGAGACCCATTTTGAGCGGACGGGGAAGGGCGGGGCGCAGGACTCTGAGGAGAAGCACTACGCGATCCTGATGCGCCGGCTGAAACACGGCCAGTGTTTCCACCAGCCGTGCTTCGGCTGCCGGGAGTTCCCGGCCTCTTTCCGTCTGTTCGAGAGCGAGTCCGTCCCGACCGCGCCGGAAAACATGGGGGAAAAAGATCTGGGCTATGTCCTGTACGACCTGAATTATTCCAACCCGAGGGACATCCGCCCGATGTTTTACCGCGCGGTGATGCGGGACGGGAAAATCGACGTTGCGAACAGCGAGGTGATCGCATGATTCTTCAGTCGCTGGTCCGGTATTACGGGATCCTCGCCGCGCAGGGCAAGGTCCCGAAGCCGGGATACTGCATGGCCAAGACCTCGTTCGCGCTCAACCTTTCGCGGAACGGGGAACTTCTGGGAATCCTCCCGCTGAAAAAGACGGTGCGGCGCGGGAAAAAGGAAGTCGAGGTGCCGCAGGAAAAGGAAGTCCCGGAGCTTGCGACCCGCTCGGTGAACGTCTGCGCCAATTTTCTCTGCGACAGTTCCTCCTATCTTCTCGGCCTCGACAAGAAAGGGAAACCGGAGCGCACGCTGCGGTGCTTCGAGGCCAGCCGGGAGCTGCACCGGGCGGTCCTCTCCGGCGCGGAGTCCCCGGCGGCCCGGGCGGTGCTCGGCTTTTTCGAGAGCTGGCGACCGGAAAAGGCCGCGGAGCATCCGGCTGTCCGCGAAAAGCTGGACGATCTGCTGGCGGGCGGATACCTGATCTTCATGATCGACGGCGGGATTTTCGCGCAGGACGACCCCGCGATCCGCCGGGCGTGGGACGCTTACCGCGAAAGCCGGGAGTCCGGGGTGCAGATGCCCTGCCTCGTCACGGGGAGGGAAGGGCCCGTCGCCGTGCTGCACGGGAAGATCAAAGGCGTGGCGCACGCACAGACCTCGGGGGCGAGCCTCGTCAGCTTCAATTCCGACGCTTATGAGTCCTTCGGACGCGAGAAAGAGCAGGGGCTGAACGCCCCGGTCGGAGAATACGCCGCGTTCGCGTATGTGACGGTGCTGAACCGCCTGCTCGCGGACGGGGAGCACCGCCAGAGCTTCGGGGACACCACCGTCGTTTACTGGGCGGAAAGCCCCGCGCCGGTCTACCGGGATATTTTTAACGCGACGCTGAATCCGCAGGACGAGGCCGCCGAGCGGACGCTGGATTCCGTCATGACCCGGATCGCGCAGGGAAAGCCCGTGGCGGAGGGCGTCGACCTGAAGACGCCGTTCGCGATTCTGGGCCTGGCCCCCAACGCGGCCCGCGTCTCCGTCCGCTTTTTCATGCGCGACAGCTTCGGCTTTTTTCTCCGTAACCTGAAGCGGCATTACGACGATCTTGAAATCGAGAAAGCCCCGCAGGATTTTCCGTATCTCACCCTGTACTGGCTGCTGCGGGAGACCGTGAACCAGAAGTCGAGCGACAAATCCGCTTCGCCGCTGATGAGCGGCGAGACCCTTCGGTCCATCCTGCTCGGCCTGCCGTATCCGCAGGCGCTGCAGAGCGCCGTCCTGCTCCGCATCCGCGCCGAGCAGGACGACCCGGACCACCATATCCAGAAGATCACCCGCGGGCGGGCCGCGATCCTCAAAGCCTGCCTGCTGAGAAAGCCCCACAACGAATCTTATAAGGAGGTATTGACCGTGTCGCTGAACGAAGAAAGCAACAACCGGGCGTACGTGCTCGGGCGTCTGTTCGCCGCGCTGGAAAAGACGCAGCGGGACGCGAATCCGGGAATCAATTCGACCATCAAGGACCGGTATTTCACATCGGCTTGCACCACACCCTCCAGCGTCTTTCCGACCCTTTTCCGGCTGTACGAGAACCACATCGCGAAGGTCAGAAAATCGGAGAACGGCAAGGGCATTGCGGTAAACGACGACAAGTTGGTCGGCGGGCTGATGAATAAGCTGGATGTGGAGGAAAATCCGTTTCCGGCGCATCTGCTGCTGAACGACCAGTCCGTTTTCGTCCTCGGCTATTACCATCAGGTACAATGGTTCTTTACCCCAAAAAATAAAAAGCAGGACTCAAAGGAGGAAGCATGATGAGCAACCCGATTCGCAACCGGTATGAATTCGTGATCCTTTTCGACGTGAAGAACGGGAACCCCAACGGCGACCCGGACGCGGGCAACATGCCGCGCATCGACCCGGAAACCGGCCTCGGCATCGTCACCGACGTGTGCCTCAAGCGCAAGATCCGCAATTATGTGGAGACCGTTAAGGAAGATCAGCCCGGCTACCGCATCTACATCAAGGACAATGTCCCGCTCAACGTCAGCGACCAGGGGGCCTATCAGGCGCTCGGGATCGACCCGAAAAAGATCAGCAAAAAGGATGATCCGGATATCGACCGCAAGATCCGGGATTATATGTGCGGTCAGTATTACGATATCCGCACGTTCGGCGCGGTGATGACGACCTTTGTCAAGGCGGCCCTCAACTGCGGCCAGGTGCGCGGCCCGGTCCAGATCGGTTTCGCCCGCAGCATCGACCCGATCGTCCCGCAGGAGATCACGATCACGCGCGTCGCGATCACGACCGAGGAGGACGCCCAGAAAAAAGGGACGGAGATGGGCCGGAAGCATATTGTCCCTTACGCGCTCTATCGGGCGGAAGGATTCGTCTCGGCCAATCTCGCGCGCCGCTTCACCGGATTTTCCGAGGAGGATCTTTCCCTGCTCTGGGAGGCCATTATCAATATGTTCGAGAACGACCGCTCGGCCGCCCGCGGCGAGATGGCCGTGCGCGAACTGATCGTGTTCCGGCACGACAGCGAGCTCGGGAACGCCCCGGCGTATAAGCTGTTCGATACCGTACACGTGGAGAGAAAGAACAAGTCCGTCCCGGCGCGGGATTATTCCGATTACGCGCTGGAGGTCCATACGGAGGCGCTGCCGGCCGGCGTGACCTGCACCCGTATGATCTGAAAACAAGAGCTTCCCAAAAACGGGAAAGGATCGGAATGCTGAAATAAATGACGGTGCGAACCTGAAGCGCACATGATTTCTTCGGCAGGCTCGCACCGGATTTCAAGTCTGAATTTTCCTAAATAAGAAATATAGCGAAAGTACAGACTGTTTTTGCCGCCGTTTTTGCTCATTTTGCTTTTTTATAAGTACGACGATCCTTTCCGCTTGTATATTTTTGCTGTCGCTCCCCCCGCGGGGAGCGTGGATTGAAATACCTTCGGCATGACGTCTATGAAAACGATATCTTTGGGTCGCTCCCCCCGCGGGGAGCGTGGATTGAAATTTCTGAATTGGCCTGGATTTGCTCATGAATGGTTGTCGCTCCCCCCGCGGGGAGCGTGGATTGAAATGTATTCCGGCTGCGCTTATCTTTCGAAATCGTAAAGTCGCTCCCCCCGCGGGGAGCGTGGATTGAAATACTTCCTCTTTGGTTCCTGCGATGATTAGTGTTAGTCGCTCCCCCCGCGGGGAGCGTGGATTGAAATCATGAAGATTTTGTACCTCTGCTCGAAGGCGTCAGTCGCTCCCCCCGCGGGGAGCGTGGATTGAAATCACACGAACATCAAAGCGGCCCTCGCCGCGGGGATCGTCGCTCCCCCCGCGGGGAGCGTGGATTGAAATCGTTAAACGCAGATGGGGAAACGGAAGTGGATAGTCGCTCCCCCCGCGGGGAGCGTGGATTGAAATCCCGCAGGGTTTGGCAGATGCCAACACAAACGCAGTCGCTCCCCCCGCGGGGAGCGTGGATTGAAATCAAGAAGGAAAAGACCATCAGGCATGTTTACACGAAGTCGCTCCCCCCGCGGGGAGCGTGGATTGAAATCACACGAACATCAAAGCGGCCCTCGCCGCGGGGGTCGCTCCCCCCGCGGGGAGCGTGGATTGAAATTTCGCGTCGGTCGGTGGTGACCGAAAGTACAATGTCGCTCCCCCCGCGGGGAGCGTGGATTGAAATTTGATCTCAAAATAGTTTCCGTGGTTTGGCGGTTGTCGCTCCCCCCGCGGGGAGCGTGGATTGAAATTAAAAAAGAATGTAAACTATCCCCCGGTACGGGGGTCGCTCCCCCCGCGGGGAGCGTGGATTGAAATATTTAATTTAACACTTTTGCATTGTTGCGGGATAGTCGCTCCCCCCGCGGGGAGCGTGGATTGAAATCGCTTTTGAGAGAAGCGGAAGTTGAAATGCGATAAGTCGCTCCCCCCGCGGGGAGCGTGGATTGAAATAGTGAAGTCGAGCCCCAGGCTTTTCAGCCGGGAAGTCGCTCCCCCCGCGGGGAGCGTGGATTGAAATTTGAGCTCCTTCATGCGCTTGCGAATGAGCTTCTTGTCGCTCCCCCCGCGGGGAGCGTGGATTGAAATATCCGCCTGCAGGAACCCGCCGGTGAGCTGTTGCAGTCGCTCCCCCCGCGGGGAGCGTGGATTGAAATACTTTAGTATTATTATATCACGCTTCTTTCTGTTGTCGCTCCCCCCGCGGGGAGCGTGGATTGAAATATGATATACAGAATGACGAATTTCTCCCATGTCAGTCGCTCCCCCCGCGGGGAGCGTGGATTGAAATAAAAGAAATTTCAGCATCATGTTTTAATGCTGAAAGTCGCTCCCCCCGCGGGGAGCGTGGATTGAAATCATTCGCTTATCTTCTGCCTTATTTTGTTTTTCCTGTCGCTCCCCCCGCGGGGAGCGTGGATTGAAATATGACCTCGGCGTCGATGACGTTGAGGTTGTTGGTCGCTCCCCCCGCGGGGAGCGTGGATTGAAATTTCGAGATTGGGGACGGGGAGAACCTCGTCAAGCAGTCGCTCCCCCCGCGGGGAGCGTGGATTGAAATACTCCCTTCGTTCCACCGTCACGGTGACGGCCCCGAGTCGCTCCCCCCGCGGGGAGCGTGGATTGAAATAAAGCAGGGACGCCTCGGAGATCGCAAAGGCCCGGTCGCTCCCCCCGCGGGGAGCGTGGATTGAAATCAGAAGAACCGCTTTTGATACCGTGGGCGGATGTGTCGCTCCCCCCGCGGGGAGCGTGGATTGAAATTGTAACCCGCGCGAAGCCCGTGTCTTTATAAACGGTCGCTCCCCCCGCGGGGAGCGTGGATTGAAATTTTTTGTCTGCCTCCTCGAGACCCGAAAGCGTCGTCGCTCCCCCCGCGGGGAGCGTGGATTGAAATAAAGAGTACCAGGACATCAAGCCGATCGTCGACCGTCGCTCCCCCCGCGGGGAGCGTGGATTGAAATGGAGACACTCCGCGATGGTTCTGAACGGGCGACGTCGCTCCCCCCGCGGGGAGCGTGGATTGAAATGAAAGATGGTAGAGGAGGAGCGGGCGGACCCGGAGTCGCTCCCCCCGCGGGGAGCGTGGATTGAAATGGATCAAGCCGACTCGATCCCCGAAGGTCTTTCAGGTCGCTCCCCCCGCGGGGAGCGTGGATTGAAATGCAACACGGACGACACGATCCCCGCGGTCATCAGGTCGCTCCCCCCGCGGGGAGCGTGGATTGAAATTGCTGCTTTGCCTGCGGAGCGAAGGGGAACTACATGTCGCTCCCCCCGCGGGGAGCGTGGATTGAAATATCCGCTACCACCAGAATCGCGGTCTACTGCCGCGGTCGCTCCCCCCGCGGGGAGCGTGGATTGAAATAGTTCCTGAAGCTCTTTATACTGCTTGCGAGAGGCGTCGCTCCCCCCGCGGGGAGCGTGGATTGAAATAGCATGGACAATGTAACGCTGACGCTTTGGGCGTTGTCGCTCCCCCCGCGGGGAGCGTGGATTGAAATAGAAAGAGGGATTTGTAAACTGCAATATTTGTATGTCGCTCCCCCCGCGGGGAGCGTGGATTGAAATGACCTGTTACGCCTCCAGCACGGACGGAACCGAAAAGTCGCTCCCCCCGCGGGGAGCGTGGATTGAAATATATACAAAGCGAAACGGTGCGGAACTTCCCGCGTCGCTCCCCCCGCGGGGAGCGTGGATTGAAATAAGGACCCGCGCGCGAGCATTGACTTTGATACCGCCGTCGCTCCCCCCGCGGGGAGCGTGGATTGAAATAGATTGAAGCAAAGGCCCGCGGGTTCCCCTATAGTCGCTCCCCCCGCGGGGAGCGTGGATTGAAATAGTTTCCGAAATCCGAAAAATACGTGCTGGCCAGCAGTCGCTCCCCCCGCGGGGAGCGTGGATTGAAATTGTCACCGATAGGAAAAAACGTCACCGGGTTTTTCGTCGCTCCCCCCGCGGGGAGCGTGGATTGAAATGCATTGCAAACGGCATTCGTTATACGGAGGAAGATGTCGCTCCCCCCGCGGGGAGCGTGGATTGAAATAGCTTTGCGGTAGAAAGCGGCGCGGAAGCCGAGGTGTCGCTCCCCCCGCGGGGAGCGTGGATTGAAATGTGATATTTCCGGTTATGCTTCGGGTTCTTATGGTCGCTCCCCCCGCGGGGAGCGTGGATTGAAATGACATCGAGGACAAGAGCCAGCGCGATCTTGGGCGGTCGCTCCCCCCGCGGGGAGCGTGGATTGAAATATCGAAACGTATGTCAAGCTTCCCGAACCGCAAAGGTCGCTCCCCCCGCGGGGAGCGTGGATTGAAATGGTTACTTTTGAACAAGGAGAATCGCCGGGAAAGCGTCGCTCCCCCCGCGGGGAGCGTGGATTGAAATCGTAGAAAGAATATTGCGAAGAGAGTTGCGAAGGTCGCTCCCCCCGCGGGGAGCGTGGATTGAAATATGCAATCCGGGCATATTGGCATTCCCTCCGCGGGTCGCTCCCCCCGCGGGGAGCGTGGATTGAAATAATTTTGCAAAAAACCTGATGGCGAAGTTTGACGCGGTCGCTCCCCCCGCGGGGAGCGTGGATTGAAATACGTTCAGCGCGGAACACGGGGGCCATAGAATAGCGTCGCTCCCCCCGCGGGGAGCGTGGATTGAAATTACCCGGCTGGCCTCCGCAATCGTTACGCTGTGGTCGCTCCCCCCGCGGGGAGCGTGGATTGAAATACCCCTTTCCGGACGAGCTTTCGCCCGTCCGTCAGTCGCTCCCCCCGCGGGGAGCGTGGATTGAAATCTTGGTATTTCCGTATGAATCAGTAAGAGGGAACGAGTCGCTCCCCCCGCGGGGAGCGTGGATTGAAATAAAGGTTCGCGCCGCCGCTTGTTTCGTTTCCTGATGTCGCTCCCCCCGCGGGGAGCGTGGATTGAAATATTGTATATCTAATAAAGTGGTAGGTCTTTTTATGTCGCTCCCCCCGCGGGGAGCGTGGATTGAAATCTTTCAAACTTTCCGCACGCCTGGTCGTAGGCAGTCGCTCCCCCCGCGGGGAGCGTGGATTGAAATATTTCTGCGAACCTCCTTATCCCTTGAATTTGTACTGTCGCTCCCCCCGCGGGGAGCGTGGATTGAAATAGCATTATAACGATCACGGCTCCCCACGGCCGCGGTCGCTCCCCCCGCGGGGAGCGTGGATTGAAATAATAGCTGCTGCCCGATGCTGTACGCTGTTTTCTCGTCGCTCCCCCCGCGGGGAGCGTGGATTGAAATAGATCCACGGCTCCACGGCGGAGTGCCAGCGCATGTCGCTCCCCCCGCGGGGAGCGTGGATTGAAATACCCATGCTTTTTGTGACCGTGGCGGGTTGTAGGAGGTCGCTCCCCCCGCGGGGAGCGTGGATTGAAATGCAGTCTTTTGATGCTGCGTTGAAAATCCGGTTGTCGCTCCCCCCGCGGGGAGCGTGGATTGAAATGAGATGGCCGGGCGAGGGTTGAAACATTTCGGAAGTCGCTCCCCCCGCGGGGAGCGTGGATTGAAATTGATCTCAACGCACAGATCAAGTCCATTGAAACCGGTCGCTCCCCCCGCGGGGAGCGTGGATTGAAATAGCAACATTGAGCAAATGAGCCTAAATTTTGTGGTCGCTCCCCCCGCGGGGAGCGTGGATTGAAATTTCTGGAATCCAAGCGTCAAATATTACCCGATAAGTCGCTCCCCCCGCGGGGAGCGTGGATTGAAATACGGATCACCTGTCAGTGTCGCGTGCTGGATGAGTCGCTCCCCCCGCGGGGAGCGTGGATTGAAATATCCGATCAAAAGAAGAATTGCAGCGGGATTACCGGTCGCTCCCCCCGCGGGGAGCGTGGATTGAAATTTTCACGCCCCGCCGGACTTCATCGGTATACTCGGTCGCTCCCCCCGCGGGGAGCGTGGATTGAAATGATTTCAATACGGCACGCTCGGTCCGGAGGATCTCGTCGCTCCCCCCGCGGGGAGCGTGGATTGAAATAGTTTGGATGCGTTGAACGCTTTCAAGCCGCTGGAGTCGCTCCCCCCGCGGGGAGCGTGGATTGAAATAAAATGGCGCAGGATCAGGAAAAGAAAGACAAGGGTCGCTCCCCCCGCGGGGAGCGTGGATTGAAATGCTTCTTGTGGGCCAGCAGGACGGCAAAGAAAGACGTCGCTCCCCCCGCGGGGAGCGTGGATTGAAATTTCTCATCGACCTGGAACGCGATCGGAAGCGGCTGTCGCTCCCCCCGCGGGGAGCGTGGATTGAAATATTTTCCGGCCCCCTTAACGTGCTCACGATAGTAAGTCGCTCCCCCCGCGGGGAGCGTGGATTGAAATAGCACCATACGGGTACAAATCATCTGCCGGAGAATGTCGCTCCCCCCGCGGGGAGCGTGGATTGAAATCTGTGGCTTGACCTTACGGCCTGCCTGCATCCCAGTCGCTCCCCCCGCGGGGAGCGTGGATTGAAATGACAGTAACGCGTAGAATGCCTCAGGGATCGGTTGTCGCTCCCCCCGCGGGGAGCGTGGATTGAAATGGTCCAGACCCATGTCTTTCCGCAGCACGTCAAGCTGTCGCTCCCCCCGCGGGGAGCGTGGATTGAAATAGCATTGCGGTGTTGAGGGCCGCTATTTTTTTGGTCGCTCCCCCCGCGGGGAGCGTGGATTGAAATTCCGCAGGGCTGTGATGCTGAAAATCAGCCGCAAGGTCGCTCCCCCCGCGGGGAGCGTGGATTGAAATGATTTTTTTAGACCCTGTATGCTTTTCGTCCGTGGTCGCTCCCCCCGCGGGGAGCGTGGATTGAAATCGATCAGGAGCCGATGGTGCTCTCTCTGCTGAAAGGTCGCTCCCCCCGCGGGGAGCGTGGATTGAAATTTTTCCGGGATAAAGCGTAAGGTTGTTAGCCTTTGTCGCTCCCCCCGCGGGGAGCGTGGATTGAAATGGAACAGGATGATGTACTCCGGGCATCCAACGCCCGTCGCTCCCCCCGCGGGGAGCGTGGATTGAAATTCACCCGCCCCGCGCCGCTCACGCCTCACATATGTCGCTCCCCCCGCGGGGAGCGTGGATTGAAATCAGAATCAGGATACATCGACACGATGGCTACTGCAAGTCGCTCCCCCCGCGGGGAGCGTGGATTGAAATCTCTTTAGTCCCTGCAATGATCAACGTCATGGCCCCGTCGCTCCCCCCGCGGGGAGCGTGGATTGAAATGACCGACCCGGACGGGACGGAGTGGAACAATTTTGCATGTCGCTCCCCCCGCGGGGAGCGTGGATTGAAATCATAACATCACTGGTCCGGAGTACATAATCAACACGGTCGCTCCCCCCGCGGGGAGCGTGGATTGAAATATTTTGCAGATTCCCCGCCGCCGTCTCGTCCAACGTCGCTCCCCCCGCGGGGAGCGTGGATTGAAATATGGCAAGGTCTCGGAGACTGCTCATTTTGCTCATGGTCGCTCCCCCCGCGGGGAGCGTGGATTGAAATAACAGATTGTCGCGATAGTTGCGGACCTTTTCGGTCGCTCCCCCCGCGGGGAGCGTGGATTGAAATAGGTGCTGCGTGACGGAAATTCCTGCACCGTCGAGTCGCTCCCCCCGCGGGGAGCGTGGATTGAAATAGCGATAAAACAGCGCATTCAGAACCGCTCTCCGACGGTCGCTCCCCCCGCGGGGAGCGTGGATTGAAATCGATGACGCTTGACTGCCAGGCGCTGGTACATCTGGTCGCTCCCCCCGCGGGGAGCGTGGATTGAAATAATATCCCATACGTTACCCACTGGCAACCGCTTCCCGGTCGCTCCCCCCGCGGGGAGCGTGGATTGAAATATCACATCTCCGTCGTCTCCGGAGCGAATATCCGGTCGCTCCCCCCGCGGGGAGCGTGGATTGAAATCATAACATCACTGGTCCGGAGTACATAATCAACAGTCGCTCCCCCCGCGGGGAGCGTGGATTGAAATATCCACATCGGATTTGAGATTCCCGATTTTCTCAGTCGCTCCCCCCGCGGGGAGCGTGGATTGAAATTCGCATATGCCCTTAATTCCTCCATCGTCCCGCAGTGTCGCTCCCCCCGCGGGGAGCGTGGATTGAAATTGCTGCTGCGGGCCCAGCGCGGAAAAGCTATCAGGTCGCTCCCCCCGCGGGGAGCGTGGATTGAAATGTGCTCGTGACCGTGTTGTAGCACCAGTAGAACGGCGTCGCTCCCCCCGCGGGGAGCGTGGATTGAAATTCACCCGTGTGGGCGCTGAGAAACTCCGCGAGGGTCGCTCCCCCCGCGGGGAGCGTGGATTGAAATAGGTCCGCGATCTCCTTTTGCTTTGCGGCGATCTGGTCGCTCCCCCCGCGGGGAGCGTGGATTGAAATAGGAACTCGAAACTTCAATGGGCGTCGGGCAGAGAGTCGCTCCCCCCGCGGGGAGCGTGGATTGAAATACTTGAAATAGGATTAAGCAAGTCGACAGCGACAAAGGTCGCTCCCCCCGCGGGGAGCGTGGATTGAAATAGCGATGCGGCCACGCTGGAGATGGACAAGCAGTAGTCGCTCCCCCCGCGGGGAGCGTGGATTGAAATATCGGCATGGTCGACAGCGCGAAGCAGCCGATTGGTCGCTCCCCCCGCGGGGAGCGTGGATTGAAATTTTTTCGGGCAGCGCATACCTGTCCGACACCACAGTCGCTCCCCCCGCGGGGAGCGTGGATTGAAATATGTGCAGAAATGGCACCCTCCATTTTGCTCATGGTCGCTCCCCCCGCGGGGAGCGTGGATTGAAATAAAAGCTGGTTAATACTGTGAAAGAATGGATTGAGTCGCTCCCCCCGCGGGGAGCGTGGATTGAAATAAATGAATGTGGACTGGGGAGCAATAAACAAAGGGGTCGCTCCCCCCGCGGGGAGCGTGGATTGAAATTTCCGATCAAGCCGATAAGCTCATAGCAGCAGCGTCGCTCCCCCCGCGGGGAGCGTGGATTGAAATGGCAGCATCGCCAGCCCGGCGGGAAGGTCGCGCGTCGCTCCCCCCGCGGGGAGCGTGGATTGAAATGGACTATTCGCTTATTGCTCTCCTTGGCGGCGGCCGGTCGCTCCCCCTCGCGGGGAGCGTGGATTGAAATATTTACGCCCAGGGCAAGACCAAGAATGGTTAAGTCGCTCCCCCTCGCGGGGAGCGTGGATTGAAATGCAGTACGAAAGCCAAGCCGAGGCGAATTTTACCGGTCGCTCCCCCTCGCGGGGAGCGTGGATTGAAATCTGAAAAATCTGCCCGGCCAGATGCTCCAGTGGGGTCGCTCCCCCTCGCGGGGAGCGTGGATTGAAATGGAGATCGCTGTAGACGGCAACAAGATCATTTTGCGGTCGCTCCCCCTCGCGGGGAGCGTGGATTGAAATATATTCGGCCTGTGGTGGCGGGCCGCTCCCGGTGGTCGCTCCCCCTCGCGGGGAGCGTGGATTGAAATCGGCGCATCCGCATTTCGGCGCGTCCGAAAAAGGTCGCTCCCCCTCGCGGGGAGCGTGGATTGAAATGGGTCGTTATTGATGATGATCTTGTAATTTTTGAGGTCGCTCCCCCTCGCGGGGAGCGTGGATTGAAATTGTTATACTTTTGGTGTGGTATCAGGTTTTTGCCGCGTCGCTCCCCCTCGCGGGGAGCGTGGATTGAAATACAAGACGCTGCATCTCCGTCTGGATTCCCGCGGTCGCTCCCCCTCGCGGGGAGCGTGGATTGAAATATGCTCCAAAATGACCGACAAATAACCATCAGCGCGTCGCTCCCCCTCGCGGGGAGCGTGGATTGAAATAACAAAACGGAGCTCAACCCGTCGATGCGGTAAAAGGTCGCTCCCCCTCGCGGGGAGCGTGGATTGAAATAATATATTGCGCGTGCTGTCGTTCAGGCTTATGACGTCGCTCCCCCTCGCGGGGAGCGTGGATTGAAATATGTTTGCGGTGATAATATCAAGGCCGCTGTACTTGTCGCTCCCCCTCGCGGGGAGCGTGGATTGAAATTTCTGCTTTGGAAAACTCTCCCGCTCTTTTTTACGTCGCTCCCCCTCGCGGGGAGCGTGGATTGAAATTACAACATAAAGGGCGGCAAGCAGATTTCCTACAGTCGCTCCCCCTCGCGGGGAGCGTGGATTGAAATATCCAAGTGGGCATAACGGCCTTGCGCGATCCCAAGTCGCTCCCCCTCGCGGGGAGCGTGGATTGAAATTCGATACCTGCGCCGAAATGGGCATTGACATTGAGGTCGCTCCCCCTCGCGGGGAGCGTGGATTGAAATAACGGCACGTGCATCAAGGCCGGGAGGTATGCCTCGTCGCTCCCCCTCGCGGGGAGCGTGGATTGAAATAAAACACATCCCCCATTCCCTACCCGCTTGGTGGTCGCTCCCCCTCGCGGGGAGCGTGGATTGAAATTTTCTTCGTCGCATCATCAGGTAGACCGCCCACGTCGCTCCCCCTCGCGGGGAGCGTGGATTGAAATAACATCATGCGCAAGGGATGGCAGACCAGCACCAGGTCGCTCCCCCTCGCGGGGAGCGTGGATTGAAATGGGAAAGCCGGAAGGCATTGCCGTGGAGCTTGCAGTCGCTCCCCCTCGCGGGGAGCGTGGATTGAAATTTATCCGGGTTGAGCCCTTGGATGCACATGGAGAGGTCGCTCCCCCCGCGGGGAGTGTGGATTGAAATGGAGAATATAAAATTTGGTATTGTCAATGTTTGCGGTCGCTCCCCCCGCGGGGAGTGTGGATTGAAATATCTTGATAGATTTTAACGATCACAATATCGTGGTCGCTCCCCCCGCGGGGAGTGTGGATTGAAATCTTTTTTTTGATGGGCTTTGGTGCTAATGCCCAGTCGCTCCCCCCGCGGGGAGTGTGGATTGAAATTTTTCAGGACCGTCAGCCTGCCGAAGCGCTGTCCGTCGCTCCCCCCGCGGGGAGTGTGGATTGAAATGTACATATCTGCGGCCCTTGAAGCTGGAGCTCAACGGTCGCTCCCCCCGCGGGGAGTGTGGATTGAAATTTTCTCAGGAACTCCGCGGCGGAAATTACCAGCGTCGCTCCCCCCGCGGGGAGTGTGGATTGAAATTAAAAGTGTAGATGGTTTTATCCCAATTCCTCGGGTCGCTCCCCCCGCGGGGAGTGTGGATTGAAATTTATCCGGGTTGAGCCCTTGGATGCACATGGAGAGGTCGCTCCCCCCGCGGGGAGTGTGGATTGAAATATCTTGATAGATTTTAACGATCACAATATCGTGGTCGCTCCCCCCGCGGGGAGTGTGGATTGAAATAGCCTTGACAAGTGCAAATTATTGCACTATACTGTGTCGCTCCCCCCGCGGGGAGTGTGGATTGAAATTTTCATCCATGATCTTTTGCACCTCGTTGAATTGGTCGCTCCCCCCGCGGGGAGTGTGGATTGAAATACGCTCTTGACAATGGGGTTCACCGGAACGAAGGGTCGCTCCCCCCGCGGGGAGTGTGGATTGAAATAATTCCCGAGGTGGCGAATCTCTTAGGTATCAGTGTCGCTCCCCCCGCGGGGAGTGTGGATTGAAATCGTCCGAAACCGCGCGAGATCGTCTTGTATCTGCGTCGCTCCCCCCGCGGGGAGTGTGGATTGAAATGGCTGGGACCTCATTTACAGATACCGGCCTGAGTCGCTCCCCCCGCGGGGAGTGTGGATTGAAATTCCAGCGTCTGCACGTCCGGCACCTCTGGCAGGGTCGCTCCCCCCGCGGGGAGTGTGGATTGAAATGATATCGGGGCTTAAAATATAAAGGTCCATGCTCACGTCGCTCCCCCCGCGGGGAGTGTGGATTGAAATTTCCGCTGGTCACTCACACGGCGTACCAGGGCGGCGGTCGCTCCCCCCGCGGGGAGTGTGGATTGAAATGATTAGATTTGTGGAAGCGGGCCAAGCGCGACCCGGTCGCTCCCCCCGCGGGGAGTGTGGATTGAAATCGCCTGACGCTCCAACAGATTTTCCCGCTCAAACTGTCGCTCCCCCCGCGGGGAGTGTGGATTGAAATCGTGGCGGGCGCGGTGGGCAGTTTAGCAGACTTGGTCGCTCCCCCCGCGGGGAGTGTGGATTGAAATAAACAGTTGCCAAGGCTACTCCGATGCCGATGTGGGTCGCTCCCCCCGCGGGGAGTGTGGATTGAAATTTCGCGGTGAACTGAATCGGCTCTCCGAGAAAATGTCGCTCCCCCCGCGGGGAGTGTGGATTGAAATGCGTCGAACGCAGAAGGCATCAGCGAAACCGGAGTCGCTCCCCCCGCGGGGAGTGTGGATTGAAATTACATCTACAAACCAATGGCGAACATCGTCGCCGTGTCGCTCCCCCCGCGGGGAGTGTGGATTGAAATGCTGTTTGGCTTGTATGCGCCTACCTCGGAATATCGTCGCTCTCCCCGCGGGGAGTGTGGATTGAAATGCTCTGAGCAGGCTCATGTTCGCGGGCATGACGTCGTCGCTCCCCCCGCGGGGAGTGTGGATTGAAATAAGCTGTTTCATAATGTCTGTGATTTCTGCTTTTGTCGCTCCCCCCGCGGGGAGTGTGGATTGAAATCATAGCCCGATGAACGATGTCTACGTTGGTATTGTCGCTCCCCCCGCGGGGAGTGTGGATTGAAATCACCTGTGGCCTTTCTCCTTCTCCGCGCCGTTTCCGTCGCTCCCCCCGCGGGGAGTGTGGATTGAAATTGCTGGGTTTTGATTGGTAAGCTGGCGGCAAAGCGTCGCTCCCCCCGCGGGGAGTGTGGATTGAAATATTATTCCAGCTGCGGGCGTCGACGCCCCGCACAGTCGCTCCCCCCGCGGGGAGTGTGGATTGAAATTTACATGCGTCAAGCCGCCTGTACAGGTCGGCCTCCGTCGCTCCCCCCGCGGGGAGTGTGGATTGAAATCTTGAGTTCCGACGCGCCTTCCTTCTGGTGCTCCGTCGCTCCCCCCGCGGGGAGTGTGGATTGAAATAAAAAGTAATGGGGCATAAAAGCGTCGATATTACGTCGCTCCCCCCGCGGGGAGTGTGGATTGAAATGTGAAAGAAGTGAACCACAGGTTTTACGACGGAGGTCGCTCCCCCCGCGGGGAGTGTGGATTGAAATCTGTACATCATCGGCCCCATACACGCCCCGGAGTAGGTCGCTCCCCCCGCGGGGAGTGTGGATTGAAATATCATTGTTGATCCAGAGTGCGACGTTCCATGTCTTGGTCGCTCCCCCGCGGGGAGTGTGGATTGAAATGATGTTACGCCGCGTCACAAGCGCAGACGTGCGGGCGTCGCTCCCCCCGCGGGGAGCGTGGATTGAAACCGGCATGTATGCCCGGGCAACCATCCGCTTTTTTGGTCGCTCCCCCTCGCGGGGAGCGTGGATTGAAATGGGTCCTGCTGGTTTTTAAAAAACGTCATGGCCCGTCGCTCCTCCCGCGGGGAGCGTGGATTGAAATGATCCAAAAACCACAATTCATTCGTCGGGCACCTGTCGCTCCCCCTCGCGGGGAGCGTGAATTGAAATTAATCTGGAATTTTGGCGTTAAATCTATTGTTAGTCGCTCCCCCTCGCGGGGAGCGTGGATTGAAATGTATGAATCCTACCTGAAAATTTCGTGCGCCATGGTCGCTCCCCTCGCGGGGAGCGTGGATTGAAATGCGTTCCGCCCCATGCCTGCTCGCTCGACATCAGCGGTCGCTCCCCTCGCGGGGAGCGTGGATTGAAATGTGGAGGACAAAATCAATGTGGACGGCGAAGGCGGTCGCTCCCCCTGCGGGGAGCGTGGATTGAAATGCTACCGTGTCTGCGGCTACCAGTCTGACGGCGAGTCGCCCCCCCCCTCCCGCGGGGAGCGTGGATTGAAATATTTCATAATCGGTGCGCTCCATGATGGCCCCGGTCGCTCCCATCGCGGGGAGCGTGGAGTGAAATATTTCGTAATCGGTGCGCTCCGTGATGGCCCCGGTCGCTCCCCCTTGCGGGGGGCGTGGATTGAAATAGCGGTTTCGGTGGTTTAGGCGGTGCCGGAGGCGGTCGCTCCCCTCGCGGGTGGAGGGATATCATAGAAGTGCAGAGGTCGAACACCCAAAATGGAATAGAATGATCAGAAGGATAACGGGGTGTTTGAAATTCGCAAATATGACAAGGAATTTAAGGAAGAAGCGGTCAAGCTGTCCGACGAGGTCGGCGTGTAGCAGACGGCATCCGCATCCAGCGGGTAGTACGTCCGTTTGCCTTTCTCTCTGCCTTTGGCAAGCCCGCATTCGCATAAAACTTTCATGTGATGGAAAAGCATTGGGAAGCTGACATAAGTGCATCAGCTTCCCAATATGCTTGATCAGGTTCGCCTTTTGAGGTAAGGGTGGGTGGGAAAAACGGCTAAATTCAAATGACTTTAGCAATCAGCTGAATAAGATTAAAATACTTTCCGCCTTCGGCCTCCATCATTTTGGTATCGCTTACGGCATAGGGATTCGGACTGGTAAGCCATTCATCCCATGCCTGTTTGCAACAGTTCATTTCGCAGATATCTACGATTTCAATCCCCTCTGCCGCACTCCACAAATCTTTCCACCAAGCAAGGGAGCGTATCGTCCTTGCCACCTCATCACTCCAGAACGGTTTCATTTCATCGGGAACACTTTTTCCAAATTCGTGTTTTAAGCCGGGAATCGCAATGGCGATATAGCCGCCATTTTTCACGCAAGGAATGAGTGACGGGAGCATTTCCGCCGTATCACCAAAATAATGATAGGCGTCCACGGTGAACAGCAAGTCAAAATATCCGTTTGCGAAAGGCAAGCCTTTGGTCGCGTCTACAGAAATCGGAACAGTCTTATCATCAATCCCGATAGACCGAAAACGCTCATAGTTTTCAGTGGGCGAAATCCAAAGGTCGGCGGCGAAAACGGACGCGCCGTATTTTTTCGCTAACAAAAGCGTGGAGAGGCCGCACCCGCAGCCGAGGTCAAGAATTCGCATCTTCTCATTGATGTTCACGTGTGACGCCAATTCCTCTGCAACCCGCATGGCATTTGGTCCCATCATATTGGCTTTCAGAAACTCAGCATTTTCATCGTTGGACATAAATTGGTTTGTAAATGAATACATGATATTTTTCCTTTCTAAATTTGCCTTATAGAAAGAAAACAAAAAAAGCGCAGTATACAACTGCGCTACAGTTTGTCGAAAAATGATCAGGTCGTCGAAAATCGCGCAAGACAAGGCGGCAAGCGCCGCAAATGAGGGAGCATACTCAATGTATGTGACCGAAATTTGCAAGCGCAGCCAACGCAGGAAGCAACATTGCAATGCAATGTTGCGGTTGCGCGACTTTCTCGACGGCCTGAAGCGCAGTATACAACTGCGCTACAAATTACACCACTATAAAGAATGATGTTTGTTCAATCTGTAAGGCAGTTTTTGATAACACAAATAAGAGCAGAACAGCTGCTCACTTCATGTGCTTCAGCAAAATCCTTACAGGATGACCGACATCAACACACCACTCTTTCTTTCGTTTGATTTTATCATGACACAGTCGTTATGTCAATGTAAAGAATCGCTCTATCGCCTGAAAGTACACAAAATCCAATCGATACGAAATTGATGCACGCCTATTATACATGTTAAATTTATCAAATTTATCGCCGCTACAGCGATGTGACAGCAATCAGACAGCAAAAGAAAAAAACACCGTGGGAAGTATCTATCCCCGGCGTGTCACGCGGCATGAGAGAAGAAAATCATCGCAAACCCGGCAAATAAGAACCGAATGAAGAAAAGCGGCACCAACGGTCTGCAGCAGACTGAAATCTTTGAAAACGGCAGGGTATCCAATTATACGGGGAATCCCCGCGCGTTGTTCGAACAGCAGAATCAGAAACTCTGCCATGAGTTTCTGAAAGACAGGATCGTCCGGAGGGAGCCGCCGAGCCTCGAATTGATCCGGAAAATTCATCGGATTCTCACCGGCGGGACCTATGACGAACGGCGCTACGTCGAAAACGGCGAGTGGGGAAAAGCCCTGCAGCTTTGCGGAGACCGGGAGACGGGGCGCAAAAGCCCGGACGATTTCACTGTGGCGCGACAGGATTTTTGGCAAAACGTCTCAACGAATTTGGCAAAAACCTTCTTGCTTTTCAGAAGTAATTCTATGCATCGAAGCACGCAGCGGATTTTTCGCTACGTGCTTCGTTTTAAGCTCTGATGATTGAGTTTTTTACTTGACCTTGATCACAAATTGCCGCGGTCCGCCGTTGATATAGATGCCGACGGCGTCGCCCGGCCGGGCGATCGGCACAAAATAGTAATAGTGCTTGTCTCCGTCGTCATACCGGTGCAGCACAGTCACAACGTCCGGCGTGCCGGCGACAACCTGCGGCCGACCCCTGCAGGTGATGAGCGCTTGATACGCCGCGCCGCGCGCGACCTCCACCGTGCCGGAGGTGTCGCAGGACCACGTAGGAGCCGCAAAATCATGATAGGCTACATCGACGTCCACCGGGCCGGAGATGCCGTCTACGGTGCCTTTGCCATACTGCCAGATGTCGCAGATGCTGCTCCGATCTGTGTTTTCCGGTGTCGCAGAGGTCCACCAGGCAAGCCAGATTTTAAGCCCGGCCGCCTGGCAGCGCGCCTTGTCCACATAGGTGCCAAACCACGACGGATTGCTGTACACATAGACCGGGCAGGTATATCCGGCAGCGCGGATTGCCTGGTAGATCGCAATGATGCGGTCGGTGATCCCTGCCTTGCCGAGGTTGGACACCTCCGGGATAACCTTGCCGTTTTTGGTCGGATTTTCAACGTCGATTGCGAGGCAGGCCACTTTATAGGGCTTGATCGCCGCGAGGAAATCGGTCACCTGCTGCTCCAGCGGCGTCGCGCGGAGAAAGTGATAGGCTCCCACGGGGATCCCCGCCGCGGCCGCCGCCCGGATGTTGGCATGGAAGCACGGGTCGACGTAATCGACGCCCTCCGTCGCTTTCAGCATCACGAACCGGATGCCGGCGGATTTGACGCGCCGGAAATCCGGGCTGCCCTGATGATGGGAAATGTCGATACCGCGAATCACTGTCATTATGTAGCGCCTCCTTCTGCCGGCGGAGTTGCCGGTGCCAGCGCGGCGATAATGGCCGCCTTTTCGTCGTCGGTCAGTAGGTAGTCAGCCAGCACCGCGTCCTGTGTCTCGCCGGCCGTCACCCGGCGCTGAATGACTTTCGTCAAAATTTTAAGCCTGCCCGTCATTACGCATCCTCCCCGTAAAACGTATCCGCAATTTTGTTTTGCAGGTCTTCCGGAATGTTGTCTCCGGCAGCGTCGATCAGCTCGTCGACGACGGCCAGAGCATCATCCTGCTTTTTAATGTAGCCGAGTTGCCGCAGCACGTCGATCTTTTCCTGAACATCTTCCAGAGAATCAACGAAAAGCAGGATCGCGACAGACGGATTGGCCCGCATCGGCAAAGCATCCCGGCAGGGATGCGGGTCTTGGAAATCTATCAGTTTCACCTCATCCTTATCGAGCTGGGCGGCGAGCTGCTCAGCGTAGGTTTTGGTGCTGTCATACGGGAAATAAAATAACGCAACGCGAATTTGTTTTGCCATAATTACGCCCCCATATCTTCAGTGTACTGGACGACGGTAATGGTACCAATAGCACCACTGTTTCCAGAGGAATTCGGAGACGCTGCTGCACCTCCGGGACCGCCTGTTCCGCCATTTGCTCGTAGCTGACCAAGATTAGCGTAGGTACTCCGGTAGCAAATGTAAATGCTGCCGCCTCCACCCCCGCCTCCGCCGCCTCCACCTCCAGAACGAGATTCGGACCCACTATCATATATAGCCAAACCTCCATTACCGCCATTTCCACCAGGCATGCCATTACAATTTATAAAGCCATCAATCGTTAAGTTCCCTCCGACATAAAGCATAATAACACCGCCGCCATAACCGCCTGCTCCGCCCCCACCGCCTGCTCTTGTATGCTCAGACCCAGTTAATGATTGATCGGGCATGTGTCCATTCCCTCCAGCCGCTCCAGCAGAATTACCGCCACTTCCTCCGTATGTAATAAGGTGAATATCCGGATAGGCAGGCATATAATTCCCATCGGCCGCACCCCCGCCGCCGCCAAGCTGTCCACTCTCACCATTTACAGGGTCAGAGTCATCTTTCGATGAGTTTGTGTATCCACCAGCTCCGCCTATAAACATAGAAGAGCTAACTATAAAGACGGTGGCATCGCCACCCGATCCACCCCAAGCACGATCACCAACGTTTTCGATGCAGCCGCCACCGCCGCCCCCACCAAAACCTCCACCGTATGCTCGTTCAAGCATTGCCACGCCTGGATTGGATCTGTAACTGTCATTAGCGCCGTTTTGGGAACTGCCTTTACCGCCATTTCCTCCATCTCCGCACACAAGTTGCGCCGGATAAGGGTAATTATTATTCGGGTTTGTTTTGGGAGCCTTCCCGGATTGGTCGATGGTCCCGTGGATCGTGCAGTCACTTTTGACCCGCAAGATCAAGCCGGCGTTATTGGTGGCGCATTTGAGCGTCGCGCCTGCGTTGATCGTCAGCGATTTGTACTGCTTTTCGACGATACTTTGATGTGGCACCGCCACAGGCAGCGTCGTAGTCCCGGTGACGACAAGATCACCGTCGCTGCCATTGCCAAATATCGACGGCACTTGGTTCCCGCCGCCGTTGATCCGGATAATGTTAGGCATTACAGGTCCCTCCTGACTATGATGCGTATCGGCAAGTCGATGGTCGGTTTATCCCCATATGCCAGCAGCGTGATCTGATCGGTTGCCTGCCCGCCGTCTTGGATATTTGCCCCTTGCAGGGCATCGAGCTGGTCGTCTGACAGACTTAAGCCTGGTATAATCTCATTTGCATTAGTAGCGGTGGCGCCCGCTACGCTGACCGTCTGGCTGTACGGCGCGTCCGTGCCCGTCCAACCCGAGGCGGGGAGAGTAACGGAGACGAGAGTGGACTTTGCGGGAGCATTCACGTCCACCGCCGTTAAAACAATATCCTGATTCAGTGCATGTCCGTTGATTTTCCGAGCGATTGGAACCGTATCATCATAAGTTGCAAGCCCTCCGGCCTTACCCTTGGAATCCATAAAGGTTTTAAGGGTATCGTAGAGAGCCAGTCCGCCGTCGACTCCAGCCTTTGCACTGATCTGGTTTGCGACTTCGGAAACCAATTCATCGCGAGTGATCCACAGCGGATTTCCGCTCGAATTAAAGGTGATGTTCGTAGCGCCTTCGACGTTGCAGTGGACCCGTAGATACTCACTGAGCTTAGATGATGAGCTTTTATCAGGGATGTACTCTCCCTCGCTGCTATCCCTGTTATAAGCATATACACCCTCTTGAGCTGTGTCCGGATCAGTAGCCATCAAGCCCATCTCTTTGAGATAAAAGCCTGTATCCACCGCAGAGCTTTGAAGCAGCACCGTGATGATTGCTTTGGCATCCGTAATGGAGACGGCGTCGATCAGCAGTGACAACCGCTCCGACTTGAGTGCCGTCACGTCATAGACGGATGAAGTTCCAATGTCCCCGTCGCCGAGGGCCATTCGGGAGAAATGAATTTCTTTCCCCGCATGAGACTTGACTAACTGGTTGTGCCCGAAATCCGTTAAAACGAAACTGCCGAAAGCCATTTATCACACCTGCCTAAAGTCTTTAATTCGGCCGATTTCCAGCACCCCGCCCCAGTAAGATACGCAATCATAATTCTGCTCCTGAGCAAGGGTAACCAACGAACGTGCAGGTTTGACCTTATTGATCTCTGCCTGAATAACGTTTCGGTCCGTGATGATGAAGTCTCCGCCACTGATCCATACTGTCGCTTCGGCCCATCTGCTTGGGTCGGTCAGGTACAAGGGCTCGATCCGAACGTTTTTATAACCGAAAGCCTTGCCTTTCATGACACCCTCAGACCAGATGCCGTCGAGCTCGCCGTGAAACGCGGGGGATTCCCGCACGAAATACTGAGGCAGATACGCCCGGCCAAAATACTCGAGGTCAATCGCACCGAGGCGTTTTCGCAGGCCCTTCGGCCCGGTCAGCGGTTCCCCGGCCCGGAAGGCGACGAGCAGGCCGGCCCGCTTCTCCGGGAGATTTTCTTCCCGCGCGGCATATTTTGCAAACAGCCGGTTCTGATATCCGCGGCTTGCGACCGCTTCCCGGTCCACCGGTTCGTCGAGCCTATCGAGGTAATCGGCAAGATTAATCTTCGCCATCTGTAACCACTTTGTCCTTCGCGCGGGCGAGCACGTCATGCAGTTCTCCTGCAAGCTCCGGGTATTGCTTAATTGCCTCCATCAGCTCGCCCTCCATCTGGTCCCATGCGAGCTCCGCCTTGCGTTTCATTTCCTGTCGGACCCGTTTGTCGTAGGTGGCATTCCGGGAAAGGGAGGCGATCAGCCGCCCGGCTTTATCGAGAGGCATTTCCTGAAATTCTTCTTCTGCAGTGGAAACCCGCTGCATCAGGCCGTCCATCATCACCATGCTTGCGGCCTTTGTGTAATCCAGATCCGGGTGGATTTCGACGGCCCTCGCGATCGTCTGGGTGCGCTGCAAGGTCTCGGCCACGCGCTGGGCCGCCTTGTTGGCCCGGATCGCATACCGCCCTATGGCGCTCTTGCTGATGTCGTACCCTTTGCCCTTCAGCCATTTTGCGATGTCGGTGTAGGTGTTCGCGGTGTCGGCCAACTGCGCATCGAGCTCTTCCTTCACGCCGTCGGGAAGCTGCGAGATCTTTGAGTTGATCCTCGTCCGCCTGCGGTCTCCCATCAGACATCGACTCCCGGGTCGCTGATCGTGCCCTCGACGAGGTCGACTCCCGTCTTGGTCAGCTTGATCACGCTGTCCCTGCGATAAATGTTATAGGAGTTCACGCTCCGGTCGGGAAAAGTGACGTACCCCGCCTCTTTGAGGTAATCGATGTGCTTTCCGATATCCGGTGAGACGATCAGGCCGTCCGCTATCAGGGCATTGGTGATCTGCCGGATCAGCAGGGTGTTCTGGTTTCCCTTCGCCAGGGAACGGATGATATATCCCCGGATCGCCTTATTGCGGTTGACCTCCTCTTCCGTCATTTCGTCCATCATGCCCATCGGCTATTCCTCCCTGCACCCCTTGGACAGCAGTCGGTCGAGCTTGCCGTCGATGGTGGTCATTTGTTTGTCGACATTGTTCATTGTCCGAATATAGTCTTCTCGGGTGACATAGACGAAAGGCAGATCGCTTTTCAAATTGTTCAGGTCTGTTTTGACCTGCTCGACCGCCGCCGTCTGTTTTACGTCGTTTTTTTCGATATCTTCGGCATTTTTTTTAATGTTGTCCCGGATCGTTCCGAGCGTGCTTTTAATGCTCCACCCGACAACGGCGACGAAAACGGACAGAACGGTCTGGAATACGATCAAGGCGATCTGTCCTGCATCCATTTCCGCGCTCCTTACGCTTCGGTGTTTTTGATCTGCAGCACCTTGGTCTCGATGCACTTCTTCAGATAATCTTCCCAGCTGCCGAATTGCTCGGTGATGAGAGCCTGCACTTCCGGCTTAATCTGCGCGGTGATCTCCTGGGCCGCCCGCTTCGAGAGCGCGAGCAGTTCGTCCCTGCCGGCTTTCCCGCCCTTGACCGCCTGGCGCAAATCTTTGGCCGTGGTCTGCTCGATGCAGCCGACCGTCTTGGTCGTCAGCTCTTCGACGTCGTCGATGGCGTCGTCGATTTTCTCGCGCAGCGTCTCGTCCTGAATCTTCCGGGTTTCGGTTCTGACTTTCGCCGTCAGCTTCGACAGACCATAGGTGGCAGCCGCCGCGAGCAGGCTCAGGAGCGCGAGCGCGACGTTCAACAGAGCTTCTTCCATAAGCTGTTTCCTCCTAAAAATCTCATGTATGGCTAAAAAAATTAAGTACGGGGATACCGTCCCCATACTTAAAATGTAGCAGGTTTTCTTTGAAGTTGATATGTGTACTACTTCTGAGAGTTGCCGTATTTTGGCAGCTGATTCGGCGTCAGTATGTCGAAAATGGATTGCTGACCTTCCATATGTCCCTCGCCGCATATCTGACGGACCCACCGTTCGGTGACATCATATTTCTGCGCCAGCTCCGCGTAATTCCATCCGTTGAATTCGGCTTTGATCCGTTCGTCCCTGACTGGCCGGGTGAAGCTTTCCAGCTTCGGCAAATAAAACGTGGTGCCCCCGACCAGTACGGCCAGCTTGGCGAGGTTGTCGATGCCGATCGCTTCCGCGATGGGGCGGTAAGTTTCCGGGATCATTTCAAGGGTAAGGCCTTTTACCATATCCATCGCGCGGTCCTCCAGTCTTTTATGATAGAAAATCTTTCGTTTTGTCCGCCTCTCGGCGGCGCTGCGCTTCGATCATCCTGCGGGTCTCGACGGCAAGCTCGTTCTGTTGCCGCAGTTGCACCGCTTCGCGGGCATATGCGCTTGTTTCTGTCAGGGCAAACAGATTGAATTTCCCGATCTCGTCTCTCAGCCGGGCCTCGTCGACCTGCCCGTTCAGATAGCGTTCCGCGTCGACGATCTCATCGATCAGGCTGTTCCGCACCGTGTTCATAAGGGTTGCCATCCGATCTCCTCCTTAACCGATTTTAGCCAGCTCTATACTTTGGTTGTTTGCGATCAGGTGCCTTTTCAAAGCGCCGAAGGATGTCCAGTAGGGGCAGTAACTTTTGTACTCAAGGCCGTGGTACTTTTCTGCCAACTCTTTCTGCATCCGCTTTGGAAACCTTTTATAGTCCGATTTTTGCTTTGCATTGAGGAAAGAACGCGTTTTCTCTTGGCAAAAGCGGCGGCGCTCCTCGCAGTCCTCCGCGAGCCATTTTGGATCAAACACCCCGTTGACATACACCATGATCGCATTTTTATAGGTCCCGATGCGTACCAAGCGGAGGGCAACGTCGTACCCGTCGGCCTTCAGGTGCACCGCGGGGTAAAATTCTTTCAACGTCTCTTCAGCCCGCTCCCATTCTTCTTTCGTCATCGCGACCCTTTTTCCTTTCTGTCCACCATCTTCTTGAGGGCCTCGATCAGCTTCGAGCACTGGGTCTGCGACAGCCATTCCAGCCGGTCGACCTTGAACATCTTACGGGCCATGCCGCTGATCCGCCGGTTATCGTCGTTCCAGCCGAGCTCCCCGGTCAGCATGTAAATCTGCCTGCGCTGGCGCTGCGTCTTGACGTTCCCACCCGTGTCTGTGCGTTTCTGCCGGGCGGGGGCTTTTACGTCACCCTTCTGCGCCGGCGTCAAAGAAGGGAAAGTGTGCGATTCCTTCGGCTTCCGGCAAAGGGAAAGCACTTTGAAATAATCGTAGCTGCGGCCTTCGTCCTTTTCCATTTGCAGCGCCCAGGCGCTCGCTTCCAGGTATTCTTCCGCACACCGGTACAGCGTCCTCTGGCTGATTCCAAGCGTCTCGGCGAACTGCGCGGCGAAGGCCGTCCGCTTCCCGGCGTTATATCCGACAAATTCCTGAATTCGCTTGCTGAGCTCGACCGCCTCGTAGTATTGGCGCTTGTGAGTCCCTATGTACCAGTTCAAATCGACGTCCAGGTACCAAGGCGACTTGTTTGTCCGCGCTTCGATAATGACATCCCTCCCGGTGATTTTCTGCGCCGCTTTGTATGCCCTACGCGCTTTCCGCGACAGGGAGGACACGGCAACCAGAACCCGATCTTTTCCACCGTCCGCCTGCGGCTCGCTTTTGATTTCAAAATTTTTCGGATTCCTTTCGATCCGCTTTTTCATGGTATCGTATGGAACACCTTCAAAGGACGCCGCTTCTTCCAGCGCTACATAGGTTTCCGGCAAAATCACCACCTCCTTTACGCCGCCGTGAGTTTGAGGACTTTTTGCGGATCAAGATTGAGGGCCGCGATGATTGCGGAGATATACTTTTCTCCTGAACGGTCTCCGTGCAGGATGTAGCTTAAATACTGCGGCGTCGTTCCGATCATCGCGGCAAGCTGGGTTTTGGTGATGTCTTGGTCGGTCATGGCCTTGACGATGTATTTTCCCATGCGGGTGAGCTTTTTGCCATTGTTCTTCATCGCGTTCCTCCTTTCCTGTTGCGGCCTTTGAACGGACGGAATCTCTGTTCCAGATAAGTGCCGATGTGACCGTTGTCGTCTTTGACCCTAAGGTAGAACCAGTTTACGGGCCGCCTTGCTTCATACATGGTGCCTACGGTAAGCGCCGCGCCGGTGTTGTCAACGCATACTACTTTCATTTGCTGCCTCCAAGTCCCTGGATTTTCTCGGGCCGAATCGTAATGCAGGTTGCGTATCCGTTCAGATACACATCAGTAGATTACGGGAATCTTCCATGAGGCTGGAATCTTCCGCACCCGGTTCGTGTGCTTGTGCAGCAGGATCAGATAGCTTTTTGATGCGCGGATGATAAGCCAGTTTTCCCAGTTCAGCCCGAACTTGCTGATCGTGATTTTCTGCGCCCTCGTGGGGCGCTTCCCATGGCGCATAAAATTGCTCCTTTCAACAAGATTTTTGTTTCCTTTTTCTGCAAACTGTGGTATGCTTTTTTTGATTAAAGTTTTAATCTAAAAGTTATTATATTACGTAAATACGTGTAAGTCAATACATATACGTGAATTTATTTCGTAAATAAGAGAAGGGAAGGGGCGCTGCATGTTTTCTGATCTTCTAAAGGAATTGCGAAGAAAGAAAGGCGTATCACAGACAGAATTGGCTAAGGCTTTGAGTGTTTCAAATGGTAATGTAGGGGACTGGGAACGGGGGAGAAGCAAGCCGGGCTATGATGCACTCGTTGCGCTTTCTCGTTTTTTCGAGGTCCCTGCCGACTACCTACTTGAGCTTCCCACTGAAGGTCATCTTATTTGTGATGACATACCGCTCAATGAGACCGAAATGGATCTGGTTTCTATGTATCGTTTTCTGAATGCGCCGGACCGGAGAACCGTTTATGACATTGCAAAAATGAAGTATGATCAAATGACCGGGGAAAAGGAATCTTCCTACTCGACATATACCGACACGCACGAGCCGCAAAACGGCGGCTCCCAAAACATGAATAATACGGGCAGCGGCATCGCTTAAATTTTGTCTTGCTTTGATTAAAATTTTACTCGCTTTTCTGTCCCTTTACTTTTTCTGTATTTCTCTATAGGCAAAGGCCGGCGGACCCGCATGAGTTCTGCAAAGGGACAGCTTTTTTCGTTTTTTCCGGTTTTGCCCCTTTGCTTTTTGTCTTTTTCGTCTCCACTGCCGTGCGCGGCGCTGTCTGAAAAACGCGCCTGTAACGCCCAAATACGCCATGCTGCTTGGTATAGGTACGCTTTTTTGCAGTTTCAGGCGGTCGGTAACGCTTGTTCCGTACTATATAACGGCGCGTTAGCACGACCAGCTTCTTGCTTCCCGCATCCTTGGGCCTTATAATTAGAATATGGGCCGTCCGAATACCTTCCTCTGCTTTGCTGCTGAGGCTTCCAGGGGTATCCGAGCGGTCCTTCTTTTTTTTATGCACGCTGAAAACGCCGGCCTGTCGCGGCTTTTCAGCGATTACCGCGCCGCGCGACGGTTGCGGGCGGCGGCATACCGGCACAAAAAAAGCGGCGTCGAAAAATTCGACGTCGTTCTCAATATTTTTGGCATGGCGTTCACGCGGTAGATCGCATTAACCCGCGTAAATACTGGGCTTTCCCGCGTTCTCCGGGCCTTTCCCTATTTATCCCGGTTTGTCAGTTATCCTGTCCGGGTACATTCACGCAGAGGATGTAGAAAATATTTATAAATGGAATCGGCGCTGAATTTCAGCCAAAAGGGCCTTCCCTTCAAAGA
>ENA-UOOI01000899-UOOI01000899.1-fermentation-metagenome-genome-assembly--contig:-NODE-899-length-34852-cov-54.398023_pt1 | contig 34852 bp, 37 predicted proteins | sample MGYA00245779_ERZ724027 | MGnify/ENA primary metagenome ERZ724027 (study PRJEB28704, sample SAMN03018318) | fermentation metagenome | biome: anthropogenic terrestrial biome; feature: soil; material...
ATATTTACATCCATATCATATCGTTCTTTAGAAACATACGATATATTATTTAAGGTAATTGTCCCATCCTTAAAATCTGTGCCACTAATTAAATAGCTGTACCCACTTCGCAAATACTCATGCTTTTTGAGACCTTGCCACCCGATCCTTGCCTTAGGAACAATAACCTGATTGAAAGACACCTTTACCCAATCATCATGAAATCCATCAAGCCTTGTCCTGCCGCTAATCAAATCCTCCAGTGCACCATCTCGAATGCCCTTTTTCTTTTCAATCAACTCGGAAAGGTCATTAATGTAGGTGTCAAACTGTGAAAGTGTTTGAGCGATTTCCTTTTGTTCAGGAATTGAAGGTAGATTTATATTTGTATCAAGTATGATACTGTTATACAATCTCTGTATAGTTGTGCCTTCTAGTGCCTCCCACGGATAAGAACGATAAAACCACCACAAAAATTTGCGGTCAACTACATCTTTATTAACTTTTAGCCACACTATATTAGAATCTTGAAAATACGAATCCTTTCCATCAAAAATAACAGTTTTACCTACCGTTCCAGCTGCGGAAATAAGAACATCATCTTTTTCCGGATAAGGATACAGTGCCTTGTATTTCTCGTATAAATCCTGTGAAATATAAGCATCTGCTTTTTTCCCAAAAGTGCTGATTTTATAAAAAGGAATAGCTCCATATTCTTTAGTCTGGCTTTGAAAGATTCGGCGGCACATCTGAATACAACCTAAATCTTTTAGCTGCATAGGTGTCCAATCCTTCGGATAAGTTACCATTTGTATCCCATCCTCTCCAAAGCTTCCATGACCGCTTTTCTTGATTTTTCTGTTTTTTCTTCAATTTCTCCAAGTGTATGCTCGTAGCGTTTTGCAATGAGCAGCACTTTGGAGGACATAGCATTCAGCACCTGTTCAATCTCGTCTCTAATATCCGCTTCAAGTTTTGCCATCCACTTCACATCAAAGAGTAGATGCTTGATTTCCTCCACAGTAAGCTCTTCGTATTTTATTTGCACCTTGTCATCAAGAGCCTTTTGCGCTTCTTTTATGGCTTTGTCCGTTTCTTCTTTCTCTATCATTTTAGCCTGATACGCAAGCAAAGCATCGTACTCTTCTCTATAAATCTCGGGAACAACAGCGGAATCCATAGCAAGCTTTAATGCCGCTTTCAGCTTGGCCTTTCCGAAAGAGCCGTTTTTATTTCTGATATCAAAGTCAGACAATTCCGGAGTCCTTTGGATGAGCGCCTCCATCTCGTCAGTTTTCCCCTCATCAAAGAGAGTCACCAGCTTTGTCATAGCATCCATAGCCACGGAAGTCTTCTTGCCTTCCAGCTCCTTCAGCCGCTTGTTAAGATTCGCCTTCGGGATGCCATCTCCATTGTCATTGAGTACTTCCTTGAGCAACCCGTCGTCACCGGATTCTTCCTCACGCATTTCATCCAATTCGGCTTCCAAAGCTGCAGACTGTTCCGTTAAAACATTGATGGCAGCCAGTTCTTCTGGAAAATATGCTGTCTCAATAATTTCTCTCGGGATTAAAACACCATCAAAGGATTTCACTTTAGAAATATCATCTACGGAAACAGTTTCGCCGCTCTCATCTTTGACTTTTATCTGTGCGTACTCGTACTCAATTTCTCTGCCGGCCTCATAGCCATCAGCTTTAATAGCATATACATCATCCTGCAGCTTTGCATTCCAGTAATTCATCAGGCAGTCGTAAACGTCATAATTGTCAAGAAGCAGCGCTGGTTTATATGCATCCAAAAGAATGGAGGAGATGGTGCGAATAAGTTGCTTAGGGTTCGTTTCACTGTCAATATTCAGCAGAATGCTTTTGACTTCATCACGCCATTGTGTAAAAATTGTATCGACTTCGTTTCTTTTCTCGTTTTGCACATTGACGTCCTGCCGGATAGCTTCCTCTATATTTTCAGTGGGGAGGGCAAGATGGTAAATATTTTGCCGCTCGTCCGTGCAAGTGAAGATTTTTTGTTTCAAAGCCGGAGAAATATTCCAAAGTCTCTTAAGCGAGTCAATATCCGTTCCCGGAATACCGCCTTTCAAGTGTGCGGCAATATTCTGCGGCAATGTATCATCAATCTTTTGTATGTAACGGGGTACATTCAAATTGCCGGCATTTTTCTCCAGAATATCTGTGTATTTCACAAAACGGGAATAGCCTTCGATTGTTTCTTGGTTATTAAAGGTTCGGACAATCTTCTCAATATCCTGCTCACGCAGTCTGTTCTTATTGCCATCCTTCTTAAAACCACGGCTGGCATCTATTAAGAAAATTCCCTCTCTTGTATCCGCATTCTCTTTGTCAATAATAACAATGCAGGCGGGGATGCCAGTGCCGTAAAAGAGATTTGCCGGAAGGCTGACAATGCCTTTAATATATCGTTTCTTAAGAATTGCAATGCGGATTGTTTCTTCAGAATTACCTCTGAACAATATGCCGTGAGGCATGATGATGCCTGCTTTGCCATTGCTGTCAAGTGATTTCAGAACGTGTAAAAACCAGGCATAGTCTCCATTCTTTTCGGGAGGAATGCCGTATCCGTCAAAACGTTTATATTTATCTTCTGTTGTTTTGATACCATCGCTCCATGATTTGTCCGAGAAGGGGGGATTCATGACAATAAAGTCAAACTTTTTGAGCTCTCCAAAATCGTCTGTAAAAGCGGGGGAAGCCAGGGTGTTGCCTTTTTTAATTTCACCTGTACCTTTTTGGTGGAGAATCAAATTCATTCTTGCTAAGCCCGCTGTAGCGTTATCTTTCTCTTGCCCGAAAATGGTTACAATTGAATCGCCATTTTCATCTACCGGCGCTTCATCTGCGGCACGAATCAGTAGGCTGCCGCTACCTGCCGCAGGATCGTACAAGGTCCATTTCTTTGTTGGTGTCTGCTTGATGTTGCCAATCCCGATCAGTCTTGCAATAATACGGGAAACCTCACTCGGCGTGTAGAACTGTCCCTTGCTCTTGCCAGATTCCTGGGCAAATTTCATCATAAAGTATTCATAAGCATCCCCGATGATATCATCGCCGCTCGCTCTGTTATTCTTGAAGTCAATCGCCTGATTCTGGAATACGGCAATTAAGCCGGATACCTTGTCCACCAATTCCTTGCCGGAACCCAACTCATCCGGATTATTAAAGCTGACATCAGGAAGTGAGCCTTGCAGCTTGTTATCCTCCAAGAATTTCTGGATAATTTTGTCTACACGTTCTCCAACATCACTCTTTCCTTTTGCTTTGACTAAATCATCAAAAGATGCACCGTTACTGATTTTAAACTCCGCAAACGGCTGCCCTTTATACCTGTCCGATACATACTTAAAGAACAACAACACAAGCACATAATCTTTATACCGAGCTGGTTCAACGCCGCCCCTTAATTTATTGCAAGCCTCCCACAAAAGGGAATACAATTCTGATTTTTTCACGGCCATAATCCTCTTTTAATCTCCATTCTAATTTGTGTGATTTACGTTTTCATCAAATCTATGGTGTTTATTCCATAGCACTTTTTCCGCTTTTTACCCAATTATCAAGCTCTGAGATCTTGAATTTCCACTGCTTTCCTATTTTGTGGGCAGGGATTCCTTTGTCTTTTCTTATCCAGTCCCTTACTGTAACAGGCTTTACCCCTAAATAGGTAGCTGCTTCATCAATATTAATCCAATTGTCATTGATAATATCGCTCATTTTTTCACCTCATCGAGCTTCTGATAGCTATAAAAATTCACATTCAAGTATACTATAAAATTTGTAGGTTTACAACTGGTTTGATAATATTTGCTTGTGTTTGTTATTATAATTATGATGCCAAATGTACTCCGTTAAAATTAGAGCAGTGGACTTTTTATGTTGTATCTACCAACATCATCAACGAAAAGCTCGGAAACAGACGAACGGTTTCCATCCCGACTCTTGAAAAAATCGGCTCGATCAAGTGCGGATTCCAGGAAATTCGCTTTGCAGTGCAATCGGTATTGCCACGACATGCTATGGTACTTCAAAACAAAAAATCGAAGCGGGGCCTTTGCATAAATCCACTCGGGCCATCGCTTCAATTTTAAGAATAGTATATATACAGTCTATTTCTCATTTGCGTGCACATTCTGCAACCAAGTTTTTAAGAGCGGATGATTCATTTTGCCATACACGCTCATTTGGATTTTTGATAATGACATTGTCGTATGAAATGCAGTTTCTTCCACTTTTTTTGGCATGATATAAAGCCATGTCCGCACGATTATAAAACTCTTTTAGCGAATCGCCTGTCTGTGGTATACCAGTTTCGATTCCTATGCTTACGGATAAGCATTTATATGATCCTGGGCATGCCTTAACTTTAAAGCTGGAAAGTGATGAAAGGAGATTCTGTGCCATTTCTACAATGTGGTCGTTATCTATATCCTGAAGGAAAATTAAGAACTCATCCCCGCCGATTCGGCCTATAATATCGGTTTCTCTTTTAAAACATATCTTCATGCTGTGCGCTATTTGTTTTAAAATGTCGTCGCCTTTCAAATGACCCAGTGTGTCATTGTAGCTTTTGAAATAGTCAATATCTATTAAGAGAAAACCGACATTTTTCTTTTTGCGTTTGCAAAATGCCCAAGCCGTAGGCAATGCTTGTTCCAGACCGTTTCGATTAAGGAGCTGTGTCAAATTATCAGTAGTCGCTTCAATTTCCAGATGGCTCAGCGTCTCAATTTCATTTATAGCTGCCTGAATAAAATTGTGGGAAATCTTTCTGGAGACCCCAAGTACACATGTATTGATCAAAATAAGAATGATAAATGACTGAGGATGTATTTGTTTGTAAACGAACTGCACGGTTACGATGGCTGTTGCCATAAAAAACAGCAACACGGCATTCCTGCCTGGAAGAACGAACAGTAAAGAAGATAAAATAAGGAGTGCAGAACAAAGCACCGCAAAGCGCGTGGGCAGAGCTTCATTCCCAAGCGACGGAAATAACAGCAGAATTGCCGTTATTATGACGATAGGAATGGCTATGCCGATTCTCTGCCTATTGTAGCTTTTAATTTTATCTTTGAGTTGTTTTTCATTAAAATTTTTGTTATCTACCATGATCTACCCCGAAACAAAATGTGTATCTTTTGATTTTAAATTTAAAAATTGTCGCTTTGTGGCAAGTTGGTATTGTTGTCTATACCAAGCTGTGCTCGATATTCCAGATGTTCCTGCTCCAGCCGTTTCCATTCCTCATCTGCCGTCTCAAATTCTGATAGGGCTTGCTTCATCTGAGGTGAGTCATAGGGAACCTTTTTCTCTACCAACCGGCGAAGTTTTTCTCTGCGCCTTTCTACTGTCAAACCTAAAGTATATATTTTTCCTGCTTGTTTAATCAGTTTTGCTTTCTCTTTTGTCGTCATCTCTATCCCCTTGCAATGTAACGTAGTAATTATTTATGTATCATTATAAGCTACAAATAGAATGAAAGCAAGACAAACAGGACAAGAAAAGGAGCCTCTTTTCAGAGACTCCCGTTCATTTGCGTGTTGATTTCTATTCCTTTGTAGTGGTATGCCGGATCATTACCTCCACCATTTCACTGATCATATCAATCTGGTCTGGTTCCAAATGCTTTAGCTGCTTGCCGAGCTGTTCCACGCTGTCAGGTATAACAGGGTGCTCCAGAAGATCTCCCAGCAGATAATCTGCCGAAGTCCCCAGTACGTTGCATATCTTCAGAAAAAGAGAAAAGCTGGGCAGGCTGCCGCCGCTTTCGATTCTGCGGATATGCACTGCATTCACTCCACACAGTTCCGATAGCTGTTCAGAGGTTAAGCCCTTGCTTTTTCGCAATTGGTTGATTCTTTTTCCCAATGCCTGCCGCATTCAATTCTCACCTCTCTTTTGTAACATCAAAATTTTATTTGTATATTCTTAGTCTACAAAAATAGTGTTTCCACAAATAGCGCCCACTATGTTACATAAAAACATATAAAGATACACTTTCTTCTTTTTCTGTAATGATCTTTTTCTTAGAGTGAGAGGTTCTGGTGGGTCCACAGTGAGCCCCACCTCGGTTCAGCGAAAGAACAGAATATCCCCTTGGCGGGAAATTCGTTCTTTCGCTATACCAAAGGCTGCTATTTTATTAAAAATCGGTTGGATGTATTGCTGCCATTCTCACGGAAGCGTGCTTCTTTTTCAATCAGCCCGGCTTTGATCAGATCATGCAGAGCACGCTTGACAGTACTGCGGGAAAGCTGCAAATCTGAGGCAATAGTCCTTACTGCAGGCCAGCAGTCCGAGCCTTTTCCGGCACGGTCACAGAGGTATATATAAACTGTCCTCGCCCGATGTGGAAGCTCATCCGGCGAGGCTGTGTAAATGTGGTTAAAGTAACTCATGGGAACCTCCTTTACGTTTTGAGGATGGAGCGGCGGCGTATGGTGCTTTCAGAAGGTTCTGCCACCGGCGTATGAAGGGTACCCGTTCCGGCTGGCGGTTCTGACATTTCCCTGGTTTCTTCATCCACTGCAAGGCAGGCCGTGTGCTTACGGACGATATTTTCCTCCAGCGTTTGCTTGTCGGCATATACCACCTTTCGGTACGCCTTTTCTTCTACGGTATAATCCTCACCGAAACGGATTCCCCAATCACGAAACAGCCGCAGTTTAGTCCGCATGGGATGGGTACCGGTTTTCATGACAACAAAATTCCCTTTGGGAATAGATTTCAGTTCATCCGGCGTCATCAGCGGACGCTCAATCATTTGCAGGGACTGGCTGGGATCATTCTTGCCCCGACTGACGGAGCCGCTCATGACGGTTCTGGAGCCCATTGCCTTGCTCAGCACTTCGGCGGTCTGGCTGTTGGGAGCGAACCCACCAAAGATGGTATCCTGGCAGTTATCTACGATGATTTCCGAACCCTCCTTGCCATAATTTTTTTCAAGCTGACCGAAGGACTGGATAATTGGCACCATAGAAAGGCGGCGGGAACGGCTGGCTGAAAAAATCAGTTCCAGCGACTCGATGGCCGGGAGCGTTCCAAGTTCGTCACAATAGAATATCACGCGGTTTTTCAGCTTCCCGCCGTTTTCATCCGCAACCGCAAGAATTTCTCGGTAGAGCTGCTGAATCATAAGCGATACCATAAAATATTTGGTCAGATCTTCTTCCGGAAGGACGATAAAAAGTGCGGACTTTTCATTACAGAATTTTTCCGCATCAATGGCTGTTTCAAAACAAAGGATTTGCTCCATTTCACTGTCAAGAAATGAGTTGAGCCGGGAAAGTACGGTAGAGAGCACCGATGCCATGGCCTGTTCCGCAGAGTTGAGGGCGGCGCCTGCAAACCAGCGGGCTTTGTGATTTGATGGCAGCTTATCCATGAGGAGCTGAAACTGACTCTTGCTCTTTACCTTGCTTGGGGCAAGCAGATCCTGCACCAGCTTGAACACACTGATGATGTGACGGCAGTCTACCTTTTTACCATCCATTTCAACCGGCGGCAGATATTCGGCAATCAGGAGAATAACCGAGGACAGGAGTCCCTCGGCGGCATCGTAGAAAAACTGATTTTGTCCGTAATTTTCACCGCTGGCGTTGATAATGGTTTTGGCAATGATTTTTGCGTACTTTTCGGCTTTCGCTTTTGCCACGAGATTTTTTTCATCTGCAAGGTATTTATCCATGTAGGTATTGACCAAATGGAGCATATTGTTGCCGTCTGAACGAGTGGGGTTTCTGAGATCAATAACTGCCACATGGTAGCCATAGTGGTCATGGGCAATGGCGCCATATTTTCGATAGAGATCACCCTTGGTATCGGTGGTCAGAAAGCTCATACCGGAAGCGCAGGCATACTCCAGGTTGGGATATAAAAAGAATGCTGTCTTGCCCACACCGGATGCGCCAATCATAAGGCAGTGGACATCATCGGTATCCACCAGTGCCGTCACTTTGTTCTTCGTTCCCGTGCTGCCAAGGATGATGCCCTGCTCATCTATGGAGGGAAGACACTGCCCCTGCCGCCACAGTTCCGGCTGGAATGGGATGTGCCGATATGTCGCTTTGACTTCCTGCTTAGTGGCAAAACGTGCGGTACCGTGCTGGCCGTCGCCCACCGTGCGGGACTTGATTCCGTTGAGTGTGTAATAATGCGCCAAAAGTGAAAGGCCGCCGATGACGAAAAACATCACGGCGGCCGCTGCGATCAGAATATAGATTTGGGATGACATGATGTGATCCTTTCAATTTGATAAATTTTATGGTATCCTATAAACAAATAAATTACCTAAACAGGAATTGATGAGGTGGCAGAATGGACATAAAGAAAATTGTTATTCCCGCCATTGGGATAGGAACTGTAGTAACCAATGTATTATTATTAAAGGGTAACTTAAAAACGGCATCAAATGTATCAAGCGTAGCTACTGAAGCCATAAAAGAAACTGAAGAAACCTTTGGCGGTGTTCCATTATCAAAGTTTACTGAACTGGCAAAACAGTGTTATCATGGAATAAAATGCACTATAGACCAGTGGGGATTTTTAGTTTTTCATTCGACGTCTAATTCTGGTAGAACTAAATTTCATACACAGATGACTATTGATGGGGCAGGTAAGCTGGTTAACCTTGGCGGTCATTATCCTGGGCAATGGTGGTCATCTGCTGATGAATTTACTAAAAAAGCTAATGAATTATTTTCATTCAAATAAAATCACCTAAAGACAATATTTTGCTGTTAAAGGAAAGACAAATTTCACTTTGACTATAAATCAGATTTTTTGTGGAGCGGTCAGCACTTTGGCCGCTCCACTTTTTGCTATGCCATCCTCATCTCAAACCCGCCCTGTTTTTGCTGCATCATGCACACCAAATCATCATTCCAGTCTTTTCTCTGGGAGATACGCAGCTCAGATGCATATCCTTTTTCCGCAAGCTGATTTTTCAGCCGCTCGCTTGCCTTGTATCCGGCTTCATCGTTATCCAAGCAAAGCGATATATGGGAAATCTGCGGGCATTGCTCCAGCATCCACAGCATTGCCTGACAGCCGACACCGCAGAGAGCCACATAGCTATGCCGCTGCCAGTTCTTTGGATAAAGCGTAATGTAGGACAGCATATCCACCGGCGCTTCAAAGACGTATAAGTCATCGCTTTTTCCAAGCCAGTGAAAGCTGTACCGTGGATCGCTGCCATCCACATTTCCTTTGAAGCCGATGCCCTCGGTATAGAGCCCTCGCTTATGAGCGTGCCTGGCAGTGCCAGTTTCATCCACACCTACAAACACAGCGTTATGGTACTCTTTAGCACCGTCCTTGGATCTTTCGCAGCTCTCATACAGGAGCTTTGCCTTGGCAAAGTAATTGACTACTTTACGGTCAATGCACCTGGTTTTTACCAGATAGGCATAGACGCGGCGCATGTCACTGTGGGGCCTCGGAAGCGAAAATGTTTTTTTCGTTTCCTGTATCTTTTGTGAGACAGGGCGGTAGGGCTCACCTTGTTCTCCGCCCAACAGCATAGTCACGGCTTCGGGAAAGGAAAGCCCATAAAAGTACCGCACAAAGTCAACGGCATACCCGCCTTTTTCCGCGGAGTGATCATACCACTCGTTTCCACGGATGGTGATGCTGTGATCGGAAGCCAGCCTTTTATCCCGGCCGCTGGGCAGCAGCTTTTCTCCGTGCCGCTGGAGGAAATCCACAAGGTCCACATTATTGGCACGGCATTTTTGATCATCTGTAAAATGCACATACACGCCCATGGTCGCACCTCCTACCTGTGGCGATTGCCGATTCTATGAAAAAAAGCCGCCCTTTTTACAGGACGGCAATGGTTCTGAAGCAATTTTTTCTTGATAAATGTCCGTTTCATTTTATCTTTCTGTTTTTTCACGGTTATCCTCCAATCGATATAATGATTTGCAAGTCCCGGAGCACCTGCTCAAAATCTTTTATTTTTCCAGTAAACCAAATGCCTATAATGACATGGTCTGCTCATGGTCATCCCTCGCATGACCCTGCGCCTGCTTTTTCTCCCGGAGCTTGCGAAGAAGCTTCCGGTCGATCCTCTGTTCGTACGGTTTTAATGGCGGAGCGTTGTCTGCAAAAATACGGCTCATGTGATGCAGAAGCCGTGTTGCCGCCAGCAGAACGGAAGGGTCTTTGAAATCCTTGATATGGTCAAGGAAAAACTTGGCATAAAGATTGCCCTGCGCTGCCGATAGGGTGAGCCAGCGGACAGCGACATCCTTGTCTTTGGGGACGTCTTTCCCCATCAGATACAGCTTGCCGAGAGTATACTGCGCATACTGATTTCCATGTTCAGCCGCAGCCGTTAGGAATTGCAGCGCAGTCTGTATATCCTTGGGCATATCCTCATCCATGAGATAAATCTTGCCCAGTCGGTATTGTGCAAGCTGGTTTCCCTGATCGGCAGCCTGTTTCAGATACTCCACGCCCTTGGCAGTATCCTTGGAAACATCACTTCCTTTGAGATATACGATACCGAGAGCATATTGTGCAAACGGATTTTTTCTGTCTGCGGCAAAGGTCAGCCAGCGAATGGCGGACTCCACATCCTTCAGAACACCATCACCGCCAAGGTACAACTTGCCCAGCCGGTATGCGGCAAAGATATTTCCGTGCTCTGCGGAAAGCGTATAAAGCCGTACCGTCTCAGCAGCATTCTGTGGAACGTGGTGTCCCTTTTCATAGAGCTTGCCGAGAAAATATGCGGCAAAGGGATTTTTGGCTTCCGCCGCTTTTCTGAGATAGCCAAGGGCTTTTTCCGCCTCCTGCGGCTGCACTTTTTCATCGGAAAGGATAAGTCTCGCAAGCTGGCAGCAGGCAAGAGGATTTCCCGCGGATGCCGTTCTTTCTAATTCTTCCTCTGCCATGTCATAGGAGGGTATCTCCAAATCGTCCTCCGAGTCCGGCAGAGCTGTTTCCATGGATGCCGGTTCCTCAAAGGTTATGCTGCCAATCAGCAGAGCTTCCTGAATGACCATGTTGCGGATAGGCTTGAAATCATTGCAGCGGGAAAGGGGCGGAGGTTCCGATGGAGTTTCTGCGTAGATGGATTCGATCCTGCCTTTGGCTTCCCACCACAAGCGATAGGCTTCAGCAACTCGACTGTCCTTGGCAAGCTCATCCACAATTTCATCCACCACGTTTTTAAGATCTGCCTTGAGATAGCCATACTGCTTTTTGCCGCCGACAGTTTGAAGCTTCTCCGCCAGGTATATGAATAGATGTTCCATGCGGTCGTTTTGCAAAACACCGTTTTTCATTTGAGGGATCAGTTCCCGCATGGATTCGGCAGCCTGTTCCTTCAGGATATCCCGGTGCTGGGTCTTTTCTTTGTAGAGCGGAATAAGCTCCTGGCGAAAAATCTCCTTTGCCAGTGAGGACTTCATTTTTTTGATTCCTTGTTTCGTAAGATAGCCCTCTCTTGGATCGGTGCTATAGCAGATCATGTGGACATGGGGATGATGGGATTCGTTGTGAAAGGCGGCATACCATCTGAGGTGGTCGGGATGGATTTTCAAATTCTCCGCAAGCTCCATTGCCTTTTCCGAAAGGAGAGCCTTCCATGCAAGAGCATTGTCGTATCCCAGCCTTGCCGCATCCTCCCGCCGCAAGGAAATAATGGGCGTCCACACATTTCCGGTATGACAAGATACCTCGTCAGCAATCTGCGATAAGATCAGCGGCTCGTCACCGGCCGTGAACAGACCGTGGCGATCAAGCTTCTCGACGCGGGGGCGGTTTGCGATGTAGTCCAGGTATTTTTCCCGGCCGCTGATTCTATCAAGGTTCTGTTCCAGCGCGATGGTGATGAATTCTGTAGCGTTTCCCCGGTTGGGATTTTCACAGTAATCTGCATATTCAAATAAATCCTTGGTATCGGGAAACTCCCGGAGGATCTGTGCAATCACATCTTTTTGCTTCTTGGTGGAGTGCCAAAGCTTATGACCGCTTTCCATCTTTTCTACACCATCGCGGGTGGCAATATATTTTACGAGATTATTCAGATGGGCTGCGGTCTTTTCCCCGCCCTTAAGATAGGGGCATTTGAGAATGATACGGGCCATTATTCTTCATCATCCGGACTGTTCTGGAAATCCACTGCATCCTCCAGCCGGATTTTACCTTTGGTTCGTTTGACTTCGGCAACGCATCGGCCACGAAGCCGGTGCAATTCCTCATCGGTAATCTCCAGCGTAACCGCAAGCAGATGCATCATCATGCTGATTTCCACTGAAAGCCGGAATAGATTATTTGCCACCCGGTTTTCAGTTTTTTGCAATGTGCCTTGTATCGATGCAAGCAATGCCTTGGAAAGATAGGAGGAGATATCCTCTGTTCCAAGGTATCCCATGTAAAAGCTAAGTGCCTTTTCAATAAATTCGCTACGGCTTTTGCAGTTGTCCTTGCTTAGCCAGCCGTCCAGCCGTTCCATGGTTTCGGGATACAGCCAGACTGCTGTCCGTTCCTTATTGTTTTTCATATACAAGCCTCCGTTTCATGGATGTACACCTGTGGGGTGACCGTACAAATCCCTTTTGTTTTCTGCTTTTTCTTCAATTTCGACCACTTCGACCGTGACAAATCCGCAATCCGACCACCTCATGGGAATGAGCAAAAAACGCCCAGCACTGCTGGGCGAAGTGAGTGGCGGGAGGGCGCTTGCGACCACCCGCCTTTATCCTGCTCTTTTTTAGACCCAAGGACGGTGCAAGGGCAACGCATATTGTGACCGAATGGCGATAGTCGGGCATCTCCGCACAAAGCCCCCACAATCGGTTTTACTTGGCTTGGCGGGGAACTATGCCACCTATCGCTGAATAAGCCCACACAGGGGCACACGGGCGGCAACACGGGCGCGTCACATCTGTTGGACTGTCTGGCTCGTCAGCGGCTCCGGTTCCTCCTGCAGACGGAGGCCGTAATCCTCCAGCGTCAGCCCTTCCTGATGTATGCAGTAGTCCTGCATTTTTTTCAGCAGGATTTCTCTTTCCTGATCGTCCAGCTGGTAGACCAGTTCTTGGCAGGAGCCGTCCCCGCGATTCAGGACGATGTCCAGCGTATCGCATACCTGCCCTTGGCCGATGTCATAATTGGCATAGACATTGATCCAGTCATTGTTCTCCACCGTTTCCACATGGGTTCCGAATACCTCATCTACGTTGAAGAAGGTATCCATATAAAAATTGAGTCTGCCATCCGTTTCCATGATTTCATCGGAAAAGGTGATATCGCTGTCCGTCAGTTTCCGGCTGCCTGCGGTCAGAAACGGACCGGTTGCCTGTTCCATCGATTTTTCTTTCATTCAGATTCCTCCATTGCCGAATTTTCCAAGGCTCGCAGCGCGAACCTCAGAGAGAAAAAAGGGCGGTGCACATTTTTTACACACCGCCGCTGCCTGTGCTTCAATGCGTTCCCGTACATCAGTGGGAACATGCTTTTCATAGAGAGCCTCCAGTTTCTCTGTATTGAACGGAACAGAAATAGTTTCCCTTTTCATAAAATTCCACTCCTTTGGTTGATTTCGAGCAGAAAGTGAGCCATGTTGGTGCAGACAGCCTGTGTTCTGATAGAAGCATTCAGGAAAAGTGAGCCAACATGGTTACAATTCCTCCAGTGCGTGAATCAGGCTGCCGGGCAGTTCCTTCAGCTGAACAGCCGTATCCGGCGTCAGTGTCTGCGGGACTTCCGCCAGCCGGAGGTTTTGAAGTTCTTCCCGAACAGCTTGCCGAACCAGCTGCTCCAGCCGTTCTGTTTGTGCGGCGGCGAGAATACTGGACACCACAAAGTCGGTGCGCTGGCGGTTGGCCTGTTGCGAAAACAGACGCTCGGCCTCCCGGTGCCTGGGATCGTCCATGTCAAAGGACAGATAGTATCGCTTCCTCATAGGCTTACCCCAGCAGGAGCTTGTACCCGTCCGCATTGGCAAACCGGTTCAGTACAGCCACGGTATTGAGTCCATCCCCGCACAGCCGGGATTCCAAAAGCTCCGCACCGCCACCCACGAACACGGTAGGAAGCCTTAAATCCAAGCCCCGTTCCCGCAGTGCGTTCAGCAGCTCCTTGCAGTAGGCGGACACCTCCTGCTCCACAGCTTCTTCGATTTTCCTGCGGTCAGTATGCTGGATTTTGCCCCGAATAGCATCGGTGATCAGCACATCCGAAAGAAGAATGCCGCTTTTCTGCAGGGCATCCTGAATGCGGCTGTAAAGAATGATCGTGCCCATCCGCAGACTGGCGCAGCTTGCCCTGTCCAGCCTGAAATTGTGGACGGTGAGAACATCCACCGTGTATCCGCCAATGTCAACGAGGGTAATGCTGCGATATTCCTGCAGACGGGGATAGTACCGGCACAGAGCCGCATGTCCCTGAGCGAACACCTTACAGTCTGCAATGCGACAGCGGTAGGCTGCTCCTTCGAACACAAAGGATACATTTTCCCGCAAAAAATATTGCCGAAACGCTTCCTTCTGCGTGCCATAGCTGTCAATGGGAAGCCCCACCCCCAGCATAATATCCGCATTGGCCACTCCGGAACGCTTCATGGCCTCGGCAATGGCCGGCAGGGTGAGAATAAAGGTATCCTGCTCTCTGGTTTTATCCTGCTGAAAGCGCAGACGGCGTTCCCCGATGGCGTAATAGTTGCCTTCATAATAGAGCTGCAGCTCCGGCGTAATGAATTCCCGGTCGCTGACCGCGAAGCCGGAGGCGTAAAGCATCCCCTCCGAGGATTTGGTATTGTAGTTTCCGTTGTCTATGCCAAGCTTGATCATAGCCGACACCTCCTTGTTCTTTTTCTGATGTTACATACTCATGCTCATGCCCTGCGTTTCCTGCAGAGAGTCCTCCGCAGGTGCGTCGGGCTGATGGGCGGCTGTCTGCGGCTCTGCGGGAGCCTGTTCACTCTGGCGGCGGTTCTGAGGCGCAGGGCGTTCTCTGGCTGCGGGGGCCGCCTGTGTTTCCTGCGATGCGGGAGCCTGCTCCATGCGACTCTCCACATATTCCCGTACTTGGGCCGGAACCGCCTTTTCATAGGTTTTGTCCAGATAATTCTGAAGCTCCTGTTCGATGGCAAGCTCCTTTTTGTCCATGAAGAAGCGGAGCGCCTCAAGCTTCTCCGTAGGGAAGGATAATTTCAGTTCGGTTGTGCTCATACAGATTTCCTCCATTCATGGAAAGATTGGCAGACCTGCCACAGTCAAGGTGACAGGTCTTGGGAAGAACACGTTTACGGCAGATAGTTTCTCGGATTTTTCGCCGAGCCGTTTATCCGTACTTCAAAATGCAGATGGTTTCCGGTGCTTCGCCCGGTGGAACCCACCTTAGCAATGGTTTCTCCGGCCTTGACTGTCTGCCCCTCCCGGACGAGAATTTGTGAGCAGTGCCCGTATAAAGTGACCATGCCATTTCCGTGGTCAATGGTCAGATAATAGCCGTAGCCGGTGCTTCCATAAACCACGGTTTTTACCGTTCCCGCTTTTGCAGAGCGGATGGAAGTACCTTTGGCAGCACCAAGATCAAGACCGGAATGTCCCACCCACTTCCCGGTGAGCGGGTCTGTTCTGCCTCCGAATTCAGAAGTTACCATCGCTCGCCATCCTTTGCCCAGAGGTGAAATAAAGCCGTCGGCAGAGGCTTTTTTCGTTTCGGCATAAGGTCTGGCATATAAAACCTGTTTGTCGGAATCGAACAAATCCCGGTAAACAACCCGCCCTTTGGAGGAAGATGCGTCCACCACCTTACCGTCTCCGGCATAGATTCCCACATGCGTAATGTTCATGAAACGGCCGTTGGGCTTGTGGCTCCAGAACACCAAATCGCCGGGAGCAAGGCTTGATTTGGAAATCGTCAACCCATTGTCCACGCAGTATTTGCCCTGTGCCGCAGCGGTGCCGGGGAGGTTTGTCCCCAACTTTTTGTACACCCACTGCACCAGATAGCTGCAGTCAGTATAGCTTCCCTGCCCCCGTTTCTCCTGAGAGTAGGGATCGCCAAGGCGGGAAAGTCCAAGGCGAACTGCTTCAACACCCGTTTCACCGGCAGGCAAATCGGAAAAGAAGCCGCCAAGCTGATCCGGTATCCAGTCCTCCCACATAGCGGAATCGTCACTCTCGATGGGCGCCGCTGTACCGTATAAGGCACGGTAATAGATTTCCGAAGCGTTGGCTTGATCTTCATAGGTGATGGCTTCTCCGAAGAGTGACCTGATGTTGTTGTAGATAGCAGGCAGAGAGGTAATGGGAACGGCAACGGTATAGGTTTCTTCCGAAGTTGTGCCATCCTCGTTTTCCACGGTGCGGGTGCGTTCCTCATAGGCGACAAAGCAGTCTACATATTTCCGGTGTTCCAACCGGGAGGGGGACTCCGCACCAAAGAACAGAGAATAAAAAATTGCCTTGACACGGTAAGCGTCAAGGCTGTCGCCGTCCTCCATCTGTGCATTCACGGTGGCTATGGCACTGTCTATGAGGGTGAAGCTCTGTCGCATATCCCCGATGTACTCCCTGTAATCCGCAGGCATACTTCCCGGAATTGCGCCGCCATGAAAACACAGCTCTACGGCCGTGTTGTTGTGATTTGCAGTTCCGGAGAGCAGAGAGCAGATCAGTACAATCATTAAGATGAGCGGTGACAGGACGGCGGCGACAGTCCAGCCGATGGTTTTTCGCATGCGTTCATCCGAAAGTGCGGCAGCGGCAGCTTTGGCTATCGCTGTAATAGTAGCGGGATCAGCCATTCCGTCACCACCATTTCAGGTCACCAAAACCGAATAGGTTCTGCTGTTCCGGTTCGCTTTCCATGAGCTGCTCGGTGTAATCGATTGCCCGTTCCAGAATAGCGGTATCAAACCCTGCGGTTTTATAGCCTTCACGGATGGTATTGTAGTAATAGTCGGACGGGTACCCCAGCCGATGCCCCGGCGTCATCACATAGACCATTGCCGAAACCGTTTTGCCGTCCAGGGTCAGTTCCATGGTTTCTTTACCGTAAAATCTGGGGAAGCCTTCGTAAACATCGAGGGCCGCTTCATCTTTCGAAGTGATTTCCCACAGCAAAACAGGAACAGAAGCGCCCTCGCAAGGCTCGATGGTAGCCACAGCTCCATGCCTTCCGCCTCGAAACACAAGGGCATAATCTTTTATCTCAGATGCCCCAAGCACCTTGGCAGTAGGGCATCGTTTCGCCATTTGCGTCAGATTGAGATTGCTGCCATAGGCAATATACAGTTTATTTTTCATAATAGCTCCTTTACATTGACATGGTAAAAGCGGGGGACTGTTCATCCTCCGCTTCCATCATAGTTTCCGGTACAGCTTGTTCCGGCGGCGCTGTCGCCTGAGCTCTCTCTGCTTCGCGCTTTTGTCGCAGTCGTTCTTTTTGCCTTTCTGCCTGGGCCGGGTCTTTCCACGCAATGCAGCCCTCCAGATGATCCAGCAGATGCTTACGGGCTGTTTTGAATTCATCTCCAATCATGCCAAGACGCAGAAGCCACACACGGAAGGTGTACTTCTCATTGGTAGATTGAGTCTTGACGGGACTTGCCGACCGTTGGTTGAGTGCCTGCGCGGTAATGGCAAGGCAGAATTGGATATATGCCTTGATTTTTCCGGCGTGAAGATTGCCATTGAAAGCGCGGAATTCCACCGTGCCTTTCTGGAACACGCTGTGAAGATTGAGACAGTGGTAGCGGCTGTGATGGTAATGCTCCCGGCTGCCATCGCCGCCGTTGTACCAGATTCGTTTCAGCTGTTCCATGGTAGAGGGTTTCTGACGGTTGATTCGTTCCAAGAACAGAGGATCAATCTTTTGACAGTAGCTGGTTTCTCTACCGCGGGAAACCTGTAGCGCCCTATAAATCATATCCTCTTTCGCCGCCATGATGTTGACCAGATTGCGGAGCTTCGGAGCGTTAAAAGGAGCGGCATTGATGTGAATATGAATACCGCAGGAGGGATTTACAAAAGCCCCGGCTTCCCGGAGCTTGCGGATCAGTTCCTGCACGGTTTCGATATCCCGGTACTGGCAAATTGGGCTTACCAGCTCCACACTGTAATTCCTGTCGGCACTGATTTTCCTGCGTCCGTCTCTCTTTTGGCAGTCAATGCTGCCGTCGCTCATGACTTTCCATTTGCGCCGCTGGCTGTCACAGGCATAATAGGCATCGTAATAACCGCCCTCATATTCCTTGCTGGTTCCAAAATATTCGGCAATTACTTCGGCAGCACGGCTTCTTGTTATCCCGGTCATTTCAATTTCAATGCCGAAATCCTGAGCCTGTATCTCCATTTACCCACCACCTTTACCACATCCTGTGCTGCAGGGTGAGGTCTTTTTCCTGTGCAAGCCCCGCTGTTTCCGCTGCGGAATTGATAAAACTGCAGAGCCGTTCCCTGCGCCAGGTATCAATCAGATACCGTCCGCATTCCTCATTGAGTGCATTGATTTTCAAAACCGTTTCCCGCACACATTCGGAAATAGCGGCAGGATCTCCCTCGGCTGCTATGAGGTCGTCAATGTATTCATCCAGGATATTTCCCATCAGGGACACATCCTCCGGCGTATAATGATAGCTGCCGGCATAGGGATTGGGGTATTCCTTCCCGTCCATGCAGCATCGCAGATGCTCCAGTATGACGGGGCGTTCCTCATGGTCCGCCTTCTGGTATTTCTCCATAAAAGCCAGAATATCCGCTTCCCGGTTGGGAGTGTAGCGGATAAAAGACAGCATATCCTCAAGGAGTCCTGCTTTGTTTTCTTTCTGATTTTGAAGCTTATCCATGATTTTTTCTCCCTTCTTCATTATCTTCCGCCTGCCTTTCCAAACAGCTTTTCCTTGTGAGAAGGAGCGTGAACCGCAAGGTTATACCTTTCGATGCCGCATTTGTAGAGGCAGACACCGCGCTGCGGGTAACGGATAAGGTTGAATTCGCTTTCTTCGAGCTGCAGGGAGTCGATGTAAAACTGTTTATCGATATTGCCCGCATTGAAGAGAAAAGCGTGAGTCGGGATAGAAAACAGCGGCTTGGTCAGTTCCCGGATGCCTTCGATATTGAAGTCCTCCAGATTCTGAGATGCCAGGATCACCGCCGAATCTTTCTTTCGCACACGCTTCATGAAATTTCGGATATACTCAATCGCAGTCAGGTTGGTCAGAAACAGATACAGCTCATCAATCGATGCGGCCGTGTTTCCCTCGGTCAGCAGCTTGTCGCTCATGAAGGACAGCACGTTGAACAGCAGAGCGTTTTTCACGTTCCGGCTGGCTTGAAGTAAGCCTTTTACCCCGAACACAATAAAGCGGTCGGAGGTCACATTGGTGTGGCCGTTGAAGAATTGGCTCTCTGCACCCATGCACATGGAGTGGAGCCCCAGCAGAATTTCCTGCAGCAGTTCCGGCGGGTAGAGTTGATATTCGGTTTTGTCATAGCTGCGGAACTCGTCCTCAATAAAGGCATAAAGGTCGGACAGAATGGGATAGTCTGCGGCTGTCAGAGTTCGAAAATCGGTACGGTCGCTGATGCCGAATTTTTCGTACAGCTTGCCCAGCATGATTTCAATGGCGTCGATATGACGGTCTGAAAAATCCTTATAGCATCGAAAAAAGTCCTTGAGAAAGCTGATGTGCTGACTGAGCTTGGTAGATTGACGGAATGCCTGAGGCGCATCGGCATCCTCCGGACTGCCGCCTTCGTCCCAGGTCTTTGGTTCCAGAGGGTTAATGAGATACCGGCCTGACATGAGGTCGATGAAACAGCCGCCGAGATTTTCAGCCAACTCCACATATTCGTGCTCAGGATCAAGGCACAGCACGGCCTTACCCGATTCGAGGATGTTGCAGAGGATGAGCTTGAGGAGATAGCTCTTGCCCTGACCGGAGTTGCCCAAGATCAACACGTTAGCATTCGTCTTGTCATCATCACGCTTGTCAAAATCCGCGATAATATTGGAGCCGAACTTATCTCTGCCAAGATAAAATCCGTTGGGATCGGTCTTGCCGGAATAGTTAAAGGGATAAAGATTCGCTACCGAGCTTGCCGGCAGAACACGCTCAAACTGACTGCCAAACACATTCCGCCCTGCGGGACCCACCGAGAGAAAACCTTCTCTCTGGCGAAGGATAAGCCTGTCTACATTGAGCTTTGAGCGAATCAGTTCGGTCAGAACATCCGTCTGCAAAAGCTTCAGCGCGTCCAAATCGTGCGCTGTCAGTTCAATGAAAACAGCGCAGTGCAGAAGAGGCTCCCGGTTCCGGTGCATGGTGGACACCAGCGTGACAACGTCCTGCAGATTGCTTTCGGCGGTGACTGTCTGCCGGATGTCGTTGGTATTGCTTTTATCCATACGGTTTTTGTTGGCGGCATTGTGGATGATTTTCTTTTCTTCCGTTGCCGTTACCTGTCTGGTATAAATACGCAAGGTCACGCCGTCCTTTTCTCCCAAGTGCCGCAGGATGGCCTGCTCATCGGTGGCGGTGGGGTACTCCCGAAGCGCCCAAACGCATCGGTAGGTGTTCCCGCAGATGAAGTGGTCGGTGTTGAATTTGATAATGCCCGGCGCAATCATATCAAGGAAATCCTTAATTTTAGGTTCAGCAGTTGACAGATCAGCTTTTGTTTTTCTGACTTTAGGCATAAAAAAATACCTCCTGTTCTGCCGTAGGAGGTTCTATACTTTTGAGGCGTAAGGGATCCCCCTACGGCCGTTGATTGAATTTTATTTACTCGCCGAGAATGGTCCAGCGTTCCCCATCGTAATCCTCATATAGTTCGGTAGTAACATTTTGCTCATAATAGACTCCGAGCAGGCGCTTGATATCAGTTTCACCGGCTCTGCGCGCAGTGAAGCCCTGATCCTTGAGGCTCTTTTCGATGCGGGAAAGGTAGGGCTGGACATCTTTTTCTTTTTCGCCCCGCAGACGGATGATGATTAAAAATTCCCGCGCTGTTGCCATCTGCACTTGCATACGGTCAAGGGAAATCATATCCTGTGCCAGCAGTTTGCGGATGACAGGGTTCTGCTCGGTGTCCATCCTGGCCTTCAGATAGCCTTTGTTGTCCTCGAAGTTTTCCCGGCTGTTCAGGCACAGTATTTCAATATCCGAAATGCCCTTGAGCACATTCATAAGGGCATAAATCCTTGCCCCGATGCTGGAATCGGACAGAACGCTGATGTTGGTGGGTTTTATCATGAAAAATACCAGCTCGCCGTGGGGAGTCACAAGGCTGTGGCCTGTGATGTCATCGATACCCATGAGTTGACGGGTAGAAACTTTTTTCCGTGTCTCCTGTTTCTTTTTTCTGTTCACATTCACGCCCTCCATTCATAGGTCTGCTGCTTTCCGAAAAAGAAAGCGGCGGCATAGCGGATAAAATCGAGAATACTCACATCCTCTAAGCGAATGGATAAAAAAGCATAGAGTGCAGTCAGCACGATGGGGAGCAGCCAGCCGAGCTGGGAAAGAGCAAAGACAGAAATCAGGCAACCGATTCCTATGATGCCGATGTCACGTAATTCCCACAGCCACAAGGTAGCTTTTGATTTTAAGTTGTCGGGGTAGATGTACATTAAGACGATTCCTCCTGTTCCTCATAGAATTTTCGCAAAAAATAGGCGATACCGCGGAGGACAAAATCCACACATGGTATCGCCACACTATTGCCAAGCGCCTTATACCGGGCGCTGTCCGATGCTCCCGGTATCAGCGTCCAGCCGTCCGGGAAGCCTTGGAGCCGTTCGCATTCCAAGGGAGTGAGCCTGCGAATGAGCTTGCGGCCATTTCCTTTTACAAGATTCTCACTTCCGCCTCCATTGTTACCGCCTTGGGCACACAGGGTAGCACAGCCTTCTGCATAGTTGCCATATTGCGATTGGCCGAATATTTCGGGCTGACAAACGAGATCGGTCGCATCCTTATGCTGTCTTGCACTTTGCGTAGCAATCACATGGTTTTCGGAAAATTCATCGCTTTGCTGGCGGCTGAATACCGCATGGCGGTCAGATGTCGTAATGGTGTAACTGATATCCGCCTGACAGCCGAGTCCGTTGCCGCCGTTTTCAGGCTCCCGGTCAATAGTATTGCCTGCAATGCAGATGGTTTCCTGCGCAACAGGATCACCTACAAGGGGAACATTGTTGCCGCCGGTACCATAGGTTGATGTTATGGTAGGAGCTACTTCCAACGGTCCTGTGTATCTGCAATCCTTTGCGTGATTGTCAAACAGTACCGGCTGGTTATTGCCGGAGGTTCCTGCGGCTGATGGAATAGTCGGGCAAATGCCTCCACCAATTTCAGCTCCACCTTGCTGGGTAGCCATGATAAGTGGCTGATGCCCGTGTTCTTGCGCCCGAAGCGTACCTGTGATGTCCTTGGTGCAGTGCATCTGGCTACCGCCTTGGTCGTTAAGACAAAACACCGATGGAGCTGTGCCCGTTTTAATGGTAGGAGAACACTCTGCCTGATAGCCGATCCCTCTGGCTTCGGCGCCGGCGTTGCCGCAGAATCCTGCGGTAAGCACACAGGGATATCCTTGCCCTACCTGCCCTCCGCCGCCGGTAATGGATGTATGGACCTCCGGCGTGAGAAAACAATCGCCATTTCCTTTGCTGACAACTCCTGCCGCAAGCACAAGCCCAGCCGGGTTTCTTCCGCCGCCGCCGTCGGCTCCGGTAAGGGTAGGACTGGTTCCATCTGGCGTAAACACACGGCTTTGCTGCGTATCCCATCCATTCAGACAGTTGGGAACGGGCACGAGAGGAGGATGTCCTCCCATGCCTGCGCGGAGCGTGGGTGTCACTTCCTCGGTAATATCCATTCGTTCCCCGCCATGGTCGTTCAGACAGATCAGCGGTTTTGCAACAAAGGTCTGCTGCTTCATACCGGGTTGTGCACCCAAGGCTCCGGCCACATCGTGGAGATCCCGAACCTCGTCACGCTGGTTGGCTGCAAAGGCTATTGTTGCTTTTTCGTCTGTCTGTATATATCCATGCCCGCCGCCTTCACCGCCATAGAGAGCGGGCCATATCCCTGTTTCCTCGAAAATGCGGCGGCTTTGCACATCCCATGGCGTCAGGCAAGACCCGCCTGAATCATCAGAGCCTCTTTTAGCTGAGGAGGAAGTTCCTTGCCTCTGGCTTCGGCTCTCCGCAGTATCCCCAAACAGGCTGTCTTGCTTAAATAATATTTCGGGTGCGGTTGTTCCTCCAAAATCTGCGACAAGGAAGATACGACGGCGGCGCTGGGCGACTCCCCAGAATTGAGCGTCCAAGACGCGCCAAGCCAAGCTGAATTCATTTCCCAAAATGACAGCCCCAGCAGATTCCCAGCGCCCGGAGTCAGGTCGAGGCACATCACAGGTACTGTACTTAATGCGGACAATCTCCTCGATGACCGCACGGAAGTCCTCGCCGCCTGCGGAACTGAAGGCTCCTGGGACGTTTTCCCAAACGAGGTATCGAGGTCGAATAAGGTGAGCTGGTACGTTTCGTTGTCCATCGGCGTTTCTCATCTCCTTCGTGATCCGTGTTTGCTCCATAAATAAACCTGAACGTTCTCCTGCAAGTCCGGCACGCTGCCCGGCAACCGATAAATCCTGACAGGGTGAGCCGCCGCAGATGATATCCACAGGCGGGAGCTTCGCTCCGTTCAGCTTTGTGATATCGCCGACATGGTGCATTTCGGGAAATCGGATTTTTGTTACTTCGATGGGAAAGGCTTCAATCTCGCTTGCCCATAAAGGAGTGATGCCGTTGCGTATCGCTGCCAGCGGGAAGCCTCCGATCCCATCGAAAAGGCTCCCCATGGTCAGCATCAGACCATCTCCATAGTCTGTGCAGGAGCCTTGACCGGTGCGCTGTTTTTTACTTTGCCTACGGCGAAGCCGATTTCCTGTTCCATTACCCGGCGTATCGGAATTCCAAGTCTGGACGCTTCCTCAATTTCGAGATACATCCCCGGTGAAATATGATCGCCGTAGCACCACAGCTCGTCGCAGCGGGATAGCATGGCCAGCCCCATATCCAGTCCAAGCTGACGCTGTTTTGGCTGATGTTCATCCAGAATTGCGGGATACAGCAAGTGGGGCGCAAAAAAAGCGTGCCCCTCATTCATCACATGGCGACACGCTTTCTTGGCAAATTCCGTATTTCTTTCAACGTCCCCGGCATAAGGGGACGCTACATAGATTAATTTCATAGGCTTTTCCTTTCTAAAGTTATTTCGGCGCTACCGCCTGTACCACGGTTCGAGTGGTATTCACAGCGGCCTGTGCGGTATAAACGGCAGACATCAGATTTGCCTTTGTGCTGGTATCCAGGCCAAAGGCTCCGGCAATTCTCGGCACTTCACCGGCGGACAACATCAGTCCAAGCCCCAGCAAGGCATGGGTTCTCAGAACCATAAGCCCCGCGGCAAGGATGGTCGCCTGCAAAAAGGTTGTCAGGCACAGACCGATAATCTGCTTGCACCATTGGATAAATCCGTCAATGTAACCACGGGGAACAGAGAACATATACAAGCTGCCCACAGCAATCTGGATCAGCAAGATACCTCCCCGTTTTAAGTTAGAAAAGAACACTTTAATCACGGCATATCCCATCATGATAATCATAAAGAGCATCATGATAGGGCTTGTAATAGCGGATATCCCTCCAAAGATACCGGAACCCATGGCGCCGCCGATGTCCGGCGAAGCGCGAAGCTCTGCAATAATGTTTCCGGCGAGGTCGCTGAAGCTGGTGCCATATCCGGTGATTCCCGCCGTGAGGCTGCTCTGGAGATTAACCGACAGCTTGAACAGCTCCACCGGCAGGATTGTAAAAAGAGACACCGCCATAAAACCTTTGAGGGCGTTTAAGGCGGTGTCCTTTATGCTGCCACGGCCGTGCTGGTATTCAATGCCGGTTTCAAATACCGAGACTACAAGTCCGGTTCCGTACAGCGCCCAAGCCAGATAAGAAAAAAACAATACGATGGACTGTACCCATTCCATGGAGAACAACTCCACACCCATGTTTCCCATTTGTGCAAAAAAGTCGGCAAGAAAGCCAACCACCTGTCCGTAGAGCCATTCAATGATTTGATCCATGACGGTTCCCAGAACAAAATCCCATATGAACATTTGAGGTTCACCTCCCTCAAGAAATATTAAAAACATACCGCAGTTTTACTTGCGGTATGTTCGTCCATCTTGCATTCTACAAAATCATTGTCACGCCATGGTTTGCGTCATACCATTGGACATATCCTGGGTAGGTTCCTGAAAAACCTCCAGGTAATTGCCTACAGCGTCAGCGAGCTTTTCAAAATCTGCGGGGGTTGGCTGATAGGCATACCATTCCAGCTTGCCTTGATACACCCATAAGTGCGGGCTGACTCCTTCCTAAAAGTTCGGATTGTTTACTGGTTTTGTTCCCAGAATTTCCTGAAAACGAAGGAGGGTACTGTCTACTACACCTTCGTTCCGGTTGATAAGCGATACTTTGAGTGCTTCGTAATGATTGGCATGTCCCAAGGTGACAAATTCTGCACGGATGCGGAGACTATCACTGATTTTTCCGTAGCAAGTTCTTCCGACAAACCTTGTATCGGAAAAAATCGCATCATGGTCGAAGAGCTTTCGCAGTTCTTTTTCAAATGTAGTCATATACTGTTCCTCCTGTCACCTCCAAAAAAAGTTGTTCAACAGAATCCGTGTTTTGGCTCTATTTTTCAAAAATAAGTTGTTCAAAATTGCTTTTTTCATTTTCATCGTCCTTTTGTAAAATTCTTTGTTTCTTGCTTTTAAGCATTGGATTTCAAAATAAGTTGTTCAATAGATACTGTCTGAAATGCTGATTTTATGTGATAAACCGTCCTTATCTTGCTTGATGAGAACGGTTTGCTCCACGAAATTTGAATAACTATTTTTCTTGTTGAACAAGTTATTTTTTAATTGAATAACTTAATTTTAAATTTACACCTCCTACATTCCGAGAATTGTCCAGATATATAGCGGAGCCGTCAGCGTGAACACAAGGCAGGCGAACAGAATAGCCGGTGCGGCCCATTCGAACTGACCATGCTTCCGATAATCAAAATACGCCATCCCCAATTTGGCAAAGAAGAACACTGCCAAAATGAGGTCAATGGCGGGAAACACCACGTTGTTGACAACCGTCTTGATCTGACCGGAGGCGTCCCGCCAAGTACCCTCAATAGCCCCTGCCACATCCCCGGTCGGAGCGGCGTATGCTGTCGTACTAAACGCAAAGGCTACCATGAGGGCAAAAGTCAAAACAAGAGCTGTTTTCTTGTATTTCTTCATAAAGACCACCTTTCCAAAGTTAAGAAAAGACCGCAGAAATACTTCTGCAGCCTTGCTCTTTTTCTGATATTTTATTAAGGATTGAGGGGGGCGACATGCCAGTCGCTCCACAAATTCCCGCGAATTGTAAGGGAGTCAGTGAGGTTGGCGGACAGCATCCCATCCGGCGTCCACCCATCAATGAGCCAAGTGTTAACGGTATAGGCTCCATCAGGCATCCAAATCGGGCTGAAATGAGTGCGATTTTTATAAGTGGAATAAGGATTACGTTGAAATTCAAACCGCCCCGAACCCATACGTTCTAAAAGCCGCCAGTAGGTTTCATAACCAAACTCCGGGAAGTAGCTGACCGCATTCTGCGGCTGAGTAACTGCTGAGCTTTGGTTGGAGCTGACACTTCCGATAACTGTCTGATTGATGCCGTATCCTGATTTCATTGTCCTTCCGCTGGCAGTAGGGTTACGGTTGTCACACTTGATGCTCATGGCAGCGGTCAGACTGGCGCTGTAGCGATCCAGGTCAAATTCCCACCATCCGTGATCGCACCAATATCCATCTTCATCATCCCCATGCCATACCCAGTACTCTTGCCACCACGGCCGCCAAACACTCCAATTTGCCGTGCTTTTTATCGCTCTGTTCGGAACAGCGGCGATACGGTAGCTGTCGTTGCGGTCATCGGCTACGGGATTAGGCGGAGAATTTTTGTCAAGATCAACGATTTTTACATTGAGGGTGGTTTTGGCGGTGCTTCCGGGACCGGATACCGTCACATGGATTGTCAATGTCTGCTCAGTATCCGGGGTTTTCCATTTTACCCACGCAAGCTGACTGTCTCCTTCAGGATAATAAACATTACCCACGTTGTAGGTTCGCCCACCGATATTAAAGCTGACACGGGTGGGCCTGTCGGGGTCGGATTGACCGCCGCTGACTCTGATTGCCGTAATGACATCCGTGTTCACACGGTACTCATAATCGTAGACGTCAATCTGAGGTTCCTCCGGCTTTTCTGTAAAACGGACAATGCCAAGCCCAAGGCTGGACTTGATGTCCGCATTGGAAGCGGCGCTTGTTTTGCTTCCTCCCCATGCGGGATAGCCGAGATCACTTACTTCAAGAAACATGGCGAGGGGCAGATTCTTGTGCGTGAGTGACACCATACGCCGCCTTAAAAAGCCGCTTGTCTGCTCATCGTAGAGCGCAGCTTCGGTAGCGGTGGTGGCGATCATAACACCTTCAAATTTGTAGTAGGCGATGGGTTCCAAAAGAATTTTATACTCTCCGCCGATGAGGATGTCATAATCCATGCCTGTAACCTCTGCGATACGCTTAACCACGTATTCGGAACAGAAGTATTTTTTGATGGCCTCAATGTTGTTGCTGCCGTTAGTGCTGATGATGCGGGGCATGGTCTGTCCAGGGTTAATAAATTTATACGGGTCTACACTTGGTACGAGTGTCTGGCCGTTCGTATAACTGATTTTACTTTTCCCTCCAAAGTGTAGCCGAACATTGCTGGGGGTTTTATTTGTAAAATCCACCGGTGTAGTAACAACCGCATGGTCGCTCGCGCGAACCACTGTGACACGCACACCTTCATTACCGGGACTCCATGAGTTGGTGCTGGTTCCGCTGCCCATGCCGCCGCCTCCGCCGTCAATGTTCCCGCTGCCGCCGGTGTCGGCAAAAGCAGTCATCGGGCAGAGCAGACAAAAAATAAGGAACATCGGCAAGACTCTCAAAAGCAATTTTTTCATCCTGACCTCCTTTTTTGCAAAAGAAAAAGGCACGGTATCTTTCAACCGTACCTTCATACATATAAACATTGTTTTAATCCATAATGCCAACCCGCTTGTTGATATCGCCGTCACCATCCACAGTGGTTCCTTGTCCATCCCCAATATCACCGATCCACCCAAAACCCGGCACATAAATCTTGCCGTCCTTGGTTTCGCCGCCCTGGGGCTGACTTTCACTTTTGGGTGTCTCTTTCGGCTGTTCCACCTTGTCATGGTCGACAGCAGTGGGAGGCTCGGTGACTTTTTCACCGTTAGGCTTTTGCGTAGGGTCTTGGAGCTGTTCCTCGGTATATTCTGGCTTGCTCACATCGCCCTGAATGGTCTGCTCGGTGCCACTGGAAACCGCACCATTGTCGGTGCTTGTCGGCTGGGTGGTGTCAGAAGGGGCTATGGTGACATCTTTTTCTTTCTCTGTATTTTGCGGAACCTTCGGGTCTACTGTCACATTGCTCACATCGGAGCTTTGAGGTGGGTGCGGATTGTCCACCGGTTTTGGACTTTTGAACTGCTGCCCAATCAGTACCACCAATACTGCACAGATGGCGAGACAACCGATGACAGTCAGCCATTTCTTCATTTTATTATTCATAAGAGTGTCCTCCTATTTGTAAAATTTTGAGATTTACCTTGTTAAGTCACACCCTACCACGAACTTTTCAAAAAGTCTATCCTTACAAAATAGACTTTCACAAAAAATTAAAATCTCGGCGTGTACCCGGCACTGGTCTTGACTTTGATACGCATAGGCGGCAGCAGTTTTCCTCCAAAGGATACCGGAACCTCCAGCATGATGGTGCTGTCAGCTTTAAAGCGGGCAGAGACTTGGTCACTTGATGCGAAAGGAGCATTTCGAATATCCACATCCAGATTCCATATTTTAAATTCCAGCTTTCCGTCAGAAGTGCGTTTTTCATGATAGCCACCACTGTAGGAAAGACCGAGGATACCGTCCAGCCTGTTATATATATCGCCGTAATCGAGACTTTCTTCAAAATCCTCCACAATGGGCTGGTAGGCTCCGCTGTAGCCTTCCCGCACACCGTGGTACACATCGTCATAGTTGTCGTTGACGGTGGAGATGACGGCAGCCTGTAATGCATCCCGCACACCCTGTGCCACAATCATAAGCCGGAAATATTCCGAAATGCCGGTAAAGACAATCAAGAGCGACAGGGTTATGGCAATGATGAGCGGAAAGCCTGAGCCGTTTTTATCTTTAAAGATACGCTTGATTTTTTCCATCTCATCACCTACTTCCAATAGACTTCCGATTTTCCTGCGGCATCAGCCCTGAGCGTTATCGGGAAGGAGCCGAATCCTCCGAACAGTCCGATATTAGTCTGATAGGTGACCGTTACCGTGACTTCCTCGTTGAGCTGAATCCTTCCGGTTTTCGACCATGCCACTGTAGGGCTCAGACCGGTCTTTTCCCGTAGATACTGTTCACGGCGTTCGGTTTCACTGCCGACCTGGCCGGAAATTTCCGCTTCTCGAATGAGCTCTGCGGCAAAGGTGTCAATCTGCTGCTTTTGGATGTAGACAGGAAACACATTCACGGCAAGGGCGATGACCAGCATAGCACATAAAACCAGCACCGCTACATCGATATATCCCTCGCCATTCTTACTTTTCAGGATTTTCAGCACGTGGTCACCTCCAACTTAAAACATTCCGCCGAGGGATGTGATGATTTCATAGACAATAATCGCCATGTAGGTCATGATGAAGCACATGAGCATGGCAAAAGAGAACACACGGATTTTCGGCGGAATTTTCATAGCCTGTGATTTCAGACGTTGGAGCTCCAACTGCTTCATATCGTGCGAAAGCATCTGAAAGTACATCACCCCATCATCCCCGCGCAGTACACCGATCAGCCCCCTTGTAATATCCGAGAGCATTGGCGAATTAAACCTTGCTTCAAAGCGAGTCAGAGCCGCTTCGTAGCTGGAGGAACGCATGTCTGCCGTAAGAATATCAAGCTCTGCCGCAAAGTCCTCGCCTGCATTTCTTTTGAAATTTTCCAATATGGACAGCACATCCCGGCTGGCTTTCAGTTCCTGGGTGATGGTTGCAACAAAGCGTGGCAGTTCCTGCTCGATTTTACCTCGCTTGGCCGCCAGAGCTTCATCTGCCTTACGGACTTCCTTGAAGTAGACCAGTATGGCAGTAAAAAGCATGGGGGCCAGCAGCGGCAGGACGATAAGGCATGGAATGATGCAAAGCGCAATACTCATCGCCTTGACAATTGCCATTGCCATAAACAGTTCCGGTGAGTCGGAAAATCCTGCTGCCGACAGGACATTTGCCATTCGGCTTTTTTTATATTCATCCATACGGATGTAGTGGCATAGCCGGATAGCTGCATTGCGCAGCAGCATATCGATGGTTTTGGACTTCTCCTTAGTCTGCTTTCCTGACGACAGAATTGCCTTTTGGGTGGCGAGAGTGGGCAGCCGCAGCAGATCGGCGGCAATGAAAAAGAGCCCCGCCGACAGGAGGACTCCGAATAGAAAGAGATAGATTGTCATAGGCGTCCTCCTATCTTCGATATTCAATGGGCTGGGTCAGCTTAATGACAAAGGCTGTGGAAACAAACATTACGGCGGCACAGATGGTCAGGATAATCTGCCCCAATGGTGTGTGCATCAGCGTGTGATACCAGTCCTGATTCAAAAAATGGAGGAGCGGTATATTGCCGATGACAAGAACCTGCATGACGATGAATTCCTTTCGGGGCTCAAAAACCATGTTTTCCAGCTCAGCGTTGACCACACGCATATCGCTGAGCTTGCTGACGATGGGAGTCAGGGTGGTTTTGAGACTGCGGTCATGCTGACAAGCAATGAGGGCATCGCACCACTCGGCATATACAGTGTTGTCAATCCGGCTTTTCAGATCATGGAGAGCCGCCGTTACATCCGGGTCTATTAACTTAATACGGGATACAAATTCCTTGAATACGGACAGCACAGGCGGGTTCAGGTATGGGAGATTTTCCTCCACCGCCGTCAGAATATCCTCGTTTCTAAGGTAGGCCGTGGTGATGATGCTAAGCGCCGTTTCAAGCTCCGCCGCAATGTCCTTTTTGAAGTGGCCGGCAGTGAGCTTTACCCACCAGAAGGGCAGGAACATACAGCCTATCGCCATTACAGGAATAAGAAAAAAGTTTGAGAGCATGATGGCGATGGATGCGCCCACGGCAAAAAATAACAGGGACAGGACGCAGAGCATGGGAAAGCGTTCCGTCCTTCCGGTTACTCTAAGAATCGATTGCACTTCGTCTATTTCACGGCGCAGATAGGACTTCTTTTTTCTGCGGGTGAACTCGTCCAGCTCATCACGGAGGGATTTGGGTCTGCCGGTGAGCTTTGTGAATACGGCGGAAGTAAATTCCATTGGCGTAAGACCGAACAGAATAAAAAAGCCTGCAATCATTCCGATGCAAGCAATTAAAAGTATTGTTGTCATGCACTTCGCACCTCCTTTTTTCGAAGACTTTCAATGAGTGCCTGAGGCATACCGTTCTCCAGCAGTCGTTTGGCAAGGCTGTCTGAGATGGTGTTCACCTGTTCGTGATGTCCCTCGATGATAAATTTGCCGTTCTCAATACGGTTTTCAGTGATCACATACTGAAAGAGCGGGCGGTAGTGTCTTGTGCCGTCCGGCAGAATTTCGCATTCCTGAATCTCCATCATGCGCCGCTGCTTGTTTTCAAGTTGTTTGCAGAACACCACAATCGGATAGGCCTCCGTGACATAGTCCATGAGGGTCTGGTCGGACATATCCACGGCACGTTTGCACAAAGACACCATGCGGCGGTAAGTGGCTTCGCAGGAATTAGAGTGGATGGTGGTCAATACCGCTACGCCGGTCCGGGCAGCTTCCTGCGCAGCATTCGCTTCTGCACCGCGCATTTCTCCTACCACGATGATATCCGGATTAAAGCGGAGCGCATAGTCTAAAAGATCGGTCTGATCAATACGCTGACGGTCATTGTCGCTGTCGCGGGTCAGGGTATGGATAACCGAGTTGACCACCTTACCGTCTTTTTCCCGTACCAGTGCAAGCTCACGGGAGCCGTTTTCAATGGTATAGATTCTCTTGTTGTCCGGGACAGTTGTCAGCACCCAGCCAGCCACAGTGGTTTTGCCGGAGCTGGTGGCGCCTGCCACACAGATTGATATGCCATAGCGGATACAGAGAGATAAAAAATCCAGCATGGAATCTGTTGCCGTGCCGCTTTTGACAAAGTCCTCTTTCTTCATGCTCTGAGGGTTTACGATACGGATGGAGGCTGCTACGCCAACATCCTCGTCCACAATGGGACTTTTGAGTACGGCTATGCGGATATTCTTACTCAAATGTCCCAGCACGATGGGGCTGGCGTTGTCTAAGACCATCCCACTGATGTGAAGCATCCTTCGGATGACATTGACAGCGTGCTGGGGGCTTTCAAAACGTTCCTCCAGCTTGACGGTTCGTCCGTCCGAATACTGTACCTCAATATCCCGCCATGAGTTGATGTCGATTTCCTCAATGCCTGTGCCAAAGATATATTTAGTTAGAAACCCAAACTCCGCCATTTCGGTGTAGAGGGCATCTGTAAGCTTTTTTCCGCTTAAGCCGTTTACCGAGATGCGGTGATCCTGTACATACTTGGCGATATAGCGTTTAAGCTGTGCTTTGGCATCCTCGCCGCCCGCTGTGATGAGAGTGCTGTAGTTTTCGGAAATATATTCCTGCACATCGGCAAGTACTGATGAAAAGCTCTTTCCCTCGGCTTCAGGGGTAAAGAACAGCGTATGCGCACGGTTCGCGCCTGCAAAATCTACCGGGTGTCTGACCGTGGGCTCCTGCTCTGAGATGCTGTTTAAAGCCGCAGGTTTTGTCAAAGGGGCTATGGATAAATGGGTTTCGACCGTTTTTTTCTGTTCGGCCTGCGGCTTATTCTTCTTGGAAAATGCCTGAGCATTTCTCTTTTTCCCTAACATCCGAACACCTCCCTTGCAATTTTTTCAATTTCTCTGCGGAATTGACGGCTGTCCTTCAGGGACAGATCGGCAAGCAGATTGCCTGCAAGATACTGTTCCTCCAATTCCTGCGAATGGGTCAGGGTAAAGGCCACCGATCCCAGCGCCTGTCCGATCTGCTCGCCGGCCTGCTGGGGTTTTACATTGCTTGCAACCTTATATTGCTTATCCGCATCCCATTTGGAATCCCGAAGCAGAGGAAGCTGACTGGAGAGATAGCTCACCGATTTTAGGTCGGCATTGGCAAGTCGCAAAACGTTGTCGGCTTCCATGAGCGCCACGGTGGAGAGGATGTCATTGGCAATATAGCTGCCGCAATCCACCACCACAAATGGCGCAATTTTCCGCAGACCATCCATCAGTTCAAGTACCTGTACCTGCTCATAAGGCGGGTAGGTGTATTCGTTCTCACCCTTTTTCATGCCGAGGATGGTGAGATGTCTGTGCTTTTTTAGCGTCACCAGATTATGCTTGATGAGAGCATCCGTCACATGAGCCGCTGCAAGGACGCTGCCCAGTGAATGCTCGCATTCCAGCGCCGAGGGCGGACAGATGCAGGGCAGCATGGGTGCGGTCATGTCACACAGCAGAAGCACCACGTTTTTCTTCCGGTCGGCAAGATACTTCGCCAGCTTGACCGCCACGGTCGTCTTGCCGCTGCCGGGTGAGCCCCAAACGGCAAGAATGCCGCTCTGAGGTTCCATCTCCTGCGTGATATCTTCCTCGGCAGATTGTCGTGTGAAGATGCTCTTTTTCTTGAAGTTCAGCATCACTGCACCTCGCTTTCTGCAGGCGCTTCGGATACGGGGTTTTCTTCCGTTCCCTCGGCATGAGAGTCAGAAGGGCTGTCTTTTGTCTGTTCTGCAGGATAGAGGGCGGCGATCACTTTGTCCTGTGCTTCTAAAAATTTGGTGGTGTTGGCATGGGAGCCCCGGTAAACAAGGGACAGGTGGAGCTTGCCGTCAGACTCCAGCTCTGCCAGTATTTTGCTTTGTTCGGGAGAGACAAGCAGGGTCACCGTGGAGGGCAGTTCCCGTTCATCATCCCCTGCAGGAGCTTCCCCGGTATTAGCGTCATAGCCGGAGGATGCGGTTACGCTGATCACTTCAACATATTTCAACTCGGCAGGGATAACGGTGGCACCCTGCTTTTTATAGTCAGGTGCTATGACCGACACGATATCGCCGCTCTGAAGCTTTCCGGAAAGGCCGTTTGCAAAGCTCTTGATGGTCACCGACATGGCTTGTTTGGTGCCGTCCAGATTGTACAGATAGGCGTTCTCAGCGGCGGGAGTGTCGGACAATTTAGTATTCAGAATATAGTCACCAACGGAAAGGTCGGCTTTAGCGTACTTGCCAATAACTGTTTCGCTCTGGCGTATGACATTTTCGGGAAGTCCGAAGCCGCCCACTTCCACGGTTTGAATCATGTCTTTGGTGATTTCATCACCTGCTTTAATTTCCTTTGTTACACGGACAATCTCTGTTTTCTGGCTGATGGATTTATTGAATAGCGGTGTCACTCCGAAGCAGATGAGAAGGGATAAAAGAATACAGATTACGCCGACAACCGTGCGGTTTTTAAATAGGCTCATAAATTTTCCTCCTATCGGTAAGGATCGTATTGTAAAGTTAAATGAAAGTTGAGGACCCGTCAGCCCTTCTGGTACAATG
>ENA-UOOI01000900-UOOI01000900.1-fermentation-metagenome-genome-assembly--contig:-NODE-900-length-34692-cov-44.833098_pt1 | contig 34692 bp, 30 predicted proteins | sample MGYA00245779_ERZ724027 | MGnify/ENA primary metagenome ERZ724027 (study PRJEB28704, sample SAMN03018318) | fermentation metagenome | biome: anthropogenic terrestrial biome; feature: soil; material...
ATCCATACCACATGCATCCATACCACATGTATCCTTATCAAGTTATCATTGACGTTTTTCTTATGGAAGTGTTGGCAGCATTTGGTATCTCCCATATAAAAGGGGGCAGATCAAACAAATTGAAAAAATATTCGTAACGTAATGGATAATTGTGAAGATTATGGATAATATAAACCTACTACAAGACAGAAAGGAGCTTCCTTATGCCAAAGGATAAAAGGGAAAAGAACAGAGAGAATAAGGACAGGGCGGACAACACTTACCCGCGTCCGGCCTTCGACAATGACCAGCTGGGAGAAAATGCTTCCAATTATCAAATTCCATTCGACGACAAGCAGAATGACTGAAGAATAGGAAACCGTAAAATAAACGGAGAACCTGTGGCACAAGTGGACCTGTGGTACAAGTAGACCTGTGGTACAAGCAGTACAAGCAGTACAAAATGGGGGAATGCCTCCGGGCATTCCCTGATTTGATATTACAAGAAACAAGTTCGGCTTATATGATATCCGAGATACCGTCGTTTCGATTTTGACACCTATCTCCCGATAGGTGGGTGTCCGCAGGATACCTTCTATCTTCCCATACCGGCTCAATGGAACCGGATCAATGAAATTGTGGGCCTGATATTCGAATATCCATATTGAACTCCCTTTCACAATACGTAGGTTCAAAATAGAAACCATGCGAATACCCCAGAAGTTCCTTTGCCTTACGATTCCATTATACTGATTTTTCAGCGGGAGTCAAATGAATTTTTTTCCTGATCCCTTTCATTGCCCGACCGGATGAACAAAATAAACCAGGAGTCAGGTTTTTATTTCCCCGGAACAATTTCCAGCCAGTAACCGTCCGGATCCTCTATAAAATAAATTCCCATACCGGCGTTCTCATGGCAGATGCAGCCCATTTTTGAATGAAGCGCATGCGCAGCTTCCATGTCGTCCACCGCAAACGCAAGATGAAATTCATTGTCCCCCAGATCATAAGGCCTCTCCCAGTCCTTCAGCCAGGTGAGCTCCAGCTGATGAGGCGTTGTTCCGTCTCCAAGAAAAGCCAGTATAAAGCTTCCGTCCTCCGCTTCCTTTCTCCGGATCTCGGACAGGCCCAGTGCCTTTTTATAAAACTCCAGGCTCCTCTCCAGATTCAGCACGTTCAGGTTATTGTGTGCAAAAGTGAATTTCATGAAAATCCCTCCATCATTTCTTTATTTTTCCCTGGAATCCTTTCCAGGCCCTTCCGCCCGAAACCCATCCCCCCAAAATTCAAATGCCTGCCCGGGCCGGGAGATTTCCGCTATTCTTCCCCCGGTTCCCTTCATTTTCTCCGCAAACCTGCGGGTAATCCCCGGATGGTCCGCAAAATGCATGGGAACAAACAGGCCGGGATGGAATTTCTCCATCATATAGCTCCCGCCCAGCCAATAGTACTCTCCCAGTCTGGGATCCACCGGGAAAAACAGGATATCCATTTTTTTCCCTTCCAGTCGGGCGACTTCCTTCTTAAAACTCTCTTCCTCAACCCGGAGCTCCTCCGCCGTGGACTCCTCCGCCCAGCACCACCAGTTCAGGTCCCCGGCATGAAAGATCCGAAGACCGCTGACCTCCACCAGAAATGAAACGCCGAGATCCGTGGAGCCATAGGCGGATATGGTAATCCCACCCACTTCGATGCTTTCACAGGGATTCATGAAGATGCACTGCTCCCGGTCTTCTCCGACCTTCCGGCGGGTCTCCCCGCTCAAAACATATCGCAGACCGGAATTTTCGTCCTTCCATTCAAATATAACCGGATTGTAATGATCCGGATGGCTGTGACTGACAAAGACCAACGGCCGCTTATGCGATGCGATTTCATGCCGGATATCCGGTGCATCGGAGAACTGCCGGTAATAATCAAACACCAGAAAAGAATCCCCGTACTCCACCGTAAAGCCACTGTGATACAGGTAATGAATCAGAACTTTCCTGCCTGGGTTCATAACAAACTCCCTCCTTGCTTTCTGCGACTTCCGAACGGACAGAATATTTCAGCGCGGAATACTGAGGTAACATAACCTCCTGACGATACCAGTCCATACTCCTGCTGTTTCCCATTATCTCATATTCCCCGGATTTTTGAAATGTATATTTCGATTTGCCTTTGGAAAAATGATAAAAGAACAGTTGGATAGAGAATCACAGGAAGTTGGTGAAGAAATGCCATGAAAAAAAAGATCCCAGCTCTGATTCTGTCCGTTTTTTTGCTTGCTGCCGGATCCTGCTCCTATCGCCGCTCCACACTGCCGGAAAAAAGCCCTGTTCCGAGCGGCACGGTCCAGCCAAAGCGGAATACTCCCGGGCGCAGTCCAAACCCCACCGGGCCGAAGGGTCCGGATCGTCTGACAAAGTCGGATCAACAGGCGGTGGAGGAGAATGTCAATGGCCGGGATGTCAGCGAAGACGAACAGATCACTGATCAGGCCGAATCCATGAAGACGACCCAGAAGGATACCGGAGTCAGCCAGAAGGAAATCAAACAGATGGAAAGTGAGAAGTCCGGTCGGGTAAACGATGTGGAAAGCCCGGAGATCCTGCAGGAATATCATACACAACTGCCGGATGAAATCAGCGAAGACCTCCGGTATACCAATTATAACCTGACCTACGATTATTTTCTGATTACCAGTGGACAGGAAGTCCCCATCCGCCAGAGTCCGGACCCCGCTGCCGCCGTGGTATGCATGGCCACAGACGGAGAAAAGCCGGCGCTTCTGCGAAAAGTCCGGGGAAAGTCCACGGAAGGCTCCGATATCTGGTACGTCGTGTCCTTTCGGGAAGACGGGTCGGTCCGTACCGGATATCTCCCTTCCTCTGCTGGAACAGTAAGGAGATTCCAATTTGACAAAATGCTTTCCGCCCTGCGTAGCCTGCAGCAGCAGATATCCCAGGGGAAGCTGAACCATATCAGTAATTACAAGAATGCCAACGGCGCGCCCCCGAAAAAGAATGAAGCCGCTACAGATGAATTCGGAATACGCATTTATCAGAGTGCTCCCGGATATGACCGGCCGGATACCCATTCCGGTTTCCGCTATGTACCGGACGGCATACTGGTCCGCATACTGGGCGAATCCGGGGACTTTTACCGGGTTTTCGTAAATACCTTTGGAAAGGAACTATATGTTCCCAAAAAGTATATCAATCCCGATCATGCCCTGAGCAAGGCGACCCATGTGATCATTGTGGATCGGAGTCAACAGAATCAGGCGGCATTTGAATTGTCCGGCAAAGAAATTCGAATGGTTTCCTATACTCTGGCCACCACTGGTTTGAAAAGCCCCACTTCCTATGAGACTCCACTTGGTGCCTATCAGGCTATTGAAAAAAAGGACCGATTTGAATATTTAAAGGACGGGTCAGATGAAATAGCCGGTTACGCGCCTTTTGCAATCCGCTTTTGCGGCGGCGCCTATATCCACGGCGTTCCTGTCAATTACGTGGAGAAGAATGGATGGCAGGTGGATCCCGGCGTTCAGGAATATCTCCAGACCATCGGCACCTTCCCGCGTTCCCATATGTGTGTCCGGAATTACTCCAGTCACGCGGAATTTCTCTATCACTGGATGGATCTCACAAATGGTGCCATCCTGGTCATTGAGTAATCGGTCAATCATGATATACCAAATAAAATGGAGGATGATAAAATGAGTTCCCATAAATGGGGAAACGGGTTTGATGAACCGCCGCAATCCTACTGGATGGCGTCCGTCCCGTTTCCGGATTTTGAACAGCTGAAAACCAATCTGAAAGTGGATGTGGCAATTGTCGGCGGAGGCATTGTGGGCATTACCTCCGCTTATTTGCTGAAGCAAAGCGGACTGAAAGTCGCTGTCCTGGAGGCAGATCGGATCCTTCACGGTACCACAGGCCATACCACTGCAAAGTTAACTGCCCAGCATGGACTGATCTATCATACGATTCTGTCAAAGATGAGTCAGGAAAACGCGCAGCAATATGCGGATGCCAACCAGGCGGCAATTGGAGTCGTCGATTCCATCATACGGCAGAACAATATTGAATGTGATTTTTCCTGGCAGCCTGCCTACGTCTATACCCAGGACGAAAACGAAGTTGAAAAAATCCAGGAGGAAGCGGGAGTCGCCATGAAACTGGGCATCGCCGCAACATATCTGGAGGAAATCCCTCTTCCCATCAGGGTGAAGGCAGCGCTCCGGTTTGACAACCAGGCACAGTTTCATCCGCTGAAATATCTGTTGGCTCTGGCAAACCAAATCCCGGGAAACGGAAGCTTCCTGCTGGAACACACCAAAGCTGTGGATCTCCTTACGGAGGGAACTCCTGTCGTCCTCACCGACACCGGCTGCCGGGTAACCGCGCCCAACATTATCATCGCAACCCATTATCCTTTTTATGACGGCAACGGGATGTATTTCAGCCGGATTTACCCGGCTCGTTCCTACATCCTTGGAATTACGGCGGAGGATTCCTTTCCGGGCGGCATGTACATCTCAGCGGAGGAACCCGGGCGCTCCTTCCGGGCACAGCCCATGGACGGCGGAAACGAACTCATCCTGGTTGGCGGCGAACACCATAAAACCGGCCAGGGCGGGGACACCGGCGTACACTATAAGAATCTGAAGGAAACGGCAGACCGCATGTTCCGGGTCCGGGAAGTCGTTACCCGGTGGTCCGCCCAGGACTACACCTCCATGGACCAGGTTCCCTACGTGGGCACCCTGACTTCCAAAACACCCGGCATCTATGTGGCCACCGGCTTTCGAAAATGGGGCATGACAAACGGCACGGCGGCAGCTGTGATGCTGCAGGACGCCATTCTCGGAAAAGACAACGAATGGGCGCCGGTTTTTGCACCGTCCCGTTTTACTCCCTCCGCATCGGCGGGAAAGTTCGTTTCTGAAAATGCAAATGTTGCAAAGGAGCTGGTCCGGGGCAAACTGGCCGGCAAGGAAGACCATGCCGACATTCAGCCGGGGGAAGCCAGAGTGGTGGAAGCAGATGGAAAAAAGTGCGGGGCTTACCGGGACTTTCAGGGAAAGCTTCATGTGGTGGATACCACCTGCACCCATCTGGGATGCGAAGTACAGTGGAACTCCGCGGAACATTCCTGGGACTGCCCCTGCCATGGCTCCCGGTTTACCTGCGACGGAGAAGTAATTAACGGGCCTGCCCAGAAGCCTCTGGGCAAACCGGACGGCGCGGAGCAGGGGGAAAAGCAGAGCTGAGATGCTCCTGTCCGAGACATTCCGCTTTTGTCACATCCGGGTTTTCATCCGTTCCATCGCTTTCTCCACGTTTTCACGTTTGCCAAAGGCGGACAGGCGGAAAAACCCTTCTCCGTTTGCCCCGAATCCGGATCCAGGAGTCCCGACGATACCGGCACGGTTCAGAAGCAGGTCAAAATACTCCCAGGAAGACCGTCCACAGGGACATGTCATCCAGATATAGGGAGAGTTCCTGCCGCCGGTGTACCGGATCCCCATCTCATCCAGATCATTGGAAATAATCCGGGCGTTTTCCATATAATAGTCAATCTTTCTTTTGCACTGCCTTCTCCCTTCCGGGGAGAAGGCAGCCTCTGCTCCCCGCTGCACGATATAGGCAACCCCGTTGAATTTCGTTGTCTGCCTGCGCAGCCAGAGAGCATTCAGACTCGCTCCTTCATAAATCAGCTCCCGGGGTACCACCGTATACCCACATCGTGTTCCGGTAAATCCGGCTGTTTTGGACATGGAGCAAAATTCCACCGCACACTTTTTGGCACCTTCGATCTCATAGATGCTTCCCGGCAAATCCGGTTCCCGGATAAATGCTTCATAGGCCGCGTCAAACAGCAGAATTGCGCCGTTTGCCAGGGCATAATCCACCCATTGCCTCAGCTGCTCCCTGTCATAAACTGCACCGGTGGGATTATTGGGCGAACAGAGATAGATGATGTCCATTTTGCGGTTCCTGACCGGCATCGGAAGAAAATGATTCTCCGGATTGGCATCCAGGTATTGAATCTTTCTGCCGGACATGATATTGGAGTCCACATAGGCGGGATACACTGGATCCGGAATCCATACGGTATTATCCAAAGACAGAATATCCGGAAAATTGCCCAGATCGCTTTTAGCACCGTCACTGACAAAGATTTCATCGGGTGTCAGCAATACACCCCGGCTCTGATAGTACTGTGCAATGGCCATTCGGAGAAACCCATAGCCCTGCTCCGGCCCATAACCGTGAAACCCTTGCTCCGTTCCCATCTCCCTTACGGCAGAAGCCATTGCCGCAACCGAGGCATCGCAAAGGGGAAGGGTAACGTCCCCGATTCCCAGCCGCAGGATCTCCCTTTCCGGATGTTCCTTCTGATATGCCGCCACCTTTTTCGCAATGGAGGAGAACAGGTAGCTGTCTTCCAGCCGAAGATAATTTGCATTGATTCTCATCCGTTTTCCCCCGCATTCCGGGCTTTGTCCGATCTTTCCAGGGCTGCCTTCACGAATTCACGGAACAGGGGATGTGCCCGGTTGGGCCGGCTTTTGAACTCCGGATGAAACTGGACGCCCAGAAAAAAATCATTTTGCGGGATTTCAACAGTTTCCACAATATATCCGTCCGGAGAGGTACCGCTGATCACCAGACCCGCCTGCTGCAGAATCTTCCGGTACCGATTGTTGAATTCGTACCGGTGACGGTGACGTTCCGCGATCCTGCCGGACTGATAAGCCCGGGCCATGATCGTGTCCGGCAGGATCCGGCAGGGGTAACTTCCCAGCCGCATGGTGCCGCCTTTCGGAATATTTCCCTGCTGATCCGGCAGCAGATCGATGACACAGTCCCGGGCTTCCGGGTTGAATTCACTGGAATTGGCATCTTCCAACCCTGCCACATCCCGTGAAAACTCAATCACTGCCGTCTGCATCCCCAGGCATATTCCAAAATAAGGGACATTACGGGTTCGCGCATATTTTGCCGCCTGAATCTTTCCTTCCATGCCCCGGTCGCCAAATCCTCCGGGAACCAATATCCCGTCACAGCCTGCCAGATTTTCCTCCGCATCGTTTTCCGTGACAAGCTCCTCTGCATTCACCCAACAAAACCGGATTTTCGTTCCGGTTTCATAGCCCGCATGATGCAGGGCTTCCACAATGGACAGGTAAGCATCATGGAGTTTTACATATTTCCCCACAATGGCTATGGTCACCTCCCTGCTTCTGCAGCGGATCCGATCCAGCATGCCGGTCCAGTCGGAAAGGTCGCAGGGCGGTGCCGGAATCTTCAATTCCCGGCACACAATATCATCAAGGCCCTGGTTGTGCAGCATGATGGGCACTTCATACAGAACCGGCACGGTAGTGTTATCCAGAACGCAGTCCGGCTTTACATTGCAGAACAGGGATATCTTTTGTTTCATGCTCTGCTCCAGTTTCCGGTCACACCGGCAGATGATGATATCGGGCATGATGCCCTGGGACTGAAGTTGTTTGACAGAGTGCTGGGTCGGCTTGGATTTGTATTCATTGGAACCGCTGACATAGGGAACAAGTGTTACATGAATAAACAGGCAGTTTTCCCTTCCGATTTCCAGGGGAATCTGCCGGATCGCCTCCAGAAAAGGCTGTCCTTCGATGTCTCCGATGGTCCCGCCCACTTCTGTGATGACCACATCAATATCGTCCCCCCGTGATACAGTATAAATGAAATGCTTGATTTCATTTGTAATATGTGGAATCACCTGAACCGTCTCGCCAAGATATTCTCCCTTCCGCTCCTTGTTCAGCACGTTCCAGTAAACCTTTCCGGAAGTCAGATTGGAAAACCGGTTGAGATCCTCATCGATAAACCGTTCATAATGTCCCAGATCCAGATCGGTCTCTGCACCGTCCTCCGTGACAAACACTTCTCCGTGCTGATAAGGACTCATGGTCCCCGGATCCACATTGATGTAGGGATCCAGCTTCTGTGCAAATACTTTCAGTCCCCTCGACTTGAGCAGCCTGCCCAGGGAGGCCGCCAGGATCCCCTTGCCCAGGCCGGAAACCACGCCGCCTGTTACAAAAATGTACTTCGTCATATGTTTACAACTCCTTCAAAAACTTTTTCCGCATTGCCGGTCATAAGAACGGTTTCCTCTGTGTATCGGACGAAAAGATCCCCGCCTTTCAGGCAAACCCGGATTTCCTCATCCCGGCTGCAGATTCCATTTGCCACAGCAGCAGCAACGGAAGCACAGGCCCCGGTACCGCAGGCAAGAGTCTCTCCGCTGCCGCGTTCCCAGACCCGCATTTTCAGCACCTTGCCGCTTTGGACCTGGACAAATTCCGTATTGGTACGGTCCGGGAAAACAGAAGCGTTTTCAAACATCGGCCCTTCCGTTGCAATGGGAACGGAATCCACGTCCTCCACAAAAACAACGCAATGGGGATTTCCCATGGATACGCAGGTAATGAAATATTTCCTTCCGGCAAGGAGTAATTCCCGGTGAATGATATGGTTCCCATCCAGCAGGACAGGGATACTTTCCGGAGAAAAGTCCGCCTTGCCCATATCCACCCGGACGGACCGGACCACCTGGTCCTGTACATGAAGCTCCAGCTTCTTGATTCCGCTGCGTGTTTCAACGTCCAGGTTTGTTTTCGTTACGATCCCGTTGTCATAAAGGTATTTTCCGACACAGCGTATGCCGTTTCCGCACATCTTTCCTTCACTGCCGTCCGCGTTGAACATCCGCATTTTCACATCTGCCCGGTCCGAAGAACAGAGGAGGATGATGCCATCCCCTCCTATCCCGAAATGACGGTCGGACAGCCGGACAGCCAGGGCCTCCGGATGTGGAATGTCTTCGGTCAGACAATTGAAATAGATATAATCATTACCCAGACCATGCATTTTTGTAAATTCTCGCTTCATAACCTGTTCTCCTCTGCTATACGGACCAACTTCCTGCGTTCTTAGCCTTCGTACTTTTCAGGACGGCTTCGGCGGTATAAACGGAAGGATTTCCCTCATCGTATCCGTCACCTTTCCTGCCTCCCTTATGATATCGTCCGGTTCCCTTGTTTTTATTCCTTTACAGTAAAGTGATATTTGCACGCTCACAGGCCTCCAACATTTCTTCCGGCCATACGGAGGCCTGTACTTCTCCAATATGGGCTTTGTTCAGAAGATACATGCAGATTCTGGACTGGCCGATGCCTCCGCCTATGGTACAGGGTAAATCCCCGTTCAGAAGCTCCCGGTGGAACGTCAAATCCTTTCTCTCCTCACAGCCGGCCAGTTTCAGCTGCTTTTGCAATGCTTCCTTATCAACCCGGATTCCCATGGAAGACACTTCAAAGGAGCAATCCAGCAGCGGATACCAGAAAAGGATATCGCAGTTCCTCTCCCAGTCATCGTAATCCGGTGCCCTTCCATCATGGCGGATGCCCGATTTCAGCACCCCCCCGATCTTCATGAGACATACAGCTTTCTTTTCCTTCGCAATGGCATCCTCCCGATGCCGCGGATCCAGACCGGGATACCGGTCCTCCAGCTCCTGGGTGGTCAGGAAGGTGATTTCATCCGGCAGAAGACGGTGCAACTGCGGATATCTGCTGCAGATAAACTCCTCCGCATCCTTGAAAACCCTGAAAATGCTGTTTACCGTATTCCGCAAGGTTTCCTCCGTTCTTTCCTCCTCTCGGATGATCTTCTCCCAATCCCACTGATCCACATAAAAGGAATGCAGATTGTCCGGGTCTTCGTCCCTCCGGATGGCATTCATATCCGTATACAGGCCTTCACCATGATTAAGTCCATATCGTTTGAGGGCCATTCTCTTCCACTTCGCCAGGGAATGAACGATCTCCACCTGTTTCCCGCCCAGAGCCCGGACGTCAAAGATAACCGGCCGTTCCACCCCATTCAGGTTGTCGTTCAGGCCGGATTCCGGTGTTACAAAAAGCGGCGCGGAAACCCGCATTAGGTTCAGCTCCTCCGCCAGACGGTTTTCAAAGAAATCCTTCAGCGACTTGATCGCTTTTTCCGTTTCCGGAACACTCAGGGACGCCCGGTATCCTTTCGGTAAAATCAATTTTTCCATTGTCATTATGCGCTCCTCCCAATTCCCGCTTTTGTCATTATGCGCTCCTCCCAATTCCCGCTTTCCAGGTTCCCTTCAGGACAAAAGTTTCCTTTCCAATTGTACCGCTTCCTGTATGGGAAGGAAAGCAAAATGATAGCACGGGACAATTTTCCCCGCCAATGCCTCGCCTGGAAAAAATCAGTAAAGCTTGGACTCCGATATTTACCTGCCGGGATTTGTTTCCCGTCAGGTAAAAAACGATATCTGTAATAATTTGTATCTCGCATGAAAAACGATAATGTCGTATAATAGCATTATCATAAACAAAATTCAAATGAGTCCCACAGAATGGAGGATTATATGAAAATGAAGGAACAAAGGAAGAAACAAAAAAGGACAGGCTGGGTCGGAATGGCAGTCCTGCTTTTGTTCCTGAGCGTTGCCTCACCCGTCTTCGCCCAGGAACCATTCAACAGTGCTGCAGAATCTGCCATATTAATGGAAGCCTCCACCGGGCAGATATTATACGGGAAAAATGTGGATACCCCGCTTCCCCCGGCCAGCATCACCAAAATCATGACCTTATTGCTGGGATTTGAGGCTTTGGAGAACGGAAGTGCCCACCTGGAGGATCAGGTGACGGTTTCCGAAAAAGCATGGCGGACCGGAATGAAAGGATCGGAAATGTTCCTCGATGTCGGGTCCAAAGTGCCGCTGCGGGACATCCTGACCGGAATCTCCGTCGTATCCGCCAATGATGGCTGCGTCGCCCTTGCAGAACATCTGTACGGATCCGAGGAAGCCTTTGTCGGACAGATGAACAAACGTGCGAAGGAACTGGGCATGACCCATACCGAGTTCAAAAACTGCAATGGTCTGCCGGCAGCAGGGCATCACATGAGTGCCCATGACATTGCAATATTGGCCAGATATCTGATCACAAACTATCCGAAAGTGCTGGAGCTGGAGTCCACAAAGGAACTTACCTTCAACGGGATCTATCAGAAAAACCGCAATCCACTTCTTGAAAATTATCCTGGCGCAGACGGCCTGAAAACCGGCTGGACCGAGGAAGCCGGCTTCTGTCTGGTAGGTACGGCAAAAAAGGACGGCATGCGGCTGATCTCCGTTGTGCTGAAAACCAGGGATGAAAAGGAACGGCTTGCGGCTTCCAAAGAGCTGTTGGATTTTGGCTATCAGAATTTCGAACTGACTGAGATTGCAAAAAAAGGAAAAGAAATCGGGGAAATCCCGGTACGGAACGGCAGGGAAACCACTGTGCCGGTAAAGATCAATGAATCCATAACAGCAGCTGTCCCGAAATCCCATAAGGCAGATATCAAAATCTCTGCAGTGCCGTCGGATAAGCCGATATCGGCTCCCGTTGCAGCCGGTAAAACGGTGGGAAAGGCAGAAGTCCGATTGGGCAAGGATGTCCTGGCGACGGCAGATATCAGTACAACCAAAAAAGTGGAGAAGATTGGTTTCATAACAAAATTGATCCGGGGAATTGCGGACTTTTTCCGATCCCTGTTTAAAGTCTCCAAAGCCTGACCGATTTGCTCCTTTAGCTCCTTTATTTACAGAAAAGAAAAAGAAAAAAAACAAAATTTACCGGGAATGCAAACTGTGATATGATAGTATGAATATCATAAATATATTATTTTAAAGGAGAATGGTTTATGAGCCGATCACTAAAGGATACCAAAAATCTCACCTTTATTGCCTTAATGCTGGCCATTACCATTGTATTGGACCTGACGCCATTGGGTGCAGTGCCATTGGGTTCGATCAGTGCAACGGTCGTCCATATTCCTACCATTATTACAGGAGTCCTGCTGGGCCCGGTTGCCGGATGGGTTCTTGGGACGCTGATGGGACTTATCTCTCTGATTCATGCAGTGACGAGGCCGGTAACGGTTATCGATCCTCTGTTTATCAACCCGCTCGTTTCCGTACTTCCGCGGATGATGATCGGAGTGGTGGCCTATTATGTTTACCGGATGCTTTATAAGGTTCTGAAAGCACCGGCATCCGCCTTTGCTGCAGGCGTTGCGGGCAGCGCGGTGAATACCGGACTGGTATTCCTGATGCTCTATCTGGTATATGCCCAGGAAGTCGTAAAAAGGCTGGGGATTGCCTTCAAGGCAATGCTGCTCTCCGTACTGACGACAAATGCCATTGCGGAAGCCGTTCTTGCTGGTATATTGACCATGGCCATTACGTTGGCTTACAACAAATACAGAAAAATAATCAGGGAGTAATCGTATGTCAAGAATTATTGGAATCGATGTCGGCGGAAGTACAACAAAAATTGTCGGATTACATGAAAACAGGATTTTCAGTCCCATACTGGTCAAGGCCAACGATCCCATTGCATCCGTATATGGAGCTTTCGGCAAATTTATGAGCAAAAACAAGCTGAACCTGAAGGATATCAGCCGGATTCTGGTAACCGGGGCAGGCTCCGGATACCTGTCCGATAATATATACGGGATTCCCACTGGCAAGGTGAATGAGTTTCAGGCCATCGGAAAGGGCGGGTTGTTTCTGACCGGCCTGAAGCGGGCCATCATTGTCAGCATGGGTACCGGTACGGCTTATGTCATTGCCGATAAAAACGGGGAAAAACATATCGGCGGTACCGGCGTCGGCGGAGGAACCCTTCTGGGCCTCTCCTATAAAATGCTCAATATACGGCATTTTGATGATTTGATTGAAATGGCTCAGGGCGGGGATCTGTCTCATATCGATCTTTTGATCCGGGATATCACAAAGGACCCGGTAGGAAGCCTGACGCAGGAAAGTACAGCATCCAATTTCGGGAAAATCAGTGATCTGGCCACCAAGTCGGATACCGCTCTTGGAATTGTCAACCTCGTGTTCCAGACTATCGGGACCATTGCCGCGTTTGCTTCCCGCATACACAATACAAAGGATGTTGTATTAACGGGGAATCTGACCAATGTCCCCCAATCCCGGGCCATCTTTGACTCCCTGCAGAGCTTGTACCAGGTGCGGTTTCACATGCCCGACCATGCGGAATACGCCACAGCTGCCGGAGCGACCCTGTTTCCGGCAGAGAACCTAACCGATTTGTCTTTATAAGGGGAAAGCAGGCAGTTTATACCCCGTATGCATTGGGGATATGATGGATATGAAAAGAGGAATCCGGCCGGACAAAGACCTCCAGGATATCAAAACGACAGGACGCATTCTTCCAGTGCCTGTCCTGAAGAAAGCATAACGCGGCTTTCCGGTACCTGGACTGCTTTTTCCGGTTCACCGCCTGGGCGGGAGTACCAAAAGCCGTGGATGTCCGGGTCTTCACCTCAGCAAATATCAGTTGACCCTCCCCGGATGCAATAATATCCACCTCTCCAAAGGGGCACCGATAATTCCGATATACAATCCGATAGCCCTGCCGGATGAGATACTGACAAGCCTGCTCCTCCCCCCATTTCCCCAATTCCATGCGATAGGTACTCAAAATTCTGTTCTCTCCTTTTCGTTGATTTATGACAGCAAAATGAAATACACTTCATATCTTATACTTTTCGATCCTTATACTTTTCGATCCTTATTTCATATTATAGGAAAAACAATATGTAGAATCAACAAATTCCGTAAAATTCAGCGTATTTTATACTATACAAATGATATAGGATATAGTATAATGACAGGAAAGCAAATGAATTTTAATACTTTTGTCACATTTGTTTAAAATCCATGACGGGGTGATTCTGTGAGAAAAAAATTCCTTATTCCATTTTTGGCTGTTATTCTTGTAATGGCCATGACAGCATCGGCTTTTGCTTCCGGTATATCCCAAAAGCAGGGAAAGCTGAACGATGTACATAAGAACATTACAGATAGCAAAAAGAATCTGAATCAGGTCAAGGATCAGCAAGACAACGTGCAAAACCAGCTGAAGCAAGTTGATCAGAGCCTGCAGGAAAAACAGAAGGAACTGTCCGCAGTGGAAAACCAGTTGAACCAGACACAGGGCGAGCTCTCCGCCACCAGGCAAAATCTGGCAGTCACGGAGAACAACCTGGCAAACACCAGGGAAAATTTGGACAAGCTTCAGACAGAATTGAATCAGTCCATCAAAAAAGCCGAGGAACAGGAGAAACTCAATGCAGATCGAATGAGAGCCATGTATATGAACAGCGACTCTTCTTATCTGGAACTGCTGTTTGAATCCAAGGGCCTGAACGATCTGATGGATCGGGTGGACATGATCACCAAAATGTTCTCCTATGATCAGGGCGTGTTTGATGAACTGACTCAGTACCGGGATGAAGTGAAAAAGAAAAAAGAAGCCTGTGAACAGCAGAAAGCCAACATTGAGCAATGCAAGCGCGGTATAGAGAACCAGAAAGCTGCTCTGGAGCAAAAGGAAAGTGAAATCCAGAACACGAAAGCGCAGATTGCAAAGCAAAAGCAGGATATCGAAGCGACGCAGAACGAAAAGCAAAGGCTGATCACTCAGCTCGACGCCGAAAAGGCCAAGATCAGTGAAGACCTGGATGCAATGGAAGCAGAGTCCAAAAACCTGGAGAAAGAGATCCGAAGGTTGGTCCTGGCCAGACAGCAGCAGCAGCAGCAACAGCGGCAAGCCAGCCGGGGTTCCGTGAAAAGACCAGGGAGTGGTGTCAACAACGTTGGATCCAAATACACGGGAGGCAGATTGGCTTGGCCGGCACCTGGTTTTTACACCATTACTTCCCCATATGGATGGCGCAATCATCCTATTGAAGGAGTAGAAAAACTACATAAAGGGATGGATATATCCGGAGGCGGCATTGCCGGACACCCTGCCAAAGCCGCAGCGGATGGTACGGTAATTCTTATCCAACACGATAATGGTCGTAAAAAAGGTTATGGAAACATGGTAACGGTGGATCATGGCGGCGGGATTACAACCACCTATGCTCATGGATCCGCTATAAAGGTTTCTGTGGGACAGAAGGTGAAGGCGGGTGATACTGTCATTCTCGTCGGCAGCACTGGAGCTTCCACCGGACCGCACCTGCACTTTGAGGTTCGGGTAAACGGGACTCCTGTCAATCCCATGGGTTATTTGCAGTAAACGTATCCGAGTCAGAGATCGGAATCGATATCCTCTCATCATGGTAGATTCAACTGGTTCATCACAAAGGAAAACAAAAAAAAGGAAAGGAGCTTGTCCTAAAGGGCAGGCTCTTTTCCTGCTTTTTGAACTAATTGGATGCTATGATTCCTGTACCGCTTCATCCCTGGCTGCCTGTCGGTCATATCGGCTGCTGTAATGATGTGTCTGCTCCAGCATCATGTCCTTCACTTTCATCAGGCGTACCTGCGTGCTGCGCTCGTTCTCATCCAGCTTCATGGTGATATACCGGATGTTTTCCTGCATTTCAGGAATCATGACATGCTCCAGCGCGTTTACCCGCCTCCGGGTTTTTTCAATCTCTGTGGCCATCATCTGACAGGCTTTCTCACATTCTGCCAGTTTCAGCATATCCGGCAGAATGTCCGCCAGGGATTTCACAGCGTCATCCAGGTCGGCAGAGGTAAATGCAAACCCATAGGAGTAGATATCATTGGCATCGGATGTGCGTGTTTTATAATGGAATTGCGGAATTTCCACGCTCATGACGTTTTTTACGTCTGTCTCCAGAAAGACTTCCTGTTTGGGCGCCAGAAACGCAGTCTTCAATGTTTCGTCCGACATCACCGCCCGTGCCAGGACAAAGTTTTTGTTGGCGGACTGAATACCCTGCTCCACCCGTTCCCGCAGGACTTTGTTTTCTCTTACCAGGTCCAGAAACTGCCGCATCAATTCGTCCCTTTTGTCCTTCAGCAGCTTATGTCCTCTCATGGCTGTACCGAGCTTTCTCTTGAGTTGTGTCAGTTCCATACGTGTTGGGTTTACATGAGCGGCAGCCAAAAATATCCCTCCCTACTTGTCAGATGCATCATAGTATTCATCCAGAAGTTGATCATTGATCCGTTTCAGTTCACTGCGGGGCAGAATGCGAAGCAGTTTCCAGCCGAGATCCAACGTTTCTTCCACATCCCTATTGACCTGGTATCCCTGTGATATATATTGCTTTTCAAACTCATCGGCAAATTTCGCATACAATTTATCAATATCCGTCAGGGCTGCTTCGCCAAGTACCACCATCAGTTCCTTGGCCTCTTTTCCCCGGGCATAGGCAGCAAACAGCTGATTCATGGTATCCGCATGATCTGCCCGTGTTTTTCCTTCCCCGATTCCCTTATCCTTCAGACGGGACAACGATGGCAGTACATCGATCGGAGGCGTGATTCCCTTCCGGTACAAGTCACGGCTGAGTATAATCTGCCCTTCCGTAATATATCCGGTCAGGTCCGGAATCGGATGGGTCTCGTCATCTTCCGGCATGGTCAATATGGGAATCATTGTAATGGATCCCGGTTTGCCTTTCTGACGGCCGGCCCTCTCATAAATGGACGCCAGGTCCGTATACATGTAGCCGGGATACCCCCGTCTGCCCGGAACCTCCTTGCGTGCAGCGGATACTTCACGCAGGGCATCTGCATAATTCGTAATATCCGTCAGAATCACCAGGACATGCATACCCTTTTCAAATGCCAGGTACTCTGCTGCCGTCAGTGCCATTCTCGGGGTGGAGATCCGTTCAATGGCCGGATCATTGGCCAGATTTACAAACAGAACCGTCCGGTCCAGGGCACCGGTTTCACGAAAACTTTCGATAAAAAAGTTGGCCTCCTCAAAGGTAATGCCAATGGCGGCAAATACAACTGCAAAGGACTCCTGTGTTCCCCGCACCCTGGCCTGGCGTGCGATTTGCGCTGCAAGATTGGCATGGGGCAGCCCCGATGCAGAAAAGATCGGCAGCTTCTGTCCCCGTACCAGAGTGTTCAGCCCGTCAATGGCAGAGATCCCGGTCTGGATAAACTCCTGGGGATAACTGCGCGCAACCGGATTTATGGGCAGGCCATCAATATCCATGCGTTTGTCCGGCAGGATTTCCGGACCGTTATCTATGGGACGCCCCAGCCCGTCAAAGATACGCCCCAGCATATCTCTGGAAACACCCAGCTCCATGCTGCGTCCCAGGAACCGTACCTTGCTCTGGGACAGATTGATGCCGGCGGAGCTTTCAAACAACTGTACAAGAGCATTGCTGCCATCCACCTCCAGCACTTTACAGCGTCGTTTTTCTCCGGTGCTCAGTTCAATTTCTCCCAATTCATCATAGGTAACGCCGGACACGTTCCGCACCAGCATCAGAGGACCCGCTATCTCTTCTATGGTTCGATACTCTTTTGGCATTTATAAGTCCTCCTTCTGAATGGCCTGTTGGATCTCATCCGACAGCATCTGTTCGATCTGATCGTATTCCTCGTCAGTTTTGTCCTCGGCTACATATTTGAACCGCCCAATCCGCTCCCGCACCGGCAACCGAACCAGGTCCTCAATGTTCGCTTTCTTTTCCAGTGCGGAAACAGCCGCATCATAATACCCCAAAACCAGATGCATCATCTGATACTGCTTCTGCAGAGAGGTATAGGTATCCGTTTCATGAAAGGCATTCTGATGGAGAAAGTCCTCCCGAATGGACCGGGCGGCTTCCAGTTTCAAACGATCGCCTGCAGACAATGCATCCATGCCCACCAGCTTGACGATCTCCTCCAGCTCCGATTCATCATGCAGCAAACGCATCAGCCGCGCCCGCAAATCCATCCAGTCGTTTTTTACATTGGCGTTAAACCATTTTCCCATGGTATCGACATACAGGGAATAACTCGTCAGCCAGTTGATCGCCGGAAAGTGACGACGGTATGCAAGATCCGCATCCAGGCTCCAGAACACCTTTACAATCCGAAGCGTTGCCTGGGAAACCGGTTCGGATATATCGCCTCCGGGAGGAGATACGGCACCTATCACCGATAAGGCTCCCTTTCGTCCCTCTTTCCCCAGGGCTCTGACATACCCTGCCCGTTCGTAGAACTGGGCAAGACGGCTGCCAAGATAAGCAGGATACCCTTCTTCGCCGGGCATTTCCTCCAATCGACCGGACATTTCACGCAGCGCTTCCGCCCAGCGGGAAGTGGAATCCGCCATCAATGCCACCGAATACCCCATATCGCGGTAATACTCGGCCATGGTGATCCCGGTATAGATGGAAGCCTCCCGCGCCGCAACCGGCATATCGGAAGTATTTGCAATCAGAATGGTTCGCTTCATCAGGGAATAGCCGGTTTTCGGATCCTTCAGCTCCGGAAACTCATTCAGGACGTCCGTCATTTCATTTCCCCGCTCCCCGCAGCCGATGTATACTACGATGTCGGCATCCGCCCACTTTGCCAGCTGATGCTGTACTACCGTCTTTCCGGAGCCAAACGGTCCGGGGACTGCAGCAACTCCGCCTTTGGCAATGGGAAACAGGGTATCAATCACCCGCTGGCCGGTGATCAGCGGCATGTCCGGAGAAAGCTTTTCCTGATAAGGCCGGCCTTCCCGGACCGGCCATCTCTGCATCAGGGACAGGTTGTGCCCGGTACCATCCGATCCGGTTATTGTAGCGATCGTATCCGCAACGGTATAATCACCTTCCGCGATCCCTGTGACCTTTCCTGATACGCCATTCGGAACCATTATTTTATGAAGCACGATTTCCGTTTCGGGAACCGTGCCAACAATATCCCCGGGAACAACTTCCTGTCCGACTTCCACGGCAGGCTGAAAATGCCATTTTGTCTCCCGGTTCAGAGACAGCACCTGCACCCCACGTTTCAGGTTGTTTCCGGTCTGTTCCATGATTTTATCCAAAGGACGCTGAATGCCGTCATAGATGCTTCCAATCAGACCGGGTCCCAATTCCACACTCATGGGAGACCCGGTGGACTCCACAGGCTCTCCCGGCCCCAGACCGGAAGTTTCCTCATAAACCTGTATGGAAGCTTCCCCGCCATGAATCTCTATAATCTCTCCGGTCAGCTGCCGATCGCTGACACGGACCATATCAAACATATTTGCATCCCGCATGCCTTCTGCAATCACGAGAGGCCCGGCAACTTTCTTTATGGTACCTTTGCTCATTTCTGGTCCACCTTCTTTGCTGTATTCCTTCCGTTCGCTAACGCCGGTTTTTATCCTGAAAGACAATATCGGTACCGACCGCCTGCTCCACTGATTTCTTTACCATTTTGATCCCCATCCCGTTATTGCCGGATACCCCGGGAATGGGAATAATCGCAGGCAGCTTTTCCATCCGGTAAGAATCGATTTCTTCTTCCAAAACCGCTGCCAGGGATTCGGTAATATAAATGACTGCATAATCTTTCCCAGCCATCTCCCTGAGCTTTCTGCCGGCTGCCTCCGGATCAAACGGTTCTGCCACCGGGACAATATCCAGTCCCAGTGCTGCAAAACCATAAATGCTGTCATAATCGCCCATTACTGCTATCTTATACATACATTTCCCGTATCCTTTCCCGGATGGATTCTTTTGAAAGACGGTTCTGCCTGCCCAGCAAGATAATCCGCACCGTTTTGATTTCATTTTTCCTGGCAAGGAGATAAGCTGCCAGCGGACTGACAGTAAAGGAATGATATTTCTCAGGACGGATTTCCCGAATCAGATGATTGTCACACCACAGCTCGAAGGTGGAAAGGGACTTTTCCAGCTCCGGAACTCCTTCTGCATATACGGTATGCCGCAGATATTCACAAATCTCCTCCAACCCGGACTCCGCAGCCCCGGCAAGAGCTTCGACATCCAGGGTATCGCAGGCTGCCAGCGCATTGCGGGTCCATTCCGGAGATTTACCGGTTTTCCATGCACGCACTGCAATCCGGATATCTGCCTGGGCCACCGTTTGTTCCGCATATCGTCCGAGAAATTCATTGTCCTGGGCTGTCCCGGCCTGATGAATAGCCTCCAGGGCAGCCTTGTCCACAATTCTGTCACAAAGCTGTCCATCCCCGGTGTGCATCAATGCCTCATAGGCCTCTCCGGCGGGATCCCGCATTCTCTCCGGCAGCAGGGAAAAATCCCGGCTTTGAACTGCCTCCATAATTGTGGCAGAATCCACAGTCCCGTGTCGGACAAAGGGAGATTGTCCTTCTTTCCCTGCATACACCAGCTTGATTGCCGTCTTCAGATTCTGATAGTCATTAGGATACCTCAGTATGTCGAATACCGACATATCCTCCACCAGTTCCTCCATCAGTGCCCAGGCTTTGTCCCTTTCCTCAGAAAGCATCTGTTCCACGTCGGTGTGACCTTTCCCGCCCCACCCTTTTTCCGTAAGCAGACGCAGACATTCTTCATAGCTTTTCGCCGCCATCAGCTGCTCTATAAAATCGGAGTTCAGCAGAAGCAGTTCCCTGGAACGAATTCGTGCAACGGCATAGGTATAAAGCTCTTCCGCCATGGTATTTCCTCCTTCCCGGTATCAGGCAAATAAGAATTCATGGACTTTATCCTGCAGGACATCGTGCCTGCTTTCAAACAAAGCCTCAAAGGAGCAATTCTCCTCCACTTCGCCGTATACCAGGACAAAGCCTCCGTCTATGGGTCTGGTTTCCTGAGAAATCTTCAGGGAACCGCCCCTGGCGGAAATGGCCTGATTCAACAAAGCTTCCAAACCGGAAGGAAGGCGGTCCCGATCCTTTAAGCAGAACAGGATCTGCCCGTCCTGCGGCAGAGCATATTGTTCCACCATCTCCCGGATTCGCCTGAAGTACTCGTCTTCGCTGCTCTCCAGAACAGCCTTCCTCGCCTTTTGGATCACATCTTCGATCATCTGTTGTTTGGCAGCCAGAATGGTCTTTCGCTTCTGCAGGGATGCAGAAGACTTCGCACGGGCAATCCTGTCTGCCTGCTCCACCGCAGACTGCCGGGCAATCCGCCCGCATTCCCTTTTTGCTTCTTCTTCTTTTTCCTTCAGGATCTTTTCCGCCTGCTGCTGTGCCGATGCGATCTTTGCATCGGCAGTGCTGCGGGCCTCGGACAAGATCTGAGCCAGTATTTTATCCAAGCCTGACATATTTTTCTCCAATCTCTGATGCCTGTTATATATTCACGGAACCAATCCCGGTAACCGCCAGAATGGAGATCAACAAAGCAAGAATCGCATAAGTTTCCACCATTGCCGGGAAAATAATGGCTTTTCCGGATTGATCGGGGCGTTTGGCAACCATTGCAATACTGGCAACGGCTGCGCGTGCCTGACGAATGGCAGACCAATAGCCTACAAATATCATTGGCAGACAGGCGATAAAATAAAGCAGTCCCTTGTAGAGGGAAACATCGGAAGAACCGCCGAGAATCCCAATCTGTGTCAGAGTAATAAAGGCGATCAGCAAGCCATAAATTCCCTGTGTACCAGGCAAAAGCTGAAGAATCAAGACCTTTCCAAATTTACTGGGGTCTTCCGTAACTACACCAGCAGCTGCCTCACCAGCCATTCCCACACCCCTTGCGGAGCCGATGCCTGACATAACTGCCGCCAGTACTGCACCCAGCAATGCAAAAAACACGCCCATATTTTCCATAATCATGTTTCCTCCTTAATTTCAAAGTATTTCGTATGAACAGCAAAGGGAGTAAACTCCTTTCCCCCGCCTTCATAAAACTTGCCAAAAAACTCAACAAATGATAACCGGTTGGTATGTACATAAGCCCCCAGCAGATTTATGGCCATATTGAGAGCGTGACCGATCAGAAAAACAACCGCAAACAGCACCGCACCCATGACACTGTCGCCAAACATGGCGCCCATCTGATTAATCACTGTTGCGATGACACCGGTGGCAAGGCCAAGGGCCAGCAGGCGGGAATAGGAAAGAATATCGCTCAGATAACCGGTTACATTATATAATCCATAAAGGCCTTTCAAAATACGCTTGAACCAGTTGCGGGATTCCCTTCCTGCTGTAAGGATAATTCCCGCGCCGGCAACTGCGGCGATACTGCCCGCTGCTTTTCCCACAACAGAAGGCAGGACAAAATTCAGTCCGAACATCCCGGCAAATTGTGAGCTGGAAAGCAGGACAACAATGAGCCCGCCCACCAGCAGATACCAGAATAGAACGTCATAAACGGCATCTTTGTACTGCTTCGCCCGGATACATTGAACCAATTTGGCTCCCAGGCCCGTGAATAAATGAAGAACGCCAACTGCCATGGAAAACACAAGCATCTGCATGGGGTCATTGACAGGCTCAAACCACAGAGGCGGGACAGAAACCGTCCTGTGAAAAAATGTAGTCGATACGATCTTCGTCACATCTCCAAACCAGCTGCCAAACATGGCGCCCCAAAATGTTGTGGAGATACCGCAGAAGAAGAACATACGCAGGGTTTTCTGCATTCCAGGTTCCATATTTTTGTATTTCCGCAGGCAGAATCCGCAGCCGAGTACCATCAGCAAACCATACCCCGCATCGGACAGCATCAGCCCGAAAAGAATATAATAGAAGATTGCCATTAAAAACGTCGGATCGATTTCCCCTTTTCCCGGCAGGCTGAAAGATCGTAAAACGCCTTCCACCGGTTCGGCAAACTTGTTGTTTTCCAGCAGAATCGGTACGTCCGCATCCCCGGAGGGATCTTCATATTCCACCAATAAATCAAATTGTTCATTCAGAATGGCAGCGGCAGTGTCCGCCTTTCGCGCCGGAATGTAACCTTCCAGAAAGAAAGCATGCCGGGACTGCAGCAATCGCCCTGCGACATCCGCTTTTTCCTTTCTAATGGCATAGCAGTCCAGCATTCCCTTCAGACTGTCACGCTGCCCGGATAAGTCCCGGATTTCCTCCTCTGCCGTATCCCGGGCTTTCTCCAACCTGTCTTTCTTCTCCTTCCATTCCTGCATCTGCCGGATGGGGAGAGTCGGAACGGATGCGGATGGATAGGCAAACCCCATGCTTCTCAGTGCATTTTCAACCGGGCCGGCATCCCTGCGGAGACAGAGCAAAACAATACAGACCTGTTCCCTGGTCGAACTGACGATTTCCAGATGAACCGCATCCACCGCCGGAAGCCGGTCGAACAGGGACGCAAGGAGTTCGTCCCGGGACATTTCACCGGTCAGGGACCCGATAAATGCAGCCACCGATTTTGTTCCCCGAAACTGCAGGGGAAGATCCAGACTGCTCCAGGGAACCAAAGAATCCATCTGTACCTGGAGCTTCTCCATACCTGCCCTGTATTCTGAAATGGTGTCCGATAATTCCCGGATATGTTTTGCTGTCTCCAGGATCTCTTCCTGTTCCCCGTCCAGTTTCTCATACCTCTTTCGGGAAAGCTCCTGTTTCCCGTTCAGTACATTCAGCATGGGTTTCTTTTCCGGTACATGACGGTCCAATATCTCCAAAGCTTCCTGCACGACTGCTGCCTGCTTTTCCAGCAGCAATTTTTCAGAGGAAACATCATATTTATAAAACGCATTATCTTTCCTGTTGATATCATTGATCTGAACCGTGCCGCAGCGCTGCAGGACATCCAGCACCGCTCTGCGGTCCTTTTTCAATCCAATCATTGAAATATGCTTCATCGGCAGTATTGCCATGGAACCTTGCCTCCCTTAAGATCCAATCCTTCTCTGATCCGCAATGGTACAGGGAATCACAGAATATTCGACAGAATCCATTGAATTGCCGTTTGCTCCTTTTCCTCAGCGGATTTTCGGAGTGATTCCGTTTCCTTTTCCGCCTGACGCAGAGTCTTTGTAATCAAATCCGCTCCCTGCTGCCCTGCTGCCTCCAGATCAATACGGGCTTTTTCCCTTGCTTCACTGATTCGTTTTTCATATCTGCCATTCGCCTCATTTTTGGCGTCCGCAATCATTTTAGCACCTTTTGCCGACGCGTCCTTCACGATCTGATCGGCTTCCTGCTCTGCCCTGCGGATGGCTTCCACCGCTTCCTTCGCCAATTCAACCACCACCGTTTCCGATATACTGACGATATATGTAGAATAAATCATGTTCCGGTACGAAATTATTTCCATTATATCAAATACTGAATGGATTATCCAGAACTACATCTTCCTTTTCAACCTTTTCCATTCACACCTTTTCCATTCCGCTGTTCCTCCGTTCCCATGCCGGATCGCTGCGCCAAAATCCTTCAGCCGATGAGATTGATAAGAGGCAAAAATGGCAGGAAGGCCTGTCAAAGGCCTCCCGTTACCAACCTCCCTTTATAAAGACTCTGCAGCCTTCAGCCAATGCCGGCATATCATGGCATGTCCCTCCGCCGTTGGGTGTACCCCGTCAGCCGCCCAGAACCGCGGATCCTTTCGGGAAGAAGCGGCGGCAAAAATCCCGTCCAGCGGTACCAGCGCGGCGTCAAACTCCCTTGCCAGCTCCCGGACGACATCGATCTTTGGATTTAAGTCCTCCCGCCAGGAAGTCTTTTGCTCTTCCGTTACCATCAGCAAAAAAGGTTCCATCAGAATAATATCGGCGTCCAGATGCTCCCGGACCTGCGACAGAATCCTGCGATAGTGGTCCCGAAAGACTTCCGCAGAAGTGGGATCTTTCCGATCAAACCTTCTCCAGGTATCATTGATGCCAATCAATATGGATACTACATCCGGTTTCACATCCAGGCAGTCTCTCTGCCACCGGTTTACAAGATCAATGGATCGGTTGCCGCTGACAGCCCGATTGATAAACCGGACATTTTTCTCCGGATGCAGCGCGCCGTACAAGGCCGCTGTTATACAGGGATATCCTGTACCCAGATAATGATCATCTTCCCGGCTTCTGCCACAGTCCGAAGTGCTGTCTCCCTGAAACAAAACCAATGCATCCTTTTTCATTCGACTCTGCCTCCCAGCTAAATGATTGCTCTGAACTATAATGTAATTATATTTCTCCTGCCGGTATTTCTCAATTCTCCGGCAAGTCTTTCCCTTTCCTGTCCTCAAATCCATCCAGACAGGAAAAATGAACCCCGTCCTTCTTCCATCCCCACAGGGAATCCAGGTTGACATTCTGTGCGGATTTGAAGATCGACTGGTCAATCCCGCTGTTGGATTCCTTCAGCTTTGCGATCAGTTCCTTGACCTCCCGGCGCTTGCTGGAAGTCTTCTTCGCCGCCACCACACAACCGCAGTTCATGGCGGGAATCCCGTTATTGGAAGTGAATCTTTTGATGTCTTCCTCATGGATATAGCACATGGGACGGATCAATTCCATATTTTCGAAATGCCGGGCCCGGAGTTCCGGGCGCATGGTCTTGAATTCGCCGGCATAGAACAGGTTCAAAAGTGTCGTCTCAATGATATCATCAAAATGATGTGCCAGCGCCAGCTTATTGCAGCCCAGCTCCTGTGCTTTCCCGTAGAGAGCGCCTCTTCGCATCCGTGCGCACATATAACAGGGATAATCCCGGGCAATGTGATCCACAATCCGGAAGATATCCGTTTTGAACAACTTTACCGGAATGTTAAGATACGCACAGTTCTCCAGCAGCAGCTGCCGGTTGGTCTCATGAAAGCCCGGATCCATGGAAATAAACTCCAGCTCAAAGTGGCAAACCCTGTGCCTCTCCATTTCCTGAAACAGCTTTGCCATCAAAAGGCTGTCTTTCCCCCCGGAAACCGCAACGGCGATCCGGTCCCCTTCTTCCACCAGTTTATAGTCCCGTACAGCTTTATTGAACTTTGCCCACAGGTATTTCCGATATTTCCTGACAATGCTGCTCTCAATTTCCTTTAGCGGCTTCCTCTCCGAAAGGGAAATACCTGCCTCACAGCCGCTCCCTGCCAGATTCTCCAATCCCATCACCTCAGTTTCCCTTTTCATAGCGATATTGTGCCAGCAGCAGATCCACCATTCTGCCGTAACTGCGCTCCCCATCCTCCTGATGATTGGCTTTCAGATACAGGTCATTGGACCGGGAGGAAGCCCTCCGGATAGGACCGTCGTATTTTTCCTGATACTTGCCGTTCTCGGCCAGATCTCTCCGTACCTTTTTGTCCAGCCCGTTATACAGCTCCCGGTATGCTTTCCCGTCCAGCCCGTAAACCGTATCCAGGGTATAATCCAGGGCAAACAGTGCACCGGCATATTGAAAGTCTGCATCCGGATGAAGACTGCAGGTCAGATAGGCAATATAATTGGCCTCATCTTCCCTGGCAAATCCCAGCTGGTGTGCCATTTCATGCATCATGGTGGACAGAATCATGGGAGTCGGGATTTTCATATTGACATTGGACTCCACGGTAAACGGGCAGTAGATCCCCCAGATATGCGTATAGGCGATGGCAGGTGAGAACAGCAGCGGCTTCGGCCTGCTGCGGACCCCCTTCAGCTCCGGCACATAACGGGAAGCCGCTTCATATCCCCTGTAACATCGCCGGAAGCCCCCTTCCGCGCCGCCAAAGGGTATCATGACTCCGGACGGATTTTCTGAAACATCTTTTCGCAGGGTATTGGCGTCCTTTGCCAGCTTTTGCGACATCTGAACCAGTTCTTCCGTGGAAGACGGCTGAATTTCCAGGCCGGTAATCTCGGAAAAGCTCAGGCGATTGTAGTTGAATCCCCAAAGTACAAGAAACAGGGAATCAATCAAACTGACTGCAAGCAGTGCATTGAGGACAAAGTTCCGCAGCCGGATCCATCTGCCCCTGCGGTCCCGGATCATTCCCCGGATCAGAGCTGCCAGCCTCCACAGGACAATCAGCAGCAGAGCAGCCGCAAGCATCTCTCCCACGGAAAAGGGAATCCACCCCAGCAATTTGCCGATTAGCCAGGATATCCCTTTATATATCCCTCCGGAATAATATTTCTCGGTCCATCGACTGTGTTCCCTGGACAGGGCGCTCAACAGCCAGCCAAGAGGGAGCAACAGAATCAGCCAATATTTATTGAAACTCTTTCGCCTTTCCCCAAACAATGCAGACTTTCGTGAAAACAAACCATCTCATCCCAACTGCTTCAAAATATCGGTTTCTATTATATAGCACAAACATTCCAACCGCTTTAGAGTATCGGTTCCTATTATAGCACAAACTGTCGGATTCGTGTTTATTCCCAATGAAAATGGAAGAAAAGAAAAAGCCCGGGGGGTGCCCGGACTTTATTATGTATTATTTATTGTTTTCCCGGCTTTTCCGGTTATTCCAGAATCCGCCTTGCTCCTTTAAAGTTCGTCGAAAAATAATGTTCGCTGAGTCTCTTCGTCATGATTTGTTTATGACTGTTCGATGCATGAATGAGCTGGCCGCCTCCTATGTAAATTGCAACATGACCTACCGGACCGCCTGGTGTTCTGGAGAAAAGCAAAATATCTCCGGGAGCCAGATCTGCCCTGGAGACCGGTCTGCCGTTGGCAGCCTGTGCCCCAGACACTCTGTTCAGCTGATACCCAAAATGTTTATATACATAAGAAGTAAATCCGGAACAGTCAAAGGCATTGGGCCCATTCCCTCCATGTACATATGGCTTCTTCAACTGCTTCAAAGCAAAGTTTACTACTTCAGAAGCTCGTGCAGGAACTGTGCCGGATGCCCAATTGGCCGATCCCTGGCTGGCAACAGTAGCGCGGGTTCTTCTGGAAGTGCTTCCCCTTGAAGTATTCCTCACCACGGGCTCGGGCTTTTTCGTCCCTTTGGCTATAATCTTGCTGACCGGCTGCTCCACAATGTTCTCTGCCAGGATCTCCCGGCTGACCTCCTTGCCGTTTTCCCGGACAATGTTTACCTGGATCTCCTTCTTCCCGTTGTGGCCTTCCTGAACGGTCCTGGATTTTCCTACGGGAAGGTTCTTATCCTCTTTCTCTTGTGTGCCAAACGGGATTTCTTCCTGGTAGGTGGACTTTTCCTTTGTCGCAACGGACAGCAGTTTCTTTTCAGCGGACAGCTCAATCTCCTGTCCCGGCTTGATATTGGAAACGTCCAGCCCCGGATTCAATGCCAGAATGTCGTTGACGTGGGTCTGATTGGCACCGGCGATTGCCCACAGGGAATCGCCCTGCGCAACCGTATATTTTTTCTTTTCTTCCTGGTTCTGGCGAAGCATATCGGTCGCTTCCTGTTCCTCCTTCACTTTGGCATAAGGAACCTTCTCCGGTTCGACCTTCACATCCTCCACAAACTTTACTTCCTGGACCTCGTTCGCCGCAGTTTCAATGGACTTCACAAAAGGTGCCTGAATTGCGTTTATGATATGATCTGCCTGTTCTTTGGAGCATACATGGCATACCGTTTTCCCGTTCACCTTAATCGCAAAGGCCTCTGCCTCAATATCCACAGCCTTCTCTATGCTCTCTGCCATCTTGTCTTCGCTGATATCCTCTGCCTTTCCGGTATCTACTTCCTTGAAATGGACATCCGAGATGATGTCAACGTTGTCCGGATATTTCTCCTTTAAATCCTTCAACACATCGTCATAGTAATTCAGTCCTTTGGCTGCATGTCGAATTACTCCGACCGACACGTCATTGACATACATCTCATAGGCCCCTGCGTTCTCCTTTTCCCTGACCATACGTCCGGCAGGAGCAAAAGATGTCAGCGTCCCTGCTGTGAACATACACATTGTAATAGGAAGCAGTATTTTGGATTTTTTCATTTGATTGACCCCCTCCCAACTGGAATAAACCCCTGTAGCATTTCTGGCGTCCAGTTTCTGGTTTATCGCACCCGCATCTGATGATGTATTCATGACTTATGTTGCCTTCGTCACACCTGTGTCCTATGGTACAATACTTCCCATCCGCGTACCATTCGTATTGCGTGTTACATCCGTATTTCAAATACATTACAATTCTGTTACACTAATAATTATATTCGACGTGGATATAATAATTCCTCCTTTGAGCTAAAATATTTTATATTTTTTTAGTACAGTTTGTTTCTGCCACAAATACCTGCTATACTTAGGAAGGAATCCTGATTTGAACCGGAAAGAAAGGAAATACTAAATGACCGAAGATTGCCGCAGGCAGAAAAGGGAAAGGCAGGAGGGTTTGCTGCAATGCCGGATGCAAATATAACAAAGATTGCCCTTGCCAATTCCCTGAAAAAGTTAATGGCGAAAAAGCCCTTCCATAAACTCAGCGTCCGCGATATTGTAGACGAATGTGGTCTGACCAGGCAGTCTTTCTATTACCACTTTAAAGACAAATACGATTTGATGAATTGGATCTATTATACGGAGACCACCCGGTTTATGACCTCTTATGATTCCCTTGAGAACTGGACGGATGGCTTGAAGGATCTTTGCTGCTACATGCGTCAAAACAAAACATTTTATACCAACGCGCTCAATACCACCGGGCAAAATTCCTTCCCTGAGTATTTGAATACTTACATCAGGGATATCGCCATATCTGCGATTGAAAACTCCATGCCTCCGGAGAGGTACGACCGTGATAAATGGGAATTTTTCGTATCGTTCTTCTCCACTGCCTTTGTCGCTTTTCTCATCCGCTGGGCCAATGAGGGTATGAAAGAAGACCCTGCAGAATTTATAGAGAAGATCCGCAGCTTTTTTGATGGAAGCGTCCTTCATGAACTGGCGGACCAAATCCGGAAATCGTCCGGAAACGAACCAACAAAAAAAGAAAAGGACTAAAGTCCTCTAAGTTAAAGTCCTTTAAGTTTAAGCCCTTTAAGTCATACTGAGATACATTTGACTGGCGTTCCAAACAGAAAGATCCACTTTCCGATATCCTTCCCCGGAGAGAATGGTTTTTGTGATGTCGTGAATGTCATGATGCCACTCCATCGTCAGCAGCGGCCGGCCATTTTCCCCTCTTGTGCTGCTTGCGAAGTGATAAATGGACTTTCTGCATTCGTCCGAAACGCCTTCTTCCGCAATATATATTCCAAAAAAACAACCGGAATCAATGGCGGACTGGACATACTCCGGGGCAGTCGCCGAAATCATTGTCTTATCGTTGTAATTTACGTGGAATCCATAGAGGCACCGCTTTTGATGCAGCAAGCGGAATGCCGTTCCCTTGCCCTTCCATTGAAGATCACCGCTCTCTGCCTGCACCGAAACAATCATATTGTTTCTCCTGCTCACAATATCCGCCGTCTCCTCTGTAATTATGTCGGGCGGAACCTTCATGGCAAACATGCATTCATCGTACCGCTCTGCGATGTCGCACAGCCTGGAAATGTCCCCTGCGTCATGCAGGCAGACGATATAAGAGTAAATGCCAAGTTCCCGAAATTCCTGGATACAGCGGTCCATATTGGGAAAAAAGTCCGGATCCGGCTCACTCCGATCAAAAATGATCAGCCAGGGAGCCAGATCTCCTGTGCTTTTCCATCTCTTTTTCAGCTTGCGGGCTCCGTGGATTAAACTGCTGTATCCCAGATTCAATCCCACTTTCCTGATCGTGTCATTGTTCACATTGGTGATCATACTGGAAATAAGAACATGGTATGGAGTCTGGGGACTGGAAATAATTTTTTTGGCAATGCCGAAAAAATTCTTCTGCGCCTCTGTCTTGGCATAAAGCAGGCCCAGATCCACCAGATTCCTGGTGCTTCGCTTCGTACTGCTCTTCATATCCTCCATGGCTTTGCTGACCGCTATGTTAATGGCCTGACGTACCAAACGATGCTGCAGCTCCAATGTGATCAACTCCTGTGATTTCAAGAACCCGTTTTTATTCTAACCTGGAGCGCAGGCAATCTCTATTGTCAAAACAAGAAATGTGTTAAAAATCTTTACAGATATTTATATTTGTCCAACTTATAATAAATCCACTCCTTCCTCCTTTTCCAACCAGCGGCAGTAGTCGTCCTTACAGGTACACGCGCTTCTGTGCTCACAGGGATCCACTTCCAGGATCTTCAGAATCTCTTTCTTGTATTTTTTGTATTTCTCATTATGCTTATTCCAAAATGCATACATACAGCCGAAAATCGCCGTGGTAGTCAGCAGGATACGGAAATAAGCCGCTTCCAGCCAGGAAGGCAGGGGAACACGGCTCAAAGCTGCAGTATGAAGGGAGAACCAGCTCTCCATATAATAGTCCATGTTTCCAAGGAAATAACCCCAAAGCAGAGCGGCAGCCAGTCCAACCGGTATCATGACAGCCAGATCCATCGCTTTTTGACGATACACTTTCAATAACTTGTCTGTTTTTTTGTTCAGCGCATAACTCAGCGTTTTTGGCCTGGGCATTGTTTTTTCCTCCTTCCCATATCTATTATCTATTCGGCAAAAAGGAAAATATTACAGTTCTCCCGCAACATGGCCCCGGATACAGCAGCGGACACAATGCCCTGTAATGCAGGACATTCATACGAAGCCAGCTGTTTGGGTGTTGATAAAGTTTGGTATACAATATATAATTGAATACTTAGGTGAGTACTTATAAACCACCAGGAAAAGAAAAGGTGAAAAGATGAACTGCTTCATCGGGATTGACATCGGTTCCACTACAGTCAAGATCGTTGTATTGGATGAAAAAAGCAATATCCTGTATAAACATTACGGAAGGCATTACGCACAGGTCCGGAAAAATACCATGCAGCTTCTCAAAGGTCTTGGAGATCTGCTGGAAGGGAACCGTCTGAAGGTTGCCATCACAGGATCCGCCGGGCTGGGATTGTCCAGGGATGCCCGGCTGGAATTTGTTCAGGAGGTTTTTTCCGCCCGGATAGCCGTGGAAAGCTTCCAGGAAAACGTGGATGTTGTCATCGAGTTGGGCGGAGAGGACGCAAAGATCCTTTTCCTGACCGGAGGGATGGAAGAGAGAATGAATGGCAGCTGCGCAGGCGGCACAGGAGCTTTCATTGATCAGATGGCTTCCCTGCTGAATGTATCCCTGGAGGAGCTGGACAAGCTGAGCGCCGGGCATCAAAAGATTTATAATATCGCATCCCGCTGCGGTGTTTTTGCCAAATCCGACATTCAGCCCCTGCTGAATCAGGGAGCCAATAAATCCGATATCGCTGCCAGCATCTATCAGGCGGTTGTGGATCAGACCATTGCCGGTCTGGCCCAGGGTCGTGAGATCAAGGGAAAAGTTGCTTTTCTGGGCGGCCCCCTGACTTTTCAGAAGGGCCTGCAGGAGCGCTTTGTCGATACCCTGAACCTGGATGACGAACATGCCCTGTTTCCGGACAATGCAGAGTATTATGTCGCGCTGGGCGCCGCTCTGTACAGTAAAAACAGTGCCACCATGGATTATGGAGAACTCATGGATCGTCTTTCCGGAGCGCAGGCCAACCGGAGCGCCATTCAATACGCCCCTCCCCTGTTTGATTCCCCGGAGGATTATCAGGCATTCCGTGCCCGTCACAGCAAGGACAGGGTGCGCCACATGGACATCCGGACATGGCGGGGAGATGCCTGCCTGGGCATCGATGCCGGTTCCACCACCATCAAGCTGGTTTTGATCACACCGGACGGTGATATCCTGTATGATTTCTATCAGTCCAATTACGGGGAACCGATTCCCCTGGTAAAGGAACAGCTGGAAAACATCTGCCATCTTTGCGGAGACCGGATCCGGATCCGTGCCGCCGCCGCAACCGGTTATGGGGAAGAGCTGATCCGAAATGCCTTTCATCTGGACGGGAACATCGTCGAAACCGTTGCCCATTATTTTGCCGCCCGATTCTACGATCCACAGGTGGACTTTATCCTGGACATAGGCGGACAGGACATCAAATGCATGAAAATAAAAAACAGTGCCATAGATTCCATCATGCTGAACGAAGCCTGCTCTTCCGGATGCGGTTCCTTTATCGATACCTTTTCCCAGGCGCTGGGATACTCAATTTCCGAATTCTCAAGGCTGGGACTGTTTGCAGAGCATCCGGTGGATCTTGGATCCCGCTGCACCGTATTCATGAATTCCTCCGTGAAACAGGCACAGAAAGACGGTGCGGATATAAAGGATATTTCCGCCGGACTGGCCATGAGTATTATCAAAAATGCATTGTACAAGGTGATCCGTGTTTCCTCTCCGGAGAAGCTGGGCAATCATATTGTTGTGCAGGGAGGGACTTTCCTGAACGATGCCATCCTTCGCAGCTTTGAGCAGGAAACCGGAAAGCAGGTAACCCGGCCGCCCATTGCCGGATTGATGGGAGCCTTTGGCGCCGCCCTCTATGCAAGGGATCTGGCAAGGGAACATTCCAATCTCCTGGGCCCGGCGGAGCTTGCCGCATTCACCCATACCTCAAAGGCCGCCACCTGCAATGGCTGTACAAATCATTGCAAGCTTACCATTAATCTCTTCAGCGGAAAGGAACGGTATATTTCCGGAAACCGATGCGACCGTCCGCTTGGAAAGGAAAAGAAGGCCGGGCTGCCCAACGCCTATCGGTTTAAGCTGGAGCGCCTGAAGAAATATCAGCCCGCGAAAGGAGCGCCTCTTGGCAGAATTGGCATCCCCATGGGTCTTAATATGTATGAAAATCTTCCATTCTGGCATACCTTGCTGTCGGAGATGGGATTTGAAGTCGTACTTTCCGGTCCCACTACGCGAAAGACCTATACAAAAGGACAGCATACCATTCCGTCCGATACAGTATGCTATCCTGCCAAACTCATGCATGGGCACATTGAACAGCTGCTGGAGAAGGGAGTCCCGACGATTTTCTATCCCTGCATGACTTATAATTTTGATGAGCATGCAGGAGATAATCACTACAACTGCCCGGTCGTCGCCTACTATCCGGAGCTGCTCAAGGCAAATATTTCCGATTTGGAGCACGTCAGCTTCCTGAATCCTTATTTTTCGCTGTCCGATCCGAAAAAATTTGTAAAAAAAGCCGGCCGATATTTCAAAAAGAAATTTGGAGTGCCGGAAAAAGTTACAAAGGCAGCAACAGAAAAGGCATATGCGGAATATTCCCGCTACCAGGAAGATGTACGTTCCTACGGGAAAAAAGCGCTGGAGTTTGCAGAGGAGAACGGGTATCAGGTGATTGTTCTGGCAGGAAGGCCGTACCACATTGATCCGGAAATCAACCATGGTATGGATCAGCTGATCAATTCCCTGGGATTGGTAGTCGTATCGGAGGATTCCATCAGCTATCCGGAAGAAAAGGAAAAGGTGGATGTCCTGAATCAGTGGACCTATCACTCAAGACTGTATGCCGCCGCAAAGTACGTAACCCGGCACAGCAATATGCAGCTGGTGCAGCTGGTATCCTTTGGCTGCGGACTGGACGCCGTTACCACCGATGAAGTGCGCAGGATCCTGGAGGATGGATCCCGGCTTTATACCCAGATCAAAATTGATGAAATCAGTAATCTCGGAGCTGCCCGGATCCGTCTGCGCAGTCTGATTGCAGCTGTTTCATTATAAATGCAATGAAAGACTGTCTCCGGACAGTGAGTACAGTGAGTTGTTAGAGGTGAGTCCATGAGTAAACTGGAATATGCAAAAAACGGCAGACTGCTGTTTACAAAGGAAATGAAAGAGGAATATACCATCCTGATGCCGATGATGCTTCCCATTCACTTTACCTTTTTAAAAAATATATTGGAAAAGTTCGGCTATCATATGGAATTGCTGCGCACCACCCATCCACAAATTGTAAACGAAGGGCTTCAGAATGTTCATAATGATATCTGCTATCCTGCCCTTCTGGTTATTGGGCAGCTGCTGGATGCCATTCATAG
>ENA-UOOI01000902-UOOI01000902.1-fermentation-metagenome-genome-assembly--contig:-NODE-902-length-34577-cov-8.555819_pt1 | contig 34577 bp, 37 predicted proteins | sample MGYA00245779_ERZ724027 | MGnify/ENA primary metagenome ERZ724027 (study PRJEB28704, sample SAMN03018318) | fermentation metagenome | biome: anthropogenic terrestrial biome; feature: soil; material...
GAATGTCTTGACACCATTCATTTTACCGGAGTCCCAATGGCTTTTCTATGCCTTTTTTAAATTGCGAACTTTATTGTATTCTATCCCCGGAGGGATTCGGGTAGTGCAATTTTTCCCCGCGTTCCGCGAGTCCCTCCGTTTTTCCGGCCTCACCGAAAGGACCCGCCTTTTCTCCCGCCCCGCGCCCGGGTCCTTCCTCGTGACAGGCAAAAAAGCAAAAGCCGACCGCGAGGGTCGGCTTTTGCTTTTTGGTCCGCCCGGAGGGATTCGAACCCCCGGCCTTCAGAATCGGAATCTGCTGCTATATCCAGACTTAGCTACGGGCGGATGATGTAATAAAATTATACCACAGTTCTACGAAAAGTCAAATCAAACGTTCTCCCCCGCAAAAAGCGGGAGGCGGCGCGTTTTCACCGATGGGTCCCGAAGAAAAACAGCGCCATGGTGCCCGGCCCGGAGTGCGCGCCGATCACCGGCCCCACGTCGTTGATGACAACTTCCTTTACGCCCATGCGCCGCTTCACCTCGGCGGCAACATATTCCGCATCCTGCTCCGTATCGCCGTGGCTGAGGAAAACCGTCTGATCCTGCGGATCGGTCGCCGTCTGTTCCATATGGTCCACAAGGGCGTTCAGCGAGGCCCGGCGGCCGCGCACCTTCCCCATGCTGACAAGGTGTCCCTCGTCGTCCACGTGGAGCACCGGCTTGATGTTCAGCATTCCGCCGATGAGCGCCGTGGCCGCGGAAATGCGCCCCCCGCGCTTCAGGTGGTTCAGGTCGTCCACCGTGAACCAGTGGCACAGATGCAGTTTGTTCGCTTCCAGCCAGTCGCGCACTTCCCCGATGCTTTTGCCGGCCTGCCGCAGCCTGGCGGCGTAGTAAACCAGCATCCCCTGCCCGAGCGAAGCCGCAAGCGTATCCACGCAGAAGACCTTGCGCTCCGGGTATTTTTCCGCCAGCTCCCGGCAGGCCATCTGCGCGGCGTTGCAGGTGTTGGAAAGTCCGGATGAAAACGCGACGTTCAGCACGTCCTTCCCTTCCCGCAGCAGCGGCTCCATCACACCGAGGTACGATTCCACGTTCACGGCGGCGGTGGTGCTCGTCTCCCCCGCACGCAGGCGCGCATAAAAATCCCGGATCGGCATTTCCCTGCCGTCCAGGTCATTCCTGTATTCTTTCCCGCCCATCGAAAACGAGAGCGGCAGCACCGAAATTTCCAGCTCTTCCGCCATCCGGGCGGAAAGGTCGCACGAAGAATCCGTCACAATCGCGAAGCTGTTCATGCCATTCCCCATTCCTGCCATCTTTTCTGTCCATTTCCTTTATCCTAACGCATTTTCCGGTATTTGTAAATAGATTCTGTAAATTGTTTGATTTCTAATCTGGTTTTCATCTCCATGTTATTTCGTATTTATTATTATAATGGATCTCTTCGCAAAAAGCGGGCGGCGCCGTTCCGGGCACTGTCCGCTATTTTTTCCCTTTTTTCAGAATCTATGAAGCAAACCGGAAGCAATCTTCGCCGCGAAAAGGGAATAAAAGCAGAAGAACGCGGCCAGGACCCAGAACGCGGCGGACTGGAAAAAAAACACCGCGTACTTGTGCGCCACCGGCGGGGCGGACGCCGGCCGGGCCATGATCTTCGAGACTTCGCCGTGTTTCGCGGCGATCAGAAGGGCGGACACAATCACCGCCGCCGCAACGACCGCGCCGTACAGCACCTGCACCGCTCGGTTTTCGTCCGCCCCGGCGGCCATGACGGCCATGGAAAGGGAATTGTTGAAGATATGCAGCAGCACGGCCGGCAGGACCGACTCGGCTTCCACCGCTGCAAACCCGAGCACCAGGCCCATCAGCGCCGCCGGAATCGCCTGGACCAGGTTCAGGTGGAACATTCCGAACAGAACCGACGAAGCGACAATCGCGAACCAGTCCCCCCACGGGCGCAGGCTCTGCAGGATCATCCCCCGGAACAGCGTTTCCTCCAGCACCGGGCCGATCAGGCAGACGTAAGCCGCCAGGATCAGGTCGGCCGTCCGGTCGCCGCTCAGGCTGAAGTCCGGTGCCGTGATTTGGGCGCCCGCCTGCTTCAGGAGCAGGGTCAGCAGGTTTACCACGAGGCTCCCGGCCCCCGCCGCGCCCAGCAGCAGGGCCATTCCCGCAAACAGGACGCCGGGCCCGCACCGCGGCTTCTTCCATGCGCCGAAAATCTTCTGTTTCAGCATCGGCTTCGCCGCCAGAACGGTAACCGCCATCGCGCCGCACGTGGCCAGAATGGTCAGCAGGATAACCAGCCCGCCGTTCCCGTAAAAATACTGCACCAGGCCCTTCGCGCCGCCTCTCTGCAAAAGGGAGCGCACGGTTTCCGCGTGCGCGAAAATCCACGCGAAAACGAGCACGAGGGAAACCGGGAGCGCGAACACCTGCATCAGGATCGGCAGAAGCGACGCGCGGTTATTCATCGCGCGCAGACGCGACTTCGCCCATCCCCGCTCCACTTCCGGCGGCTGCGGAATCCCCGCCCCCAGCGGCCTGTTTTCCATTGCGATCTCCCCTTTTCGTCTCCGCCTCCGCCCGGCGCCGAAGAAACCGCACCGGGAAGGACGAAAACGGGCTTTTCTTTTGATTATACAATGGAACAGGCAAAAAGGGAATACGAATCCCGTCTTTTTTCCGGCGCGGGATTCAGACTTCCCGGTTCCGGTAGATCCGGCAGGAAATGAAAAAGGAGATTCCCACCGCCGCAAGCACAATCACCGGCGAGAGCTTCAGCAGCAGCACCTGCGCGTCCGAAACCGCGACCGGCACGCCGAAATTTTTCAGAAGCATCACGGCGACGAACGGGATCAGAAACACCGCCATCACGGCGATGCGCGCCTTCTGTATCCCGAACTTGTAGAAAAGCGGAATCAGGACGGAGCAGAGGATCAGCGGAACGGCCCCCGAAGCGGTGCAGGCGGCCAGAGCGTCCGGCCCAATCCGCCCGCGTCCGGAAATCAGGGCCGCCGCAAGGGCGAGCAAGGCGCCGGCCGCGGAGTAAAGGACGGCAAGCAAATACCGCGCCCCCACGATCCCGCGCGCCCCGACCGGCAGGCTCCGGGCGAAAACGTCCCACTTCGCCGCCTCGTCGTACGCGAAGGTGTTGACGGTGAGGACCACCGCCAGCATGGTAACGATCGAGATCACGACGGTCAACATGGAATCGGCCGATTTTGGGCCGCCCATCCGGTCGAGGGCGACGAAAAACAGAAGATAGAACGCCAGCACCCACGCAATGGTTTTCCCCTGTTTCCGGACGGACAGAAAATCTTTCAGCAGCAGCCCGCTCATGCTTTTTCCCCCCTGATATACAGCAGCATAATCTCGTCCAGCGACGCGCCGTCCACCACGAGGCCGGGGTATCTGCGCCGCGCCTCGTTTTTGTCCGCGACGAGCGCCTCGCACTCCGCGCCGCCCCTGCGCCAGCGCAGGAAACCGGATTTGTCCAACCCCCCGAACCGCGACGCGCCGCATTTCACAATGCCGTATTGTTCGGTCAGGTCGTCTTTGGAGCGGCTGAACACAACGCGCCCCTTGTGGAGGAACGTCACGTAGTCCGCGATGCGCTCCAGATCGGACGTGATGTGCGACGAGAACAGCACGCCGCGGCTTTCGTCCTGGATAAAGTCGAGCAGAACGTCGAGGATGTCGCTGCGCATCACGGGGTCGAGCCCGCTCGTCGCCTCGTCGAGGATCAGCAGGCGCGGGCGGTGCGCCAGCGCGCTCGCGATGGAGAGTTTCCTCTTCATGCCTTTCGAGTATTCCTTGATGGTCTTGCCCCGCGGCAGCTCAAAATCCTTTTTATAGCGGTCGTAAAGCGCCGGGTCCCACGTTTTGAACACGCGGCTCAGGATTCTGCCGACGTCGTCCGCCGTCAGGCCGCCGTAAAAATAGCTTTCGTCGAACACCACGCCGATCTGTTCCTTGACCTTCTCCTCGTCCCGGATGTTGTCCCGGCCGAAGATTTTTATGCCGCCGCCGTCGCGCCGCACTTCGTTCAGAATCAGCTTGATGGTGGTCGTCTTGCCCGCCCCGTTTTCCCCGATGAACCCCATGATGCTCCCCGCCGGGAGCGAAAAGCTCACGTTGCCCAGCGAAAACGAGGGGTAGCGTTTGCTCAGGCCGCTGATCTCCAGAAGATTTTCCAGGGTGTGTCACTCCTTTTCGTCCTGCCCGCCGTACAGGAGCGCGAGCATCTCGTTCAGTTCGTTCAAAGTAATCCCGCCGCGCTTCGCGATGTCCACGGCGCTCTGCAGGGCTTCCTCCGCCTTGCGGAGCTGCTCCTCGCGCAGGAATTCCACGTTTTTCGGCGCAACAAAGCACCCTTTGCCCGCGACGGTTTCCAGGAACCCGTCGCGCTCCAGGTCGGCGTAGGCCCGCTTTGTGGTGATAACGCTGATGTGCAGGTCCCGCGCCAGCAGCCGCATGGAGGGCAGCGCGTCGCCCGGCCCCAGCTCGCCGGTGATGATTTTGTTCTTGATCTGGTCCGCGATCTGCCCGTAGATGGGTTTTGGGTTTGAGTTGCTGATGACAATGTCCAGTTTGCCTCACCGCCGTTTTATTGTGTATATTGTATATATACAGTATCACCGTTCCTTCCGCCTGTCAAGGGAAAACGCGCATTTGCCCGCCGGAACGGCGCGGAAGCGCGACGGCACGCGGTCTGAGTGTCCCATGATCCCCCCTCTGCGCTCCCCAAAGAGTCCCCATCGGTGGATGCATCCGATTGGTTTCGTGGTTCTCATGGACGTTCCCGGAAAGAGCGGCCGGTTGCCCGAACCGGGTTGAGCTGAAATTTTCAGCAGCCCGGGCCGTTCGTACCGAGCCTGTCCGAAAACAATTTTTTTCGCTCCCGGCTAAGGCCCGTACGGGGCCGCGCGGGCCGATCTCCTTCCACAAAAGCATTTTTTCCGGAACACTTTTCCCTCCGCAGGGGCCGGATTTATAAAAAATTTAAAAAATTTTTTTAAAAATTAGCGTCCACAGGCTAATTTTCGCCCCTGTTGGCGGGATTAGTGAAAGGAGGTTTTCCATGGTATCCCGAAAAAACAGCCGCGGGCGGACGTCCAGCGTGAAGGACGGCTACGAAAAGCTTGCGTTCGGCGGCGTGAACGACGCCGTCCTGCTCATGGCCAAAAAGGACCTCACCCCGGCGGAAATCAAAAAGCTGGACCTGTACGGCGTCGCCGAAATCGAGCAGAGAAAGGACGGAATCCACATGAAATTCTACGACCGCATGAAAGCGCTGGAATGCCTGAAAAGGCTCGAGGAAAGCGGGGCGGAGCAGTCCCCGCTGTACCGGGCCGTCATGCGGAGCGTCCGGAAGGCCGAAGGGGAAAACGAAGATGGAGTTTAGCCCGTTCTCCCCCAAGCAGCTCCGGGCGCTCAACTGGTGGTGCCCCGGCAGCCCCGACGCTTCCCGCAGCGCCGTCATCTGCGACGGCGCGGTCCGCAGCGGCAAAACGCTCTGCCTCGGCATCTCGTTCGCCGCGTGGGCGTGCGGCTGCTTTCACGGCCGCTCGTTCGCCCTGTGCGGCAAAACCATCCGGTCCCTGAAACGCAACCTCGTCACCACGCTCCTGCCCGCCCTTTCCGATTCCGGCTTCTCCTGCGACTTCCATGTCAGCGAAAACCGGATCGACATCGGCTTCGGCAGAAACCGCAACCGGTTCTACCTGTTCGGCGGAAAGGACGAAGGCTCCGCCGCCCTCGTGCAGGGCGTCACGCTCGCGGGCGCGTTCTTCGACGAGGTGGCGCTCATGCCCCGCTCGTTCGTGGAGCAGACGCTCGCCCGGTGCAGCGTCGAGGGCTCGAAATTCTGGTTCAACTGCAACCCCGAAAGCCCCGGCCACTGGTTCTACCGCGAGTGGATCCGGAAAGCGGACGAGCGGAACGCGCTTTACCTGCATTTCACCCTGCGCGACAACCCGTCCCTGAGCCCCTCGGTGCGGGCGCGCTACCAGAGCCTTTTTTCCGGCGTGTTTTACGAGAGGTTCATCCTCGGCCGCTGGGTCGCCGCCGAAGGCCTGGTGTACCCGTTCATGACGGACGCCATGTTCTGCGACGTCCCTTCCGGCGGGTTTTCCCGGTTCGCCGTCTCGTGCGACTACGGCACGGTGAATCCCTGTTCCATGGGCCTGTGGGGGAAGCGCGGCGGAACGTGGTACCGCATCGGCGAGTCTTACTATGACTCCCGCCGCACGGGGGCGCAGCGGACCGACGAGGAGCATTACGCCGCGCTGGAAAGGCTCTGCGGGGGCCGCCGGGTCGCCTGCGTCGCGGTGGACCCTTCCGCGGCGAGCTTTCTCGAAACCATCCGCCGGCACGGCCGGTACTCCGCGAAAAAAGCGGAAAACAGCGTGGCCGACGGTATCCGCCGGACGGCCTCGGCGCTCAGGGAAGGCAGGATCCGCGTCTGCCGCTGCTGTGCCGACGCGGTGCGCGAATTCGGCCTGTACCGCTGGAAGGAAAATCGGGCGGACGACGAGCCCGTCAAGGAAAACGACCACGCGATGGATGACATCCGGTATTTCGTGACGACGGTGCTCCGGCCCGCCGATGGATTTTACGCGGTCGCCGCACCGCGCGGAAAGGAGGAAACACTGTGATATTCGGCAAAAAGCGGGCGCCCTCCGCGCCCGTGGCATCGGTGCAGACGGCGGCGCGGGGCGACCCGTTTTCCGAACTGGACCGGTGGGTTCCGCTCGCCGCGGGGGAACGGCGCCTGTATGCCTCCCTGCGGGAAGCCGTGCCTATTATCGACGCGGCCATCGGCAAGATTCTTCGCCTGGTCGGCACGTTCCAGATCACCTGTGCCGACCGGGCGGCTCAGGACGCCCTGAATTCCTTCCTGCGGAACGTCCCGGCCGGGGCGGCGGGCGCGGGCGTGCAGACGTTCCTGAACGCCTACCTCTCCGACCTCCTCACCTACGGCAACGCGGTGGGCGAGATGGTGGTGCGGGACGGCAGAATCGCCGCCCTGTACAACGCCTCGCTGGACGATGTGGAGCTGCGCGCCGTCACCCCGCTGGAAATCCGGGTGATGCGGCGCGAGGGCGGGGCGGCCGTCCCGGTCCGCTACCCGCAGCTCGTGTTCTGCTCCGCGCTCAACCCTCCGTCCGGCAGCGCCCAGGGGATCTCCATCCTGCACGGCCTGCCGTTCGTTTCGAATATCCTGCTCCAGATCTACCGCACCCTCGGCGTGAACTGGCGGAGGCTGGGCAACGTGCGGTTCGCCGTCACCTACAAGCCGTCGTCCGACGCGGCCGACCAGGCCTACGCCAAAGAGCGCGCCGAGCAGATCGCGTCCGAGTGGAGCCGGGCGATGCGCGGCGGCGAGGTCAGCGACTTCGTCTCCGTCGGGGACGTGAGCATCCGGGCCGTCGGCTCCGACTGCCAGATTCTCGACAGTGAGGTCCCCGTCCGCCAGATGCTCGAGCAGGTCGTGGCGAAGCTCGGCATCCCGCCGTTCCTGCTCGGTCTTTCGTGGTCGTCGACGGAACGCATGTCCAGTCAGCAGGCGGATATCCTCACCAGCGAGATGGAAGCCTACCGCCGCGCCCTCAACCCGGTCGTCGAAAAGATCTGCGCCATGTGGCTGCGCCTGAACGGCCTGCCCGGGCCGTTTTCCGTCGACTGGGACGACATCACGCTCCAGGACACGACGGAGCTCGCCTCCGCCCGCTACCAGAACGCGAAGGCCGCCCAGCTTGAGCAGGCGCGGCCCGCGCGCCCGGCCCGCCGCTGAAAAATTTTCCGCATGGCCGGGCGAAAGGATGCGCTTTCCGGACGACCCGAAAATCACAAAAAGCAAAAATTAAAAGAGGAGATGGTTTTTATCACACGGAACATCACGATCCAGAAGAGCGGCGGGGCCGGGACGCCCCGGGCAAGCGGCTCCGCGCCCGGCGCGGAGGCCCTCGCGAAGATCGGCCGCTACACCCGCCGGGAATTCCGCCCCGAGGAGCTTTACACCTTCCCCGTCGCCCTGTGCGACAACGAGGTCGACCGCGACGGCGAACGCTTTACCGTAAGCGCCCTGCAAAAACTGGCGGAGCTTTTCGTCGGCAAAACCGGCGTCCTCGACCACAACCCGCTGGCGAAGAACCAGACCGCCCGCATTTACGACTGCCGCGTGGAGCGCGACCCCGAACGCAAAACCTCCTGCGGCGAGCCGTACGCCCGCCTGGTCGCGCAGGCGTACCTGCCCCGCACCGGCGCGAACCGGGACTTCATCGCCGGGCTGGAATCCGGCATCCAAAAGGAGGTCAGCGTGGGGTGCGCCGTGCGGAGCGTGACCTGCAGCGTCTGCGGCGCCGACCTGAAAAACGGCTCCTGCGAACATGAGAGGGGGAAAACCTACGGCGGCGTCCTCTGCTGCGCGGTGCTGGACGACCCCGCCGACGCCTACGAGTGGTCGTTTGTCGCCGTTCCGGCCCAGCGGGAAGCCGGGGTCCTCAAGAGCTTCGGCGGGCGGGACGCGCAGAGCGCCCTGAAAGCCCTGCGCGAACCGGTAGAAAGCGTCACCCTGAGCCCGGCGCAGAAATCGGCCCTTCTGGCGAAGTTCGGCTCCCTGGAGCGCGAAGCCGCCTTTGGGCGCGAGTTCCTCGCTCGGCTCAAAAAGGACTTCCTGCGCTTCGGCGCGCTCGCCCAGCCGGGCGTCCCCGCCGAAAGCCTCGCCCGCGCCGCCGACGCCCTGAGCGCCCGCGACCTGGAAAGCTGGGGCGCGGCGTTCCGCAGGCAGGCGGAAAAGGCGGTCCCGCTCCGTCCGCAGCTCGCGGCGGAGCATCCGTCGGCCGGGCCGGACGGCAACGATCCGTTCCGGATCTGACCGGTTTCCCCGCCCGAGGGGAAAAGCAGCATCCCGATGAAAAATCAGAAAGGAATGATGGATGACATGGAACTTTCATTTAACGGATTCGGAGAAAACGCGGCGACTTTCGCGGCGCAGGACGGCGTGGCCGCAGGGGCGCCGGTAAAGGTGACGGGCAGCGGCACGGTCGGCGCGTGCGCCGCGGGCGACGACTTCTGCGGCGTGGCGCTCAACGTGCGCAACGGGTACGCGGCCGTGCAGCTTTTCGGCTACGCGCGGCTCCCGTACGACGGCGCGGCCCCCGCCGCGGGCTGGCAGATGCTCTCCGCCGCCGCGGACGGGAAAATCCAGGCCGCGTCCGCCGGCGGGCGCCAGCTTCTGGTCGTCGACGTGGATGAAGCCGCCATGCTCTGCGGCGTAATCCTGTAAAACGGGCAATCCACCGATTTTAAAAATTTTAGGAGGAAAAATATGGCAGCTTATGAATCCCTGAAGCTCGAAAAGGGCATGTACGGCACGCCCGGCAAAACCTTCACCCAGGTGCTCGAAAGCCTCGACCCCTCGGCGGGCTACGCGGGCACGCCGCTCGAAGGGCTCGACGCCTACCAGCGCCAGCTCAAGCGCTTCGGCATCCGCGCGGGAGGGCCCGGCTCCGACCGCATCGAAAAATTCTTCCAGACGGGCGACTCCGCCGCCCTGTTCCCGGAGTATGTGGCGCGCTCCGTCCGGCAGGGCATCGAAATGGAAAACCTGCTCCCCTCGCTCGTCGCCGCCACCACGCAGATCGACTCGATGGACTACCGGACCATCGAGTCCGTGCCGGCGCAGGATGACAAATCGCTCAAACCCGCCGCCGAAGGCGCGGCCCTGCCGCAGACCTCCGTGCGCACCAAGGACCACCTGGTGCACCTGCAGAAGCGCGGCAGGATGCTCGTGGCCAGCTACGAGGCGCTCCGCTTCCAGCGCATCGACCTGTTCACCGTCACCCTGCGGCAGATCGGCGCGTACATCGCGCGCGCCCAGCTTTCGGACGCCGTGGACGTGCTCCTGAACGGCGACGACGGCAAAACGCCCGCCGCGGCGGTGGCGGCCGCCGGGGCCAAGCCCGCGTACGCCGACATGGTCGCCCTGTGGGGCTCCCTTTCCCCGTACCGCCTGAACGCCATGCTCGCCTCGACCCCCGCCATGGAGGACATCCTCAATATCGCGGAGTTCAAGGACGCGCAGGCGGGCCTGAATTTTCAGGGCACCGGCAAGCTTTTCAGCCCGCTCGGCGCCAACCTTCTGCACAACCCCGACATGGCGGCGGGGAAGATCATCGGGCTCGACAAAACCTGCGCGCTCGAAATGGTGCAGGCGGGAGGCGTGCAGACCGACTCCGACCGGCTGATCGACCGCCAGCTCGAACGTGCTTCCGTCAGCGTGATCGCCGGCTTTTCCCGGATCTTCGACGACGCGGTCAGAGTCCTGACCTACGGCTCATGACCGCGCTGAATCTTGACGACGTCCTCGCCCGCTTTTCCCTGCTGGCCGGGCAGGACGGGGATGCGGAGCCGTACCGGCCGCTGTGCGCGGACGCGGCGGCTCAGGTGGAACGGGGCGAGCGGGCAGGCTGCGGGCCGGAAGCTTCCGGCCCGCTGACCGCCGCGGCGGCAGCCCTCGCCTTCTACCGCTTCGCCCTCATGCAGGCGGGCCGGGACGCCGGATCGTTCGAGGCGGGGGACGTCCGGGTCGCGGCGGGGGACACGAACGTCCGGCCCGCGCGGGCGCTGTGGAGCGAGGCCGTGGCCGCGGCTTCCCCCTACCTCGCGGACCTCGGGTTCCTGTTCCGGAAGGCAACCCCGTGACGCGCCGCGGGCGGGCGGAAGCCCTGCTGGACCGGTACGGCGAAACCGTCGCCTTCGGCGGCGCGCAGTTTCGGGCGCTCATCCGGCCGCTGGGGTTCCAGAGCGGCAGGGGCCGGGACACGCCGGAAGCGTACCGGGACGGCGTCCGCCACCTTTATACCGGCCCGGCGGCGCACAAGCTGAGCACGGGCGGCACCGTGGAAACGGCCGGCGGCAGCTATGCCGTCAAACGGTGCGACACCGTCCTTCTCGGCGGCGAGGAGCTGTACGTCCGCACGGTGCTGGAAGCGCTTTCCCCCGAGGCGGACACGGAAGTCCGCCTGGAGCGCGGCGGGGCGGTGGTCGCCCGCGCCGAAAGCTACGCCGCGAAAGCGGCGCAGGGCGCGGACGAAGTCATTCCGTGGGGTGAAGACGAACCGGAAGAAATTGCGGAAGGCGCGGTGCGCTGGGAACTCTCGCTCACCGGCGTCCGGCCGGAGGCCGGGGCGGACCTGTTTGCCCCGGGCGTCTTTCAGGTCGTGATCGCCCGCCCCGGCGAAACGGTGACGTACTCCGGGTGCCGGTGGAAAACCGTCCGGAACACCGGGGGGCCGTCGCTGGAACGCTCCTGCACGCTGGAAGCCCTCGCCGCGGGCCGGGCCGTGGAACGGGAGGCGAACCCCGATGGATGACGATCTCGAAGAATTTTCCGACGCGATGGAACTCGACTGGCTGCGCCGCCCGCGCAGCCTGACCCAGGAGGAGGACGAAGCATGAACCTGGCGCGCATGAGCTTTAAAGGCTACGTGTGGCCCCGCAACCCGGAGACCATCCAGATCGGGCGCGGCCGCAGCGTGGCGGAGTTCCAGATCCCGCAGGGGGCCCGCGCGGTGCAGGACAACGGCGCCGCGCCGCGGAAGGTCACCGGTTCGGGCCGCTTTACCGGCGCCGGGGCCATGGACGAATTCTCGCGGCTTTCGGCGGTTTTTTCCGCCGGGGGCAGCGGGACGCTCCGCCTGCCGGGCACGGCTCCGTTCCAGGCGGTGTTCGCGTCGCTCGTCCTGAAAGGGCAGCCCCGCCCCAACTGCGCGGGCTACGAATTCACGTTTTTGGAGGACTCCTACGCCGTGCCCGAAAGAGCCGGCGAGGCGCAGGTTTTCGTATGCTCCGGCGGGGAAACGCTGTGGGACGTGGCGAACCGGTACGGGACGGACGTGGATACCCTGCGCGCCGCCAACCCGCAGATCGAGTGGCCGAACGCGCTGGCGGCCGGGGAGGAGGTGAACGTCCCGTGACTTTTTCCGGCGTAAGGCCCGGCGGGGAAGAGATTCTTCTTCCATCCCCCGTCCGGGCGCAGTTCGACTCCGCCCGGGACGCCCCGGCGGACAGCTTCCAGGGCGTTTTCCCCCTCGGGAAAAGCCCCGGCGTGCTGACCGGGCTGAAAATCCGCGGTACGCGCGGCGAAACGCTGTTCTCCGGCATCGCGGACATCCAGCGCGAAAGCTCGTCCGGCTCGGGGAATCTGCTGCGCCTGACGTGCCGCGGCCTGGCCGGCCTTCTGCTGGACAGCGAGGCCGTCCCCCGGCACTACAGCTTCCCGTCCCTTCCGGTGATCTTCGAGCGGCATGTGAAACCGTACGGATTTTCCGGGTACCGGGGCGACGGCCGGGCGTTCCAGGGAACCCTGCGGATCGCGAAAGGCATGAGCGAGTGGCAGGCGGCCGCGGCCTTCTGCAAAAACTTTCTGGGAGTCGCGCCCCGCGTGCGCGGGGACTGCTTCGACGCTTCGGGCGAAACGGCCGGGAGCCCGATCCGGTTCGACAACCTCCGCGGCGTCCGCTACTTCGGCGCCGAGGTCAAAAACCGCTGCTGCGACCGGATCTCGGAGATTTTCGTGCCGGACGGGGACACCGGGGCCTACCGGTCCGCGGCGAAGGACGCGGAGACCGCCGCGCTCGGGATTCTGCGGAACCGCTGCCTGTCCGGCCCGTCGGCGGACACGGATGCCGTTCTGAAAGCGGCCTGCCGCAAGGCTTTCGCCGTAACGGTGGACTGCCCCGGCGCCCCGGCGGCGGAAACCGGCGCGCCCGCCGAACTGCGCGACCCGCTCCTGGGCGCGTACGGCGGGCTCTCCGTGGCGGCGATCCGCTGCGTCGCGGACGCGGACGGGACCCGGACCCGGTACGTTTTGCGGAAAGCCTGAAAGCCCGTCCCATAAAAGACCGGCAAACGGCCGCCCCGGACGGTCTTTCTTCACTCCGAAGGAAATAAATTGAAACTGTCCTACGCTGAAATTTTGACAAAAAACGGCGGCGTACCCCGCCGCCGCGCAGGCTCAGCCTGCAAGGAGGAATGAACGGATTATGTGGATCTCTCAGCAGATGATTGCGGCGCAGCGGAACCGGCCTTCCGCCGACGCCGCGCGGATCACCGGCCCCGGCTCCGCGCAGGGGGCCGGCCAGTACCGGTCGCTTCCCTTCGCGGGGCCGTGGGGCATCGCCTACCAGCCGCCCAACGCGGCGCAGGCCGTGATCGTTTCGACCAGCGCGGGCGACACCTGCATCGGCACGCTCGCGCAGAACCGCGGAATCCAGCCCGGCGAGCTGATGCTGTTTTCGTCGGGCGGCGCGGAAATCTACCTGAAAAACAACGGCGAAGTGGAAATCAACGGCCGGGTTTTCCAGCCGAAGGGGACGGCGTGATGGATACGGCTCTGGAAAACGGGGACTTCGCGCGCGCCGCGAACGGGCGCCCTTACCGCATCGGCGGGACGGATGAAATCTTTCAGCGCGCGTACATCCGGCTGACCGTTCCGGCGGGCGCCTTCTGCTACGACGCGGCGCTCGGCAGCCGCCTGAACACGCTGACCGGGGACGAGCCCGACCCGGACGCGCAGGCGCTTTCGCTTGCGCAGGAAGCGCTCCGCACCCTGCCGGAGCTTTCGGTGCAGAGCGCGCAGTACGAAAAAACAACGCCGCCCGCGGTGCGGGTCTCCCTGCGCTGCGGCGGCGAACAAAAGGAATTTGAGGTGAAGCTGTGACGGAATCTTACGACGACATCGTCGCCCGCATGAAGGACAAATTTACCCGGCTCGCCGGTTACACGCCGGACGACGCTTCCGACATCGGGATCCGGCTGAAGGTGCTGGCGGGGGAAATCTACTCCATCAGCACCGCGCTGGACTGGCTGCAGCGGCAGACGTTCGCCCAGACGGCCACCGGCGCGGAGCTGGAAAAGCGCGCCCTCGAGCGCGGCGTAACCCGCAAGCCCGCCGCGGCCGCCGCGGGCGTTCTCACGTTCGGGCGGCAGGACGCGCTCTGGTACAACGCCGTCATCCCGGCGGGAACCGTCTGCGCGACCTCCGGCCCGGGGGCGGCCCAATACGCGACCACGGAGGATGCCACCCTGCCCGAAGGGGGCCTGACGGTGGACGTGCCCGCCAAAGCGCTCGCCGCCGGGGCGGCGGGAAACACGGACCCCGGCACCGTCACCGTTCTGGTAACGGCGGACATGCCGATGGAAACCGTGACCAACAGCGCCGCGTTCACCGGCGGCGAGGACGCCGAGACCGACGGCTCCCTGCGCGCGCGCCTGCTGGAAAGCTACGCCCAACCCGCCAACGGCTGCAACGCGGCCTGGTACCGCCAAACCGCGCTGACCTGCGCGGGCGTCTCCTCCGCCGGGGTGGTCCCGCGCGCAAACGGGGCCGGCACCGTCGCGGTCTACCTCGGCGGAGCCGGGGGCGTTCCGGACGCCGCCGCCGTGCAGCAGGCGCAGGACCTTTTCGACGCGCAGCGGGAGATCAACGTGGACGTGACCGTCCAGCCCGCGCAGACCGTCCCGGTCGACGTGACCTGCACCGTCCGGGCGAAAGCCGGGTGGAACGCCGCGGCGGTGAAAATTTACTGCCGCATCGCCATCCAGAATTATTTCAAAAGCCTCGGCGTGGGCGACCCGGCCGTCGTTTCCGTCATGACCGTCAAACTGTTCGACACCGGCATGATTACCGACTGCTCGTTTTCCACGGCGGGCAAAACCGTGGCGGCGAACCAGCTCGCGGTGGCCGGGACGCTGAGCGTAACCGTGGAGGCGTGACCATGGGAACCTACGACTCCATGAAAAAGCGGCTGGCCTCCACCGGGCTGTACTCCCTGGACGGCACGACGGTTGCGGATACCGAGCTGCAGGCCTTCGCGGCGGGGCTGGACCCCGTGCGAGACGGCCTGGACGCGCTGCAAAAAGAAAGCTTCGTCGCCGACGCGGAGGACTACGGCCTGCTGTACCGGGAACAGGCCTGCGGGATCGCCCCCGAAACCGAGACCGCCCGGCGCAGGGAGGTCCTGCTCGCCCTGGGCGCCGTGACGCCGAACAGCGGCACGAAAGCCGGCCTGGAGCGCCTTTTCGCCGCGCTGGGGCTTTCCGTTTCCATTACGGAGGACACGGCGGGCAAAATGCTCACGGCCCGTTTTCTGGCGGAGCCGGCCTGCGGCCGCGGCGCCGCGCAAAAGCTGCTGGAAAAATTTATGCCGGCGCACCTCACGGCCGTGCCGGATTTCAGCGGGCTTTCGTGAAACAATAACCGCAGGACGGTGCGGAGCCCTTTCGACAAATTCAGATTGATTTTTTAACCGGTTTGCGGTATTTTGTAAGTGGATGTATGATTCAGGACAGCCGGGAGCAAACGGATCGGAAAAAAGCGGAAAAGGGGTGCTGGCCTTGAAGATGCACGAAAACAGCATAAAAAAGGAACGGGCGCTGCTGGTGGAGCCCGATACGGGCGAATGGGACGCGGAAGCCTCGCTGGCCGAGCTTTACGAGCTGGTGGACAGCGCGGGGGCGGAACCGTTCGGAGCCGTGATGCAGAAAAGGCCAACGCTCGACGCGGCGACCTGCGTGGGCCGGGGGATGATGGACCAGATCGGGAATTTCTGCAAGGCGAACCCCATCGATTTCCTGGTTTTCGACTGCGAGCTCTCGCCCACCCAGCTGCGCAACATCGAGCGGATTTCCGGCGTGCGCGCGGTGGACCGTACGGCGCTGATCCTGGATATTTTTGCCGCGAACGCAAAAAGCCGGGAGGGCCGCCTTCAGGTGGAGCTGGCGCGGCTGAAATACCTTCTGCCGCGCCTTTCCGGCCGCGGGGCGGGGCTTTCCCGGCTGGGCGGCGGCATCGGGACGCGCGGCCCGGGCGAAAGCAAGCTGGAAACCGACCGCCGGTACATCCGCCGGAGAATCCGCTCGCTGAACGAACAGCTGCGCGAGCTGGAGCGGCGCCGCTCCCGGCTCGGCCGGCGCCGACGGAAGGACGGCGTGGTGACGGCGGCGCTGGTTGGCTACACGAACGCGGGGAAGTCGAGCCTGATGAACGCGCTGACCGGCGCGGGTGTGCTGGCCGAGGACCGGCTGTTCGCCACGCTGGACCCCACCGCCCGGGCGCTGCGCCTTCCCGGCGGCGAAACCGTGATGCTGATCGACACCGTGGGCCTGCTGCGGCGCCTGCCGCACCACCTGATCGAAGCCTTTCAGTCGACGCTGGAGCAGGCCGCGGAAGCCGACGTGATCCTGAACGTATGCGACGCTTCCAGCCCGGAGGCGCCCGTGCACCTCGAGGTGACGCGGGACCTTCTGGCGGGGCTCGGCTGCGCCGGGAAGCCGGTGATCCCGGTGCTGAACAAATGCGACCTCATCCCGGACATCGGCTCGCTGCCGATGATCGGGCGGGCGGTGCGCGTCAGCGCCAAAACCGGGGCCGGACTCGACCGGCTTCTGGATGCGATTGAACGGAACCTGCCGGACTACCGCATGGTAAAGCTCTTTCTCCCTTTTTCCGAGGCGGGCCTCGCGGACCGCATCCGCTCCGCCGGGGCGGTGGAAAGCGAGGAATTCACGCCGGAAGGGTACCGGCTGACGGCGCGCGTGCCGCAGGCCCTGGTCCCGCTGGTGAACGACTACATCATTCTGGAATGAAAAGCGGCGGGCTGTCCGCCGCGCCAAAAGGGCCGCCGCGGTTTTCCACGGCGGCCCTTCCTTTGGTTGAAAACTTCGGTTCTCGCCCGGACGGGGTTATTTTTTGACCAGAACTTTTTCGATGCTCCCGATGAACATCTTGTGGTAATCCTTTTTGGGGTAATTTTCCGCGTCGAGCGATTTTTCGAGGAAGCAGGCGGGGTCGAAATCCTGCCGGTACAGCTTGCGGCAGAGGAAAACCGCCTTCGCCTCCTGAAAATACGGGGCGGCCCCGCCGAACACCGGCGTCAGGCCGGCGGCTTTGATCTTGTCGCCGTCGCGGCCGGAATGGCTCCCGCAGTAATTGAGCGCCGCGCGGTACTTTTCGTCCAGCACGCAGAGGGAATAATACTTCTCGCGGTTCAGGAACTCCAGCGTGTAGCGCGTGGGCCGGATATAGATGGTGGAAACGTACCGGCCCCACAGCTCGCCCAGCGAGCCCCAGCTTGCCGTCATGGTGTTGCAGGCCCGCTCGCTGCCGGCGGTGACGAGCATCCACTCTTTGTTAATCATGGTAAACGGGTTGAACGAAAGGTCTTCGATGGAAATTTGCTTGAATTCGGCCATGGGAATCCTCCTTGCCCGGCTTCGCCGCGGCGGGCTGATCGGAGCGGCGCCGCGGCCGGTTTTGTTTTCTTACCTATTATAGTATCCCACTTTCCGGCGTTTTTCAATCCCCCGGAGGCCGCCCGGGGCGGCCATTTTTCGCAGCACCGCGGTGACGCCGAAAATTTTTGAATATTTATGCAAAAAGCACTTGATTTTCTGCATAATCGGTGTATAATAGGCTCATAAACAACGATGACAACGATGGAAATACAGAAAAGGTGGCTGACCGATATGGAAAAGAAGATCAAAAAAGTCGTGCTGGCGTATTCCGGCGGGCTCGACACATCCATTATCATCCCGTGGCTGAAGGAAAACTACGACAACTGCGAAGTGATCGCCGTGGCGGCGGACGTGGGGCAGGGCGCGGAGCTGGACGGCCTGGAGGAAAAGGCGAAAAAGACCGGCGCCTCGAAGCTCTACATCGCGGACCTGAAAAAGCAGCTGGTGGAGGACTACATCTGGCCGACGCTGAAAGCGGGCGCCGTTTACGAGGGCAAGTACCTGCTGGGCACGTCCTTCGCAAGGCCGGTGATCGCCAAGCGGCTGGTGGAGATTGCGAAGGCCGAGGGCGCGGACGCCATCGCGCACGGCGCCACTGGAAAGGGCAACGACCAGGTGCGGTTCGAGCTCGCCATCAAGGCGTTCGCGCCGGACATGAAGATCATCGCCCCGTGGAGAATCTGGAAGATCAAATCCCGCGACGAGGAAATCGACTACGCCGAAGCGCACGACGTACCGCTGAACATCACGAGGGAAACGAACTACTCCAAGGACAAAAACCTGTGGCACCTTTCGCACGAGGGGCTCGACCTGGAGAACCCGGCGAACGAGCCGGACTACGACAAAATTCTGGAGCTGGGCGTTTCGCCGGAGAAGGCCCCCGACCGGCCGGCCTACCTGACCCTTTCCTTTGAAAAGGGCATCCCGGTCAAGCTGAACGGCGAAAAGCTCTGCGGCGTGGACCTGATCGCCAGGCTGAACCAGATCGGCGGCGCGAACGGCGTCGGCATCGCTGACCTGGTGGAAAACAGGCTCGTGGGCATGAAGTCGCGGGGCGTTTACGAGACGCCGGGCGGGTCCATCCTCTACCGCGCGCACCAGAAGCTCGAGGAGCTCTGCCTCGACCGGGACACCTGCCACTACAAGCAGGGCGCGGCGGAGAAATTCGCCGAGCTTGTCTACGACGGCAAATGGTTCACCCCGCTGCGGGAGGCGCTCTCCGCCTTTGTGGACTCCACGCAGGAGAACGTGACCGGCGACGTGAAGCTCAAGCTCTACAAGGGCAACATCATCGACGCGGGCGCGAAGTCGCCGTACTCGCTGTACGACGAGGAGATCGCGACGTTCAGCGCCGACCACGTCTACAACCAGGCGGACGCGGACGGGTTCATCAACCTGTTCGGCCTGCCGATCACCGTGCAGGCGATCAAGAAGCTGAAAGCCGGAAAGAAAGCGTAACAACAATCCGGATCTTCCGGGGCGGACGCGTCCGCCCCTTTTCCGTTATTTTTTGGGACACAAGGGGGGCATCACCCGTTGAAACTGTGGGCGGGGCGGTTCCACAAGGAACTCGATAAAACGACAGACGACTTCAACTCATCCATCTCCTTCGACAGCCGCATGGTAAAAGAGGACCTTGCGGGCAGCATCGCGCACGCGACCATGCTCGGCGAATGCGGCGTCATCACGCAGGAAGAAGCGGCAAAAATCTGCGGGGGGCTGAAAGGCATCCTCGCCGACCTTGAAAACGGCAGCCTTTCCATCGACGAAAACGCCGAGGACATCCACACGTTCGTGGAAGGGGAGCTGACCAAACGGCTCGGCGACGCGGGAAAACGGCTCCACACCGCGCGCAGCCGGAACGACCAGGTGGCGGTGGACCTGCGCCTGTACCTGAAAAAGGAATGCGCCGAGCTCCGGGACCTGCTCAGCGGCCTGACCGCCGTGCTCTGCAAAAAGGCGCTGCAGTACAAGGACGCCGTCATGCCGGGCTACACCCACATGCAGCGGGCGCAGCCCGTCACCTTCGGCCACCATCTGCTGGCGTACGCGGAAATGTTCCTGCGCGACGCCGGACGCCTGCGCGACGCGGCAAAGCGCATGGACTACTGCCCGCTCGGCTCCTGCGCGCTCGCGGGGACGACCTACCCCATCGACCGGGAACGCACGGCGGAGCTGCTCGGGTTCGCCGGGCCGACGCAGAACAGCCTGGACGGCGTCTCCGACCGGGACTTCTGCATGGAGCTGGCCGCGGCGATCTCCATCTGCATGGTGCATCTCTCCCGGTTTTCGGAGGAGATCGTGCTGTGGTGCTCGTGGGAATTCAAGTTCATCGAGCTGGACGACGCGTTTTCGACCGGTTCGAGCATCATGCCGCAGAAAAAGAACCCGGACATTGCCGAGCTGGTGCGCGGAAAATCCGGGCGGGCCATCGGCGACATGGTGACGCTTTTCACGATGATGAAGGGCCTGCCGCTCGCCTACAACAAGGATATGCAGGAGGACAAGGAAGCCGTTTTCGACGCGGCGGACACTCTGAAGCTATGCCTGAAAACCTTCACCCCGATGCTTTCCACCATGAAGGTGCTGACGCAGAACATGCGCGCCGCCGCCGCGAAGGGGTTCATCAACGCGACCGACTGCGCGGACTACCTTGTGGGCAGGGGGCTGCCGTTCCGCACGGCGTACCGGATCACCGGGGAGATTGTGGCGTACTGCGTGGAGAACGGCCTGACGCTGGAGACCCTTCCGCTGGAAACTTACCGGAAGTTTAACGAAAAATTCGGAAAGGATATCTACGGGGCCATCTCGCTCGAGCACTGCGTGAACGGGCGGAAGGTTCTCGGCGGCCCGGCTCCGGAAAATGTGGAGGCCCAGGCGAACCGGATCCTGAACCTTCTGGGGGCGAAAGCATGATCCGCGCGGGCGTCGTCGGCGCGACGGGGTACGCGGGCGCCGAGCTGGTGCGGCTGTTGAGCGGCCACCCGGGCGCGCAGGTTGCTGCGGTCGGCTCCCGCAGCTCCGCGGGAAAGCCGCTCAGCGAAATCTACCCGGCCTACTATCGGTTATGCGACAAGGTCTGCGGGCCGGAAGACGAAGTGATCGCGAAAAGCGACGTGGTCTTTGCCGCTCTGCCGAGCGGGCTTTCGCAGGAGCTGGCCGCGAAATGCCGGGAAGCGGGAAAGGCGTTTGTGGACATGGGGGCGGATTTTCGCCTGAAGCGCGAGGAAGACTACCAAACGTGGTACAAGGGGAAGTTCGTATTCCCGGATCTGCACGAAGAGGCGGTCTACGGCCTGCCGGAGCTGTTCCGCGGCAAGATTCGGGGGGGAAAGCTGGTTGCGAACCCGGGGTGCTACGCCACGGCGGTGCCGCTGGCGCTCGCCCCGGCGCTGGAAGCCGGGCTGGCGTCTTCGGAGGGGATCGTCGCGGACTGCGCGTCCGGCGTGACGGGTTCCGGGCGCAAGCCCACGCAGAACACGCACTTCGCGGAGCTGAACGAGAGCATGACGGCCTACAAGGCAGGATGCCACCGGCACACGCCGGAGATGGAGCAGACGCTGCGTGCGGTGACGGGGAAGGACGTTTCGCTTACGTTCGTCCCCCATCTGCTTCCGGTCAGCCGGGGAATCCTGGCGACGTGCTACGCGAGACTCGCGCCCGGAGCGACGATGGAGCAGGTCCGGGCCGCCTACGAGGCGCGGTACGGGAAGGAATTCTTCATCCGGCTGCTGCCGGAGGGGCGCGCGGCGGATATCAAGAACGTGCGGCTCTCCAATTTCTGCGACATCTCCCTGCACCTGGACCGCCGCACCGGCACGCTGATTGCGGTTTCCGCCCTCGACAACATGGTCAAGGGCGCGGCCGGGCAGGCCGTGCAGAACATGAACCTGATGTTCGGGCTGGAGGAAACGGCCGGCCTGACGGCGATGCCGCCGGCATTCTGAGAAAATCCTATCTCCGCCGATGCGGTGCGGGGACGACGGGCCCGCATCGGCGGAGTGCAAAAGCGTTTGGTTTCATCCATCACGATTCTGTGGAACAAAGCTCTTCCGCACAGCGGGCCGCTTCACCTCTGATTTGCCCGCCGCCCGGAAGAGCGCCCGGAAAGGGAGACGGTTATCATGTGGTTCTGGCAGAGGCGGGAAGTCTTTACGTCGGATTCCATGCGGGAATTCAACCGGGCGCGGGATATTCTGGAGCAGAGCCGCGTTCCCTACGATTACCGGCTGCGAAGCCGGACGCCCCTCTACCCCGGCCGGTCGCCGGAATCCGGACGATGGGGCACCGGGGCGGAGTTCGGCACGGTTTACCGTATCTATGTAAAAGAAGAGGATCTTGACGCCGCCCGGCGCGCGCTCGGCAGGTAACGGCGCGGCGCCGCCCGGGAAACAGGAGGCAGAAAAATGGCTCAATATCTGTATGTGACAAACGGCGTGACCGCACCGAAGGGGTTCCGGGCCGGGGGCGTCCACTGCGGGATCCGCCCGAACACCAAAAAGGCCGACCTCGCCATGATCGCTTCCGACGTGCCGTGCGCGGCCGCGGCGGTCTTTACGCGGAACCGCGTGAAAGGCGCGCCGATCCTCGTGACAAAGGAAAACCTGAAGGACGGCCGGGCGCAGGCGGTCCTCTGCAACAGCGGCAACGCGAACACCTGCAACGCCGACGGCGTGGAAAAGGCGCGGAAAATGTGCGGGTTTGCCGCGGAGGCGCTCGGGCTGGAACCGCGGGACGTGATCGTCGCCTCGACCGGGGTGATCGGGCAGGCGCTGCCGATCGGGCCGATCGGGGCCGCCGTGCCCGGGCTTGCGGCATCGCTCTCGGCGGAAGGCTCGGAAGCCGCCGCGAGGGCCATTATGACGACCGACACCGTCGTGAAGAACTTCGCCGTGGCCTGCGTGCTCGGCGGAAAGGCGGTGAAGATCGGCGGCATTGCGAAAGGCTCCGGCATGATCCACCCGAACATGGGGACGATGCTCTGCTTCCTGACGACGGACGCGGCGATTTCCCCGAAGGTGCTGGACGCGGCGCTGCGCGGGGCCGTGGACGTCAGCTTCAACATGGTGAGCGTGGACGGCGACACCTCGACCAACGACACCTGCGCCATCCTGGCGAACGGTCTCGCGGGGAACGCGGAGATAGCGGAGCCGGAGGGGGCGGACTTCGGCACCTTCACCGGGGCGCTGACGCAGCTCTGTCTCCGCCTCGCCCGGACGCTGGCGAAGGACGGCGAGGGGGCTTCCAAGCTGCTGGTGTGCAGCGTGACCGGCGCAAAGGATTTGGCGAGCGCCCGCGCCGCGGCGAAGGGGGTCGTGCATTCGACGCTGTTCAAGGCGGCGATGTTCGGCGCGGACGCAAACTGGGGGCGCGTACTCTGCGCCGTCGGTTACAGCGGGGCGGAGACGGACGTGACGAAGATCGGCGTTTCGTTCTCCTCGAAGGCGGGAAAGATCGCCGTCTGCAAAAACGGCGCGGGAATCCCGTTCCGCGAGGACGAAGCGAAGAAAATCCTCTCGGAGGACGAGATCAACATCGACGTTTCGCTCCGCGACGGGGATGCTTCCGCGACGGCGTTCGGCTGCGACCTCACGTACGACTATGTGAAGATCAACGGCGACTACCGCTCCTGACCCGGCGGGCCCCTCGGAGAGCGGGTTAACAGCAAACGGAACAAAGCGGAAAACACAAAAAAATTTCATCCGCCTTCCGAAAGGCGGAAACGGGAGACAAGCGCGACATGCAGATTTCCAACAGCGACAGGGCGAAGGTTCTGGTGCAGGCCCTGCCCTACATCCAAACGCACGCGGGAAAGACCATCGTGGTAAAATACGGCGGCAGCGCCATGGTGGACGAGACCCTGAAAGACGCCGTGATGTGCGACATCGTTCTGATGCAGCTCGTGGGCATCCGGGTGGTGCTGGTGCACGGCGGCGGCCGGGAAATCAGCGCCACGCTGAAAAAGTTCGGCAGGGAAAGCCGCTTTGTGGACGGCCTGCGCTACACCGACCGCGAAACTATCGACGTGGTGCAGATGGTGCTCGCCGGGAAGGTGAACAAGGACCTCGTGCAGCTCCTGGAGCGGCACAGCGGCCGAGCGGTCGGCCTGTGCGGGCTGGACGACGGTCTTCTGAAGGCGAAAAAGCTGGCCGCCGCCGAGGACCTCGGCTACGTGGGCGAGATCACGGAGGTCAACCCCGCGCCCCTCGACAACGCGACGCGGAACGGATACGTCCCCATTGTGGCGACCATCGCGGGCGGCGCGGACGGCGAGGTCTACAACATCAACGCCGACATCGCGGCGGCACGCATCGCGGCGGAGCTGAAAGCCGAAAAGCTCATCCTGATGACCGACGTGCGCGGCCTTCTGCGGGACCGGGACGACGAGGACTCGCTGATCCCGGTCGTAAACGTCAGCGAGGTGCCGAAGCTCCGCAAAGAGGGAATCGTCACCGGCGGCATGATTCCGAAGATCCGGTGCTGCGTGGACGCCGTCCGGCGGGGCGTGGGGCGCGCGCACATCATCGACGGGCGGATCCCGCACTCCATTCTGATCGAGCTGTTTTCCGACGAAGGCATCGGCACGATGCTGTATTGACGGAGGGGAAAAAGATGACATTCGAGCAGGTAAAGCAAAAGCTGGACGGCAGCGTCATGCCGACCTACGCGCGGTTTGGCGCGGCGCTGGTTTCCGGACGAAACGCCACGGCGAAGGGCGTGGACGGCAAGGAATACATCGACTTCACGAGCGGCATCGGCGTCAACTGCCTCGGCTACGCGGACGAAAAATGGGCGGCCGCCGTCGCGCGGCAGGCCGCGGCAATCCAGCACATCTCCAACCTCTACTACAGCCCGGTGCAGGCGGAGTTCGCCGAAAAGCTGTGCCGGGCCGCCGGGATGTCGAAAGTCTTTTTCGGCAACTCGGGCGCCGAGGCGAACGAATGCTGCATCAAGCTGGCGCGCCGGTACGGCGAGGACGCGCTCGGCATCCGGGGGCCGGAGATCGTCACGCTGAACAACTCGTTCCACGGGCGCACGGTGACGACGCTCGCGGCGACCGGGCAGGAAGGCTTCCACGAGCATTTCCTTCCGCTGACGGATGGGTTCCGCTACGCGGACGCGGACATGGGCAGCGTAAAATCCCGCGTGACGGAAAAGACCTGCGCGGTCCTGCTGGAGCTGATCCAGGGCGAGGGCGGCGTGGTCCCGATGGACCGGGCCTTCGTGCGGGAGCTGCGGGAATTCTGCGATGAAAAGAAGATCCTGATGATGGTGGACGAGGTGCAGACGGGCGTGGGGCGCACCGGCGCGTTCTACTGCTACCAGAACTACGGTATCCTGCCGGACGCGGTTTCCAGCGCGAAAGCCCTCGCCGGGGGCATCCCGATGGGCGCGTGCCTGTGCCGGGAGGAGTTCGGCAGCCTGCTCGGGAAGGGGGCGCACGGCTCCACGTTCGGCGGAAACCCGCTCGCCTGCGCGGGCGGGCTGGCGGTTCTGGAACGCGTCGGAAGGCCGGAATTTCTGAAGGAGGTCCGGGCGAAAGGCGCCTACTTTTCCGAGAAGCTGAAAGCGATGCCCGGCGTTTCCGGCGTGCGCGGCATGGGCCTGATGCTCGGTGCGAAGCCGGAAAAGGGGCCCGCCGGGGAAATCGCGGCGAAATGCGTGGAAAACGGCCTTCTGATCCTGACGGCGAAAGACGTGCTGCGCCTGCTGCCGCCGCTGACCATCACGAAGCAGGAAACCGACCGGGGGCTGGCCATTCTGGAAAAAACGCTGCGGGCTTTCGCCTGAAAGCCGGCGCAAACGCGGCAAAACACTCGAAACGCGGAACAACCGCAACGACAACGGGAGGCTCTTTTATGAAGCATCTTTTGAAAATGATGGACCTGACGAACGGCGACATCACCGAAATCCTCAACCTCGCCGACCAGCTCAAGTACGAGCAGAAGCACGGCATCGCGCACAAGGTCCTCGCGGGCAAAACGCTGGGCATGATTTTTGAAAAGGCGTCCACCCGGACGCGCGTTTCGTTCGAGGTGGGCATGTACCAGCTCGGCGGCCTGCCGATCTTCCTTTCCGCGGGCGACCTGCAGATCGGCCGCGGCGAGCCGGTGCAGGACACCGCGCGCGTGCTCTCGCGGTACCTGGACGGCATTATGATCCGCACCTACAAGCAGGCCGAGGTGGACGCGCTGGCGAAGAACGGGACCATCCCGATCATCAACGGCCTGACGGACTACGCGCACCCCTGCCAGGTGCTCGCCGACCTGATGACCATCCGGGAATACAAGGGTGCGCTGGAAGGGCTGAAGCTGTGCTTCATCGGCGACGGAAACAACATGATGAACTCACTGATCGTCGGCGGGCTGAAAATGAAGATGGAAGTTGCCGTGGCGTGCCCCGCCGAATACCGGCCCAACCCGGCGGTGCGCGACTTCGCAGCCGCGCACCCGGCGTTCAGCATGACGACGGACCCGCTGGACGCCGCCCGTGGGGCCGATGTGCTGATCACCGACGTATGGGCGTCCATGGGCGAGGAAGGGGAAGCCGAAAAGCGCCGGAAGGCGTTCCGGGGCTACCAGATCAACGACGAAGTCCTTGCCGCCGCGAAGCCGGACGCCATGGTGCAGCACTGCCTGCCCGCGCACCGCGGCGAAGAGATCACGGCGAAGGCTTTCGAGGCGCACGCGAAGGAGATTTTCGACGAGGCGGAAAACCGCCTGCACGCGCAGAAGGCCGTTCTGGTGAAGCTGCTGGGAAACAAGTAGCGGGAGCCTTGCCCGCACGGCCCCGGCGGAACGTAAAAAACCGCGTCCTGAAAAACTCAGGGCGCGGTTTTTGCCGGCGCGGGCCGAAAGCACGGGTACCCGCCTTACTTGGTCAGGACTCCCTGGTCGGACTGCTGGATGATGAGGATGTCCTCCTCATAGCCGGTATCCGCGTTGATATAGACCAGCACGCGGTCGTCCTGCGCGCCGGAGCAGAGGAACTCGTAGGTAAGCTTTTCCTGCTTGCCGGGGGTCGGGATGAGCGCCGGGCGGACCTGACGGACGGTCAGGCTGGGGCTGACGCTTTTCTGCGCCTGCTGCGCCGTCAGCCTGGCCTTCAGGCTCCGCTGCGTGTGGTTCATGATGTACCCGGCCGCCTGGAAGCGGACGATCCCGCCGTTGTCCAGCGCGACGCCGACCTTGACGAGGTCGGGGTAGCAGACGACCCCGTCCTGCACATAAGCGTAATTGATGAGGCAGACGTTGTCCGCAATCATGTAGTAGCTTTCCTTCATGTTCCGGATGCCGCGGCCGTCCAGAAAGGCGCGCGCCTTTTTCGAGGCCGCCGCGTAATCCAGCTTTTGCGCCGAAGGCTGGCGGCTGTCCGCCATGTCGGAGACAAAGCCTCCCGCCTTGGTCACGGAGATGCGCATCTGGCCGCCGTTCGCCGTGAAATTATAGGTGGGCAGGTTCCCGGCCGTGTCCTGCGTATGCGTGAGCTTGTTCTGCGCGGTGTTCAGGAACCCGGCGGCGATGTTCTGCGCGTTCCCCTGGGGAATCTGCGCTTTGCCCTGCGTGAGCTTCGGCTTCTGGTTCGTCACGTTGTCCGAGAACGGGCCGTCGTAGATCAGGGACGGAAAATCCGTAAAGTCCTTCGCCGTGGCCTGCATGGAGTCGTGAAACGTGGCCTTATCGCTGAAATCCAGATTGACGGACTGCATGCCCGTTACCAGCTTTTTGGAATAGGACTCCAGGTCCCGCATGGTCTTGTACTCGCCGGCCGTGATCTTTCCCCCCGCCGAGACGCGCTCCGCAAGAGACATGGAAAAATCGCCGACCTGCGCGATGAACTTATTGACGTTGTTGAGCGAATTGTCGCCGACGGGCAGGACGGAAAGGGACGACTTGGCCATGCTGGACTCGCGCATCAGCTTGGCCGCCAGACCGTTCTGCTCCGTGGCGGTGTTGGCGTAAACCGCTTTGTTCAGCGTCGTTTCGATATTGCCCACATGGTCGTTCAGGTCGTTCAGCGCGCGCCGGTAGCCGTACTGCAGATCCCGTTTATACTGCTCCGCCCGGACCAGCCCGTAAACGGCCGCGCCGCCCAGAGCCGCCACCAGCAGCACGACCGCCACGACCGTCGCGATTTTTTTTTTCGTCATCTGTCCTCACCCCGCGTTTATTTTCCTCCCTCTGCGGGAGAATATACGCCGCACGGCGGGAAGCGGGCGCAAAACCCGCGAAATTTTTCGATCCCGTCAACTTTTTCTGCGGCAAAAACGGATTTTCCGTTATACTGCCCAATTATGAAATTTTTCGCCCTCTTCCCTGTACTTTTGGAAAACGCTATGCTATCATAAATTGGGATTGTAGAAATACGTGATAAAAAGCTGGTTTTATTTACCAGGAACATTATGCAGTATGACGGCGGCCTGAAAGACAAAGGATAGTGACGGAAAAACCAAAAGACCGGGTGCCGGGTCCGGGGACGGCGCCCGCGACAGGAGGAATAGCTACGGAGAACACGGCTTGCGGGAACAGGGAAGGTACGGCAGGCTGTTCCGCCGGGGGAAAAGACGGCGGCCCGATTCTGCCGCCCAACGGCAGGGAAGACGCGCGGCGCAGAGACCAACTGGAAAATCTTCTTTCCCACGCTTTGAAAAACGATCGGTTCCTCATCTACTACCAGCCGCTTTATACCGTGAGCGACGGAAAATTCACGGAGGCGGAAGCGCTGCTGCGGCTGAAGGACGCGGACGGAAAATTCGTCCCGCCGGACGAATTCATCCCCGTCGCCGAACGGAGCGGGCTGATCGTCGACATCGGCGGCATGGTGCTGGACAAGGTCTGCCGGTATATCCGCGAGCTGCTTTCCTGCCGGGTGGACATCGACTCCATCTCCGTCAACCTCTCCGTCGTCCAGCTGATGCAGGACGACGTGGTGGAGCGCCTGCTCGGCATCATCCGCCGGAACGGGATCTCGCCGAACCGCATCGTGCTGGAGGTGACGGAGAGCACGCTCATCAGCAACTACGCGGTGGTGGGGGAAAAGATCCGCCGCCTGAGCGCCGCGGGCATCCAGTTCGCGCTGGACGACTTCGGGACCGGCTACTCGAACATCACGAACGTGATTGACCTGCCGTTCGACGGCATCAAGCTGGACAAGAGCCTGATCTGGGACTCCGTGGTGAACGAGCGGTGCAGCGTCATGATCCGCGACCTGACGAGGACGTTTAAGAACATCAGCCTGGGGGTCACGGCCGAGGGCGTGGAAACCCAGGCGCACGACCGTTTCGCGCGCCTGTGCGGCTGCGACAAGATCCAGGGCTACCGCTACGCGAAGCCCCTTCCGGTCAGCCAGGCGGGGGACTTTTTCGGCCGGCGGGCCATTTGAAAACAAAGGGACGGAACAAGCCCGGGGGAACGGCGCAAAGCGTTCTTCCGGGCTTGTTTCGGGCCGGCTTCCCCCGCCGGCCCGATTGCGACCTCTTTCGCTTGCTATTTGCCGGGAGGAAACGTATAATAAGGATGATTTTCTGCAATCGGGCGGCCGCGCGCGCTTGGGCGTGAAAAACGCGGACAGGGGCGCGGGCCGGCCGGTTTCTATTTTTGGCAGCACCCCGGAAAGGATTTGATATTCCCCATGACGGCAGAAGAGTTTTACCGGTCGGTAAAAGGAAAGACAGCGGCGTTCTGCGGCCTCGGCGGCAGCAACCTGCCGCTGGTCAGGTTGTTTGCGAAGCACGGCGCGGCCGTGACCGCGCGCGACCGGCGCCCGGAGGACAAGCTGGGCGCGGCGGCGAAGAAACTCAAAGAGCTGGGCGTGCGCCTCGTGACGGGCGAAGGGTACCTCGACAACCTGGACGAGGAGATCATCTTCCGGACCCCCGGCATGAAATACCACCTGCCGCAGCTCGACGCGGCGCGCGCCCGCGGCGCGGCGGTCACCTCCGAAATGGAAGTCTTTTTCGACCTGTGCCCCTGTAAAATCGTCGCCGTGACGGGCAGCGACGGCAAGACGACCACGACGACCATTATTTCAAAAATTCTGGAAGCCGCCGGGAAAAAGGTCCACGTGGGCGGGAACATCGGCTCCCCCCTTCTGCCCCGGATCGGCGAAATCGGCCCGGACGACCTCGTGGCGGCCGAGCTTTCGAGCTTCCAGCTCATCTCCATGCGCCGGAGCCCGGACGTCGCCGTGGTGACCAACGTTTCCCCGAACCACCTCGACATCCACAAGGACATGCAGGAATACATCGGCGCGAAGAAGAACATCATCCTTCACCAGAACGCGTTCGGCCGCGCCGTGCTGAACGCCGACAACAAGGTGACCGCCTCGTTTACCGAAAGCGTGCGCGGGCAGTGCCTGCTGTTCAGCCGCAGGCATCCCGTGAAATACGGGGCGTGGATGGACGGCAGCGGGGAGATTTTCCTCTCCCTCCCGGAAGGGAGAATCCGCGTGATGAACGCCTCGGACATCCGCATCCCCGGCCTGCACAACATTGAGAACTACCTGGCCGCCGTCTGCGCGGTCTGGGGGATCGCGGGCGCGGACGACATCGCGGGCGTGGCGCGGACGTTCCCGGGCGTGGAGCACCGCAACGAATTCGTGCGGAAGGTGGACGGCGTCTCGTACTACAACGACTCCATCGGCACGACGCCGAGCCGCACCATCAACGGCGCGCTTTCGCTGTTCGACCGGAAGATTCTGCTGATTGCCGGCGGCTACGACAAAAACATCCCGTTCGACCCGCTCGGCCCGGCCGTTGTGAAAAATGTGAAAACGCTGGTGCTCATCGGCGCGACCGCCCCGAAGATCGAGGCCGCCGTGAAGGCCGCCCCCGGGTACCGGGATGGGAACCCGAAAATCCTGCACGCGTCCTCGCTGGAAGAAGCGGTTGGGCTGTGCCGCGCCAACGCGCAGAGCGGCGACGTGGTCTCGCTTTCCCCGGCGTGCGCGAGCTTCGACATGTTCCCGAATTTTGAAACGCGCGGGGAACGCTTCCGCGAAATTGTGAACGGACTGAAGGAAAAATGAGCGACGGACTGAAAGAACTGCTTTTCCGCCTCTGCGAGGCCGGCGGGACCCCCGGCGGCGAAGCGGACGCGCGGAAGGCCGCGGAGAAGGAATTCGCCCCCTACGCCGAAACCCGGACGGACGCGCTGGGGAACCTGACGGCGGATGCGGGAGACCCGGACTCCAAAAATCATATTCTGGTGGACGCCCACCTCGACCAGATCGGCCTGATCGTGACCGAAATCGACCGGGACGGCTTCCTGCGCATCGACCGCTGCGGCGGGATCGACCGCAGGGTCCTTCCCGGAACCGCCGTGACCGTGTGCGGCAAAGAACGGCTGAGCGGCGTCGTCTGCTGCATGCCGCCCCACCTGACCGGCGGCGAAGAAACAGTCCCCGAGACGGACCGGATGTCGGTGGACGTGGGCCGCACGGCCGAAACGGCCCGGAAGCTGGTCCGGCCCGGCGACCGCATCCTGTTCCGCACGGAGCCGAAATGCCTGCTGGGCACGCGCGTTTCCGCGGCCGGGCTGGACGACCGCGCGAGCGTGGCTGCGCTCGTTCGCTGCGCGCAGCTTCTGGCGGAGCGCCCGCCGCGCTGCCGCGTGACGTTCCTGTGCAGCACGCGCGAGGAGGTCGGGGGGCAGGGCGCCGTGACCGGCGCCTACCTTGCCGACCCGGCGCGGGCGGTTGCGGTGGACGTGAGCTTCGCGGCGCAGCCCGGCGTGGAGCCGGAAAAGTGCGGCAGGCTCGGCGGCGGGCCGATGATCGGGTTCGCCCCGATCCTGAACCGGCCGATGGGCGAAACGCTGCTCGCGCTGGCGGAAAAAAACGGCATCCCCTGCAAACGGGACGTGATGGGCGGAGACACGGGGACGAACAGCGACGCCATCGCCGTGACGCGGGCGGGTGTTCCGACCGCGCTGGTCTCGATTCCCGAGCGCCACATGCACACGCCGGCGGAGATCGTCGACCTGCGGGACGTGGAAAACACCGCCCGGCTGCTCGCGGAATACCTTTGGGAGGCGGAATGATGGCGGACTGGAAGCTGCTGAAAAAGCTGTGCGAAGCGCGGGGAATCTCCGGCCGGGAAGAAAAAGTCCGGGAACTGATCCTCAGGGAGATCCGCCCCTGCGCCGACCGGATCGAAATCACTCCGCTCGGGAACGTCGCCGCGTGGAAAAAGGGCGAAAAAAAGCCGAAAACGAAGCTGATGATCAGCGCGCACATGGACGAGGTCGGGCTGATCGTGACGCACATCACGGACGAGGGCCTGCTGAAATTCAGCCCGGTCGGCGGGATCGACCGCCGGGTGCTGCCCGGAAAATCCGTGACGGTCGGGGAAAATGTCCGCGGCGTGGTCGGCGTCAAGCCGATCCACCTTCTCACGAAGGACGAGCGCGAAAAGAGCGTGCCGCTCAAAGAGCTGTACATCGATATCGGCGCCCTGTCGCGCGAAGAAGCCGAGGCGGCGGTCCGGCCCGGCGACGAGGTCACGTTCGGCTCCCTGTTCGACACGGCGGGCGGGATGATCAAAAGCAAGGCCCTCGACGACCGAGCGGGCTGCGCGGTTTTGATCGACGTGATGAAAAACGGCTTGAAATACGACACGGCGTTCGTTTTCACCGTGCAGGAGGAAACCGGGCTGAACGGCGCGAAAACAGCGGCGTTCGCCGTAAAGCCGGACGCGGCCATTGTGGTGGAAGCCGCCACGGCGGCGGACGTTCCCGGCGTGGACAGGGACCGGCGGGTCTGCCGGCTCGGCGCGGGCCCGGCCGTCTCCTTCATGGACCGGCGCACCGTCTACGACCGCGGGTTCTACGAATTGGCGTTCCGGGCGGCAAAAAAAGCCGGGGTGAAGTGCCAGGCGAAACAGGCCGTGGCCGGGGGCAACGACGCCGGGGCGATCCACGTTTCCCGCGGGGGCGTGCGCACCGCCGCTGTGTCGCTGCCGTGCCGGTACCTGCACGCCCCCGTGGGGATGATCGCGCAGGAAGATTTCCTCGCCGCGCCGAAGCTGGTCGCGAAACTTGCAGAAATGGTTGCAGAAGAAAGGTCAGACTAACGATCCTATGCTGAAATTACTTACCTCCAAACAGCCGGACGTGCCGGACAGCACGCCGTTCGGCTGCAAAATCCGTTCGGCGGCGGCCGCTTACGGCCTCACCGAACCGTTTGAACAGTTCTGGGCCCAGGACGGCGGGACGGTGGTCGCCCGGATCGACGACGAGGCTGTCCTTGTGGAAGGCGAACGGACCGACACCGACGAACTGCGGGCGTTTCTCCGCACGCTCGACCTGAAAGCGCTTTCCTGCGAGGCGGAAACCGCGGAGCACCTGGGAATCCCGGTTTCCGCGCGCGGCGAGATTATGGTGCTGCACCCGCAGAACATCGACCGGCGCACGCTGGCGGACGTGGTGTACGACCCCGGTCCGAGGGAAATCTATTCCCTTCTGGAACAAGCGCAGAGCAAGACCTTCCCGGTGCCCGAATTCGAGCCGTTCTACATGGATCTTTCGTTCCGGACGCGGCACAGGGCGGCCCTGACGGCAGGGGTGCGGCAGGGCGGCAGGCTGGCGGCCTGCGCGCTCTGCCTGGCGATTACGGAGCGCGCGGCGGTGATCTCCGCCGTGGCGTGCGTGCCGGGCCTTCGCCTGCACGGCTACGGACGCACCGCGGTGACCGCGCTCGTGACCAAACTGCGGCGGGACAACATGTATCTGTTCCGCGCGGAAAACGAGAACGAAGCGTTCTACCGCAAGCTCGGCTTCGAGCCCTACGGCTTCTGGGCGGAATACCGCCGCCCGTAAGGCCGCGGCATCCGCCAAATCGGAAAAACTGCAGACGAGGAGAAGAACGGATTGTACCCATATTTCAAGATCGACCCGAAAATCGAACAAGCGGCGGAGCAGGCGGAAAACCTGGCCCGGCCTTTTTTCCGGCGGATTGAGGAAACCACCGACTGGAACGAGCAGAAAATGCTGGCGGCGTTCATCAAAAACGGCGTAAGCGAGAGCCATTTTGCCGCCTCGACAGGCTACGGCTACGGCGACCGCGGGCGCGAAACGCTCGACCGCGTCTTTGCGGACGCGCTCGGGGCCGAGGACGCGCTGGTGCGCCACAACTTCGTGAGCGGGACCCACGCGCTGACGGTAGCGCTGTTCGGCGTGCTCCGCCCCGGCGACACAATGCTGAGCGCAACGGGCATTCCCTACGACACGCTGCGCCCCGTGATCGGCCTGACGGGGGACGGGAACGGCTCGCTGAAGGAATTCGGGATCCGCTACGAGCAGGTGGATCTGACGCCGGAAGGAAAGCCGGACTACGCGGAGATCGAACGGCGCGTAAGCCCGAAAATCCGCATGGTGTACATCCAGCGCTCGCGCGGGTACAGCCTGCGCCCGTCCCTGTTCGTGGAGGAAATCGGAAAAATCGCGGAGATCGCGAAGCGCCGGGCGCCGGGCTGCATCGTGATGGTGGACAACTGCTACGGCGAATTCGTCCAGCGGGACGAGCCGGTTTCGCACGGTGCCGACCTTATGGCCGGTTCCCTGATTAAGAATCCCGGCGGCGGCATCGCCCCGACGGGGGGATACATCGCCGGCAGAAAAGACCTTGTGGAAAGCTGCGCCTACCGCCTGACCACCCCCGGGACCGGGCGGGAAATCGGCGCGACGCTCGGCAACAGCCGCGAGCTTTTCATGGGCGCCTTTCACGCTCCCGCGGTGACCGGGGAAGCGCTGAAGACCGCGGTATTCACGGCGGCGCTGTTCCATGGATTCGGCTACGAGGTTTCGCCGCGCGCCGACGAACCGCGCGCCGACATCATCCAGACCGTCATGCTGAAAGACGAGCGGGCTCTCATCGCGTTCTGCCGCGGTGTTCAGAAGGGCGCCCCGGTGGACTCGTTTGTCGTCCCAGAGCCATGGGACATGCCGGGCTACGACTGCAAGGTCATCATGGCGGCGGGCGCATTCACGCTGGGCGCTTCCATCGAGCTTTCGGCGGACGCGCCGCTCCGCGAGCCTTACGCCGCGTGGATGCAGGGCGCGCTGAACTACCCGAGCGGCCGGCTCGGCGCAATGCTGGCGGCACAGTCGATGCTGGAACAGGGCATTCTGGAGCTTTAACCATTGCCAAAAAACCGTTTTTACGGTATAGTATAATGGAATTTGTGTTCATGGGTTTGCTCCATTTGCGGGTGTGGTGGAATTGGCAGACACGCAAGATTTAGGTTCTTGTGGATTTCCGTGCAGGTTCAAGTCCTGTCACCCGCACCA
>ENA-UOOI01000905-UOOI01000905.1-fermentation-metagenome-genome-assembly--contig:-NODE-905-length-34522-cov-15.093017_pt1 | contig 34522 bp, 29 predicted proteins | sample MGYA00245779_ERZ724027 | MGnify/ENA primary metagenome ERZ724027 (study PRJEB28704, sample SAMN03018318) | fermentation metagenome | biome: anthropogenic terrestrial biome; feature: soil; material...
GTTCCCGTGCTGTCCCGCCTTATCCCGCCTTTCTCAAATACGTTGTCCGGTTACACCGAAGCAGCCAACCCCTTTCGGGATAACTGCTCCGACTTTTTTGGGGGCCGTTGTGCAACAGTCCCCTTCTGTCCGCCGTTTTGAGAACGGATCGGTCCGGCTGTAAAAAGTTCTGCATTTTATCGAAAAAATATATTGACAAACGCCGAAGCTTATTCTATACTGATAATGCAAACGGTTGCATAACATTATAAAATAATATATTATTTTATAATGTTATATAATTATTATTTATAAAAATTATAATAATATAATGCATAAAATACGATATAAAGCTAAATAATAAAGTAAATCGATTGCATGGAGGGGCTCATGTCAACAACGATACGGGATGTTGCGAAAGCGGCCGGGGTTTCCACTTCCACGGTGTCGCGCATTATCAATCAGAAAGGCGTGATTTCGGAAGAGACCCGCAATAGAGTTCTGGATGCGATGCGGAAGCTTGAATACGTTCCGAACGACACAGCCAGAAGCTTCGCCAACGGCAGCGCGTCCGCAGTCGCGCTGATGATCGACGTGGCCGACGCCCGGTCGTATTCCAACAATTTCTTCAACAGCAGCGTTTTTGGAATCGAAACGGTGGCGCACCGGAATGCGTTCAACCTGATCATTACCAACGGCCACAATCAGGAGAAAAGCCCCTCGTCCGCGGAACGACTGGTCTTCGGCAAAAAAGTGGATGGGATTATCCTGCCGACCTCCATGGTCGCTCCGGCATTTCTCGATAAGCTGGACGGCATCCGATTTCCCTATGTGATTTTAGGCGATCCCCGGCCGTTCGGCGCAAGCAGCAGCTGGGTCGATATCAACAATATCCAGGGCGGCAGCATAGCTGTCCATCACCTGGCGAAAAAGGGGTACCGGAATATCGCCTTCCTTTCCAGCGGCAGCCGCGAGACCTTCAACCAGGACAGAATCACGGGATATTCCCGCGCGTTGTCCGAACTGAACCTTCCGCTGGTCAAGGACCGTATTCGTTACTGCGATTCCAGCCTGGAAAGCGGCATGCGGGCGATGTCCGCATTGCTCGACGGTGCGGACTGCCCGGATGCGGTTATCTGCAGCGATTTTTACCTTGCCGTGGGTTCTCTCCGCGCGGCGCGCCGGAAAGGAATTTCCATTCCACGGGATCTGGGCGTTGTCAGCTTTGATAATACGCCGGTCACCGAGCTGTCGGAACCCGCGATCACGACGGTCGATATCGACACCTTCGATCTCGGCATGCAGGCGGCTTCCGTTTTGATTCAGAAGATCAAAGATAAGCAGATGAGCAGCCGGCAGATTTTGATTTCAACAAAGATCATAGAACGCGCTTCCACGCAAAAAGAGCAGGAGGAGTGAAAGAAGTGAACACCGCCGCTTTTCTGCACCGCCCCACCGAGGAGTTCGTCTATCCCGTGGATGCAAAGCGATTATTGTTTCGGTTTCAAGGGGCGAAAGGCGATCTGAAAACCTGCGCCTTGATCTTTTGGCGCAGGGGCGAGAATCCTTCCGACCGGAGACGAGCCGAAATGGAATGCGCTCTCCGCGACCGCGATCACGATTATTTTTCGGCACGGGTATCCTTTCCCGATACCGCCTGCTACATCAGATATTGCTTCGAACTGGATGACGGCGGGCAGGTCGCCTGGTATGGCGCCCAGGGCGTGCAGAACAAATTCCCCGACGATACCTTTTTTGAATATCTTTATCCCAATCCCGCGGACGGGCATGCGGCCCCGGATTGGTTCAGCCGCCAGATCTATTATCAGATCTTTCCGGAGCGCTTCCGGAACGGGAACCCCGCCCTCACCCCTGCCGGAGCCGTCCCGTGGGGCTCTGCTCCCACGCGGGAAAACTATATGGGCGGAGATCTGAAGGGAATCCTCGACGGGTTGGATTATCTGTCCGAATTCGGGATTACGTGTATCTATCTTACGCCGGTGTTCCACGGGAGTTCCAATCACAAATACGACACGGTGGACTATTTTTCGGTCGACCCGCAGTTCGGCACGGAAAACGATCTGAGAATCCTGGCGGAAAGCTGCCATAGAAAGGGAATACGGATCATCTTGGACGGGGTGTTCAACCACTGCGGCTATTATTTCCCGGCTTTTCAGGACCTTCTGAAGAACGGGGCGCGGTCCCGCTACCGGGACTGGTTTTTCGCACACGACCTGCCCTTGAAAACCGATCCGCCGAATTACGAATGCGTGGGCTGGTACCAATGGATGCCGAAGCTCAATCTCGCCAATGCCAAGACCTGCGATTATTTTATCGGAGTCGGAAAATATTGGATCAAACATTGCCATATCGACGGATGGCGGCTGGATGTCGCGGATGAAATTGAAGGCAGGTTCTGGGAACGTTTTTCACGCGAGGTGAAACAGGATTTCCCGGATACCATTCTGATCGGAGAGACCTGGGGCGATGCCGGCAGGCTGGTGACAGGCAACCGCTTGGACGGCGCCATGAATTACCTGTTCAAAAATGCCGTGACCGCCTGGGCGGCCACGGGAACCGTCAGCACCCGGGAATTCGATCATCGGGTCAATAAAATGCTGGCGCTTTATCCGGAAGAAGTCCGTCTGAGAATGTACAATCTGCTGGACAGCCACGATACGCCCAGATTTCTGTATGAGTGTGCCGGCGACAAACGGAGGCTGCGCGTTGCCGCCGCACTGATGATGACTTTTCCGGGCTGCCCCGCTGTTTTCTACGGGGACGAGATCGGTTTGACCGGAGCCAACGACCCGGACTGCCGCAGGGCGATGCTTTGGGATCGGGACCGGCAGGACCGGGCCCTGCTGGAATGGTACCGGAAACTGATCCGCATCCGAAAGCGGCTCCCCGCCCTGGTCTTGGGGAGCTACCGCGCCAATTTCTGCGGAGAGGGGTTGGGACCGTACGGGTTCATCCGGTCTTTGGGGCCGGAAAATGTTTATGTGGTGCTTAATCCGACAGATCGGGAATTTGCAATTTCCGTTCCGATTCTGGAAAAAGAGGATACCGAACTGGAAGAGCTGATAGAGCAAAGGCCGGTGCGCTCGGAAAAACTTGCCGATCGGGGAGCCTGTTACAATTATGACATTACGCAATACCGGAGCAAGGTCAGCCTGGCCCTGTCCCCGTATTCCGTAAAAATATTAAAGAAGGGTGTGTTTGTATGAAAAGGTCCAAAAAAATTCTGGCATTTGCTCTTGCCGCAGCCTTAATGTTGACAGCACTGACTGCGTGCAAGGGGCAAACGTCAGAAAGTAGTCCATCCTCCGAAGCTGCACAGAAGAATTCCCAAAGCGCGCAGAGCACGGCGCCGAAAAAAACCGTAACCCTGAACTTCTGGCACCATTACAGCGCACAGTCCCCGGAAAATGAAACTCTAATGAAAGTGCTCATCCCCAAATTTGAAGAGGAGAATCCCGAGTATAAGATCAACGCGACCTCCTATGAATGGGCGAAGCTCCATGACAAAATTCTGGTCAGCGCCAACGGCGGGACCCTCCCCGACGTGGCGCGGCTGGATATCGCCTGGGTACCGGAATTCCAAAAGCTTGATCTTCTGGTTCCGCTGGATCGGGAGATGAGCGATTTCGGCCAGGCGTCCGGTGCTCTTCTGGAAAGCGCCATGAGCACGGCCGACGTCGGCGGCAGCTATTACGGCCTTGCGCTGAACACCAATACCAAGATCCTGTTCTATAATAAAGCCGCCCTCCAGAAAGCCGAAATCTCCGCCCCGAAAACCATGGAGGAGTTCGTTGCGGCCGTCAAGAAGCTCTCCGGCAAGAACGACAAGGGGCAGCAGATCTGGGGATTGAACGAGCCTGCGCTTGCCGGATGGAACGTGTTGCCCTATATCTGGAGCATGGGCGGAGAGATCACGAACGAAGACTACACCAAAGCCACAGGCTACCTGAACGGGCCCAAAACGGTCCAGGCGATCCACATGCTCGCCAATCTTTATAAAGACGGTGCGATGACCGGCTTTAACAGCGGGGATATCCCGATGACGGACGGATTCGGCACCGGGCGCTACGGAATGCTGCTGGAAGGCCCGTGGAAAATCGCGGAAATGAAAGGCTCTTATCCGGATTTCTCCTATGGAACCGCGGACATGCCCGCCGGGGAAGGGGGTTCCCATTCCGTCCTGGGCGGCGAGGACATCGGGGTGTTCCGCTCCGCGGATAAAGAGGGCGCCTGGAAATTCGCCAAGTTCATGACCGGAGAATTCGCTCAGGAAGAGATGGCGAAATGCGGGCTGATTCCAGTCAACAAGACGGCCCTGGACAGCCAGACCGTGAAGGACGCCTCGTTTGCCCCGTTCCTGAATGCGATCGTGAACGCGAAAGCCCGTCCTCCGGTGGCATCCTGGTCGGAGATCGACAACGAACTCACGACGGCGATGACCTCGATCGTCAAGGACGGCGCCGACGCCCAGAAGACTTTGGATTCCCTGGCCGCAAAAGTGGATGCGCTGCTTGCTAAAAAATAATCAAATAAATTATACCGCCGACGGCCAAATAGTCAATAGAAAATCGGAGATTCAGCGGTTTCCCCGCATTTTTCCAAGCCGGTAAGGAGATACGGCGACATGGAGACAAAATCAATCAAAAACAGGCTGCAGATTCTCTTTCTGCTGCTCCCCGGGATCCTGCTCTTCACGGTTTTCACGGTCTACCCGATCGGAAAGCTGCTGCAGATGAGCTTTTTTCGGGGCGGTTACGGGGCGGTGGACGGCGGGTTTGCGGGCTGGCAGAACTATCGGGAAGTGCTGACGGACCCCACCTTCCAGACCTCTTTTGTAAATACGCTGGTCTACACTTTGATCACGGTCCCGACGCAGATGGCGATCGGCCTTCTCGTCGCCGTACTGATCCACTCCATCCCGAGATTCCAGGTGGGCTTCCGCGTGGTCTATTACCTGCCTGTCATCACGTCGTGGGTCATCGTCTCTTTGGTATTCAAATATATTTTCAACACGGAAGGCCTGCTGAACTATTTTCTGTGGCAGGTCGTCCATCTGACGGGCGGCAATGTCGCCTGGCTGGACAGCCGCTGGGGCGGCCTGACCATCGCCATGCTGCTGGGCATCTGGAAAGGCGTGGGCTGGAACATGGTGGTGTTTCTCGCGGCGCTCCAGAGCGTTCCGAAAGAGCTTTACGAATCCGCCGCGATAGACGGCTGCGGCGCGGCTCAGAAATTCTTTTACATCACGCTGCCGTCCATCCGGAGCACGATCCTGTTTGCCCTGGTGATGCTGACGATCGGCGGATTCAACGTCTTCACTTCCATCAAGATGATTACGGACGGGAAACCCATGCATCAGACGGAAACCGTTTTGACCTGGATGTACTACAAGGGTTTCAGCGAGGGAAGCTTCGGCTATGCGGCCGCTCTTTCCTTCATCGTGGCGATGGTGCTCGTATTTCTCGCCGTGCTGCAGTTCAGGGCCATGAAAGACCGCACCGAAGAAGGGAGAGGCTGAGATGGGACGCAGAGTCGGTTGGGGAAAGGGCCTGGTCTATCTTTTCCTGATCTTGGGCGGGGCCGTGTCCGTTCTTCCGATGGTTTACATGATCAGCACTTCTCTCAGGCCGAACGGCGCGCTGTACGAATATCCGCCTCGCTTTTTCCCGGCGCCCGGCAGCGTGACCGCCGAAAACTATGGCTATATTTTTCAGCAGCAGAAATTTTACTGGAATTTCCTCAACAGCCTGGCAGTTTCCGCTTTGACCGTCCTGCTTGCCGCGGCGGTTGCAACGGCTTTGGCCTTCTGCATCGCAAGGTTCCGGTTTCCGGGAAGGGCCTTTCTGTTCGGCCTTGTGATCGGCACCATGATCATCCCGGGCACAACCCTGATTATCCCGCAGTTCCGGCTGGCGTCTTTTCTGCACATGACGAACAGCCTGTGGGGGCTGATCCCGTTTTACGTCGCGTGGGTGATCCCTTTCTCGACTTTTATGATCAAGGGCTTTATCGAAGGGATTCCCCGGGATTTCGACGAAGCGATCTATATGGACGGCGGGAGCGTTTTTACGGTGTTCCATACCATTGCGGTCCCGCTGGCCAGCCCCGCGGTTGCATCCGTCAGCATTTTCAATTTTCTCACCGCTTGGGAGGAGTATCCCTGGGCGCTGACGGTCCTGAACGACAGCGCGAAGCGCACGCTCCCAATCGCGATCGCCGGTTTTTTCGGCGAGCATCAATTCACGCAGTGGGGCTATGTCTTCGCCATGTCGGTATCCAGCCTGGTCCCCGTCCTGATCGTCTTTATCTGCTTCCAGAAATATTTTGTGACGGGTCTGCAGGCCGGGGGAATCAAAGGCTGAAAATCAGCTTTATGAAAAACGGGGAGCCCGGCGAAAGCCGGGTTCTTCGCAAACGGAAAGGGCCGTCCCGCTGGGGACGGCCCTGGCGTTTCAGCAGCCGATTTCCGGAAAACCGGTTATTGGATTTCCACTTTCTTGCCCTGCGGCTTTGCCTCGGGGACCTTCGGCAGATCCAGCTCGAGCACGCCGTTCTTGTAGGAAGCGGCGATCTTCCCCGCGTCGATGCCCTCGATGTCGAAGCTGCGGCTCAGGGCGCCGTATCTCCTCTCCCTGCGGATAAAGCCTTTCGTGTCTTCTTTCTTTTCGTCCTTATGTTCGGCGGAGATGGTCAGCTGGTTGCCCTGGATGTCGATGTTGATGTCTTCCTTGTTGAAGCCGGGCATGTCGGCCTTCATCACGTACTTGTCGCCCTGGTCGATGATGTCCGTGCGGCAGGGGGCGTAGTCATTCCCGAACCCACCGAAAAAGCTGTCGTTCATCATCCGGTCGAACGCATCGAAGATGGAGCTGTTCCTGTGTTCAAAAGGAATCAAATCAAACATACTCAAAACCCCCATTTTATTTTTTGTCTCCGGGAAATCTCTTTTGATCCTTTCGACGCCTTCAGTATAATCGGATTTTGTGAATGAAAAAGGGATATAATATGAATATACTGTAAATTTTAGCACTCTAATATCAAGAGTGCTAAAATCGGCGGACGCCTGTTTTCTCTTCCATGATTGATAGTATGGCCGGGCGGCGCCCGGCTATCCGCCGCGGATCAAAAATTCCGGTTCCGGGCGCGGGGGGTCATGCGCCGGTTTCCAGCGCGCCCGCGGAGGATTCCTCCGCGAACTGCCGGCTGTAAAGCTCGTGGTAATAGCCGCGCTTCCGGAGAAGCTGCTCGTGGGTACCCTGCTCCACGACATGCCCGTCCCGCACGACCAGGATCAGGTCGGCGCGGCGGATGGTGGAGAGCCTATGGGCGATCAGGAAAGAGGTGCGGCCCTTCAGCAGGCGCGCGATCGCGTTCTGGATCAGCTGCTCCGTCTGCGTGTCGATCGAGGAGGTCGCCTCGTCGAGCACGAAGATGCGGGGGTCGGCCAGAACCGCCCGCGCGAACGAGATCAGCTGCTTTTCCCCGGTGGAGAGCAGGTCGCCGCCCTCGCCCACGTCGCTTTCGTAGCCTTTTTCCAGCTTGGCCGTCACCAGGTCCGCGCTCACGGCCTTCGCCGCACTCTCCACTTCCGCGTCGGTCGCGTCCAGCCGGCCGTAGCGGATGTTCTCGCGGATCGTGCCGGAGAACAGGTGGGGGTTCTGCAGCACGTACCCGATGTTGCTGTGCAGCCAGAGCTGGCTGCGCTCGCGGTAGTCCCGCCCGTCGATCAGAATCTGCCCGGAGGTCGGCTCGAAAAAGCGGCAGGCGAGGTTGACCAGCGTGCTTTTGCCCGCGCCGGTTTCCCCGACGATGGCGACCGTCGTGCCGGCGGGAATCTTCAGGCTGAAATGCTCCAGCACGTCCTCGTTCCCGTCCGGGTAGCGGAAGGTGACGTCGCGGAATTCGATGTCGCCCTTCACGGGCTCCCAGTTTTCCGGCTTGGGATGGAACGTGTCACCGTATTTCGCCACGACGTCCGTCCGGTCCACGATCTCCGGCTTCTGGTCCAGAAGGCCGGTGACGCGCTCGATGTTCGTCTGCACGGCGACCACGAGCGAAAAGTTGCGGGCGAGCGCCTGTACCGGCTCCAGGATGCCGATCGCGTAGGACGTGAACGCGGAGAGGGTGCCGATCAGCAGGGTGTGCTGCAGGACCATTCCGCCGCCGCGCACAAGGATAGCCGCCGTGGCGAGGGAGCCCAGGAACAGCACCAGCGGGATGTAGACGGCGTTCATGCGCGCCGCCATCACGGAGGAAGCCCGCATCTCTTCGCTGATCTTGCGGAAATCGCCGTAGTTCTTGTCCTCCATCACCAGCGTTTTGGAAGTCTTCGCCCCCATGATGCCTTCGTTGTAGGCGCCGGTGATCCGGGAGTTGGTCTTGCGGACTTTCCGGTTCCAGAACAGGATGCGGCCCTGGAAATAAAAGGTCACGAGCGCGAGGGCGGGGACGACCAGGATCACCGCCAGCGCGAGGCGGACGTTCATCATCAGCATGGCCGCGAACACCCCCACGACGTAGGAGGAAGCCCAGAGCATGTCGCACAGGTTCCATGCGACGATCTGGGCGATGCGGTTCGTGTCGTTCATCACGCGGGCCATGATATACCCCACCGGCGTCGTGTTGTAATAGGAGAGGGAAAGCGTCTGCAGGTGGACAAAGCACGCGCGCTTGAGGTCGCGCCCGAGGTTCATTTCCACGCGGATGCAGCGCCGCGTGAACAGGACGACGGCCAGCGTCTGCACGGCGATGACCGCCCCGTAGACCAGCGCGAAGGCTGGCAGACCCTCGGCGGTGCCCGCCTGGATGAAGTGGTTGATCGCGTACTGCTGGAACTGCGGCAGCAGGATGTCCAGCGCGGCGCAGAACAGGTTGAGCGCGAAGATCGCCAGCAGCGTGCGGCGGTAGGGCCTCAGGCTGGGCCAGAGGCTCTTCCAGATCTTCAGGTCGAAGGACTTCGTGTATTCCTGCTCATCGTACCCCATGTTATCCCGCCTCCCCGTTCAGCAGCGCGCGGTCGGCGCTGCTCATCTGAATGTCGTAGATCTTCCGGTAGATGCCGTTTTTGCGCAGCAGCTCCTCGTGCGTCCCCAGCTCCGCGACCCTGCCGCCGTCCAGCACCAGGATGCGGTCGGCCTGCATCAGCGTCGTCACGCGGTGGGAGATCAGGATCGTCGTCGCCTTGCCGAGGTTCTGCTTCAGCGCCGCGCGGATCTTGGCGTCCGTCTCGGTGTCCACGGCGGAGAGCGAGTCGTCGAAGACCATGATCGGCGTGCGCTGCAGCAGCATCCGAGCGATGGCGATGCGCTGCTTCTGCCCGCCGGAAAGGGTCACGCCGCGCTCGCCGACCATGGTGTCGTAGCCGTCGGAGAAATCCTCGACGGCGCTGTCCACATAGGCGATGCGCGCGGCCCGGCGCGCGTCCTCGCGGGTCGCGTCGGACCTCGCCGCGCAGATGTTCTCCCGGATGGTGCGGGAGAACAGGAACGGCTCCTGAAGGACGATGCCGATGTTCCGGCGCAGGTACGAAAGCCTGATCTTCGAGATGTCCACCCCGCCGACGGTGATGCTGCCGCACTCCGGCGGCAGCTCGTACAGGCGGTCGAGCAGGTGCATCAGCGTGGATTTCCCGCTGCCCGTGCCGCCCAGGATGGCGAAGGTGCTGCCGGCCGGTATCGTGAAATCGACGTCCTTCAGGACCGGCTCCTGCCCGTTGTAGCCAAAGGTGACGCGGTGGAACGCGATGTCGCGGTCCATGGGCGGCTCCAGCGCGTCCGGCGGGTCCTTTTCCTCCTCGGCGTCGAGGATATAGGCCACGCGCTCGATGGAGACGCCGGCCTTGCTCATCTCGGAAAGGATGCGCCCGAGGTTGCGCACGGGCCACATCAGGGTTGAGTTATAGAAGATGAACGCGAGGAACTCGCCCAGCGTGATGCCGCCGCGGAGCGTCTCGACGATGCCCGTCACGGTCACGGTGAGGACCTGCAGGCCGATGATCAGGTCGCTGGTCCCCCAGTACAGGCTGAGGAGCGAACCCAGGCGAATCCACAGGCGGGCGAACTGCTCGTTCAGTTTGTCGAACCGGCCGACCTCGAACCGCTCGCGCCCGAAGGCGCGCACGACGCGCACGCCGGTCAGGTTCTCCTGCACGTCGGCGGAAAGCGTCCCCTCGGCCTCGTCCGCCGCGCGGAACCGCCGGGCGATCTTGGCGTGGAACACGCACGAATAGGCCGCGACGACCGGCAGAAAAGCGGCGGCGATCAGCGAGATCTTCCCGTTCATCGAAAACATCACGCCCAGGGTGACCGCGACCAGAAAGACGGTGCGGAAAACCTCCAGAAGCTGGTTGGCGACGAACTGCTGGATCACGTCCACGTCCGACGTGCAGCGCTGAATGATCTCCCCCGTCTGGTTTTCGCTGTGCCAGGAAAACGGGAGCCGCTGGATATGCTCGAACAGCCGGTCGCGCAGGGCCTTGACGAAATTTTCCGAGCCGTTTGCGATGCCCATCTGCCCCAGGTAGCCGCACAGCCCGGCGAGGACCGCCGTCAGCACGGAGGCGCCCGCCGCCAGCAGCAGGGCGCTCGCGGGGTCGCGGAGGACGGAGCCGGCCGCCGCGCTCAGCGCGGCGGGCAGGGGCAGCGGCCTGCCGTTGAGCACCGTGTCCACCGACACGCGGATGATCTGCGGAAGCATGGCGTTCAGCGCGGTGTTGAGCATGGAAAACACCAGCGCCCCGGCGAAAAACCAGGCGCTGCCCCGCAGAAACTGCCAGATCAGCGCGGCCCTGTTCCGCCGCTTTTTCTCTTTTTTCATCGTATCCGTCCTGTTCTGCATCAATTCAGACATAAAAAAACACCCCTGAAACTCAGAGGCGATTTGCGTTCCCATAGCGTTCCGCCGGGACGGCGGCATCCGTCATCCGCGGGAAACGGGCAAAACGACCCCCAAGCGATTTATAAAGACAATCAACCCATCCTCGAAAAAGCGCCCTGTCCCTTGGTCGTAATCGGTCATCCTGTCCGCCCCCTTTCTTTTGTCACAAATTTTGGATTCTGTGCGAACTGCCTTTTAGTATAATCTCAGGAAGAGCGGCTGTCAAGGCATTTGCCTGAATTTTACCGGTCCGCCCCTCCCGCAGCGTCAGCCGCCGTAGTCCGCGTAGTCCTGCGCGTCGCCCCACATGCGGCTGAACTCGGCCTCGAAGTCGGCCGCGGCCTTTTCGTCCCGCAGCACGACGAAGACTTCGTCGTTCGCGGTCTCGGCCGATTTCGTGTAGTTGAAGCTCCCCGTGGTCGCGACCTTTCCATCCGCCACGGTCACCTTCAGGTGCATGATCCCGCTGTGGGAATCCATCTTGATCGGGATGCCGTCGCCGGCGAGCTGTTTCAGCAGTCCCCTCTGGTACTGCCCGGCGGCCTGCTGCCGGTCCGTGATCAGGCGCACGGCGACGCCGCGCTTTTTCGCGCGCTCCACCGCGTCGGCGACGTCGCCGTCCGTGAAGCTGTAGATGGCGATGTCGAGGCTCCGCTCGGCCGAGTTGATGATCCCGATCAGCTGCGGCTGCGCTTTCTGCCCGGCCCGCGGGAAATAATACTGCACGTTCTCCGTCCGGGTGCCGCCGCCCGCCGAGACCGGGACGGCCGGCGTGCCCTGCCTGCCGCCCGCGTAAAAGCCCAGCAGAAAGGCGGCGGCGATCAGCGCCGCCGCCGCGGGGGAGAGACCCGAACGGAACAGCTTTTTGCTTTTTGCGTAGCGCATGATAACCCTGAATTCCTCCGTTTCCGTCAGATTTTACAGCCGAAGCTGATGCCGATGTCCCGCGCGGCGCCGATCAGGCCGCAGTCGGGCGGGACGGTCTTGAGCCTGCCCGCCACCTCGTCCAGCGGGACGGACACCATTTTCCCGCTTTTCAGCGCGACCATCCGCCCGAATTTCTTCTGCTCGATCAGCTCCACGGCGGCCGTGCCGAACTGCGTCGCCAGCACACGGTCGTAGGGGCAGGGGCTTCCGCCGCGCTGAATGTGACCCGGGACGGTGACGCGGATCTCCTGCCCCGTCATCTTCCCGAGCTCGTCCGCCAGACGGTAGGAGACGGAAGGGTATTTCATCTTTTTCCGCTCGGCATGGAACTCCTTCCGGTTCAGCCCGGCCTCGTCCTGCGAGAGGGCTCCTTCCGCCACGGCGAGGATCGAGAACCGCTTGCCGCTGCTGTTGCGCCGCCGCAGGGCTTCCACGATCCGGTCGGTGTCGTAGGGCATTTCCGGCAGCAGGATCACGTCCGCGCCGCCCGCGATGCCCGCCTCAAGCGTCAGCCACCCGACCTTGTGGCCCATCACCTCCACGATGAAGACGCGGCTGTGCGAGGTCGCCGTGGTGTGGATGCAGTCGATCACGTGCGCGGCGATCTCCACCGCGCTCGAGAAGCCGAACGTGATGTCGGTCCCCCAGATGTCGTTGTCGATCGTCTTGGGCAGGGTGACGATGTCCAGTCCTTCTTTGGAAAGCAGGTTGGCTGTTTTGTGCGTCCCGTTGCCGCCCAGGATCACCAGGCAGTCGAGTCCCAGATCCGCGTAGGTCTTCTTCATGTTTTCCACCAGCTGCGCGCCGGTTTCCTCGGCCCTGCAGAGCGATTTGTACGGCTGCCGCGAGGTGCCGAGGACGGTCCCACCCAGCGCGAGGATCCCGGAGAATTCCTGCGGGCCCATCGGATGGAACAGCCCCTGGATCAGCCCGCGGTACCCGTCGTGGATGCCGTAGACGGCGACGTCCCCGCCGAACTTCGTGTAAAGCGATTTGCCGATCCCCCGGATGGCGGCGTTCAGCCCCTGACAGTCGCCGCCGCTGGTTAAAATCCCTATTTTTCTCAAATTCCCAATCTCTCCTTTTCCGCGCCGCCGCGCGGGGCTGCCGTCCTACGGCTCCAGGTCCCGCTCCTCCGGCTTTTCCTCCGGGGCGCGCACCGGCACGTAGGGCTGCGACCGGTCCTCCGTCTTCAGGCGTTCCACGGCCTGGGCCGCGAGGCCCAGAAATTCCCGCTGGCAGTCGATCGCCGCTTTCCCGCGCCGGTCGGCCCGGGCGTAGGTCCCGTCCGGCTTCATGACGCGGGTGTTGATATTGTCGTCCCACATCAGATCCAGGGTCTGAAAGGCGCGCTGCCTGAGCGTTTCGTCCTCGATCGGGAAGATCAGCTCCACGCGGCGGTCGAGGTTCCGCTGCATCCAGTCGGCGCTGCCGAAGAAGATCTTCGGGTCGCCCGCGTTCTCGAACCGGAAGATCCGGCTGTGCTCCAGAAACCGCCCGACGATGCTGTGAACGGTGATGTTCTCGCTGGTCTGCGGCGCGCCGGGGACCAGGCAGCAGATGCCGCGCACCAGCAGCCGGACCGGCACGCCCGCCCCGGACGCCCGGTAGAGCAGCGCCACGGTCTCGGGGTCCACCAGCGAGTTGACCTTCGCGGTGATGCCGCACGCCAGGCCCTTCTGCGCGTTCTCGATCTCCCGCCCGATCATCCGGCGGAAAAAGGCGCGCATCCCGTCCGGCGCCACCACGAAGCGGTTGTACTCCGGCGGGCGGGAGTAGCCCGTCAGCACGTTGAACAGGGAGGAGGCGTCCGTGCCGTACGGCTCGCGGCACGTGAAGAGGCCGAGGTCCGTGTAAACCTTCGCGGTGGAGTCGTTGTAGTTGCCGGTGCCGAGGTGGACGTAGCGGCGGATGCCGTCTTCGTCCCGGCGCACGACGAGCAGGATCTTGCAGTGAATTTTGAGGCCGACCAGGCCGTAGATCACGTGGCACCCCGCCTGCTCGAGCTTTTTCGCCCACTTCAGGTTGTTCTCCTCGTCGAAGCGCGCCTTCAGCTCCACCAGCACGGTGACCTGCTTGCCGTTTTCCGCCGCGCGGATCAGCGCCGCCACGATCGGGGAATGCCCGCTCACGCGGTAGAGCGTCTGCTTGATGGCGAGGACGTTCTCGTCCTCCGCCGCGGTGCGCGCGAAATCAATCACGGTCTCGAAGCTCTCGTAGGGGTGGTGGACCATGCGGTCGCGTTCCCGGATGGCCTTGAAGATATCGCCACTCCCCACGAAATCCGCCGGCGGGTACACGGGCAGCAGGGGCGGGTAGCGCAGGGACTCGAACTGCGGCAGCGCCGAGAATTTCGTGCAGAACGTGAGATCGAGCGGACCGGGGATGCGGTAGGTCTCGTCGTCGCCGATCTCGAGCATCTCCTTGAGGAAAAGCTCGGTCTCCGGGTCGTGCCGCCGCGAAAGCTGCAGCCGCACGGGTTTCCCGCGCTTGCGCATCTTGATGGATTTGCGGATCTCGCTGAGCAGGTCCTCGGTGTCCTCGTCGATGTCGAGGTCGGAGTTGCGCGTGATGCGGAACGCGCAGGAGGAGCGGATATCGTTCAGCTCGAACAGCTTGTCGAGTTTCCAGACGACGATGTCTTCCAGCAGAACGAAATCCCGGCCGCTTTCCGACGGCACCTGCAGGAACCGTGGCAGGATGGAGGGGACCTGCACCACGGCGAAATCGGATTTGCCCGCCCGGTCCAGCCGCACGGCGATGTTCAGGCTTTCGTTGGCCAGCAGGGGGAACGGGCGGCTGCGGTCGACCGCAAGCGGCGTCAGCACGGGGAACAGCACCTTGTCGAAATAATCCGAAAGGTATTGCCGCCGGGCTTCGTCGAGCTGCTCGGGGGAAAGAAAGCGGATGCCGAGCCTTTTGAGTGCGGGCAGCAGCGAGCGGTTCAGGCAGGAGTACTGCTTTTCGGTGAAGGAGTGGATTTTCGCGGAGAGCAGCGGGAGCAGCTCCTCCGGCGAAAGGCCGGAGGGGTCCTTCACCCGGTATTTCGATTCGACCTGCTCCCGCACGCCGGCCACGCGCACCATGAAGAACTCGTCGAGGTTCGATTCGGTGATGCCCAGGAAATTCATCCGCGCCATGATCGGATTCCGACGGTTGAACGCCTCCTCCAGCACGCGCGCGTTGAAGTCCATCCAGCTCAGTTCCCGGTTGATATACGGCAGCTTCTGTTCCTTTTCCGGCAAACGGTTCACGACCTTTCAGTTTCTGCGGGACGCGCCGCCTCAGACCAGCGGCGATTTGATGGAGAGCTCCGGGTGGTAGCCGAACACTTCCTGGAAAAACGGCGCGCACTGCCCGAACGCCCATTTTTCAAGGTAGAGGTTCGCGTCGCTCTTCGCGGAGATCAGCAGCCGGTTCCCGTCGACGCGGACCTTGATGTCGCCCAGCTTCTGCCGGTGGGATTTGTCGAGGGCGTTCGCCAGGCGGAAGATGGCCACCAGCTTCGAGACGATCAGGCGGTTCTTCACGCTCAGTTCGCGCAGGCCGGGGCTGTCGAAATCCGGCACGTCGAACTCGTTGTACCGCGCCACGCAGGCCGAGATCAGCATCTCCTCGTCCGTCATGCCGTAGATGTCGGTGTCCTTGATCAGGTCGAACGAGCTGATGCGGTGCTGCTTGGCCGTCACGTAATAGCCGCACTCGTGCAGGATGGCGGCGAGCTCCAGCAGCAGCCGCCTGCGGCGGTCCAGACCGTGCGCACCCTTCATCCGGTCGAAGATCTTGCAGGCGTACTTGCGGATGCACTCGGAATGCACGGCGTTGCACCGGTAGGCCGAGGCGATCTCCCGCGCGCAGGAAAGCGCGCTGTCGCAGACCTGCTTGAGATATTCCGAGCGGCTTTTCGGCACCAGCATATGCCGCATCAGCGAATCCCACAGCTCCGCCTGAGTGAAGACGATGGCGTCGTCGTCGGCGAAATCCAGCAGGTGGACGATGATGGCCAGCGAGGAATACAGCAGCTCCGCGTCCTCCTCGGAGATTTTGTACTGGAGCGCCGTCTTTTCCTGCGGCCGGGAAAGCACGGCGTGGAAAAGCTCCTTGAGCTTCGCGGCCTCCAGCGTGAAGCAGCCGTCCGGCGCATGGACACCGCAGAGCTTCGCGATCAGCCGGATGCAGCCCCCCGTGAGCACCAGGTTCGAGACGCGTCCCTCCCGGAACGGAACGGCGGCGTGGTCGAGCACGGTGTCTAAGTATTCCTCTACCACGGTGTAATAGTCGCCCGTCAGGTTCCGGATGCTGCCGAGCATATCGTGCAGCTTGAGTGAGCCCATGGGGATGTTCTGCGAAAAAGCCGCGCGCATCCCGTCGAAGACGGAAAGGCCGATGGTCCCCGCCCCGATGTAGGCCACCAGTGTGCCGGTCTCCTCCGCTTCTCCGTCCTGCTTCTTCCGCTTCCGGGCCTGCTCCAGCAGCTCCAGCACCCGGGCGTAGATCAGCGTTTTTTCCTGGTCTTCCTCCAGCACCTCGACCGACATGCCGTTCTGGATCTTGAGCTGGTCGAGGACGTAGGCGCGGTTGCCGGCTTCCCGCAGCGCGGTGGTCGCCACGACCCGGTATTTCCCCACGCCGTATTCCTTCATAACGTCGCTGTAGCCGCGCAGCAGCGACGAGAGCTCGCGCAGGCTCTCGAAGCTGATCCTGCCGTCCGTGAAGACCTCGTGCCCCAGACGGATCGGGTGCTCCAGCCGGTCGATATCGACGATCCGGCCTTTTTTGAGCTGGGCGATCCGCATCTTCAGCGCGTTGGAGTCGATGTCGATCACGGCGGCTTCCTTCATATCTTTCTTGCGGTTCATAGGCACCCTTCGTTTCAGGGAGATTTTGAGGGCCAAAATGGATAGAATAAAACTATTATAAACATTATAGCAATAAAAAACCCGTGTGGCAATGGCTCTCCGGCGCGGTTTGCGGCTCCGCGGCCGTTTCTGTGGCAAAAATCCGCCGTTCATGCTATACTACAGGAAAACGGGATGCCGGGGACGGACAAAACGAAGGATGGGATGAAATTTGGCAAGATATCAGCATGTGGTGAGAAGACAGGCGCGCCGCCGAAGAAGCAGGCTCCTGCCCGGGCTTCTGCTGATCGCGGCGCTGGGGGCGGTCTTCTGGGCCGCCCTTGCGCTCCGCCCCGGCACGCCGCCGGCCGGGAACCCGGCCCCGGGCGCCGCGGCGCCGTCCGCCCCGGCCTCGCAGGCGTCCCCGGCCCCGTCGAAGGCGCCGGCCAAAGACGTTTCGATCACGATCCTCGGCGCGGGGGACAATCTGATCCACAGCAACATCTACAAGCAGGCGAGGCAGCGCGCGGGCGGGAAAGGCTACGATTTCACCCCCGTTTACGCGCGCGTGGCCGGCCGCATCCGCGCGGCGGACGTCGCCGTCGTGAACCAGGAGACCGTGCTGGCGGGGAAGATCCTGCCGCCCTCGAACTATCCCCTGTTCAATTCCCCGACGGAGGTCGGGGACGCGCTCGTCGGCGCCGGCTTCGACGTGATCAACCACGCCAACAACCATATCCTCGACATGGGGGAGAAGGGGATCAAAGCCACGCTGGATTACTGGGACACGAAGCCCGTCAAGGCCGTCGGCGCCTACCGGAACGAACAGGACCTGGAGAACATCCGAATCGTCGAGGCGAAGGGGATCAAAACCGCCCATCTCGGCGTGACCGAGATGACCAACGGGATGTATCTGCCCAAGGGCTCGCAGTACCGCCTGATCTATGCGGAGAATACGGCGCTGATCGAGCGCCTGATCAAAAAGGCGAAGGGCATGGCCGACGTGGTGGTCGTCTCCGTCCACTGGGGCACGGAGGACACCTATACCCTCACGGAGAAGCAGAAGACCCTCGCGCAGCAGATGGTGGACTGGGGCGCGGACATCATCTTCGGCAACCACCCCCATGTGGTGCAGAAGCTCACGCTGCTCACGCGCGCCTCCGACGGGGCGAAATGCCCGGTGATCTTCGCCCTGGGCAACTTCGTCTCCGCCCAGCTGTACGGCCGGAACATGGTCAGCGGACTGCTGACCGTCACCGTGACGAAAAGCGGGGCGACAGGGAAGACCTCGTATTCCGGCATGAAGTTCACGCCCCTTGTCACCCATTACGGCGCCAAATTCTCCAATATCACCATCTACCCGTTCAGCGAATATACCGACGCGCTCGCGGCGAAGCACGGCGTCCGCGCGCAGACCGGGAATTTCAGCCGCGCGTTCGTTCAGAAAATCATCGACGCGAACATCCCGAAGGAATACCAGGACCTTTCGTGACCTTGACGCGCGGCGCGGGGCGTGCTATAGTGAATAGAAATAAAACAGCTGTCTTCGGGGCGGGGTGCGATTCCCCACCGGTGGTGATGCGGCGCATGCCGACGAGCCCACGAGCCTTTTCTGGCAGATGCCGGTGCGATCCCGGAGCCGACGGTACAGTCCGGATGAAAGAAGAATGCGCTTTCAGAGTGCTTTTTCCGCCCTGCGGGTTTTTCTCCCGCGGGGCCTTTTTCGTGGACAGCGGAAAAGGAGATCGTTTGCGATGGGACAAAAACAGACCGGCGGGGGAAAGCTCCCCCGCTCCAACGTCCGGTGGATCGCGCAGGTGGGGGTGCTTTCCTGCCTTTCGTTCCTGCTGATGATGGCGGAGTTCCCGCTCTGGTTTGCGCCGGGCTTTTACCGGCTGGACCTGAGTGAGATCCCCGCGCTGATCGGCGGCTTCGCCGCCGGCCCGCTCGCGGGGGCGACGGTCGAGCTCGTCAAGGTCCTGCTGTACTTTTTCCTTCACGGCAGCTCGACGGCGGGCGTGGGGGACTTTGCGAATCTCGTGATCGGCTGCTGCATGGTGGTGCCCGCCGCCCTGATCTACCGCCGCCGCAGGACCCGCGGGAGCGTGCTTGGAGGCCTCGCCGCCGGCACGCTGCTGATGACGGCCGCCGGCAGCCTGGCCAACGCGTACCTGCTGCTGCCGCTGTTTGCCCGCGTGATGAACGTGCCGGTGGAGACGTTCGTCCAAATGGGGACGGCGGTCAACCCCGCCGTCACGGACCTCGGCACCCTGATCCTGTTCGCCGTGGTGCCGTTCAACCTGGTCAAAGGGGCGCTGGTTTCCGTCCTGAGCGCCCTGCTGTACCGGAAAATCGGCCCCGCCCTGGGAAGGATGGTCCAAAATCCGTGACGGAGCCGGAGTTTTAGACAGTTTATCGGTTTTGTATGTTTACTCCGGGCCGGTTCCATGATATAATACCCCTGACAAAATTGAATATTTCCCCTTATCAAGAGTGACGGAGGGAACAGGCCCTGTGATGTCCGGCAACCTGCCTTTGCAAGGTGCCAAATCCTGCGGGAAACCGAAAGATGAGGTTTGTTTGCACTGCCGTTCGGTTTTTCCGGACGGTTTATTTTTTTAATTTTAACTATCGGGAGGTTCTCCGACCATGTCAAAGCGATTTTTCACTTCGGAATCCGTTACGGAAGGGCATCCGGACAAGATCTGCGACCAGATCGCGGACGCGGTGCTGGACGCGATCCTCGCAAAGGATCCCGCCGCGCACGTCGCCTGCGAGGTGACCGCGACGACCGGCGTGATCCACGTGATGGGTGAGATTTCGACGGAATGCTATGTGGATATCCCCGCCATCGTGCGCGAGGTCGTGAAGGGGATCGGCTACGACGACCCCGCCGCCGGCTTTGACGGAAATACCTGCGGCGTGCTCACTTCGATCGACATCCAGTCGCCGGATATCGCCATGGGCGTCAACCAGTCCTACGAGGCCCAGAACGGCGCGACGGACGAGGACGACCGGCTCGGCGCCGGCGACCAGGGCATGATGTTCGGCTATGCCTGCGACGAGACGCCGGAGCTGATGCCGCTCGGCATCACGCTGGCCCATAAGCTCGCCAAGCGCCTCGCGCAGGTGCGCAAGGACGGCACCCTGCCGTACCTGCGCCCGGACGGCAAGACCCAGGTGACCGTCGAGTACCATGGCGACACCCCGGCGCGCGTGGACACGGTGGTCGTTTCCGCCCAACACAACCCGGAGGTTTCGCTCCGGCAGATCCGCGGCGACATCGAGCGGCACGTGATCCGCGCGGTGATCCCGCCCCAGTGGCTGGACGGCGGGACGAAGTTCTTCATCAACCCCACGGGGCGGTTCGTGATCGGCGGTCCGGTCGGGGACAGCGGCCTCACGGGCAGGAAGATCATCGTCGACACCTACGGCGGCTACAGCCGGCACGGCGGCGGTTCGTTCTCCGGCAAAGATCCCACCAAGGTGGACCGCTCCGCAAGCTACGCCGCGCGCTATGTGGCGAAGAACATCGTGGCGGCCGGCCTCGCCCGCCGCTGCGAGGTCCAGATCGCCTACGCCATCGGCGTTGCCAGACCGGTCTCCGTCGCGGTCGATACGTTCGGCACCTCGCGCTGCAGCGAGGAGCAGCTCGCGGCGGCCGTGCGGCGGGTGTTCGACCTGCGCCCGAGCGCCATCATCCGCAACCTCGACCTGCGCCGCCCGATCTACCGCGCGATCTCGAACTACGGCCAGATGGGCCGTGAAGACCTGAACGTGCCGTGGGAACGTCGCGACAAGGTGGACGCCCTGAAGGCCGCCCTCGGGAAATAATCTGTCAAAACTTCGCCCCGCCGCATAGGATGTGGCGGGGTGATTTTATGTCCGATCTTCTTTTTCGGCTTCTCGTGGCGATCCTGGCGGTGGTCGGGGTGATCGAGCTGCTGCGCGCGGTCGTGTTCCGGCTGCTCAAGACCGACAACCCCGGCAGGTTTTACCTGATCGTCTCCTTTTCCGGTCACGACGAGCAGGCCGAGGCCTGCCTGCGCAGCGCGGCGGAGCGCGCGCGCTGGTTCTGCGGCGAGGTGCAGGTCGTCTGCCTCGACGACGGGATGGACGAGGAGACGCGCCGGGTCTGCGAGCTCGTCTGCGACGAGAATCCGGGCATCCTTCTGCTGACGCGCGGCGAGTTCCGGGAATACTGGGAGGGCGCGTTTGCAAAACCGTAGCGGATAGGCTATACTGAAACCGGAATCTTTGTGCCGGGAAGGGACTTTATGGAAAGCGAAAAACTCCTCGAGATGGCCGGTTCCGTGGAATCGGTCGTGTTCCGGAACGAAAAAAACGGCTACGCCGTCATCGAGCTCAACAACGGGGAAGAGCTGGTCACGGTCGTCGGCGTGATTCCGTTCGTCGGCGTGGGGGAGCGGCTGCGCGTCGTCGGCGGATGGGTCAACAGCCAGACCTACGGCGTCCAGTTCAAGGCCAGCGCATTCGAGCGCGAGCAGCCGGCGGACGAGGCCGCAATGCTCAAATACCTCTCCTCCGGCGCGGTGAAGGGCGTCGGCCCCGCCATCGCCAGAAAAATCGTGGCTGCGTTCGGGCCGGATTCGCTCCGGGTCATCGAGGAGGAGCCGCAGCGCCTTTCCACGGTGCGCGGCATCACCCCCGCGAAGGCGGAGGCGATCGGCGGGGAGTTCCGCCGCATGGACGGCATCCGGGAGATCATGCTGCGCCTGGGCGGCTACGGCGTCACGCCGGAAGAAGCCGTGCGCGTCTGGAAAGCTTTCGGCGCGCAGGCCGCCGACCGCGTGCGCGCGGACCCTTACTGCCTGTGCGAAGAGGGCCTCGGCGTGGGCTTTGCGCGGGCGGACCGCATCGCGGCCCGGCAGGGCCGCCCGCCGGACGACGCCGGGCGCCTGCGCGCCGGCGTCGTCCATGTGCTCAGGCACAACGAGGGCAACGGCCACACCTGCCTTCCGGCGGACAAGCTCCTGCCCGCGGCGGCCCGCATGCTCGGCGCTTCGCCCGAGCTCGTTTCCGGCGCGCTGGAAACCCTGAAAGCGGACGGCAGCCTGATATCCCGCACGTTCGGCGGCCGGGAGTTCCTGTTCACCCCCGCGCTTTACCGGTCGGAGGTGTACGTCGCCGGGCGCGTGAGGATGATGCTGCGCTTCCCGGCGCAGCCGCTGAGCGGCATTGAGGACCTGCTCTCCGCCGTCGAAGGGGAGCAGGGGATCCGCTATGCGGAGATGCAGAAGCTCGCCGTGCGGGAGGCGCTCTCCAAGGGGATGCTGATCCTGACCGGCGGCCCCGGCACGGGCAAAACCACGGCCCTCAACGCCATCATCCGCATCCTGAAGATGCGGGGGGAGAGGGTCCTGCTCGCCGCGCCGACGGGCCGGGCGGCCAAGCGCATGTCGGAGCTGACGGGCCAGGAAGCGAAGACCCTCCACCGCATGCTGCAGGTCAAATGGGACGAGAACGACCGCCCGGAATTCGAGAGGAACGAAAAAAACCTGCTCGAATGCGACGCGCTGGTCGTCGACGAACTCTCGATGGTGGACGCGGGCCTGTTCGAGGCGACCCTGCGCGCGCTGCCGCTCGGCTGCCGGCTGGTCCTCGTCGGGGACTGCGACCAGCTCCCCTCCGTCGGGCCGGGCAACGTGCTCGGGGACCTGATCGCCTCCGGCCTGCTGCCGGTTGTGCAGCTCAGGCAGATCTTCCGCCAGTCCATGGGCAGCCTGATCGTCACGAACGCGCACCGCATCGTGGAGGGCAAAATGCCGCAGCTCGCCGTCCACACGGCGGATTTTTTCTTTCTGCCCTACCGCACGGCCGCCGAGGTCGCCGACGCGGTGGTCGATCTGTGCAGCCGGCGCCTTCCGAAAAGCTACGGCTACTCCCCGCTGACCGATATCCAGGTTCTCACGCCGGGCAGGAAGGGCGAGCTCGGCACCGGCGAGCTGAACCTGCGCCTGCGGCAGGCCGTCAATCCGCCGGACCCGTCGAAGAGGGAGATCACCCTGAACGGCACCCTGCTCCGCGAGGGGGACAAGGTCATGCAGGTCCGCAACGACTACAATCTGCCGTGGACGCGCGACGACGGCTCCGAGGGAGAGGGCGTCTACAACGGCGACCTCGGCATCCTGACCGGGATCGACCCGCGCGCCTCCGCGCTGACCGTCCGCATGGACGACCGCACCGTCCGGTACGAGGCGGAGACTGCGGTGGAGCTGGAGCCGGCTTTCGCCATGACCGTGCACAAAAGCCAGGGCAACGAGTTCCCCGCCGTGGTGATGCCCGTGTTCCGCGGCGCGCCGCAGCTGCTGTACCGCAATCTGCTTTATACCGCCGTCACGCGGGCGAAGTCCCTGCTGATCCTCGTCGGCCGGCAGGAGAGCGTCCGCGCCATGGTGGAGAACGACCGGAAAACCCGGCGCTACACCGGCCTTTCCTATTTTCTGACGGAGGGCGGCCATGAGGCGGAGGATTGAGCGGACGCTGCGGTTCTGCGCGGACCTGCTGTTCCCGCCGCGCTGCGTGTTCTGCGACGGGCTTGTCCCGCCGGGGAAGCGGGTCTGCGAAGCGTGCGCCGCGGCGGAAAGCGCCGCTGGCGCGCCAAAATGTGTAAATCTTCGGGTTTGCGGGCAGAATATCCCGTGCGCGGTGCTGTATCCCTACGAGGGCCGGTTCCGGGAATCCGTGCTCCGCTTCAAGTTCGGCGGCCGCAGGGAATACGCGGCGTTTTATGCGGAGCGGCTCGCGCGGGCGGCGCGCTCGGCCCTGCCGCCCTGCGAGCTGGTGACGGCCGTTCCGCTTTCCGGGAAGCGCCGACGGGAGCGCGGCTACAACCAGTCGGAGCTGATCGCGCGCCGGCTGGCCCGGGAGCTGGGTCTGCCCTACGCCGGCTGCCTGGAGAAAGCGGCGGAGAACCGGACGCAGCATCGGCTGAACCGGCGGGAACGCGAAGAAAACGTGCGCGGCGTCTACCGCGCGGAGGGAGCTTCCTGTGTGGGAAAGAAGGTCCTTCTGGTCGACGATATTCTGACCACCGGCGCCACGCTTTCCGAATGCGTCCGCGCGCTGCTCGCGGCGGGGGCCGCGTCGGCGTCCTGCGCGGCGGTCGCGCGGACGCCGAAAGAACGGGTTGAAACGCCGGCTGAAATGTAATATAATCAGACCATCGGACAAATCGACAATTTTTTTGAACCGTACGGGAACGAAATTTGCGGGCGGCCGCCGGGCGAGACTGATAAAAACGAATGCGAGGGAGTGCTGGATACGGATATCGCAATCGATCTTGGAACTTCGACGGTTAAAATCTATCTGGAGGGGAAGGGGATCGTTCTGAGCGAGCCCGCCGTCGTGGCGGTCAACGTCGAGACGGACGAGGTGGTCGCGACGGGCGCGGAGGCATACTCGATGGTCGGCCGCACGTCGGACCGGATCCGGGTCTCCCATCCGCTTTCCGGCGGCGTGATCTCGGATTTCGACCTCGCGCGGTACCTGATCTCCGCGTACCTCCGGAAGATCAACGCGGGCCGGATCGTGATGCCCCGCGTGGTGGTCAGCGTTCCCTGCAAGATCACCGAGGTGGAAAAGCGCGCGGTGGTGAACGCGATCAGCGCCGCGGGCGTGCGCAAGATCTGCCTGATCGAGGAGCCGGTCGCGGCGGCCATCGGCGCCGGGATGGACATCTCCGCCCCGCACGGCGTGCTCGTCGTGGACATCGGCGGCGGCACGACGGACATGGCGGTGCTTTCCCTGAGGGGCATCGCGATCTCCCGCTCGCTCAAGGTGGCCGGGGACGCCTTCGACGAGGCCGTCGTCAAATACGTGCGCCGCAAATACAACCTGATCATCGGCCGCCGCATGGCGGAGGAGGCGAAGATCGCCGTGGGCTGCGTGTTTCCCCGCAAGGAGCTGCTCACGTTCCGCGCGAAGGGGCGCAACGCCATGACCGGCCTTCCCCAGTGGGTGGATATTTCCAGCGACGAGGCGCTCGAGGCCCTCATCGACAGCGCGATGCAGATCACCCGCACCATTCAGGAGATGCTCGAGAAGACGCCGCCGGAGCTGATGGGCGACATCTATTCCGACGGCATGGCCCTGACGGGCGGCTCGGCGCAGCTTTTCGGGCTGGACAAGCTGATCGCCAAAAAAACGAAAATGCCCGTCGCCGTGGCCGAGGACCCGCAGAACTGCGTGGCGCTCGGTGCGGGGAAATCGACCAAATTCATCGACGACATCGAAAACAAAGCCTACGGCGTCCTCAATCCGCTCAGCGCGGCGTACTGATTCCGCCGATGATGCGAAAAAGCACTGCGCCTCCGAAAAAAAAGCGGAGGCGCAGTGCTTTCAGCTGTGAAGATTTATTTTTCTTCCGCAACGGAGGCGTGGAGCGTCCTGCGCACGGCGCCGGGCCCGGCGGTCAGCAGCCCGAGATCGCGTTCCACGGTTCCGCCCAGGCCGGCGCGGTATAAGTCTATACCGAAGATCCGCGCGTCGGAAAGGATGGGCGCGAGCGCCTCGTGGAACGGCCCCTTGCCGCCCAGCCGGATTCCCTTCAGCCGTGCGGAAAGGCTTTCGTAAAGCGGGTCGGGGCTCACGGCGAACGGCTTTCCGGCGTCGTCCACGCCGAGCAGATAGCGGCACCAGCCGGCCAGAACCAGCGGGATCAGCCGGAGATTCCGGATATCGAGGTCGCTGCGGGAGCAATAGGCCCGGATTGTTCCGCCGAAGCGGACGGAGAGCTTCTGCGACGTGTCGGTCGCGATGCGCTGGGGGGTGTCCGGCAGGAAGGGGTTGGGCAGGCGCACCTCCAGCACCTCGCGCAGGAAGGCTTCCGGGTCGAGGATGCCCGGGCTCACGACGGCGGGCATCCCTTCTCGGACGCCGATTCCCTCCGCCAGGCGGCGCAGGTCGGCGTCCTTCATCTCGTCGCAGATCCGAGTGTAGCAGAGCAGGCAGCCGAACACGGCCAGGGCGGTGTGCAGCGGGTTCAGGCAGGTGCCGACTTTCATCTTTTCCGTTTTGTCCACCGTTTCCCGCGAGGTGAAGATCACGCCGCTTTTTTCGAGCGGCGGGCGGCCGTTCGGGAACCAGTCCTCCACCACCAGATACTGCGCCTCCTCGGAGTTCACGAACGGCGCGCAGTAGGTGTGCTTTTCCGTGACGACCGTTTCGGTATCCTCAAAGCCGCACCCGTTCAGCATCCGGCTGACTTCCGCGTCCGGCCGCGGGGTGATCTTGTCGATCATGCTCCAGGGAAACGAAATTTTTTCCCGGTCCGCCAGATAGTCCGGGAAGCCGGCGTCCGCAAGGCCGCGGCCGGTCCATTCCCGCGCGAAGCGGAACGCGGCGTCGCGCAGCCGGTCGCCGTTGTGCGAGCAGTTGTCCATGCTCACCAGTGCCAGCGGGAGCCTGCCCGCGCGGAAGCGCGCGTAGACCAGCGCCATCACCCGGCCGAGGTAGCTTTTGGGGGATTCCGGTCCGGCCTCGAAGTCCCGCGCGACGTCGGGGAGCAGGCTCCCGTCCGCGCGGGTCAGGCGGTACCCCTTCTCCGTGATCGTGAAGCTGGCCATCTGCAACGAGGGACCTGCGAAAATCGCTTTCAGCCGCTTGAAGTCCCCGGGGGCGGACCCGTCCGCCGCCAGCGATTCCGCCACGCTGCCGATCACGCGCTTGCCGATGCTTCCGTCGGATTTCAGCGTGACCAGCAGGCTCAGGTCGTCGTGGGGGCGGTAGATTTTCCGGATGATCTCGCCGTCGTACCCTTCGGCGGCGACGATGCCCGTCTCCGCCGCGCCGGCGTCCAGCAGGTCTTGCTGAAGGGCCGCGGGGAACGCGCGAAAAATGTTCCCGGCCCCGAAGTGGACCCAGGCGGGGCGCTCCCGCGTGCGGCGGATCATCCGTGCGCGGTCGAAGCGCGGCAGGGTGATCCCCGCGCGGTGCCAGACCTCCCGGTCCTGAAGTTCCCGGTCGTTCAGTTTCATGGCTGAGGTGCTCCTTTCTTCCGTTCCAGCGTTTTCAGAAAATCGGACTGCAGCGGGGAAGAGGGCCGGCTTTCCTCCCCGGGGCCCGGCTCGAAGAGCTCCGGGTAGCGGCCTGCGAGCTCCGGCTCCTCGCTGTCGATTTTGGTCAGGTGGGTTTTCAGAAGGGCCCGGAGCGTCTCCGCGTCCCCGACGAGGATGCTTTGAAGGATCGCCTCGTGCTGGCGGACGACGCCGTCCCACACGCTTTTTTCCAGCATGGTTAAGAGGCGCACCCGGTGGTAGTGCCCGCAGGCGTTCTGGATGGTCTGCCAGCAGAGCATGCGGTCCGTGACCTCGAAAAAGATGCGGTGGAACCGGTCGTCGCATTCCAGCAGGCGGCGGCAGTCGCGGCAGCGGACGCACGCCTGCTGCTCTTTCAGGCTCTTTCTCAGCGCCGCGATGTCCTGCGGCCGGTGCAGACGGAGGAAGGCGAGGTCGGCCGGCTCTTCCAGGCACGCGCGGATCAGCCGCTCCTCCGCGACCCGGTGCGGGCTGATGCGCGAGATCCGGATGCCGCGCTGGGGCAGGGAGACGACCAGTCCCTCCTCCTCCAGACGGATCAGCGCGTCGCGCACCGGCGTGCGGCCCGCGCCCCGCTCCGCCGCGATGTCGCGGATGCTGAGGAGCTCGCCCGGCCGGACGTTCAGCCCGATGATGCGTTCCCGCAGGCCGGCGTAGACGTCGCGGCTCCGGATGCCCGGCTTTTGAACCGGAGGCTTTCGGTTTTCCGCCATCGGCTTCAGATCCGCCCGCCGGACGATTTATCGATGGCTTCCCATAGGCCCAGCAGGTAGGCCGCGCCGAGCGCCCGGTCGTACAGGCCGTAGCCGGGCATCGAGACCTCGCCCCAGATCGCCCTGCCGTGGTCCGGCCGGATCACGCCGTCGAACCCGGTGTCGTACAGGGCTTTCATGATCGCGTACAGGTCCAGCGACCCGCAGCGGGAGGGATGGGCGGATTCCTCGAATCGGCCCGGCCCGGTGTATTTCAAATTGCGCACGTGCGCAAAGTAGACGCGGCCCTTCAGGGCGCGGATGATGCCGGGGATGTCGTTCTTCGGGTTGGAGCCGAGCGAGCCGGTGCAGAGCGTGACGCCGTTGCAGGGATCGTCGACCGTGCGGATCAGGCGCAGCAGATTTTCCCTGTTGGTCATGATGCGGGCGAGGCCGAAAACGGACCAGGCCGGGTCGTCCGGATGGATGGCCATCTTGATGCCGTATTTTTTGCACACGGGCATAATAGCCTTGAGAAAATAGATCAGGTTGGCGAACAGCGCTTCCTCGTCCACGCCGCGGTAAAGGGCGAAAAGGCGCTTCAGGTCCGCCATGCGCTCCGGCTCCCAGCCGGGCAGGACGAAACCGTTGGATTTTTTGCCGAGGGTCTCGAACGCCCGTTCCGGGTCCGTCTTTTCGATCACGGACTGGTCGTAGCTCATGGTGGTGGAGCCGTCGGCGCAGGGCTTCGCCAGGTCGGTCCGCGTCCAGTCGAAGACCGGCATGAAGTTGTAGCAGACCAGGCCGATCCCCGCCCTGCCCAGATTTTCCAGCGTGGCGATGTAATTTTCGATATAGAGGTCGCGTTCCGGCGTGCCGGCCTTGATGGCGTCGTGCACGTTCACGCTCTCGATCCCGGCGACGGTCAGCCCGGCGTCCTCCACCTCTTTCTTCATGGCCGCTATGGCCTCCGGCTGCCAGACCTCGCCGGGCTTCGTGCCGTACAGCGTCGTGATCACCCCGGTCACGCCCGGCACCTGCCGAATCTGCCGCAGCGTGACAGAGTCGTATCCCGTCCCGAACCACCGCATGGTCATTTGCATCGCGATGCAGTCCCCCTTCCGTTTTCCGGCCGTTCCAAGCGGCCTTCAACTGATATATTACCACTGATATATCAGTTTGTCCACGGCGATCTCCGGAAAATCTTTCCGCGCGATTTTTAAGTTGCAAAAGGGGGCCGGAGATGTGTATAATAAAAACAGAAGTATAACAGACCATAAAATCCAGCGTGGAGGAGTGAGAGGGATGTTCCCGATCCTGGAAAAAAGAAAACTGAACGATTCCATGACCCTGATGGTGGTGCAGGCGCCGCTGATCGCGAAAAAGGCGCACGCGGGCCAGTTCGTCATCCTGCGCGTGAACGAGCGCGGCGAGAGGATCCCGCTGACCATCGCCGACTACGACCGCGAAAAGGGCACGGTGACCATTATCTATCAGGTCGTCGGCAAGACAACCATGCTGCTCGACCAGCTGAACGAAGGGGATGCGATCCTTGATTTCATCGGTCCGCTGGGCAGGCCCTCGCAGCTGGAAGGCCACAAAAAGGCCGCGGTGATCGGCGGCGGGGCGGGCTGTGCCATCGCCTACCCGCAGGCCAAAACCCTGCACGCCATGGGTACGAAGGTCGACATCATCGCCGGCTTCCGCAACAAGGACCTGATCATCCTCGAAGACGAGATGAGGGCGGCGAGCGACCGCCTGACGGTGATGACGGACGACGGTTCCAACGGGAACAAGGGTTTTGTGACCGCCGCGCTGGAAAAGAATATCGAGGAGGGCGCGGGGTACGACCTCGTCGTGGCGATCGGCCCGCTCGTGATGATGCGCGCCGTCTGCAAGCTGACCGAAAAGTACGGGATCAAGACCATCATCAGCATGAACCCCATCATGATCGACGGAACGGGCATGTGCGGCGGCTGCCGCCTGACCGTGGGGGGCAAGACGAAATTCGCCTGCGTGGACGGGCCGGACTTCGACGGGCACGAGGTGGACTTCGACGAGGCTATCCAGCGGTCCCGGACCTATTCGGAGCAGGAGAAGCGGGCCGCGCGCGATTTCAAATGCCGTTTGCTGGGAGGTGTGAAGGATGCCTGACATGAACCCGAAGAAAACCCCGATGCCCGAACAGGCGCCGGACGTGAGGAACAAGAATTTCGACGAGGTCGCCCTCGGCTATACCGAGGAGATGGCAAAAGCCGAGGCCGCGCGCTGCCTGCACTGCAAGAACCAGCCCTGCGTGGGCGGCTGCCCCGTGGGGGTGCATATCCCGGATTTCATCCGCTCGATCGCGCAGGGCGATACGGAGGGCGCCTACCATACCATCCGCCTGACCAATTCCCTCCCCGCCGTGTGCGGGCGCGTGTGCCCGCAGGAGAACCAGTGCGAGAAGGTCTGCGTCCGCGGCCGCAGGGGTGAGCCGGTCGGCATCGGCCGGCTGGAACGCTTCGCCGCCGACTGGCACATCAAGCATGGGAAGGACGAGCAGTACAAGGTCGAGCCGAACGGGCACAAGGTCGCCGTGGTGGGCGCGGGGCCGGCCGGCCTGACCTGCGCGGGCGACCTCGCCGCCATGGGGTATTCCGTCACCGTGTTCGAGGCGCTGCACACGGCGGGCGGCGTGCTGATGTACGGCATCCCGCAGTTCCGCCTGCCGAAGGAGATCGTCCAGCGCGAAATCGACAGCCTCAAGCGGCAGGGCGTGAAGATCGAGACCGATATGGTCATCGGCAAGGTCCTTTCCGTCGACGAGCTGTTCGAGAGCGGCTTCGAGGCGGTGTTCGTCGGCACGGGCGCCGGCCTGCCCCGGTTCATGAACATCCCGGGCGAGGGCCTCGTGGGCGTCTATTCCGCCAACGAGTTCCTCACGCGCGTGAACCTGATGAAGGCCTACCGGCCGGAATACGACACGCCGATCCTCCGCCCGAAGAACGTCGCCGTCGTCGGCGGCGGGAACGTGGCGATGGACGCGGCCCGCACGGCCCTGCGCCTCGGCGCCGATACCGTGCATATCGTCTACCGGCGCGCGGAGGAGCAGATGCCCGCCCGCCGGGAAGAGGTGCAGCACGCGAAGGAAGAGGGTGTGATCTTCAGCCTTCTGTGCAACCCCGTGGCTATCCGCGGTGACGAGAGCGGCCGCGTGGCCTCCATCGAGTGCGTCCGCATGGAGCTGGGGGAGCCGGACGCCTCCGGCCGCCGCAGGCCCGTGCCGATTTCGGGCTCCGAGTTCTCGCTGCCCGTCGACTGCGTGGTCATGGCGATCGGAAACTCGCCCAACCCGCTCATCCGCACGACGACCAAGGGTCTGGAGACCAACGAGCGCGGCTGCATCGTCGTGAAGGACGGGACGATGGCAACCACGCGCGAGGGCGTTTACGCCGCGGGCGACGCCGTGAGCGGAGCCGCGACCGTGATCCTCGCGATGGGCGGCGGGAAAGACGCCGCCAAGGCCATCGACCGGTATATCCGCGCGAAAGCGTGACCCCGTCTGTCGGATACTCTGAAAATTTTACGATTGAGAATGCCCCCTGCACTCTGCCATCCGGAATGCGGGGGCATTTTTTGTCCGGCCCGAAATTTTGCGGAAAAGCTATTGACCGAATCGGTCGATCGTGCTATCATCGGTATGAACCGAATCGGTTTACGCCGGAAGGAGGAAAATTTTGCTGGAGAATTTCTTACGGCTGCCTGCGGAAAAGCAAAACGCCGTGATCAACGCCGCCCTGGCCGCGTTCGGCGCCAACGGGTATAAAAAGACTTCCGTCAGCGACATCGCCGCGGCGGCGGGGATCTCGAAGGCGATGGTGTTCCATTACTTCGGCACAAAAAAGGCGTTGTACCTCTATCTGACGCAGATACTGGGCCGCGCGTTCGTAAGGGAAATGAACGAAAAATTCAGCGCCGGCGCGAAGGATTTCTTTGACAAGATCCTGCTCGCGGCGAAGATCGAGATTTCCTATATGAAGAAGCACCCGGCGATCCTTTCGTTTCTGAACAGCGCTTATTTTGAGACGGACGCGGAGGTCAAAGCGGATCTGCAGGCCGTTTTTACAAGCGAAGAGGGGGAAGCTTTCAGAAAAAAAATAGTGCTGGACGGCATGGATGCCTCGAAGTTCAAAGACGGCGTGGACTCGAAGCTGGTGATGAAAATGCTGACCTGGATGGGCTACGGGTATATGAATCGGTTTTCCCTGCTCACCGAGGCGAATCTCGACGCCGCCTACCGGGAGTTTGAAGACGGCGTCCTCATGCTGAAAAACAATCTCTATAAAAAAGAATACCTTTCATCGCTGCGCGATTGATAAAAACAGTCTTCGCCTTTCATAAAAACAGGAGGGATCGTCTGTGAGCGTCATCGAGATCACGCATCTCACCAAAAGCTACGGCAGGTCGAGGGGAATCGCCGATGTGAATCTGAAGGTCGAGCAGGGCGAAATCTTCGGGTTCATCGGGCCCAACGGCGCCGGCAAATCGACGACCATCCGCACGCTGCTCGGCCTGATCTATCCTTCGGGCGGCAGCGCCACCATCTTCGGCCGGGACTGCGTCCGGCACCCGGAGGTGCGGCGCGAGGTCGGATACCTGCCCTCGGAGGTCTTCTATTACGACAACATGCGGGTCGTCGATCTGCTCCGGTACTCGGCCAGCTTTTATAAAAAAGACTGCACCAAGCGCATCCGGGAGCTCGCCGGGATTATGGATCTGGATCTGAAGAAGAAAATCGACGATCTGTCGTTCGGCAACAAGAAAAAAGTCGGCATCGTGCAGGGCCTGCTTCACGAGCCGAAGCTGATCATTCTCGACGAGCCCACCAGCGGGCTCGACCCGCTGATGCAGCAGAGGTTCTTCGGGCTCATCGCGGAAGAGAACAAAAAGGGCGCGACCGTGTTTTTCTCGTCGCATATCCTCAGCGAGGTGCAGCGGATGTGCAGCCGCGTCGCCCTGATCAAGGAAGGCAGGATCATCCGGCTTGAAAAGATGAGCGATCTGCAGAACAACAGCTACAAGCGGTTCCATATCGAGACGAAGGGCGTCCCTGCCAAGGACGCTTTTGCGCTCGACGGCGTCAGCAACCTCAAGATGAAGGGAAAAGAGATCGATTTTATTTTCCGGGGCGACATCAATACCGTTATGAAACGGGTCGCCGGCCTCGAGCTGCGCAACATCTCCATTGAGGAGCCCGATTTGGAGGAGATTTTCCTGCACTACTATGCCGGGGAGGGCCGAGCCGTATGAATATGGTCCTGCACGAGCTGAAGTCGCTGCGCAAATCCACCGTTCTCTGGACGTGTTCCCTCATTGCGATCGCCGCACTGTACCTGTCGCTCTATCCCGGCATCGGCAAGGACGCCGAGGATTTCAAACGGCTCTTGGGAGGATATCCGCCGGCCGTCCGGGCCATGCTGGGAATCCGTCTGGACTCCATCACCTCCATGCTGGGATTCTACTCGTTCGCATTTTCGTTCATCGCGCTCTGCGGCGCCATCCAGGGCATGAATCTCGGGGTGTCGATCCTCTCCAAGGAATCGCGGGAGCGGACGGCGGATTTTCTGCTCGTCAAGCCCGTTTCGCGCGTCTCCATCGTCACGGCGAAGCTTTCGGCGGCGGTCCTCATGCTCCTTGCCACCGACGTCGTTTTCTACGCGGCGGTCTCCGTCCTGGCCAATGCCGTGAAAACGTCCGATTTCAGCCACAAGCTCTTTTTCATGGTCAATCTCACGCTCCTGTTTTTGCAGCTTATCTTTTTCTCGCTCGGCATGGCGGTTTCGGTATTCTTCAAAAGGCTTAAAAGCGTGCTGCCCCTTTCGCTCGGCGTCGTTTTCGGCCTTTATCTCCTCGGCGCCCTGATCGGTGCCGGCCGGAACGACGGGGCGGCCCGCTATTTTTCTCCCTTTCAATATTTCCGCACCGACTATATTCTTCGGCATTCGGCTTATGAAAGCCCTTATCTGATCGCCGGAGCGGCCGTCGCCGTGGTCTCGATCCTAGTTACCTATACCGTCTACGTGAAAAAAGACATCCACGCCGTCAGCTGATCCGATTGAGAGGGAGATTTATCATGAACATATTCTTGAGGGAGCTGAAAGCGAACCGGAAGGCCCTGATCCTCTGGTGTGCCTGCATGGTGGTGGGAGTCCTGAGCGGCATGGCCAAATACACGGCCTATTCCTCCGGCGGGGCGAACAACCGGGTGTTCGACGAATTGCCGAGCTCCATCAAGGCCCTGCTGGGGATGGGCGACCTGGACGTGACGACCATCGGCGGCTTTTTCGCGCTTCTGTTCCTTTATCTGTCGATCCTCATCGCGTTCCACGCCGCCCTCCTGGGCAGCGGGATCCTTGCGAAAGAGGAGCGGGATAAGACGGCCGAATTTCTGATCGTCAAACCGGTTTCAAGGAGCGCCGTCCTTACCGCCAAGCTGCTGGCCGCGCTGGTGAACGTCGTCGTTTTGAACGCCGTCACGCTGATTTCCTCCGTCTTCATGGTGCGGGCATACAGCGGAGGAAAAGATATCACGGGGGAGATCGTCCTGTTCTTTGTGAGCCTGCTTTTTGTCCAGCTGATCTTTCTGGCGCTCGGCGTCTGGATCGCGGCGTCGATGAAAAGCCCGAAGGGATCGGGCTCCGTCGCCGCCGGCATCGTGCTCGGGGCCTACATCGTCGCCGAAATCACCAGCGTCGACGACCGCCTCGATGCGCTGAATGTGCTTTCGCCTTTTAAGTATTTCAGCTATGACCGCATCGTAGCCGGGAACGGCCTGGATCCGGGCGTTGCGGCCCTTTCTTTTCTGCTTGCCGCCGCCTTTACCGCCCTGGCCTATCTCTGCTATCGGAAACGGGACCTCAGCGTCTAAACGGGGAGGGATACTCCAACCGATCCCCGCCGATCCGTCCGCTCCGTTTTCGAGATGCTTTTGCCATCGGGTTTATAGCGTGGGCGCGGGCTGCCGAAGCGCCGGCATTTGCCGAAAAGTCTTGACAAGGGCCCGGTAAAATGGTATTATAATCGGGCGCTGTAAAAATGCTGGCGTAGCTCAGTTGGTAGAGCAGCTGATTTGTAATCAGCAGGTCGGGGG
>ENA-UOOI01000906-UOOI01000906.1-fermentation-metagenome-genome-assembly--contig:-NODE-906-length-34514-cov-9.682405_pt1 | contig 34514 bp, 38 predicted proteins | sample MGYA00245779_ERZ724027 | MGnify/ENA primary metagenome ERZ724027 (study PRJEB28704, sample SAMN03018318) | fermentation metagenome | biome: anthropogenic terrestrial biome; feature: soil; material...
CCTTGAATAGCATGGAACTTTTCATGGATGGATTAATATGCGCTCGATTGGCCTTAGCGCGATGGTTTAGTATTTTATTTAGAATTTCTTTGATGTACATTTTAACGTCTCCTTCAAAATCCTTCAAAATATGCAAACAAGAAAAATTACAAATTCGATGGTAGCTTTCGTTTGGCGATGGGGGAGAAGTGGCTCCATCGAATGGCGGAGATCGAATGCAAATCAATTTGCGACACCTTACAGGAGAAAATTGGGCAACCCTAAGAATATCACAAATGGAAAAAGCCGGACAAAATGTCCGACTTATAAAACAGGGAAGAGGCCAATGCGTTTTTCTAATCGTCGGCATCCATGAGAAAAAATGACTCGGACAAAATGTCCGAGTCAGCCGGGTGGCGTTGATTGTTTTTTTTGCCTTATCAGTTGCGGCTGTTCCGCCCGTAAAAGGTCTGCCGCCACGGAACCATCCTGAATCCATGAGCGGACCCGGCCTTTTGGCAGGATAATGGGCATCCGGTTGTGAATCTCCATCATGGATTCATTTGCGACCGTAGTAATAATGACAAAGCGTCGTTCGTCGCCAAAGTCCTGATATAGACCGGCCATGTAGATGATTTTTGATTCAGGAAGATTGAATTGATATTTTGTCTTTTGTCCGTCATGGCTCCACTCAAAGAAGCCTGACGATGGAATCACGCATCGCTTTGTATCAAAACTCCTGCGAAACATCGGCTTTTCGGGGACCGTTTCCGCTCTGGTGTTGATAACTACACCTTTACCCCGAAATCCGGGGAAGCCCCATACAACAGCTTCTGGTTTCAAAACGCCGGATTTCTCCAGAATTATCGGCGCTTTATCTGTGGGAAATATCTCTCCAATTTTAAATTCTCCCTCTGTCCGGTCGAGAATTTTCCGCAGTTCTTCATTTTCATCTTCATATAAACTGTATCTTCCACACATTTTCTTTTACCCCACACTTCCTATTGGGCGGCCTTTGGCCTCCACAAACCATCTGTTCTCTTCCAGCCAGATATACGTTTCGTGTCCCCGAATCCGACAGGTATACCGGATCCCGGCGCCTCCGGCTTTCATGGACGCAGCAGGTCGGATGTCGAGGATCCGATCGATTTCGTAGATTTTTCCTTCGTCCCACCAGACGGCCAACGGCTTAATCGTGCCGTCCGGAAAATAGCGGACAATCATATCAACATATTTTTTATAGACCGGCACAGGATATCACCTCTCAAAAATATCCGACCGGATGGATCGTGTTCTCGCTTTTCGGGTCAAAATGTGTCAGGGACGGCTCTGTGAGCAACGAAGCCCTCTGGACGCAATAACTGCCGAACCGCCGCTTTAAGACATCCACAGCGCCGTCCAGGCGCTCGAGACGCATACGTTGCTGCTCATTCCCATAGAGATCAATCTGCGTCGGAATCGTGTCATGCTCAAAATCTGAAACGGAGATACCAATACTCCGAATTGGATTTGTCCAGCTGTATACTCTTCGGAACAACCACAGGGCTTTATTGGCAATTTCGACCGAGATGTTCGTAAACTTTGAGAACTTACACTGTCTGGTTATCGAATAAAGCTGATTGTCTCGCACGGAAATTGTCAGCGTCCTGCCTTTAAATCCCTGTTCCCGCATTCGCCGGCCGACGCTTTCTGCCAGTACAAACAAAATCATTTTGACATCATTGTTATTTTTCAGATCCCGAATGGTTGTCGTACTGTTTCCGACGGATTGTACAGCATAGGCGCTGTCGTATTTTGCGACCGGTGACGTATCCCTGCCATTGGCAAAATCCAGCAGCATATCGCCCCATTTACCGAACCGCCCGTGCAGACAGCTTTGTGGTGTAGTCGCGAGCTCGCCTATGGTGTGGATGCCAATGCTGTTCAGCTTTTTTCTGGTTGCCGGGCCGACATACAGCAGGTTCTCCGCCGGAAGAGGCCATACGATATCTTTAAAATTATCTCGCGGGATCACGGTTACTGCGTCCGGTTTTTTATAGTCACTGCCGAGCTTCGCAAATATTTTATTGAAAGAAACTCCGACCGATACCGTAATTCCAAGTTCCGTCTTAATCCTTTGACGGATTTCTTCCGCTATCTTTGAACCACAACCAAAGAGGCTGGTACTTCCGGTTACATCCAACCATGCTTCATCGATGCCGAAAGGTTCTACTCGGTCTGTATAGTCAAGATATATCTTCCGCGCCATTTCCGAAAATCGCAGATAAAGAGAAAAATTTGGTGGAATAATGACCAGACTAGGACACCGCTGCTTTGCTTTCCAAAGCGGCTCACCCGTTTTAACTCCGTATTTTTTCGCTATCTGGTTTTTAGTCAGGATTATACCATGCCGGTGTTCCGGTTCCCCGCCCACGGCGACCGGCTCGTTTCGTATTTCCGGCCGGTGCAGGCATTCGACGGATGCATAAAAGGCATTGCAGTCGCTGTGCAAAATAACGCGCTTCATAATTTCCACCTATTGATAATATCGGATGCTGGATATAACGACTCCGAGGATCTCGACTTCCGGAACGATGATCGGCTCCATCGCTGAGTTCTCCGGCTGCAGGCGGAAATGTCCCTTTTCCTTATAGAACCGCTTCACGGTGGCCTCCCCGTCGACCATGGCGGCGACGATCTGCCCATTTTCCGCAAATGTCGTCTGCCGCACCACGACGAGATCACCGTCGTAAATGCCCGCACCGATCATGGAAGTTCCTCGGACGCGCAGTGCAAACAGATCGCTGTCCTGCCCGCCGGAATGGGGAAGATAGCCAATATACCCGTCGAGATTCTCGATTGCCGCAATTGGAACGCCGGCGGCAATATTGCCGAGGATCGGCACCATGATCACTTGAGTTTGTTCGGCGGCCTGGGCGGGATAGAATTTCCCACCAATGTGCGCTATGCGGCCTTTATCCACCAATTGCAGCAACTGTCGGTTGATATTCGATCGGGAAGACAATCCAAGCGCGGCGGCAATCTGCTGCATCGATGGGGGATAGCCGTTTTGCTGGAAGTATCGCGTCAGAAAGTCGAGTATCTTCTCCTTTTGGTCAGGCTTCATTGCATCACCCTTTTCCTTAAAGGTACGTTGTACCCTTATTGCATATTATAACCCCATTTCTAAGGATGTAAAGCGGTAATTATTTGAAATAGATCCAACCAGTTGCATATAAAGTAATTTATAATTCATACTTGACATAATTTTAAGGGTTGCGTATAATAAAAGCGAAGGGTAGTTGTTACCCTAGAGTATTAGCAAATGTTTCTCCGCTCACTGGCATGCGGAGACCAAATAAATGGCCAAGCTCAAATGTTTGAGGTCCTATCGGAAGATAGGGCTTCGTTTTTTTTTTACGATAGGGATTACAATGAAATTTTCGAACCGGACATTTATGAGTCGCTGTCGGTGCGCAAACAGATATTTTCGGGCCGGAGCGTTATAAGCCGCCACTGGTAAGCGAACGATATTTTCATAGTGGACAGTGAAAATTGTACAATAAAAGTACTCGGACAAAATGTCCGACTTAACGTTCATACTCCTGACCCTTTGCCTTTTTGGCCTTCTTTGCTCTTTTTGTTCTTTCAACAAGTATATCATTAATGGGAGTATGTTCTGGTTCTATCGTTTCTTCTTTTATAAGTTGTAATTTATCGCTGGGCACTTTCAAGTCCTTCATTTTACAGTATTCAAGGCATTTTTTCTCTAATAAGGGAAAATCGCAACTATTTAATACCAGCCCTGAATTTTTTCCCAATATTACTCGCTTATATGTACGTTCAGCTAAATATTGTATTTTACCCTGATTTTTAAGGCAGTATCTTAATTCCTGCGCCAATAATGCACGATATGCCCGATCAGGTTCATTTTTGATAGTTCTTTCGTGAAGTATCTGTGGCGGGACAGGAAACATGTAATTAAAACGCAAAGAACTCGTAACCATGCCATTATCGGCATGAATCAAAAAATTGTCTGCTTGTTGCCTTTTATAAGATGAAACAGGCACATAATAATCGACATTATGTACACTGAGGACAATACCGCAAAGGAATTTTGGTTTTCTCGTTTTACCATACTCCATATTCGGGATTCGGCTAAAACCTCTTTTTTCCATCTCAGCTTTTTTTACAAATTCAATATAGTTATTATCTAAGGTGTAAAAGTTTAGTGGTTTCATATTGTCCTTTCACAACAAGCAAAAGGGAACGGATAAACCGCTCCCTTTTGCATTAAAGGCCGCGTTTAAGGTAGTGGCGCACCTTACATAAATGATCTGCTCTCCAAGTGGCAGGGCACTTGACATAAATGATCTGCTCTTAAAGTGGCAGGGCACTTAACATAGTGGGTATTTCTACCCGGCAATAGTATTATATGATATGTTGGCTTTTATGTCAACACAAATAAGAAAAAAATCTGTCTTAGAACCTTTTGAATTTTCTTACACAAAATAAGCCGTCAATCGAGTGATGGAAAAATACTTTCTATTCAATCCACATGTCCTTCGTCATTTCATCAATTTCATGCTTCCGCCGTTGGGTTTCAGATGAATCAATTTCAACTCTGATTACATCGCCTTCCTTTGCCTTCTCTGGGATTGCGTCCCGAGGAATATCGATGAATTTTTTACTTTTCAACTCAACAACGGCGAATTTGCCTTCAAATCGATCAATTACATATTCCATGGCTTGCTCCTCACTGTGGTGGGTCGCAGACGCTGCAAGGCCCGTAACCTCCGGCCTTTGCATCTTTCAGGGAAATGGCGTGCTTACTTTTTTTTAGATATTTGCATCCGGCCCTATGGTATTTCTTTCCGGAATCGGTGATGTAAACTGTAACGTTCTGATTGTCTGTTGATGGGGCCGTGACTTTCGGTGCAGTTTTCTTCGGCGTAGTTGATTTTGGGGTTATTACGGTCGCCTGAGTGGTTGGCTTGGACGCCGTCGGAGGAGCGTTCTCCTTAACCGTGGATGCCTTCTTATCTACAGTGATGGTATGAGCATCAGATGTAAAAACGATTGTCCCATCTTTGTCCGTGCGGTAAACCGTAGCGCCAATGGCCTGCAACTTGCTCAGGGTAGCCGCCGTGGGATGCCCGTAGCTATTTCCGGTGCCAACCTCAATTACGGCGTATTTTGGATGGACCTTATTCAGAAACGTCTGCGACGTGGCAGTATTGCTGCCGTGATGGCCGACCTTTAGAACATCGGCCTTCACATCGGCCGTAATTTGAGACTCTGATGGTTCGCCAGCATCGCCGGTGAACAAAAATTTATTGTCCCCATAGGTCAGCATGATGACGGCAGAATACTGGTTAAGGTCATCGCCTGAGATATTTACAGGTGCGATAATATCAGCCGATAGGTTTCCTGCTTTTAACATGTTTACGCCGGCTTTTGCCACATGGATCCCTAATTTCTTGCTTTGCAACGCGGAAATCAGATCTTTATAGGTCTGCGTTGTGGTTGTGACTTTCGGCGCAAAGAAGGTGACGATGTCAAGGCTGTTTACAACCGTTGCCATTCCACCGATATGATCCGCGTGGGGATGGGTAGCAACCAAGTAATCAATCTTGTTGTGCCCAAGACCCTTTATGTAGTCGATGATCTGCTGACCATTTCCTGGATTTCCAGCATCAATCAACATTGTTTGCCCGTTCGGCAGCTCCAAAAATTCGGAATCGCCTTGTCCAACATCAATGTAATGGATTTTCAGTTTTGCGCCGGATGTCGGGGCCGCTATGGCAGGTGCAACTGATACTGGAGACGAACTGAGTGGAGCGGATGAAATAACGACAGAACTGTTTAGGGTGCTTGACGCCGTTGACGATACGGACAACTGTGATGGCGTCGTGGCCGCCGGAACCGGAGTGGCCGGCATGTTGGCGGCAAAGACGGAAAATGGGATTATTATTGCACAAAGGCTTATCCACCATCGATTTCGCAAATGGTACCTGCTTTTCAAAAATCCCGCCACAAGCGGGTTAAACAGGGCAGCCGGAATAAGGAAAAATACAGAAGCCCACGTTCCAACTAATCCGAAAAGGGTCCATAGAAGAAAAAAAATTGATAGGATCCAGAGCAGAACATTTGAAGCTTTTCCTTTCATAAAGTTACTCCTCTTTAGATTATTGATTTAATATAATAATATCATAGCTGAAAATTATATCAACAACTTTGTTGAGAAATAATATTTACAGCACAAAATCATCTTCTGTGGTATTTCCAGACCACATATTGACGAATTGCGCCTGTTACGGAGCGTTCTGGATCTGTAAGTCCTCGGACAATGGTTCTAAAAGTCAAATAATTTCTGCCGAATGGGTACGGAATCTTTTGAATGGCGCGGTCGATCTTTTTCAAATCTTCTAATGTCATCGCAATATCCCTTTTTAATCCTTTTCAAAATCATAGCATAGAATTATATGCTGTGGGTGGAATATATAAAAAAAATAATACACCATCGATCCGCCGCTTTCTTACTACAGGAACTGCTTAAACGCTTGGTTTCGGTTCAAAAAGCAAAACGAATAAAGAAAAAAGGCCGAGCAAAGATGCTCCGAACCTTCAAAATTGATTAAGCTATAAATTTTCTCTTAGTGTACTTAGAGTATAGAGCTATTCTTTCTTTATTTGTGACCTTGTGGGTATAATTAACAGATGGGGAAAATCTGGACTACCTCTGGCAGCAAAAAACAGTTTGACTTTTTTCTTTTTCTGTTCTACAATAAAAAAGTAAAAACTGTAATTTGCTGAGCGGCAATTTACCAGTTTGCGGAAGGGCCGTTTTTGGGAACGGACCTTCCTTTTTTTGTTTTGTAGGCGAAACAAGAGATACCGGCTATGGCGATAGGCTTTTGTTCGCCTGTAATGCCGCCTAACGCGATTGATGAATGTGTAACGTCTCAGGTATTTCACGGCTTGTACAACGCGGCTGTGGCTGATTCCTGTGCCTACCGCGATAGCGTTCAGGCTCGGAAAGGCTTCTCCGTTGCGATCCATACGATTCCGGATAAAACAGTAGATCATAAAATCAGCGCTTCGAATCTGAGTCTGCAGGACTTGGTATTCGATTTTGAACCAACCGCCCGGCAGAATACCGACCGTGTATTTGTTTTTCAGCTTGCCGCGATGGTTGCGGCGTGTTTCCTTTTCAATCAACCCGCGCTGCAGGAGCTCCTTGACTGCCTGGACGGCTGTTTTGCGGTCCATGTGGCAGCCGAGAGCAATCTCCTCATAGCTAAGGATCGTCGTATGGAGAGAGTTCATGCGGCTATTGATGTATGCGTACACATGTAAGGCTTTCGGAGATAGCGAATAGGATAAAATCCGGTTTGGCATCTTAAAAAATCTCATTTTAAGTTTCCTTCCGATTTGATGGAAAACTGTGTAACACAACAAAACAGCCCCGGATCAATTCCGGAGCCGTTTCACTTTGCAGTAAAAGCAAGGGAAAAAGGGACTCTTCAGAACACCTGAAGCTTTTCTTTTTAAAGCTCAATATCTTGTGATCGTTCCTTGTCATGAGTGCGATGTCGGATAAGACTAATTTGATGTTTTAAAGCCTGATTTTCAGCTTTGAGGGACATATTTTCGTTTTGCAAATCGACCATGATATGGTCAAAAGTTTCCAGCGCCGTAATACTCTGGCTGATTCTTGCCTGATCGCCGGTTAGCTGTCCAAGTTTCAAGGTAGCTGATCTTCTCTCCAAATTGGCATAGGTAACACTTCCCTGAATTGCTTTTTGTTGTTATGTTAAATATTGAGGTAGGGCGCTGGGTTGACCTGGATGTTGTTGATCCGGATTTCAAAGTGGCAGTGATTTCCGGTACTGTCTCCCGTACTTCCGACCAGGGCAATAACCTGACCTTTTTGTACGGTTTCTCCGGTCTGGACCAGCAGTTTGCTGCAATGACCATAGAGCGATCCGAAATTGTTTTCGTGTTGGAGCAGAATAACGTTTCCATAACCGCCGAAGCCACTTCCAGACTTTCCGAATCCAGCAAACTTGACCGTGCCGGCAGCAACAGCGTAGATCGGCGTTCCCGCTGGCGCCGCGAAGTCGATCCCTTTGTGGAATTCACTGCCGTCTAAACCCCAGCCACGCGAAATGGTATAAGTCCCGACGCGCAGTGGAGTTGAAAAGGTCCCCGAGCTTATGTAATACCGCAGAACATGCTGTACATAATCGACGTCGCCGTATCTTTTATATCCTGTCGCTGCCATTTCCATGTTGGAAAACTCGACGGCACTTGCCGGTGAATACCCTCCTCGGGCAAGCGCCCAGGCGATGTAACCGTTCCCGAAATTGTACCCCTGCAGGGCGAGACTGATGCCTTTTGTATCGCTTGGGGATGTGCAGTGCGCGGCGCGCAGGCAGCTTGCCAGATACTCGACTCCGACCTCGATCGAATAATCCGGATCGGTAATACTGTTTGGAGAGTGAGGGTATTTTAAATTTAATCCGCACTCGGAACACTGCATCGGGTCGTTCCCGCCCCCGCCGCTTTCTTGTTGCATGACGGCCAGAACCAGCATGGCATAGTCCGGTATGCCGTATTTGTCGCAGTATTTTTTTACGACCGGCTGATACGCCATGACTGCCTGGGATAAGGAGCCGGACTGTCCGCCTCCGGTATAATCCGTTTGATTCCCGGCTCCCGCTACCGCCGCCATCAGCGCCGAAACGACGGATATGATCAGGGCCAAAAAAATCGGGACGATACACGCCCCGATCATAATGAGTATTTTTTTCCACTTCGACATGTACTTCACCTACCGTTCATTTTCCTGTTCGATTTCCCGCTGCAGATTTTGGAACGCTGCCAGGTTGCGGGCATGGACGTAATCCCTTTTTAGCGCTTTTTTCAGATTGTACATTCCGTTTGGCCGGACCGATGAGGTTCGATCGTCCTTTTTTTCCCACTGTCGTTTTTCCTGTGTATGGAGCGACTTGTCAAACGCCCGAAGCTCACGGAGCACGGCGTTCCCCATGCGAGTGTAAAGGTCCTTCATTTTCGTTTTTTCATAATTTTCATAGTACTGATGCTTTCCAGTGCCATACACAGATTTTAAAAATTCCTGCTGATCCTTCAGCTGCATTTTCAGTTCCACAAAATCCTTCCTGTGGAACATGTCTATGTACAGCCGCGTGAAGTTATCGATTTCGGGCCGGACCCGGCTCAGGGCATTCATATTGTATTTCCACAGTCGCTTGTCTGGTGGCAGCGCCCGGTAAAGATTCAAAAATGCACCGCGCAGCCTGTCGTCACGGTAGGAATTTCTTTCACGTTTTTCCGCCACGATATTTTTCCGAATAATATCGTTGATCTTCTGCAACTCCACGGAACGATCAATGATATTGTTGATGATTTTTGATTTCACTTTGGCGAAAGTTTTCGGCTTCATGCTGCCCTTGAACTGTACTTTGGAGCCAATCTTTTTCCCGCCCTTATCTTTCACGGCATACTCCCTTTTGGGCCGTGTCGGGGTTGGCTCGACAATGGCGATATGCACATGGATGTTGTCGGTATTGTAATGGATGGACGCGCTCCAGACTGCAGATCCCACCATCGTCTCATCTTTCAGTTCTTCCTGTATGGCAAGCCGGGTTACTTCTCTGATCTTTTTCTCATCCAGCGACTGGGACGCACGATCGTACAGGCCGTATTTCTCCAAAAATTCATCGGTAAAACTAATGGCCTGCTGCCACATGGGGCTGTCGTTTTTCTGAGCTTTGCCAAACAGCATTTTCAGCTGCTGTTTTTCTGCCTGCGTCAGCTGATCTTTCGTCGCGGTAAACAGAGCGGAAGCATAATCCGACCGCGCGTTGAAACCGGGAGAACGTTTTTTAGGATTGTCCATATAATCCGCATAGACAGAATACTGATTGTATGCCTGGCTGCGGACGGCCGCCGGGCGATCGACGTAATTGATATAAGACGAAAACTTTTTCTCAGAGAACACAAACCTCGATGCAAATATCACACCGGGAGTTACTTTGCCTGGCATCCGCTTTCACCTTCTATAAAACTATAAAACCAAATCGTCCGGGATCAAATCAGGTTGCCGATCTTCTTCCTGTCCTTTTTTCTTATGAGCTTTCGCTTCACGGTCTATTTTTTTCTGCCGAAAGCTGCTGATTTTTTCCTTCTCGATCGCTTTTGCCTTTTCAAGCTGCGGGGTATCATCCGTCAGCAGAGTATCATATTCCTGATATCCGAGCAGGGTATTCAGTAGCATGATAATAATGTCGCTGTTCCGGTCGGCGTTGTTGACGCCGAGCCGGATCCTTGTCAGTTTATTGTTCAACATCTCCACAACTTCCGCCGCAATTTTTTTAATGACGTAATCCGTTGCATCGATATCATCCCGATGCTTATATTCGTCGACAACTGTTGCGAGGGCGGCGGAGAAAGATGGGGCATGTACATCGTCGGAGAACTTTTTTATGTAATCAATGGTAGTGTCGTCGAGATATAAGGTCTTTTTCCTTTTCATTTACTATCACCATCCAGACGCTTTATAAACTGTTTGAAATAGACACTGTTTTGCCGGTTCGTTTCCATACAATGCTGGATGACTTTCAGACATCGGTCAACAAGTGCCTCATACTGCTCCCGGTAGCTCTTCGACTCTTCCTGTGCCGTGAAGTTTTCCAGTACATAGACAAGATACATGTTGCGGGATAGCCCTTGGGATTTTGCGATCTCGTCGATTTTTTTGACTGCGGAGACATCTAAGCCGCGAACTTTGATTTCCATTTTGAGCGACCTCTTTTCGTTTTCTTTTTGACTGCACCGGGCATCGGGTTTTACCCCTCAGGGGGCTGCTCGTCAGAGCGCCTTTTGAGGGGTAAAGAGCATAAGGGGAATCTGTCCCCACTTGACGTGTGGAGTTAGGCAAAGCCTAACGATTCAGTGGGGACAAAAAAAAAGGCAAAAGCGTATAGTTTGACGTATAAAAAGCGTACAATTAGCGTATGTCTTTTCGGGGCTTTTTCCTAATCGACCATCACGGGGATCGATGGAGTTTCGCTGCTTGCGGAACGGCTTTCCGGTTTGCTTGCAGGCGGATACGAAGAAGAATCGGACTCGGGTTTTGAACTAGCGGCGTCCAGTTCAATGAAGTGCCCGCTCTTCGTGTCGTTCCATTTTTTCTGGTCCAGTGCCACCTTTTGCTGGTAGTTTTTGATTTTTTCCTGGCAGCTTACGATACTGCTTTTCAGATCTTCAATCTGCTGAGTTTTGCTTTGAATCGCGGAGTTTGCCTCACTGACTTCATCCGGAGTCTGGTACTTTCGGTTTGCTTTCAGGCTGGCAATGTCTTCGGTCAGCTGACTGATATTCAGCTTTGCGGCGGCAATTTCATCCTGTAGCTTCGTTATCTTTTTCTTTTCTCCCGCAATTTCATTGTCGATGGACTGCAAGGAGTAATAGAGCTTTGACTGGGATTTCAGGGAGTGGTTCACGGTGACTTTTCGGATGTCGCAGAGAAAATTCGCGCCTGATCCGGTAAGGTCGGGATCACTGCTTCCGTCCTCGCTGCTCATGCTGAAATCGTCCGATGCATCAAGATCATTCTGGGTCAGCGTTTCGGCCTCTTCGTCCTGCTCGTTGATCCAGAGGGATATGACGTTCCACTCCTGCGGCACATTTGTAAACTGGATTACCAGCAATCCGTTGTTGTTGTATGGGACGGATACGTTTAGTGCTTTTACCTTGTTGGTATCTGCGTGGGCGATGGGAACAAAATTGATCTTCTGAATATCGTCCGTGTTTTTATAAGCGAATGTCGCTTCCATAAAATTTTTTGAAGGGTTATATAGCCAGCTTTTCAGGACCAGAGTTGTCCCCAAATCCGTGTCTTCCTGAGTACCAATATCGCTGTTCTGAATCTTCGCATCGTTCGGCATCCAGAGCTTGCTGGAAAGGAAAAACATCATCAGACAGAAAAAGGCAATCAGGAAGACCTTGTACGCAGAGCTGCTGTTTTCGGCGATCCACTTCCGCCATAACTTAATCTTTGTCACATCAGGCACCGCCTTTGAAAAGTTCTTTTTCCTGTTGGGTAATCTGGATATAGGTATGCAGAATATCGCCGCCGGTGGACAGAAAGCATTCGCCAACTCCGAACCTTGGAATCTGTTTCAGCTGGGATTCCGTAAGCCCGTCTCCGAAGATTGTCCGCAGGATTTCCTTGCAGTTTGCTTCCTGCTGCATGATAAATTTATACTGTGTCAGTTCAAACAGCGTCTTCAGTTTCTCCACGGCCTCGCTGTCGTTGTTCTGTGGGGCAAAGTCGCGGATCGACTGGCTTGCCATCGTCAGGCCGGTGAAATATTTGCGGCCTTCCCGGACGATCCCGATCATATATTCGAGGGCCAGGGGGTTCTTTGTGTTGATGAATTTATGCGCTTCATCGACCATCAGAAGCAGTTTTGGAATCTGATAAATCGGTGTACCGGATTCATATTTTTGCTTGCTGGGAACACCGATCCGGATCATGTCATCGAACATCAGGGACATGACGTTGAACAGCAGTGCGTTGAAGATTTCCGATTTCAGGGTGCTGACATTCTGAACGTTGAAGACAATGATCTGCTTCCCCGAGAGGTCTGGGATGGAAGTCTTGCCATTGAACATTTTCCCGTAGCTATGGACCAGGTTGTCCAGAGTAAGCTCAATATTTTCGAGGCGGCGCCACTTGTAAGGAGAATAATTACGATTGACCTTTCTCGTATCGAAGTCTTCGTAAAGATCGCTGCGGATCAACGTGAGCAGATCGTCGAAAGTCGGATAAACTTCCGGTGGAAGGCCCGTAATGCGCTGCGGTTCCGTGGTGTTGCTGAGCCACAGGCCCTTTACTTCATAGAGTTTGCGAACGTATTCCTCAAACTCATTGCGTTCGGGCTCGTCGGCCGAGGGACTCAGGTATTTATACAGGGAATTTAATTTTGACAGGTGGTTTGCGAAGCTGATCGCTTCGTCTTCGGCGGTCTTGAAAACTTCCAGGTAGTTGATGATGCCGGAACTGCCGTCGAGCGTGATAATCGTTCCGCCGACTTTCCGGGCGAGCTCACTGAACTCGCCGGTGACATCAATCAGGCGGATATAGTTTCCGATGATGGCGTTGATCTCCATCATCAGCTTCATGAGGGTCGATTTGCCGCTGCCCTTCTTTCCGACGATCAGCACATCATAGGAGAGGCGGGTAACTGTTTTCTCGAACTGGTCTAAAATGATATTCCCGCCGGTAGACGATACGCCGATGTGGAATCCGTAAGGATCGTCAAGCTGTTCAAAATTGAAAGGATATCCCCCGGCAAGCGATATCGCCGGCATGGGATTCCCAACCCTCTTATTCTTTTCCTGTATTTGCTTGTGGTAAGGCTGGAACAGGGCCTTGTACATATATTCCGTCTCGTTGAGGAAGACAGCGCAGCGGTAGTCGTCGCTTTCCAGTTCGTCGATGATCTCTCCAACCCGTCTGTCAACTTCCTGCTTTGTCCGGCCGGCGACGTAAAGGCGGCATTGGATCAATTTGATAACTTCGCCCTGTGTCTTAACGGAAACAAGCAGATCTTTCAAAAGTTTGTAGTTCTGTTCCGCCTCGATTCTGGTCCCGTCATCCTGGGCGTGCTCGTAACGGACTTCCAGCTCATTGAGCGAATGAACGATGTCATCCTGGGCATCACTGCTCTTCTCCGTAGCGACATCCAGGATGGAGTAAACCCCATCGATATTCATCAGGTTGGACAGCCAGAAATCCCCGGCCTGCGGGGGATACTCATATACCATAATGCAGGATACATATCCGTCTCCCGTTTTTATGTACCGTTCATCGTCCAGCTTCAGGTTCCCCTGCGGCTGGATTTTTGAAACCAGCATCGGGTTGTACAGCTCTTTGATTTTTTTCTTTTCTTTGCTTTTTAAAAGGACCAATTTGTTTCACCCTTTCAGACTTTGATCCGTTTGCACATGTTGTTTAATTGGAAGAGGATGTTCTCCCTTTTTTCCCGGCCAAGTGGCCGGATAACAAAATAAGGGTTGTTCCGCAGCAGACGTAAAAGCTCTCCGTAGTGCTCTTTGTCATTCGCAAAGATCATGAGAAACGCCTGCCGGTCCGTTGTATTCTGCTCAAGCGCTTTTAGGGTCTGCAGCTTTTCGGTAAGCATATCAGAATACTTTTCCAAGTCCGGCCTTTGCAGCATATAGGAAAGAAATTTCTGCTGCTGCTTTGTGTTGGTCGGGTAATTCATGCCGATGAGCTTGAAGTCATCGGCATATTTCTGCAGAAATTTTTCGTTGTTGAGAACCAGATCTTCCACATCGTCTTCCGAGGCGTCGTAGTAGGATCGGCCCTGAATCTGAAATAGATTGATGATGGTATGCTCGTCCGTAATAAAAAAATCCCCGCTGTCAATATAATCCCGGATGGGAAAGACAGAGAGGATTTTCTTTTGGTCGGAAGGTTTTTGCATTTTCTTTTTCGTCGGTCGGGCAAGTTTGGAATTTTTCTTGTGATCCCGGCGCGCCTTTTTTTGCTCGGCATTCAGCTTTTTGAGCTCTTCCCGGCGTTCCTTTGCTTTTTGATGGTACTCGCGTTCCTGCTCTTTCAGCTTCATCCGGTCTTCTTTATCCAACATTTAATTCACCTCAAATCCTGTACATGATTGATAGAATAGTGGACCATCCGGTCCTTATCGATCATCAAAAAGATTGCTTCCCAGTTTCGCTTTTTGGGGTTGCCCGGCGCGGGCTGTATGAGATAATAGCTGGAGATAGCTGCCGTAATCCAGTAAGGAATCTGCATCCAGGAGTGGACAAAAGACTGTAAAGTGGAAAAGACGCCCAGCAGGATCGCAATGGTCACGACGTCCTTCCACCAGATGCAGGGCCGGTCCCATATCTTATATTCTTCTTTCAGCTTTTTGGGGATAAAATACGTCATTTTTTCTCAGCTCCATCCATGTTTGTTTTTTCCTGTTTGACCGCCCGGACCGCATGGTTTACCGATTGTACCGAGCCGTTTTTGGATTCTGGCCAATGCTTTTGGATGTGCTTGTCACCATGCGCCATTCGAGTACCATAAGTCAGACTGTACATATGCTTTGCGGACCGGACCGCACCGGTGCTTTGGATTCCTTTGGAAATCTTGCCGCCCAGATAACCACCAAGGGTTTGCCGAGGTATCTCGCCTTTCTGGTTGGCCTTAGAACTTTCTGAAGACTGTTTCGAATTTTGGCTTTGGTCGTTCTGATTAGTTTGTTGATTCTCCAGAGATTGCCCAGAGTTTTGATCCGTTTTTTTATTCGTGTCCTTTTCCGCACCGGTACTGTTTTCCTGTTTGGATGCAGACGGTTGACTCTCCGTTGCGTCCTGGATACGATCTGGCATGATTCCGCCAGGCCCCGATTTTGAACCCCCGGATTTTTCATTCGGCCCAGCTTTACCACCAGATCCAGATACTCCGGAGTCCCCGGCTGCCTTTGCGACTCCAGTAACCGTACCTGTGGCAGCACCTTTTACTGCCTTTGCGGCACCTGATAACGGATTTCCGTTTTTTGCGGCAGAGTATCGTGAATGATTGTCAGCCATGCCTCTGGCTTCGCCGGAGGCAAGCCCAGCGGCTCCGCCCACAAGACCTCCGACTTTTCCAACCGCAGCTTTTGCGGTGCCGAGAATCCCTTTGTTTTTTAGGGAATCCATAATTCCTTTGCCGCCCGCGAGGGCGACGCCTCCGGCCAGCAGGCTTCCGGCTGCCTTCATTCCGTACATCGTGCGGACGGCGTTGTGGACGCCCGCGTCGATGCCGAAGATCTGCTCAAACAGGTTCGGCCCATCGATGACCGACCAAGCGAGGGCAAGCATCAGAATCAGGCGCAGAAAGATATTTTGAGCGTGATTCGCTACATAAGCATTTCCAATGATGTACAGCTGTAACATGAAGAAGACGGAGAACAGGGTAACAAAGGTTGACAGCAGCATCTGCAGGCATTTTTTCACTCGCTGGGCCGTCACTACGTCTAGGAGCGCAAGGCATTGGGCCAGTGTCTGATGAATTACGAGCTCATACAGCAGGCGGGCTATTTTGATGGCGCTCATGATCAGCGCAAACGCTGTAATCAGCATCGTGCTGATGATCGTAAACCAGTCGATATTCCAGCGGTAATAATATTGACAGAAGGCTGGGACGCTCGCAAAACCTATCTTGCCGTCCCAGAGGGGAGTAAGGGATTGCTGCCCGTTTTCATCATACGAAATTTTGTTTTTCCAGATATCCTGATACTTCATTTTTCCTGGGTCTACTACTTCCGTCGGGTCGATATTCGCTATTTTCGATATGTCGGCCCCTTTCGCCTGGAAATAGCTTTTTTGCTTTAAAGTTATGCTTTTAAAACCTTCTTTGTCATACTGAATGTTATCCGTGATGTTGTCCACGAGAATTTTATCAGACATCGTCTGAGTTATGCCGGTGGAACCACTGTTCAGAGCATTGATTGCACTATTCGTAATCTCATAGGCGTTGCTAATAAAGGCCGGCAGGCCCCAGAAAATAATCGCCCCGATTACCATATTGCCGACGATCGTGGAAAAATTCCGCGGCTTTATCATCGTCATTACTCCGAGAGCGAGAATCATAAACACCATAAGCCCGACCGCAATGGGCAATATCTTTTTCTGTTCCAGATCCACAACGGCGGGGTCGGTGAAGAAACCGCCCAACTTATTATTGACGTCGAGAACGACGCCTTCAATGCCCTTTACGAGCCAATGCAGACCGATAACAAATGCCCAACCGATATTCCGTCCGGCGTCACCAAAGATACTTTTGCTTTCAAAATGGAAGGCATTCAGAACTTTCAGAGTATCAGGCGAATCGGCTGCAAAAGCGTAAATGGGTACATTCAGGAGAAGGAAAAGTGCGGCCGCGCAGAAAACGGTCTTTTCCTTTTTGGGTTTTAACGTATCTCGTCCCTTCTTTCATGGAGAATTTTCCAGCACCTTGTATATGTCTTCGTAGGTGCGCTGCGATATTTTATTGTTGTCGAGGAGCTCCTGTACAAAGTGATCGAATTGCGTCATCGGCATGGAGAAGTCCAACGTGTCGGTATCAAAATGTTCCGAACGAAAGAGTTTGGCGATGAGATCGATTTGATGGCCGGTCAGCTTCTGGTTCATCGGCGGGTCGTCGGGAAAAGGCCGTTCCGCAAAGGCGGGTTCCGACGATGCAGTTCCGTATGGAGGAGAATAAAGAATATCCTGAAGGTCAACTTCCTCATGCCCTGCCTGCCCCAATCCTAAAGTCTGGAACGATTCCTCCGGGAAATCCTTTGCCAAGTACTGATAACTGAATTTAAGGGCCGTTTTGTCATGGTTGAAAATGGGATTCGGGGTAATTTTTTTGCCCCGCAAGTCCGTCCGTTTTGTAACTCGGACAACAACGCTTTCTCCCGGTTTCAGTTCCATCAGATCGTTCGGGTTCAGCAGGGGCTGGGTATCGGGGTGCTCTGACAGACGTTTGTCCAGGGATAGGTTGCTCCGTCCGTCACGGGAAAACGTTGTGATCGTTTTATTGCCGATTAGTGAAGAAAAATGTTTCGCCGTGTTATCGTCAATCGTCAGAAGATAGATTTGATTGCCGCAGCCCGCAATAATGGATTTCCCATCCTGCTCGCCGTACAGGTGATAGATCTGGGAATATGCCTGCACCACGAGGTCGAACCGGATATTCCGGCCAAGGCAGACATTCAGGATATGTGCCATTTCCGGAATAGGAGTTAAATTGCCGAACTCATCCAGCAAAAAGACGACTTTGCGGGGACATTTGCCGCCCGTCATAGAACTTTTCTTTGAAAGGACATAATAAAGCTGGCTAATAAAAATAGTCGCGAGAAACTGATTTGACTGGTCGTAATCCGGCATCACGAGGAAGACGGCGGTCGGACGTTCCATATCAAAACCGATTTTTTCAAGATCAACTGTATTTTTGGAAGTCATTTTCGCAATTTTTTCCATTGTGAATTTTATCAGCTGGGAGTGGGTGTTGGTAAAAATGTTGCCTTTCGTTTTCCCACCCGCGAACTCCACGGCGGAGTACTGGATGCGGGAAATGTCGTTCAGATCACGCTGCTGAAAAAACTTGTCAAGGAGACTTTTTCCGTTTTCGTCGGTCTCTCCCAAGTCGGACAAAAGCCTTGCGACGGAATACATATTGACCTTGCTGTACCATCTCTGTTTGCTATCCTGATCCGCACATCTTTCGGCCTCGGCGCAGCAGTCAATCGTGACGGCCAAGATCAGGGCGTTTGTCAGGGCGATGCTCCAGTTCTCCCACGTTTTGTCCTTCGCGTTAGGGTCGTGAAACAGAACATACGAAAGGGTGTTGGCAAGCAGCTGTGCCTCTGCCTTGTCGCCGCGCAGATAAGCGTTCAGCACCAGCTGAAGGGGATTATAATACATGCCCGTAAAAGTCATCAGATCGAAGATCAGGACATGATAGCCGCGCCTTTCCAACCGCGTTTTTGAAGCGGCGGAAAGCTCGCCTTTCGGGTCGGCGGTAATCATGCTGGCCTGCTTTTTGGCGCGGCTGTAAATATCGATCGCCGGAATGACCAACGCCTGGGTTTTGCCGCTTCGGGATGTCCCGATAATCAGATTGTTGACCGGGCCGTCGTCGATAAAAATTCTGTTTTCATATCTGGAAACAGGAAATCCGCCTTGTCCGTCAAACCTTTTCCCCCTTTCCGGGACGCTGCGGAATTCCTTCTTGAGTTCACCGATTGTGGACCAACGGCGTCTGCCTTTCGTCTTGTTGTCAGATAGGGGAGTATAATTTACCCTCATCAAATATCCGAGGCGAAGGGAAAAAGCTGCCGACAAAATGGCACTGAACAGATACCACCATTTCATCTTTATGTCAAAGTAGAGTGGGTTTGGGGTACTGAGTGAGCCCCCGGAAACTCCGCCGCTTTTTATGCTGCTTCTCAGGCTATCCCAGAAACAGACGGCATACGATCCGGCAAAATTAAAAAAGATCATGCAGCCAACAAAGACAAAAATGGCCACAATAAGAATTGCCGTCATGCTGGAAAAAATCCGTTGCATCTCGATTTTCAAATTCATAGTGCACACCTTCATAAAAAATGTTGGGCCGGGAAAATCCCGGCCCGGTCAATTTAAAATCCCATCAAACTGTCAATCCATTTTTTCAGCACGAAACCGCCGGCGCAGACGACCGCTCCGACGATCGTACAGACGATACGGGTTTTGCCGGAAGCAATGGAATCCCTGCTGCCGCGAATAATCTGGATCGCTCCGAGGATTAAAAAGAAAAGGGCGACGGAGCCGCCGAGCAGCTGAGCGCCGGTAGCGTAATTGGTGATCGTTTTCTGAACCTGTGGCGGCACTTCAATCAGCTTATAGGGGATCCTCCGCACCATGCCGGCCGCGAGAGTTACTGCTGCGTATAGTTTCATGTCAATCATTCTCCTTTTTAAAAGTTAACGCCGACAGCAAAGTGTCGGCGTTCTGCGTAATGTATTCCATGTGCTTTTCTTCCAGCCACTCGTCGTAGGTCTTTCCCTGCTGTTTCAGCAGAGCCTCGACAAGGGCTTTCTGGTCACTGCCTCTTTTGTTCATTTACCTTGCCACCTCCATTTCTCGATTAACTACTTTTTTTGGTCTTTTACAGAGGCACTCGTTGATGTCCTTCCCGTTATTCGGGATCAGGGATTTTACCATGATCTTCGGGAAGTCCTTCTTCAAGGTTTTAAAAATTTTCCGATTCGCCTTCTTTCCCGCTTCGTCGTTGTCATTGCCGAAGACCACTACCTTTATGTTTGGATTTTCGCGGAGCCTGGTATATAATGCCTTATCCTTTCCGGTTCCGCAGGTAGCAAGATAGGACGCTTTTTCCACGGGCTTTCCCTGCTGCCGCCGAAACGTCATGATAGACATGGCATCAATCGGGGCTTCACAGACATACAGCTTCTCGGCTCTTGGATTTTTTACCATCCAGCCGATATCCTGCCGACTGCCGGCAACGTCGCACTTAAATTTGGATTTTGTCAGGGTCGTATGCCTTGTGGCAAAGGCAGCGTTTCCGGCTTCGTCTTTGCCGACGAATACAACATTGTGCTTTTGGTCTTCGTAGATCAGGCCGTCCTTCATGCACTGTTGCACAACTTCCGGGTCAAGGCAGCGTGTTTTCGTGAGATAGGCAAAGGCCCGCGAAAAACTGCCGGTCGTTTTTTGCGGCAGGACAAACGGTTTTTTCTCAGGGACGGGGATGGGGGTTCCTTCCTCACGGACGGCATGAATGACATCATACCGCCCGCCAACATATTGATCTTTGAGCGTTCGGATGGCTTCTTTGCTGGAGTACCCGCCGAATTCCATAACGAAATCTACGGTTGATCCGCCTTTTCCTGTTGAAAACCGGTAATAGCTGTTGTCAGGGTAAAATTTCACGCTGTCATGCTCTTTCAAGGAATAAAAGTTGCCGTGCTTCACTGGAGTAAATCCCATATCCTGCGCGACTGTTAAGATCGGTACACCATACTTGATGTAGTTGAGGACGTCTCGATAGTGTTCCTCTCTTTGCTGCTGCTCCAAAACGGCGGGGGACGGTTTCTCTTTTTCCCTGTTTTGTTCTACGGCAGGATAGGAATAGCCGCAGTCCCGGAGCATGTTCTGGATTTGTTCCGTATGCAGACCGGATTCCACAAGGTCATGAGGGTCGAATTCATCCAGCGTGTGGCGGTACAGTCCGCCGCGATATTCTCCGTTCTGCTCGATCGACCAGAGGACCAACGCTTCCGGTGCGTTCGGGTCGAACCCGAACGCGCGGCCAGGAACTTCATCCAAAATAAAGTACCCCGAGTTTTCTTTTAACCCGGGGTACTGCTCTTTTAGCCTGACAAGCATTTTTTTCTGCACGTCGGTAGTCGGTTCTGGTGCAGTAGGTTGATCCCGATCCTTGCGGAAACTGCTGGCAGGAACCTTATCATTGAACGCAGCATTGGCTTTTTGCACATCGGCCGGTTTTGAAAAAGGCGCTGAAAGGTCCCTTACAATCCGTTCATATGTCTGAGTCATAATGCCCTGAATTTCCTGAGAGACGGGGAACCCCTTTCCGGCCCAAAATGAAAAGAACTCATCAAGATGGTGCCTTCCAGCCGGTTCTCCTGTTAAAAAGTAACGTTTTGCCGCACCGCGCAGAGTGGCCTGCTCCCTGTTATTGAGGGAAGTGGGTAAAGGGTAAGACTTCAGCTTTTTCATCAGCAATTCCTTCGTCTTTCCTGCGCCAGGCCCACCGAATGCATTCACAACAACCGTATTCTTTTGCAGTGCGGGATGGGTCTGCTCTTTCTTAACGGCCTTAACGGCGGCCACAATGGGTTCCAGCTCTTTACGCAAGCCTTGATAGGCTGTGTTGACCTGTTTCAAGGCGGTTTCCATCTTAAATCCTTTCAAGTTCCTGCAGGCATTGTAGTTCTGGACAAAATGATCCTTCCGGGAATCTGTCAGGTTGATACCGCAGTATTGCTGAAGCATGATGGAAACGGCATCGGCTTCCAATTCCAGAACCGGTGTTGGCAGCTTCATGGAATCCCTGCTGTTGTGCATCAGGGCGTGGCCAAGCTCGTGGGTCAGGGTTGACAGCCGTTCCGTATCGTTCAGCTTGTCACTGATCCGGATCACATTTTCATCCGGATAAAAAGCTCCCCGTAAAGAAATGGACTTTAAGTCCTCTTCCTCTACGGGAATTCCTTTTTGCGCCGCGAACTTTTTGAATGTCTGGTACAAGGCCGCATGCTGGGCGGAAGAATAGCCCATGTCGAAAATTTTCGGGTAATCTTGCGGGGGGCAGTCCGTCTGGGAGATGTCGAACACGGTGCCGACCCCGAACCGGGTATATGTCAAAGGTTTCAGCTCTCCGCGTTTGATCCTTTCCTTTTCTTCCAGTGTGGCGTCGGTGACACGGCGGTAACGCTGTTTCCCGTCAATAACACCAAGAGGAATCAACTCTGTCCGGATAGGGAACAGGACCTTAATCCCGTGTTGGCCTTTCTTGACATGATAGCCTTTTTCCAGCCAGCTTCGGAAGCTCGCAACATAAGTTGCTCCGGAATTCTGGTCCTGAATCAGGATGGAATTGTTTAAAGAATAATTCCAAAACCGGTTTTTGAAAGCAAGCATCTCCGCAATTTTCCCAGGGTTCTCATGATACTGATCCAGGACGTCTCGCAGAGTCTGCTTTATATCATCCAGCTTTTTGGATTGCGCGGAATATGTTTGCGCGGCCATCTCAATCTTTCCCTTCTCTCACGGCAGACAAAATTTTTCCCTTTGTATGTTCGTCTGCTTTTTCAATCGGCGTCAAAGCGTCCTTCCGTTCGATTGTTCCGGCTTCAAAGGATAACGGATCGGCGGACAGGAAAAAAATGTTCCCCGCGTCGTCCGCGAAGATCACCGCGTCATCCACAGAGCCGATTACGACGGCAATGTCTTTTTCTGACGCAGACTTGCCGTCAACGTAATCGTCAAGTTTCTCATGAATCATTTGAATTCATCCCTTCTACCAGATCGTCGTCATCCAGAGTGTTATCGAAGTCTTTTGCGTCCTGCACCGAGTTTGAAGAATCGCCTTTGGTTTTAGATCCTCTTGGCCTGCTGTCGCAAAACTCAAAACCGTAGACGACAATGTACGGATCGTAAGCGCGTCCTTTTGCCTTGTCATAGGGCGGGATATGGAGATATCCTTCGACGTAAATTTTTTGGCCTTTATGGACATGCTTGAAAATAAAATCGCCCATCCCGCGCCACGCGGTCCCGTTGATAAAGTCGGTTGCATCTTTCCGCTGCTGGCAGGCGAGCCGGAACTCGCAGACATTGTAATCCAGGTCGTTTTTCTTTACGGTTTTCCGGGTCGGTTCGGCAACAAGCCTTCCGATTGCCCATGCTTTCAGCATTTTCCACGTTCTCCTTTCATTTTGGATCGTACCTTGGATCGTACCGGCTGGAAACGGTTATGGTTTCATTCAGGGCGTTGACCTGCTTCCCCATAAAATACAGGGGTTCCCGAATCCTAAATTGGACACTGGATTTGATTTCGTCCTGTACGGAATAATGAAGCGACATATCAGATATTTGGAATGTTTCCCGGCCGTTCTGATACCCGGTCAGGTCGTCAATTCCCAGCGCGTCCCGCATTCGGTCCTCAAACAGATCCTTTTCCAGCGCAACCGTATAATCGGTTCCATTTTTAAAAGACTCTACTTTTTTGCGCCCTTCGGATACCGTATAGGTATCAAGAACCTGCTGGGCGGTATTCCGGATATGCGCGGTCGTGATTTTTAACTTCGAATAGGTATAAAGAGAACAGAAAAGCATCAGGACGACAAGAAAAAGGATAATCCCAAACACCATTGCGCTGCCTTTTCTGCTCTGAAGGTGCCTCAAATACTTTTTCATCGCATCACTTCCAATATTGCTGTGATTCCGCCGTCTTCGTGATATGCATGGGGACAGGGACGGAAATTCCCAGCGCAGATATTTTTGCGTTTAGGGAAAGATTAACCGTAATGGTTTCTCCGTACTGAACGGTTTTTTCGTTCGGGTCTACATAATCGGCGGAATACTCCACATCGGGACTGACCCCCGTTGCCGAAACAAGCTCCTGATATCGTTTCTCGACCCGGTCTCCGGAGCAGCGCCCCGCGTTTCCGGCGGCGATCGCCAATTCTCCGCCGAAATCGTTCAGCGTATGATATTCATTCAGGGCGTTCATTCCGGCCGACAGAGCAACGAAAAGAGCGAGCAGGGCAAGCATGGAAAACAGTGCGCCAACATACTGGTCTACGCCGCCTTTTCGGTCTTTCAGAAATGATTTCATGTCATTCCCCCCATAAGGGATGCCGAAGAAAACACGGCGGCGCCCAAAACGACAAACACGGTGATGATGGAACCGATAAAAAGGATGAGAGACATCAGATTGATTTTCGGTTCCTTCTTCAGGGTCTGCTGTTTCAGGCGCTGCCGCCAGACGTCGGCCAGCTTGTAGCCCATGTTATCAAAATAGGTTGCCATGTTGTCGCCGCGAAGAGAAGACAGCAGGCCGCGTACCAACTCGCTGAGCAGTGGAGAATTGATTCTGGTTTCCAGACGCTGCAGTGCCTGCTCCTGGTTCCCGGTTCGCATGTCGGACACGGTAATGGATAGTTCCTCCGTGAACGGACTGCTGTAATTAGCCTTGTAGGTATCGATCAACTCCAGCACATTCCGGTTGCTTTTCAGCTCGTTCGCCATATAAGCCACGAACCGGGGCAGTTCTTTCTCAATTGCCAGCTTCCGGCTGTCACTTTTCCGATACACGGTGTTATACCGGTGGAAGCAAACATAGGCAGCCGTCACGGCCGGAACCACCGCGAGCAACGGGTTGACGGCAAAAACCGGGATCGCCAGGAGTAAAATCAGGATGGCAGGGATTACGCTTGCCGCGGCATATTCTTTCGGCGTCAGGGGTATGCCGGCGGCCGCGAGAGACTTCTTCAGCCCGGCCTGCTGCAGCATTCCCATCGGGATGTACCGGGCAAGCCATTTTACGCTGCTGTTGAGGATTCCGGCTGTCGTTTTCTTGACCGGTCGTTTATACGCCAGGCTTGCTCGGAAAGGCGGCGTTTTGAGAAGCGATGCGGCAATGCAGTAAAAGATCACCAGCAGCAAGACAAAAAGGAAAAAAAGAAACAGGACTTTCAATTTACCGCCCCCTTATACATCAAAGTTGATTTCGTGAGTTTCCAGTACCGTAATAACCGCCGTTATGGCGATCATCAAGGCGTTCGCGGCGATTAATATTTGCGTCAGCGCGGACGGCAGCGTGATCATCAGGCCGTCCGGGACCAGTTTCAGTCCGACCCACAGGACGCAGGCAGAGGCGGCCGCAAGTTCTATGTAAGATCGGGCCGGGCGGTACAGGATCGTTTTCATGTCGTTTGCCGCGATTTTGATATTTGTAAGCTTGCCGACGATGGGGCGAAGGGTATATTTCAGGGATCTGTCTGTGTCGCAGCGCTTGAGGGCGTCACACCACTCATAAAAAACAGAGTGATGAATTTTCTGTTTCATCGTATCGACGGCGTTATCAATGTCCGGGTCGATATTTCGCACCTGATAGACAAATTCCGCAAAGACCTGCCGCACCGGTGGGTTGATGGCCTCGATATTTTCTTCCACGGCCAGCAGAATATTTTCCGTCCTTTCATAAGACATGGAAATCACGGACAGCGCCGTTTCGAGCTCCTCAACCGTCAGTTTTTGATATTTCACATACTGAAACCGCAGATAAAGGAAAGGGACAGCCGCGAAGCCCAACGCGAGGACCGGGGCCAGAAAATAGTTGCCCGATGCGGCCCCGACTGTGAGGCCGGCAAAGAAGAGGGCTGCGGCGAGGGCGAGCAGAACATAGAACTTTCCCGTCTGTCCCGTAGCGGCAAGCATGGTTTTTGTTCGCCGGACTGCGCTGGCGAGCCGGCTTTCCTTATGCTTCGCCTGGTGCTTCAGAGACGGCCTTTTCCGGATCGTAACGCGCCGAAGGTCCTCGGCGGTAACGCCGGCGGCGACAGCCAAAAGAAAGACTATGGCGGCAAATGCTATGAGTAAATACCACATGGATTTTCCTTTCCAGCCGGGCAGGATGTCCGGCTTATTTCATAATTTCGTCAAGTTCCTGCTGGGTGATCCCGTACATCTTCATATGGGCCAGCATGGATTCCGAGACATCGTTTACATGCACGTGCTTCCCTTTTACACGGACTCCGGAAGGGGTGTTTGAATTTTCTTCCACACGATATTCCCACAAGGTCCGGTAGGCCGCCTTATCATCCTCAACAACGCACTCCGACAGATTCATGATCCGGCGCTTACTGTCTTCGAGAATATGCAGATAGGCGACAAGGGGAAACGCCATACATGCCTGAATTTTAGCGGTATGGTAGTCGGTCGGGTATTTTTTCCGGCAGAGACCAGCAACCCGGTTATGTCCCTGCTGGGGGCTGCCGGCGTGGGCCGTGGAGATCACGGCGTTTCCGGAGAGACTCGCTTCCTGCGCCGCGTATGCTTCGGTATTCCGCATTTCAGCGACGCTGAGAATATCCGGGTTTAAACGCAAGGCTTTCTCAACGAGCTTTTCCTGCGTGATGTTCTGAGGCTCCACATTGCTTTCACGGGATAGCAGATGGACCACATTGTTTTGAACAAACCCGTCTTTTTCTTTGACCAGATAAATTTCTCTTGCACCCTGCTCAATGGTGATGATTTGCATATCGTCCGGCATTTCGGACAGGAGAAATGTCTGCAATGTGGTTTTACCGGTGTTGACTTTCCCCACAAGCAAAATGGATATGCCGCGCCGAAGCGCGGTTTTTAAAAGCTGAAGTTCTTTCCTGTCCGCGAAATCGCCGGTGATATAATCCCGCTCCCGGAATGTCCGCTTTCCAAGTTTTCGGATATAACAGGCGACGCCGGCGTCTTCATCTGTGAGAGGAGATTGTAATGCCGTAATTCGGATGTTGTTATTGATACTGCCTTCCGCCATCGGGACAGCCCGGTCAATCGTCTGTTTCGAGGCGATCAGGAGACGCTTCATGATATCGATGGCGTGCTGCGGAGAATTGAACCCGTCGATTTTGACAGATTCGCCGTTGATGAACTTTACCCGGATATCTTTCCAGGAGTTGATGTTGATCCCTTCGACCCATGCGTCGTTCAGGGGGGCGGTCAGGACAGAATAGCCTTGCAGGTCGTTATAGATTTTTTCCGCAAGCTCATCCGTGGTATAGCCGTCCAGAGAAACGTTTCGGTCCGTCAGGGACTTCTTGACGAACGGCATCAGCAGTTCTTTCTTTTCGACAGGGCTGTCGCCGTTCTGATTGATCTGCCAAAACGCCCGGTTTTGTTCCTTTTGGATTTCCGCGAGAATTCCGGGATATTTCGGATTGAGACCCTTCCTTGTGTAATTTGTCATTTCATATCACCGATTATCTGATATAATGTTTTGCGGTATTTCCGACGCGGAACGACGTCGGAAATGTCGATTCCGTTGTAGATACCGGAAAAGCCGCGGCAATACGGCAGAAGATACACCGGCGCATCACTTTCATAGGTTTCCAGAACATCCGACAGCGCGTTGTCCGTGCTGTTCTGAAACAGCACCTGCATGGCATCGGCGCCGGTTTTATAATTTTTCCGGTAGTAATAGCCCTTCTCATCGGCGGTCGCGAGGAAGATCTGTTTCGGTCCGGCAGACAGTACGAACCGGTCGATCCGGTTCTGCGCGGTCGCGGTATCGACGATCACGACATCCGCGATGGAAGCAAGCTTTGAAAGCAGGGCCTGCAGGCTTACTTCTGCGATTTCCGGATAGGTGTTCGGGCCTTCGCCGTCCGCATAGCTGAGCATCATCAGATTTTTGTTGATCGGGTACGCATTGTCAAAAATTTTCGCTTCGGAGATTGCCGCGAGGGACAGAAGCCTGCCGATGGACCGCTTTTCATCTGACTTTCGGTCAGGGAAAAGCATTTTATAGGCGGGCTGGCCACTGTCTGACGAGATCAGGAATACCCGTTTTCCCTGTTTGGAGAGAACCTGCGACAGATAAAAAGAAAAGACGGTTTTTCCGGAATTACCCGTTACTGCTATCAGATCCATTTTTCAAGACCTCGCTTTGCTTATTTAAGAACTGCTGCGCCGTATTGTTGTCGCCGCGATAAACCAGCGCAAAGTGGATTTCCGCGTTATCCTCAAAACTGGCAAGCTTTGTAGCCTGGTCGGGAGAAACCAGCAGGGTAACGGTCTTCAGATTGTCTTTTTCCTCGCTGTTGTCGCCGGTCTGTCGGTCCACGCCCTTTTCATTTGTTACGGCGAGGACCTCAACGTAGGTCAGTTCCTTCGGGATTCCGGCTCCCGATTTATCACTTTTAATCACGGATACGATGTCACCACTCCGAAGCTTATCGGACACGCCGTCGGAGAAGTCTTTGATCGATACGGAAAACGCCAGACGGTTGCCGTCCAGCTGAGACAGCCGGTCGGCCGTGTCCGTGACGGTATCCGACACCTTGCTGGACAGAATCAGATCGCCTTTTGAAAAGTCCGCAAGGGCGTATTTCCCGATGACATCGTTTTTCGACGCCGCGAGGCCGGGGGAGAGATTATACCCGCCCACGGTGGCGGTTTCCACCATCGTGTTTGTGATTTTCTCGCCCTTGCGGACAACCGTCGTAAAACGGACGACCTGGGCCATTTTTGCCTCGCTTTTTACGGATTGTGTATATGCCAGAATGCAGCCTGCCGCGATCACTGCACAGATCAGGACGAGAAAAATACGACTTTTCAGAATCTTACTCATTTCACCTGTTCCTTTCAGAAGAACCTCAAAATAACGCATGTGATGACGCAGCCGACAGAAAAAAAAGGAACAAGCGGTATCCTTGTCCCTTTTGCCGGCAGCTTCATGATTTTCCGTGCGATTGGAATGGTCAGAAGGCAAAGAATAGAGCCAATACCCAATGCCATCAATCCGCTTGTCCCTTTCAGGACAAATCCGCAGAGCGTACCGAATTTCACATCGCCGCCGCCAAAGCTTTTCTGCAGTGCTGCGGTAATGCAGAGTGGAACCCCTGTGATGAGAAGGCCGGTCAATGAAGATAGATTAAACCCGATGAGGCCGGTCAATATCAGCAGAATATAAATTCGGTTTGGGATGATCCGCGTCGTGACATCCAGGACGGACGCATAAGCCAGAACGGGAAGAAAGCATATGTACCGAATGACCGTCCAGTCCATCAGCCCTGGAAATTGAAAAGGTTGTCGGTTGCCGTTGTCATTCCGGAAAACACGGTGTTCTTAAAGTAATCAAACAGACCGGGGAAGAAGATGAGGGCACCGATCACAAGGACGATAATAATCAGGACAGCCACAGCGACAAATTCGGACGCCCCTTTCTTATCCGCAATTTTATTTATCAGCTTTCTTACAACTGTTTTAAGCATTTTTTGATACTCCTTTAAAATAAAAAAAATAAGCCGTTACCTGTTTAGGATAACGGCTTGTGGGTGGTCTATTGAGTTTTAAAGTTTTATTCCAGCCTGAAATTGAAAACGAGGTTGTGGTTGGCGGTATAGTTGCTGTCAAAAGCGAGGCCGTGAGAGGCGGACAGAGCCAGTGCGCCGGTCGTATCGGGATTCAGCGAGCCAACCTGCATTGGGGTGGCGCTGACCGATTTAAACAGGCCGGTATTGTACCCGGTGTTCCATCCGGTGCTTTTCGCCGCGATCCCAAGGGCGATGTACTTTTTGGAATCCGCAAGGCCAAGGAATCCCCACTCCTTTGCGGAGCTGTCAACGTCCGTGAAGGTAAGCGATCCGCCCGGCGCTGCCGAGAGGGAATCGACGGTTACGACAACCGGTACTTTGGTGTTGTTCGTTACCTCGAGGTCAGGGGCGACAATCGACGTGGTCGAGCCACTGTTTGGGTCGATGGCGTATCCCGCGTTGACCGGGTGCGTAACGGAGATCGTCAGCGGCGAAATGGTTCCGTTGATGGCAACGGTTCCGGAAACGCTGCCCGTGCCAGTGTCCGTGGTGTCTGCCGCAAAAGCGCCCGTGCTGATGGACAGGGCGGCGATTGTCATGGCAAGCACACTTGACAGGATTCTACATTTCTTTGTCATTCTTTTTACCTCCAAAAATTTTATTATCACTGGTTTCCCAGGTGATTTACATCACGATCATTTTGATTTGATACCCGACTTTTCCGAGATACGACCGGTCGTCCCGGCTGTAATAATTGACAACGGCGGTCACGTCGTATGTACCGGATTTCACGTCGTCGGACAGCGCGATCGTATCTGTATGCTGACCGGGGCCGACTGGGACGGACGTTGCGATGCTCTTGCCATTGAGCAGTAGTTCACACTGCACCATCACTTTGTTCGTGGAAGGGTTCTCTACCACCCATGAGCCGGATGCCCCCTTCCGGTTTCCGTTGAAAACGACCTGTGAGCTGATCTTGTCCGTCACCATAAGCTGCTTTCTTTTCAGCTCTTTCAGCAGATCGTCCTCGGAAATGGACGAATACCCGCCGCGCAGGGCGGTTCCGTTTGCGATCATTGTCTTCCCGGAACTTCCGGAGACGTGAGAATTGGAATAATAGATTGCGTAGGCGATTGCGGAAATGCTGAACAGGAGAAAAAGCAGAATCAACAAAAGGATCCTTCTTTTTTTCTTTTTATCTTTGTCTGCGGTTTCGTTTCCATTTTCTTTTTGCTCCATCTTACTCACCTCCTTACTGAACCTCAAAACTAAGTTGCAAATTTTGTTTGACAGTATAACCGGCGTCCCAAGCGAGGCCGTGTTTCGCCAGAAGCACAAGAGTTCCGGCCGCGTTTGGATTCAAAGTCCCGAGCAGCGTCTTATCCGTACCGGTTGGGTAGAGAATTCCGGTTTGGCTGATCGAAGCCCAAGTTCCGGAACCCGGAGAAGTCTCCTTGATCCGGAAGCCGAGGGCGATCTCCGCCTTCGTCTGTGCCGCCGTCAGCTTATTCCAGTCCGCATATTTCGTCGGAGATACATTGTTTATGGCAAACGGGCTGTTTGACGCGAGAGTAAGGTCTTGCAGGAAAACCTTTACAGGGATCGTGGAATTGTTTTTCAGCGTAACATCGGTGGCCGTAAACGGGGTTCCGGAGTTCGGATTGATCGTGTATGTAGCGGCGGAATGCGTAACGGACACCTTTTCGTCAACGTGATAGGTTGCGGTTGAGGACAGATTCCCGGCCTTGTCCACGGCCCGGACGTGGACGTAAAAATCACTTCCGGACGGGCGGGAGAAAGTGTAGCTGCCCGAGGTCGTCGTAATGCTTCCGCCCGGCACTGTGCCGGAGCTGTGGTCGACGACGACGGAGTATCCTTCGATGCCGGTTTTGATCGACGCCGAAACGGTGGGAGAAGTATATTTTGCTCCATTTTTCTGCCCGGTCGCGGTGACGTAATACTGGTATCCGGTTCCGTTGTCGGGCGCTGAAAAATTGGCGGTGTACTGTGTTCTTGCCGTGTTATGGGATACGCCGGAGATAGACGGCTTATTGGGCGCGTCCATGTCCTGCCCTTTATGGTCATTCCAGCTCGTGTCGGTCGTGATCTGCGCCAGATAGAACAGGGTGTTGGCGAGCACTTTCTGTTCGTCGGCTGACGCCTGCCCATTGCTGTGACCGGTCTGGATCATGGCCGTGTTGTTCCACGTGGTCAAGTAAAAATTATTCGCACCACTCTTCCCTTGATAGGAAGTAAGGAGCGATGTTGCCGGGTAAGTTGTATGTTTCGAATAGACCATCCAATTGTCACCCATGGCAAATTGTCCCCAGGTATGCGAAAGTGGAACTTGCAGCGCGTTTCCAGGATTTCCAAGATTCCAAGGATAGTTCGTTAAAAGTCCTTTTTTGTTGATAAGGATTTCACTTCCGCCATATGACGGAATTACTGTATGATCGGCAACGACCATATTTAAATATTTCGTAGCCAGTTTCATAAAATAGGGTTTCGTCGTCATTACGGTATCATGACCAAAAAGAACCCCGCAACCCTTACTGATATATGTATCAATAGCCGTTTCTGCGCTGTTGTTCATGTCCTGATTCATGTTGGCGTCCCATGCGCCAATAAAGGCAACATCGTATTTATAGCTGCCGTCAGAATTCTTCAGGTAGGCATTCGGATTTGAATTGAAAGCTGATATTGCGACAGGAGTAACGGAAATCAGACCCTTTCCGTAACCGGATGAGGATGTTGAATTTGCTTGTTCCATCCACATTTTTATCGCTGCCGAAGATTTTAAAGTATAGGTTTTTCCATCAAGGGAACTTTTGAATGTGATATTCGGGCAAACACTGGTATCAAAAGCATCAGGATAAATATTAAGCACTTTTACATGATCCTTAGCTGGGATACTTTGGAAAGACGACTCATGTGCGGACTTACTGTACAGCATGTAGCTGTATGGCTGACTCTTATCACTGTTCGTCCAGTTCAGCGACACGTAGTTCCCGGACGGGTTCGGCGTCGCGGATAGTGTTACTGATGTGGAGGCTGCCATCACGGGCTTATTGCACAGTACAGTAAGCCCAAGCAGGAGGGCCACAGTTGCTATTTTATTTGATTTCATTTTCACACCTTCCATAAAAAAGGAGCTGTTGCAAAACAGCCTCGCTGAAAAATAGTGCACAAAAAATGCGTTTTGATTGGGCTTCCCAAGCCGTTTCAAGGCGCATTTTATTACCTTTATGGTTATTACTTTGTGCAATTTGCTATCGCAAATTCATTTTGCAACAGCCCCTTTGGAGTTTATTTATGTCGGACAAAATGTCCGATATGCTTACAATGACTTAGCCAATTCATCCAGAGAAATGTCGAGGACACATGCAATGTCCCTCATTATTCGAAGACTTGGATTCTTGTTGTCTCCATTCTCAATTCCGTGGATTGATGAAACAGGGTGGCCACTTCGGCGGGCAAGCTCAGATTGCGAGAGATGATGTTTCTCCCTTAATTGTCGAATTTTGTCTGCCAGCATCTGGAACCACCTTTCATTTTATGGTAAAATAGGTTAATAAAAAGCTGTGGGGGCTTCATTGTGGATTCTTTTGATCTTATTGCAAAAATATTGGAAATAATTAGTCTGATCTTAATTTCTTCATTCATTGAGAAGCACCATCCTAAGTTATTTTCGCAAACAGCGAGATTCGAATTTCCATTTTACTGAATTTGATCTCCATGATCGACAAAAAAATATAAAACAGTGTAAACTAATGTCCAGCCACCCATGGTCGATATAAGCCAATACTTAAGTTGCTTTCGACGCTTTTCTGATTTTAGAAAAAGAAAATGAATACATAGTGCAACGAGAATACCTAATATTCCCCATAGCCTGAACTTATAGAAAAGGAATACTCCAAACACTACATAGGTTGAAAAGCAAGAAGCGGCAAGGAACAAAAGATTGATTGGAGATATATACCTGAAATCGGCATAGTCTAAATTAAGATGTGTAGAATGAGTATGACCACAAAGACAAAAGAACAAGGATGTCGCTATAACTAAAACGAAAAATAAAGCAGGCTTAAATTGAGCAGGCATAATACTTTCAATCCCCTTCAAGATTATTTAAAGCAGATAGAAAAAGGCAAGCCGGGCGCTTTGTCCGGCCTGTTTCTCCTTCTTTTCCTTTTGGCTGACATTTACGTTCTTTTCTGTTTTCCCTTATCCGAATTAATGATGAATTTATTCATATTTCTTCCGATAGAACTGAATTTGAAAAGAATGCCATAACTTAATTCTTCTTATCCGTGATTGATGTACCAGTCGTCATAGATGTTGCTGCCGATCACGATGGGGGAAAGAGTGTCCTCCAGGCTGATCATCCCTGCCGGGGTCCAGCAGTCATACAGGAACGTCTTCACCGTGTAATTCCCGTCCGGATACCAGAGCGGGGTATAGTGAATTCGGCGGCCGTCCTTAACGCCCTTCTTCGTGATGGAGTACGGATTCCGGACGAATTCCAGTTTGTTGGCCGCCGTCAGTTGCAAGGTCCTGTATTTGGAATCGGTCAATTCAAAGTTGAACTCCGGGAAATAAGCGTTCCCGTTTTGCGGCAGAATGTAAGAACTTGCGTTCGCTAAAATAGTGCTGTCAAAGCGGGCCGCCTGGGAAACTGCCGAAAGGCTGAACCCGTAGCCTGACTTCATGTGCCACAGGCCGTTTTCCAGGTAGTGCGACAGGGAGTTGACGTCCGGGATAATCTGCTGATTTGCGGTAAGCTTCACGCCATACGTCTTTTTCTGGAAGGCCCCGTTTACCCACTCATACTGTTCCCAGCTGGCGTTCGGCGCGACGTTGCTTGCGTAATCGCCGGTGGGGATCCCCGCGCTGTCGTCCGGTTTATTGAAATAGAACGGCCGGCTCTCGAACTCCGTGTTCGGAGTCTGTGAGTTCTGCGGCGTGAGCACGCCTGCGGTCTTGTTATCGGTGTTGTTCTCCGTGTTTGTCTCATAGACGCCGGACGGGGTATCGACCGTACAGGAAAAATGAACGTTGCTGATCCCAGCGGGCAGCTTAACTTTAAAATACGTCAGGTTTACATTTCCGCGAGGAACTATTACCTTGTTGGTCTGTGTCGTGATATTCTGCCGCGTCCCGTTTTTCATCGTGTAGGCGGTGAAATGGACGGTGAGGGGCCGGTCGGGTGCGTGTTCCGCGACGCTGTTATTATAGATGAAATAGCTTGCGATAATCTCCGTGCCAGCGCGGTAAGTCGCGTTCGGTTTGATGAAGGTCGGGTATACGTCCGAGAGGGGTAAATTCTTTAAAGTCATGGGGATAATCTGCTCGTTTGTCCGGATTGAGAAGTTGTACTTTTTCGTATCCAGGGCAAAGAAC
>ENA-UOOI01000907-UOOI01000907.1-fermentation-metagenome-genome-assembly--contig:-NODE-907-length-34493-cov-5.338725_pt1 | contig 34493 bp, 32 predicted proteins | sample MGYA00245779_ERZ724027 | MGnify/ENA primary metagenome ERZ724027 (study PRJEB28704, sample SAMN03018318) | fermentation metagenome | biome: anthropogenic terrestrial biome; feature: soil; material...
AGGATTGGGGGTGTTTTTTTGAATAAAAATAAATTGATAACAGCCAATATTGGAGATGACAGTATCAGCATAATGGATATAGAGACACCAAGCAATATAACAAATGTGTTTCTCAAAGAACTGAAATATAAAAATGGAAGTTTTATTGCAAATTTAATTAGAAGGAAAATGGGACCATTGGATTTAGTAGCGGATGAAAACTCAAATTTAATCATATTAAATTCCTATGAAGAATCGGTAATCAGCGTCGACATCAACAATGGATATTTTGAAAAAATTGCAAACGTAGGGAAAAATCCTGTTTGTATCAAAATATTCAATGGGAATATCTATGTTTTAAATTGTGATTCAAATTCTTTATCCATTATAGAAGAAAAGACTAAAGAATTATTCGAAGAAATATATTTGGGCGAAAAGCCTACTGATCTACAGATAGATAAGGCGGAAAACAAATTATTCATTGCTAATTCTAATAGAAATAACATCACAGTTTTGAATTTGCTGGATTACAGTATAGAAAATATAAAATTAAATAGTCAACCTATTAGAATTATCATTGGGAAAGAAGATATCATTGTTCTTTCATATTTAAATAATGGAGTAATTAATTTTAGCGAGTTGTCAATTATTAATAAATATTCTAAAAAAATAACAAGTAAAAGCATAAAAGGGATATTTATCGATATTGTAAAATTGGGAGAAGATCTATTTTTATTAACAAACCCCGAAGACGGATATTTATATAAATTTAAAAATAATGATTTGAAAAAATATATTTTTTTAGGTGGTATGCCAAATAAAATGGTGCTTGATGATGAGAGAAATTATCTATATGTTACTGACCTACTTAACAATTATGTATTGTTTATTGATTTAAAAAAATCTATCATAACCAATAAAATAAGAGTAGGAAAAGACCCTCAGGCTATTATCCTACTCTAATCCTCATCAATAAAGATATTAATAATTTTTTGATATATTTCATTAGGGTTTTGTTTCCATAGATTGCATATATATTCTGCCTGTTCTATGGATGGTACTTCAAGATAGAGGCTAAACAAAATAGCTTCATTTTCAACAAGTTTTAAATTTACATTATATTGATTGCTTTCTTTTTTAAAGATATCTGCTTTAATCTGAGTTTCTCTCTTCAAAATATTTTTCTGAAGGTTGAATTCTATCATAAGCTCTTCTTTTGTTTTATCAGGAATTTTATTTTCAAATAGCTCTAAAGTTTTTTCACCTTTTTCAAGAATCTTATAAATATTTATATCATCTTCGGGAATTGTTTTAATGAAATCGCCTTCAATTAGCTCACTAAGATATTGTTGATATTGAAAATAATTTATATAACCTTTGCCCAATATGAATTCCGATAATTCATTTTTTGTAAAATTTTTTGGAGATGTTTTAATAATATACAATAGCAATAATTTATTTTGAGCAATATCTTCACTATTATCTGAAAACATAGATTTCACCTACTTTCAATTGTAATTATATCACAAAAAATAGGGAAGTGGATATCCACTTCCCTATAATTTATTATTATTTACCAGCCATTTGTCTTTGAGCGCTTTCTACTAAGCTTTTTACCATATATCCACCAACATAGCCGTTTACTCTAGAAGGCAATTCCCCTTTGTCCATATTATCATAATCTGATAATCCTAGTTCATTGGCTATTTCAAGTTTCAATTGGTTTAAAGCTTCTCTAGCCTCAGGGACTACTATTCTATTATTGTTAGCCATTTGTATGAGCCTCCTTTGTACGAATAGTAAAAAAGGCTTATTCTATTGATAAAAAACCTTTCTTTGCAAAAACATTTTGTTTTGCAATTTTAATATAACCAGAAAACAATCCAAATATCCTCGGTAATAATTTACGAAAGTTAGTAAAAATGTAAATATGTTAAATTTTTAAAAAATTAAATTAGTAATAATATTTTTTAAAAAGAATAATTATTATATATATTGAGGAGGTAATCTAGATGAAAAGGTATAATAATAGCCATTTCACATTAAGAATAGGAATCGTTCTTTCTATATTATTTGTTGGTATGCTGGTACTATTCATAGAAAACAATGTAGTTGATGTTGTTTTTTCACCTAAAAAGGAATTGCCTATTTACAGTGTGGATAGAGATGATAAGAAAATTGCAATATCTTTCGATGCTGCATGGGGCAATGAATTTACCGGGGATATATTGGATACACTAGATAAATACAATATAAAATCCACATTTTTTTTAGTAGGCTTTTGGGTGGATAAATATCCTGAAGATGTCAAAGAAATTGTCAGCAGAGGTCATGAAATTGGCAATCATTCAACCAACCATCCGGATATGACAAAATTATCAAAAGAGCAAATGACAAGTGAGCTAACTACGACTGAAGAAAAGATTTTCAAATTGACAAGCACTAAACCAATATTATTTCGACCTCCATTTGGGGCATACAATGATAGTGTTATACAGGTTGCAAGAGAATTGGGGTATTTCCCGATTCAATGGGATATAGATTCACTGGATTGGAAAGAACTTGGTGTGGAGCCTGTTATAGATAGAGTGGTAAAAAATGTTAGGAGCGGCTCAATTGTATTATTTCATAACAATGCAAAATATATAAAGGAATACTTACCTATAGTTATAGAGAGAGTACAAGCAAAAGGTTTTGAAATAGTTCCAATATCGGAGCTTATTTATAGAGACAATTTTGAAATGGATAATACGGGAAGACAAATCTATTTAAAATAGCGGAGGGCAAATTTGGAATTTAAATCAATATTTTTTATAGGTATAATTGAAGAAAATGAAATGAGAAGCATATTTAATTTAAGCGAGGAATTATTTTTGCTTTCGAATTATAAGATTATCTATAAAAATAAAACACATGATGTGATGGGAGTAACCAATGGAAATATTGTTTTTGTAATCTTCGATTTTATAAGAGACAATATCAAAAAATTAAATTTTAGTAATTTCTATTTTGATATAGTAATTCACTCACTTAGCAATTCTAATGATAATTTATTATGTAACGATGTATTCAAATCTTGTAAAATATGCATATTGAACTCAGATGATGAAAATTGGATCCAATTTATAAAAGGCCTTGACAATCCAATTGTTATAACCTATGGATTTAATAGCAAATCTACCCTAACCATATCGAGTCATAATATAAATCAGCAAATAGAAGCAAATCTTTATTTGCAAAGAGAAATTACACCCTTAAGCGGAGAAAGATTAGAGCCCTTTGAATTTTCTTTAGTTGCTTTGTCAAACGATAAAGAACATATCTATCCAATACTTGCTGCATCTGCACTAAATTTGTTATTGGGGGATGGTATTTTATCAAAAAAACCTTATGCAATTGTAAAATTAAAAGCCATAAGCTGGGAGTAGTCCAGCTTTTTTGATGCATATTTTTAGTTGGTCACGAATACTTATAGAAAAAAGAATATACTCAGGAATAAGGAGGGAATTTCGTGGATAAGATTATTGATACGAATATGGTTAAGGTTATAGGAAAAGTGGTGAGCGATTTAGAGTTTAATCATGACATGTATGGAGAGAAATTTTATATATTTGATCTGGAAGTGCCTAGATTAAGCAATTCTGTGGATATATTGCCAATATCTATTTCTGAAAGATTGCTAATAGGTCTTGACTTATGTCTGGGACAATATGTTATCATAGAAGGACAATTAAGATCTTATAACAGATATATAGACATGAGCAATAGATTGATACTAACAATTTTTACCAGAGAAATCTATGTGCCGGATAAAGAAGAATTAAATGAAATTATGAGAAGACCAAATGAAATTTTTTTAGATGGGTATATATGCAAAGAGCCGATTTATAGAACTACTCCGTTTGGTCGAGAAATTACCGATATTTTATTAGCTGTGAATAGACCTTACAATAAGTCAGATTATATACCTTGCATTGCATGGGGCAGAAACGCAAGGTTTTGTGAAAATTTAAATATCGGAGATCATATTAAAGTCTGGGGCAGGGTACAAAGCAGAGAGTATCAAAAGAAACTTAGCTCGGGAGAAATCGAAATAAAAATTGCCTATGAAGTTTCTATATCTAAATTGGAATTTTTGGCAAATGAAAACAATAGAATGGAAGTATATAAACTGGAAGGATAAGATAAAAGATGAGTGCAAATTTTGTAATTAGTGTTATAATATTTATTATACTTATTAGTCTTCAATACACACTAAATTTAATTTTAAAGGAACTTAGAGAAATAAAAACTTATTTAAGAAAAAACTCCAAGGACTCAATGTAAAGAAAGGGGAGAAAAGGTTGGAGGGAGGCAAAAGACAAAGGGTTTTATTTAGTAAAGAGGAGATATCAAAAAGGGTAAAGGAATTAGGCGATGAAATAAGTCTTGAATATAAGGGGAAAAATCTAGTAATTATATCTTTATTGAGAGGGAGCTTTATTTTTGCAGCTGATCTCGTAAGGGAAATTTCCATACCGGTAGAAATAGATTTCATAACAATTTCCAGCTATGAGAATGATGAAACTTCTTCAGGAATTGTAGAGATAATTCATGATCTTAGGATGAGTATTGAAGGCAAAGATGTACTTATTGTTGATGATATCTGTGACTCGGGTTATACCTTAAAAAAAGTTATAGAATATTTGAGTGGTAAAAATCCTAATTCTATAAGTGTTTGCGTTATGTTAGACAAACCAAGCAGAAGAAAAATTCAATTAAAACCAAAGTTTATAGGTTATTCTATACCGGATGTTTTTATAGTTGGATATGGATTAAATTATGGAACCCATTATAGGAATATTCCATATATTTTTACTTTTGATTAAAAAGCGCCTACAGTCATTTCTGTAGGTGTATTTGCGATGAATAGGGGGTAACTATGGAAAAACTCGAGAGACCAAATATTTTTGAAATTAATTTATTATATTTGATATTGGGGCTTTTATTATTATTTGGGGGTTACTTTGTTCAGAGTAAAGAAATATATTCCGGAATGTTAATCACAGAATTTATAATTATTTTATTGCCCAATATCTCGTATTTGAAATTTAAGGGTTATTCAATAAAAGATGTATTAAGGTTTAATAAAATCAGTTTGAAACAAATAGCATTTATTATTTTAATTATAGTGTTTGCATATCCTATAGCTGTTTTTTTGAATTTTATAGCAATGACAATATTAGGTAATTTTACTGATGCTTCACCTACGTCAGTTCCCATTCCCACATCAAATGGGGAATTTCTTTTAGGATTATTTGTAATAGCGGCAGCGCCGGGAATTTGTGAAGAAATTATGTTTAGAGGAACCATGATGCTTGGATATGATAAAATGGGATATAAAAAGAGTATAATTATCACATCTATTTTATTTGGTATTTTTCATTTCAATGCGATGAACTTATTAGCACCTATTTTTTTGGGCATGATATTGGGGCTGCTTGTGCATAAGACCAATTCCATATTATCAACAATGTTAGCTCACTTTTTAAACAACGCCATAGCTTTGTCAATAGGATTTTTCTTGACAAAATATATGAACAATTTACAATTTATAAGTATCATACCGGAGATATCTGAGCAAATGGAAATACTTTTATCATTTATATTTTTTGGGAGCCTTGCATTAGTTTCAACTGTTATAATAATATTTTTATTTAAACATATGCCTGAAAGTGAACCAAAAGAATTAATCTATGAATTAGAATTAGATAGGGATATCTTGGAGATTAATAATGGCTTTAACAGTATCAAATATGTGCCTTTATTGATTGTATTTATAATATTTATCTTTATGAATTTCATAATATTGATCTAGAGAATAAATTTGTCGTTAACTCCTAATACTAGTGATATAAATGGTTAAGGAGGTTAAAATGTGGGCGATGATAAAAATTATAAAGTTGAAATAGTGGAAGATAGCTTAAAATATGAAATAGCGGAACAACTGGGCCTTTTAGATAAGATACTTAAAGATGGATGGGCCGGTCTTACGGCCAAGGAATCCGGGAGAATAGGCGGTCTAATGACAGCTAGGAGAAGAGGGAGGAATATACAAAAGAAAAAATATGAATAGTTATAATGAATTTGCAACCATTTATGATGAGCTGATGAATGATTTTGACTATAAAAGATGGGCTGATTATATAGAATCTATATTTGAATTTTATCATAAAAAACCAAATAAAATTTTGGAGATGGCATGTGGAACGGGAAATCTAACGTATCAGTTGGCTAAACGGACGTACAATCTGGTGGCATTTGATCTATCATCTGAAATGTTAACAAAAGCATATGAAAAATTATATAGGTTCAAAAATGTAAAATTATTAAACCAAGACATGACCTCATTTGAATTGAATAAAAAATTTGATAGCATTATATCAATTTGCGATAGCATCAATTATATATTGGATATAAAAGATTTATTTTGCACATTTACAAATGTGTACAACCATTTAGAAGAAGACGGAATATTTATCTTTGATATAAATTCATTTTATAAATTAGAAAAAATAATTGGGAATAATATCTTCATAGAAGATAGAGATGATGTATTTTATACTTGGCAAAATGAATTTAATTGTTATAATAATATATGTAGCTTTTATCTCACATTTTTTATAAATAAGGATGACAGATATTATAGGTTTGACGAAGAGCATGAGGAAAGAGCATATAATGTAGAAGAAATTACAGATATTTTATATAAGATAGGGTTTAAAAAGATAGAGTATTTTGATTGTTTTACTTTCAATAAAATAAATCCAGATACAGAAAGAATTAACTTTATAGCCATAAAATAAAAACTAATTTTAGAATATGAGAAGTTATCAAAGGGAATTATATATAAAAAGAGTGAAGTTTATAAAAAAGTGAAGTTTATATATTCACTGGTTAAATGTAAAATTGGAGGTAAGTAAATGGAAAAAGGAACAGTAAAATGGTTTAATTCAGCAAAGGGTTATGGATTTATATCTTCTGCTTCAGGAGAGGATGTGTTTGTACATTTTTCAGCAATACAGGGAGATGGGTATAAATCATTAGAAGAAGGACAGGAGGTAGAGTTTGAAACAACTCAAGGTGAAAAAGGTCCTCAGGCAATTAATGTAGTTAAAATATAGTCTTTAGATTATGAGTTAAAGCCCCTGACAGGGGCTTTTATTATGTATGAAAGGCGGTAAAACATGGAGGATTATTTAATTCGAGGTATGGATAAATCGGGGAGACTAAGGGTATTTGCGGCATCTACTACACATTTAGTTGAACATGCAAGATCTATACACAACACTTCCCCAACAGCAACAGCAGCACTGGGTAGATCACTAACGGCAGGAGCAATAATGGGTTCAATGATGAAAAATGATAGTGATATTTTAACACTTAAGATATCAGGGGGTGGGCCTATTGGTAATATTATTATTGTTGCAGATAATAAGGGCAACGTAAAGGGCTTAGCAGACAATCCGTTTGCAGATGTTCCGAGTAGAAGCGATGGAAAATTGGATGTGGGAAGACTTGTTGGTAAAAATGGAGTTGTTACGACAATTATGGACTTAGGTTTAAAAGACCCCTATGTTGGACAGAGCAATTTAGTATCAGGGGAAATTGGAGAGGACATAGCCAATCTTTATTTAGTTTCAGAGCAGCAACCTTCTGCTGTAGCCTTGGGAGTATTAGTAGATAAAGATATATCCTGCAGAGCAGCAGGGGGATATTTTATTCAATTGCTTCCGGGTATTGATGATGAAGATATAGACAGAATTGAAGAAAGAATAAAGGTTTCTCCTTCTGTCTCTGCAATGATAGATAAAGGACTTACACCGGAAGATATAGTCAAAGAATTGTTAGGCGATTTTGATATTGATATATTGAGTACAATGGGTTTGAATTATAAATGCAATTGCTCGAGAGACAAGATAAGAAAAGTTTTAATAAGTTTAGGCAAGAAAGAGGTAGAAGATATGCTTAAAGAGGATGGGAAGGCTGAAGTAGTCTGCCATTTTTGCAATACTAAATATCAGTTTAATAAGGAAGATTTAGCTAAAATTCTAGTTGACATATGATTTTTAATATTGTATACTATCTATTGTGGCTAAGCACGGGAATTACAACAGGTCTAGCAACCGCCTGAGTTGTGTTGGAGATAGAAGCCCAGATAGCTCAGTCGGTATGGCCAGAGAACCCAAATTTATAATTTGGAGTGAATCGGCTAGTCCGCAGCTGATAGGTTGAACAAAGCGGTTAACATCTAGCACTGAGTTGTGTTGGAGATAGAAGCCCAGATAGCTCAGTCGGTAGAGCAGTAGACTGAAAATCTACGTGTCGCTGGTTCGATTCCGGCTCTGGGCACCATTTATACAATTTGGCAAATCACGATGCACAATGCACAATTAGCGTTTGTCATTCCGACTTTGACGGAGGGATTTCTGGGTTTAGACCCTTGAGATAGACCTTAGTAATTGTGAATTATGAACTGCGAACTGTGAATTGAATATGCGGAAGTGGCTCAGTGGTAGAGCATCGCCTTGCCAAGGCGAGGGTCGCGAGTTCGAATCTCGTCTTCCGCTTAAGGTATGGCGCCATAGCCAAGTGGCAAGGCAGAGGTCTGCAAAACCTTTATCCCCGGTTCAAATCCGGGTGGCGCCTCCAATAAAATAAATATTGTTTTGGTGAATCTATTGCTTAAAGCAATAGATTTTTTGGTTTAAATATTTTATGGAGGCAAAGATATGCAAAATCCTTTTATACCATTAAAAAATACAAATCTTACAATAATTGACGGCAGAGTTGATGATAATATTATAAGAAATTTGGAAAAACTAAATATAAAGGTAATAAAGACTGTAAAATGTGTTGATGTACAAGAAAGCATCTCATATCATCCGGACATAGTTATCCATCCTATTGACCATAAAACTGTTATAGTTGCACCAAATGTATATGATTATTATGAGAATTGCTTGTCCACATTGGGTATAAAAATTATAAAGGGCGAAACAATACTTAAAAATGACTATCCATATGATATTGCATATAATGTAGGGAGACTAAAAGATATTGCTATTCATAATTTCAAATATACAGATGAGAAATTAAAATTTTATCTTAAAAAGGAAAATTTGAATTTTATAAATGTTAATCAGGGATATACTAAATGTTCATTGGCTATTGTTGATGACCTAAGTGCCATAACAGCAGATAAATATATATACAAAAATTTAAAAACTTTGGGTTATAATATGTTGTTGATTGAGCCCGGATATGTAAGATTAGAAAATGAAAAGTATGGATTCATTGGCGGAACCACAGGAAATTTATCTGCAAATACGATTTGTTTTTCCGGAACATTTAATAAACATCCCGATTATAATAAAATAGTTAAATTTATAGAAGAAAGAGGTCAGGATATATTATATTTATCGAAAAATCAAATATCTGACATTGGAACGATAATAAATCTAAATTATATATGTTAATATTTATATAGTATAGTCGTTTATTAACAGACCATACTATTGGGTAAGGGAGTGATAATGTGGTACCCATAAGAATTAGCACCAATTTACCAAAAGATAAGGTTAATGAACTTGTGCTTTCTCATTCATTAGATGGACATATAAGCATCTTGAATGAGACAAATGAAAATGAAACTTCTTCCTTTATTATAAATAAAAAAAAGCTGGATGAGATGATCTTTTATAATAGTATAACAGAAATGGTTTTTAATCTAATAAATAGATTTTATATGGACCAATTTGTATTTAATAGAGTGAATGACATTTTAGTGGATTTCATACAAAATGAGATAGATGTTGTGTCAAATACCGTATATGATTTGTTGCAAGACAATGATTATTTTACGAAAGAGAAGAATAAAATTAGAGAAGAGTTAAGAGATTATCTGTTAGAAAACAATACTCTTAATATAGATGGATATCTAAGATTTCGTTCAGATTCGTATAAAGAATTAATAGATTTAATCATAGAAAAGGTAGTTTTAGATATTCAAATGGAGACCGAATATGAGGAATTCATTTATATGTTGCAGTATTATTTGGACTCCCAGTTTCCAAAATATGATATAGTGAATGTCATTATTAATGAAAACAATTATTATCTAGTTGATTCAAAGCACAAAAAAATTGAAAGCCCAATACTGTATTCAATAATAGAAGAGCAGGGGATAGATGACTTTAGTCAAGCCGATATCTTGGTAAGTTCTTTAATAGTTTTGGCGCCAAAAAAGATTGTAGTTCACATGAAAAATGATAAAGAAAAGGATTTGCTGATGATATTAAAGAGGATTTTTACTGATAGATTAAGTTTTTGTTATAGTTGTAATATATGTGACAATTACCTTCCAAAGTCAGATAGCGAGTAAGAGTTGAGAAATCAACTCTTATTCTTTACCAATATTTAAAAATTTATCTAATTCAATTTATACTCAAAATTTTTTAAATCTTTTATTTTTAATGTTTGAATAATATTACAAAAATGGTATTATAATATGAAAGATAGTAATGGAGGTATTTTATGAATGAAAAAATAGTTAAGCCGTCTATACTGCCCGGATTTATGGAATTGACACCTATGGATCAGATATTGTTTAACAGAATGAAAGATACAATAAGAAGAAATTATGAAAAGTTTGGGTTTCTGCCTATTGATACACCTATAATAGAAAAATCTGAAGTTCTTCTTGCAAAAGGTGGCGGAGAAACAGAAAAGCAAATTTACAAAGTAGTAAAAGGTAATACTGATATGTCATTAAGATTTGACTTAACTGTACCATTAGCAAGGTATGTAGCCCAATATTATTCTGATTTAACATTTCCTTTTAGAAGATATCATATTGGTAAGGTTTACAGAGGAGAAAGGAATCAAAAAGGAAGGTTTAGAGAATTCTATCAAGCCGATATTGATATTATAGGCAATGGAACATTGAGCATAATAAATGATGCTGAAATTCCAAGTGTTATATATTCTACCTTTAAAGATTTAGGTTTTGATTCCTTTACAATAAGAATAAATAATAGAAAGGTCCTAAAAGGATTTTTTAGAAATTTAGGCATCGAAGATTCAACCATGATACTTAGATCCGTAGACAAACTGGGGAAAATAGGTATTGAAAATGTCAGAAGTGAATTGTCGGAATTTGATTTAAGTGAAGATGTTATTAATCAAATATTGGAGTTTATATCTATTAAAGGAAGCAATGGGGAAATTGTTAATAATTTAAAATCATTAAATATAGAGGATGAAATATTTATTGAAGGAGTAAATGAGTTAGAAGTTGTGTCAAGATATATAGGTATGTTTGGTGTGCCTGAAGAGAATTACCAAATTGATTTAACCATATCCAGAGGTTTAGATTATTATACAGGTACTGTTTATGAAACCTTCTTAAATGATTATCCAAGTATCGGTAGCGTTTGTTCAGGGGGCAGATATGATGATTTAGCTACATATTACACTACCCAAAAGTTACCTGGAGTAGGAATTTCAATTGGACTCACAAGATTGTTCTATCAATTAAGAGAGGCAAACATTATTGAAAGCAAGGACAATTCATTGACCAAAGTTGTTATAATTCCAATGGAAGGATATATGGATTATGCTATTGAGGCTTTAAATAGTTTAAGAAAAGCTAATATATACTCTCAAGTTTATTTTGAGGATGGGAAAACAGGGAAAAAATTCAAATTTGCTAACAATCTAAATATACCATATACCATTGCAATTGGTAAAGATGAGGTCGATAACAATAAATATACATTAAAAAATATGATAACCGGTGAACAATCTTTATTGAGCATAGAAGAAGTTATTGATAAACTAAAATAAATTCTAATGGAGAGGGAAAAATTCTTGACATTTGAAGATAAATGATATAAAATATATTGTAATTTCATAAATGGCTTTGAAGGGAAGAGTAGATTAAAACGGGGCTTTAAGAGAGAGGAAATCTAGGCTGAGAATTTCCTTAAGATAAGTTTAATCGAAGACCAACCCCAAGCTGAATCCGAATAAGGATATCCGTTGTAAAACGTTATATAAATTTGAGAAGTAATTAGGGTGGAACCACGAACCTTTCGTCCCTGCATTTTTGTAGAGATGAGGGGTTTTTTATTTATATATATACAATTTAAGGAGGGATTTAGATGATTAAGATCACTTTACCGGACGGATCGGTAAAAGAATATGAAAAGGGAATAGAAGTTTACGATGTAGTCAAAGACATCTCTGAAGGATTGGCCAGAGTTGCCTTAGGCGCAGTAGTAAATGATGACATAAAAGGATTACAGGAAACCATTGATGAAGATTCATCGTTTAGAGTAGTAAAATTTGAAGACAAAGAAGGAAAGAAAATATTTTGGCATACTTCCTCTCACATTATGGCTTTGGCAGTTCAAAGATTGTTTCCGGGAGTAAAATTTGCCATAGGTCCTGCAATTGACAACGGATTTTACTATGATTTTGATACCGAGCACAGATTTACTCCGGATGATTTAGAAAAAATTGAAAATGAAATGGCAAGAATTGTTAAAGAAGGGCATAAGCTTGAAAGATTTGTAATGCCGAGAAATGAAGCCCTTGAGTACTTCAAAGAAAGAAAAGAAGAGTATAAAGTGGATTTAATTGAACATTTGTCGGAAGATGAAGAGATTTCATTCTATAAATTGGGAGACTTTACTGATCTTTGTGCAGGGCCGCATCTTTATGATGTAAAAAAGATAAAAGCAATAAAACTATTGAGTATTGCGGGGGCATATTGGCGTGGAGACGAAAACAATAAAATGCTTCAGAGAATCTATGGTATCACTTTTGAGAAGAAGAAAGAATTAGATGAATATTTAGATAAACTGGAAGAAGCAAAGAAGAGAGACCACAGAAAATTAGGAAAAGAATTGGATCTATTTAGTATGCATGATGAAGGACCTGGTTTTCCGTTTTTCCATCCAAAGGGAATGGTTATAAGAAATATATTGGAGGATTTCTGGAGAGAAGAACATGCTAAAAGAGGATATGGAGAAATTAAAACTCCTCTTATCCTAAACGAAGCTTTATGGCACCAATCAGGACATTGGGAGCACTATAAAGAAAATATGTATTTTACAAAGATAGATGATGCCGAATATGCTATAAAACCTATGAATTGTCCTGGATCTATTTTAGTTTATAAATCCAAAATGTACAGCTACAGAGATTTTCCTCTTAGATTGGCTGAATTGGGATTGGTTCATAGACATGAGTTATCAGGCGCACTTCATGGACTTATGAGAGTAAGAAGCTTCACTCAAGATGATGCCCATATATTTATGGTTCCTTCACAAGTTAAAGAAGAAATAAAGAAAGTAATAGATTTAGCTGATTATATCTATGGAATATTTGGGTTCAAATATCACATCGAATTATCTACCAGACCGGAGAATTCTATGGGAACTGAAGAACAGTGGGATATAGCTACAAACAACTTAAAAGAAGCATTAGAAGAAAAAGGAATAGCTTTCACTTTAAATGAAGGCGATGGTGCCTTTTATGGCCCTAAGATTGACTTCCATCTAGAAGATGCTATAGGCAGGACTTGGCAATGTGGCACTATTCAATTGGATTTCCAAATGCCTGAACGGTTTGATCTAACTTATGTGGATAAAGATAATGAAAAGAAAAGACCGGTAATGGTTCACAGAACAATCCTAGGTAGTATGGAAAGATTTATGGGTATATTGATAGAGCATTTTGCAGGCAAATTCCCTGTTTGGATAGCTCCGGTTCAAGTAAGCATACTTCCAATATCGGATAAATTCAATGATTATGCATATGAGCTGAAGAAGACTATGGAAGATAAAGGTATAAGGGTTGAAGTTGATGATAGAGCTGAGAAGATTGGGTTTAAAATTAGAGAAGCTCAAATGCAAAAAATCCCATATATGCTTGTTGTAGGCGAAAAGGAAGTAGAGCAAAATTTAATATCCGTAAGGAAAAGAGATCATGGAGATTTAGGTCAAAAACCAATAGCTGAATTTATAGAAAATATATTAGAAGAAATTGAAAATAAAACTATATAATATTAGGGACGGTTATATAACCGTCCCAATTTATATGGCTCATAGATTATTTTTACGTTGCATAATCCAAAGGAGTCTCATGTTTTTCAAAAATCAAATCCAGTTCATCCTTTTCAATTGTTTCGTTTTCTAACAATGTATTTGCAATATCATGAAGTATCTGACTATGGTCACCTATTATCGTAAGAGCCTGCTTATAGCTTATATCAGTTATTTCTTTGATCTCAACCCTTATACTATCGTAATTGTATCTGATATATAGTTCATCCAATGCCAAAGTACCAAGGGAGCTCATTCCATAGCTACAGACCATTTCTCTGGCAATATCCGTAGCCTTATTTAAATCATCTTTAGAGCCTGTGGTTATTTCATTAAAAATATATTGTTCCGCTGCACGACCTGCAAGCAATACCGTAATTCTGTTATTTAATTCTCTTTCTGTAAGCAGATACCTCTCCTCTTCAGGGAATTTGATTACATATCCTAAAGCCTGACCTCTCGGAATTATAGAAATCTTTTGTATTAAATCCGTATCCAGAACTTTTGATACCAATGCATGACCTGCCTCATGGTAAGCAACCGTATTTTTTTCCTTTAACAATACAGAAGGATTTTTAAGTTCCAGTCCTGCCAAGACTCTTTCAATTGCAGCATCAAATTCAAAGGATGAGATAATGGTTTTGTTTTTTCTTACTGCAATGATTGCCGCTTCATTGGCTATATTTGCCAGCTGTGCTCCTGATAATCCCGTTGTTTTTTTTGCTAAGTCTTTTATACTTATTGTCTTATCCAAAGGTTTATTACTAGTATGGACCTCAAGTATCTTTTCTCTGGCTTTGATATTAGGGTTTCCAACATATATATGCCTATCAAATCTCCCGGGTCTTAGCAAAGCCTCATCCAATAAATCTATTCTATTTGTTGCTCCTATCACAATTACTGTTTCATTATTGTTGAAGCCGTCCAATTCTATCAATAGTTGATTTAAGGTTTGGTCTTTTTCATTATTGGACTCCATATTTCTTTTGGTGCCGATAGCGTCTATTTCATCTATGAAAACAATACTAGGTGCTTCTTTCTTTGCTCTTTCAAATAGAGTTCTTACTCTTTTAGCCCCTACGCCTACATATTTTTCAACAAATTCAGATCCGCTGGCGTACAAAAAGGTGGAATTGGTTTCTCCAGCAACAGCTTTTGCCAATAGCGTTTTTCCGGTGCCCGGAGGTCCAAAAAATAGAATTCCCTTTGGAATTTTTGCTCCCATTTTTTTGTATTTCTGTGAATTGTTTATGAAATCAATAGTTTCCTGAAGTTCTTCTTTTATTTCCTCTAATCCCGCAACGTCTTTAAATGAAACATTTGGCTTATCTTTATCCTTGCTGGTATCTTTTTCTGTTGTCAATAAAGAGGGCATAAGTTGAGGTTTATCATTTAGTTTTGTATAATAGATTAAGAGGGCTATTGTGATTGAGAAAACTAATAATTTGTCTCCTAACTTGAAGCTGTTTAAATCTGAAATGGGAAATATTTGGTTGAATATAAGTAATACCGATGCAATTATCCCTAAAATTAGAAAAAAGAATATTATATTTTTTTTCTTCAATGTATCCCCACCTTAAATTATTCTAAAATTAGTGTAACCAAAAGAATTTTTTATATAATAGTTTTACCTACTGGAAGTTAATTTAATAAATGGGTATAATTGTAATAAGACATTTAACGAGGTGATATTAATGAATTTTTTAAAAATGATTGATGGTTATAAAGATGAAATAATTGAAACAACGCAAGAACTGGTAAAGATTAAATCCGTTGAGGAGAAACCCCTGCCGGGGATGCCTTTCGGTGAAGGACCTTATAGAGCATTGGAAAAGACATTAGATATAGCCGAAAACATGGGATTTGAAACAAAGAATTTTGATGGCTATGCAGGACATATTGATTTGGGAGAGGGAGAAGAAATTGTAGGTGTTTTGGCACATTTAGATGTTGTTCCTGAAGGCGAGGGATGGACTTATGGTCCATATAATGGAGAGATACACGATGGTAAGATATATGGCAGGGGTACAGTTGATGACAAGGGACCTGCTATAGCAGCACTTTATGCAATGAAGTTATTAAAGGAATCGGGTGTAGAACTTAAAAGAAAAATAAGATTAATTCTTGGTACAAATGAAGAAACCGGCTGGGGTTGCATGAAGTATTATTTTGAGCATGAAAAAGCTCCGAACATGGCATTTACTCCGGACGCAGAATTCCCTGCAATACATGGGGAGAAGGGAATCATAAATTTTGATTTAGTATTTAAACTAAACAATGCTACAGATTGCGATATAGTTTTAAAGAATATAAAAGGTGGAAATGCACCAAATATGGTTCCTGATAGTGCAGAAGCAATATTACAAGTAAAAGACTATGACCTTTTAGAACAAGGATTTAAAAAGTACATTGAAGAAAAAAATTATCCGATAAAAATTAATAGAATAAAAGATGGAGTTCAGGTCATAGCAAAAGGAGTCTCTGCCCATGGGAGTACACCTGAAAAGGGAGAGAACGCGATTACTTATCTAATGGATTATCTTGGGGTTTTATTTAATGGAGAATGTTCTATTTGCAGATTTATTGATGTCTACAACCGGAGGATAGCATTTAAACATCATGGAGAGGGTATCGGATGTGAATTTGAGGATGATGTATCGGGAAAATTGAATTTTAATGTTGGTATGATCAAATTGGAAGAAGGGAAAATTAAGCTTACAATAAATGTAAGATATCCAATAAAAATTACTTCAAGAGAAGTATATGATGGTATAAAGGAAAATCTAAAGGATACTGATATTGAATTAGTTGAAGGAACAAAAGATACTAAGCCATTGTATGTACCAAAGGATGACTTTTTAGTTGAAAAATTGATGAACGTATACAGAGAGTTTACAAAAGATACCGAATCACAACCTATTACAATCGGCGGAGGAACATATGCAAGAGCTATGGATAATGCAGTCGCCTTCGGTCCGATGTTTCCAGGGCAAGTTGAATTAGCACATCAAAAAGACGAGTATATAAGTATTGACCATTTAATGAATATTACGAAGATATATGCTAAAGCTTTATATGAATTAGCAAAATAGCAGATAATAGGTTAATAGCAAAATTTTATTTGACAAATAAAATTTTATAGCATATAATTTATAAGGAATTAAATATGGGTGAATTAAGTAGAAGGTCCGCTTCTCACCTTATAGCTAAGGCTCATAAGGTTAAACGATGAAAAGCTATAATTGCGATTATATTTTTGTGCGTAAAAGCGGGTATTCTATACCCGCTTTTATTTTTAAATTTAGGAGGTGCTGTATTATTAAGGAACTTCAAATCAATGAAGAGATAAGAGAGAAGGAAGTCAGATTAATCGATACCGACGGAAGTCAACTAGGTGTTGTGCCAATACGTAAAGCTCTGGAAATAGCTAATGATAGAAGATTGGATTTAGTCAATGTAGCTCCAAATGCCAAACCTGCTGTGTGCAGGATAATGGATTATGGAAAGTATAAATATGAGATGGCAAAAAAGGAGAAAGAAGCAAGAAAAAATCAAAAAATAATCAATATTAAAGAAATCAGATTGACTCCAAACATTGAAACTCATGACTTAAATGTTAAAGCCAATAGAGCTATTGAGTTTCTTAAATCCGGAGACAAAGTAAAAGTTTCTGTTAGATTTAGAGGAAGAGAAATGGGTCATACAGAAATAGGTAAAAATGTATTAGATGATTTTATAAAGATTACTGAAGAATTTGGCATGGTAGAAAAAAGTGCAAAGCTTGAAGGCAGAAACATGGTAATGTTTTTAGCACCAAAATCAGAGTAAGTTTAGGAGGAAATGTCATGACAAAAATGAAAACACACAGAGGTTCAGCAAAGAGATTTAAAAGAACTGGATCAGGACAATTAAAAAGATATAAAGCATATAAAAGCCATAAAACAGGTAAAAAGTCGCCAAAAAGAGTTAGAAATTTAAGAAAAGCTACTTTAGTAAGCAAGGGCGATAAAAAAAGAATTAATTCAATGTTACCATAAGAAATTAAGATAAGGTTATAGGAGGAATTACATCAATGGCAAGAGTAAAAAGAGGAGTAAACGCTAAAAAAAGACATAAGAAAGTATTGAAACAAGCCAAGGGCTATTATGGAGCTAAGGGTAAGCTATTTAAAACTGCAAATCAAGCTGTAATGAAATCATTAAATTATGCTTATATAGGACGTAAACAAAGAAAGAGAGATTTTAGGAAGCTTTGGATTTCCAGAATCAATGCTGCAGCAAGAATGAATGGAATGAGCTATAGCAAATTTATAAATGGTTTAAAGAAAGCGAATATAGATATAAATAGAAAAATGTTATCTGAAATGGCAATCCATGATGCAGAAGGTTTTGCAAAATTAGTCGAGATAGCAAAAGGTGCGTAGTTAAAAAGTTCCCGTTAAGGAACTTTTTTGCTTTATATACGGAAAATAGTAGGGCATATACTTAATCAATTAAAAACAAAGTGAGGAATAAAATGATTGAGATCACATCTCTTAAAAATCCGATAATAAAAGAGATAAAGAGCTTGTATAGGAAAAAGGATAGATGGGAAAATAGATTGTTCCTAATGGAAGGCATCAAGATTATAGAAGAAGCTATTTCAAACAATGTCAATTTAAAATATATTGTATTAAATAGTACGCTATTATCAACAAAAGAAGGTCAAAAATTTTGTGATGGGAATTCTTCTTTTAAAAACCTAATAAAGGTTCCTGACAATATTTTTAAAGAAATTTGTGATACTGATAATCCGCAGGGCATATTAGCTGTTGGCGAATTTAGGATTAGTTTATTAGATCATGATGCGGATATAAGGTCATCTTATTTATTTTTAGATGGATTACAGGATCCGGGAAATATCGGCACTATCATTAGATCTTGTGATGCTTTTAGCTTCCCGGGAATTGTATTGGGTGAAAATTGTGTAGATCCCTATAATCCAAAAGTAGTTAGGGCGACGATGGGTTCTATTTTTAGAGCGCCTATTTATTATACAAACAACAGCATTGATGCTTTAGAAAGTCTTAAAAATAAAAATTATAAAATATATGCAACTTCATTGATGGGAAGTGTTCCGAATTATAAGATAGATTATAATGAAAAGCATGTCATAATTATTGGAAATGAATCAAGAGGCGTTGATGAAAGGATAATTAAAATGGCCGATAAACTTATAAAAATACCTATGCCCGGAAAGTCCGAATCATTAAATGCCGGAGTTGCAGCCTCTATTATTATGTATGAGGCTATGAAACAGCGAAAGGCACCATTACATTTTATGAAATTTCACTGAGTGGGTATGAATTGATAAAAATGACGATATTTCTTGAGTTTTAAAATATATAATGCTATAATTTAGTAAATATAAGGATTTTGAGACCTTTTCCGGGGAATGAGGTCTTTGTTTTTGAAAGGAGTCCAACAGATGAAGGAAAAGTTAGGGGAAATAAGATCAAGAGCTTTACAGACAATGGACAATGTTACCAGCTTAGGTGAATTAGAGGATTTAAGGGTAAAGTTCTTAGGCAAAAAAGGCGAATTGACATCTATACTTAAAGAGATGGGACGTTTAAGCAAAGAAGAAAGACCTGTAATAGGGCAAATTGCAAACGAAGTCAGAAATGAAATAGAAAATAAAATCAATTGTGTTAAAGAAGAGCTAATCGAAAAACAAAAATATGAAAAGATGGAAAAAGAAAAGATAGATATCAGCATTTCAACCAATAAAGAAAGAATCGGTCATAGACATCCTCTTTTATCAACAATTGAGGAATTGGAAGATTTGTTTATTAGTATGGGATTTACTGTGGTTGATGGTCCGGAAATTGAGACTGTAGAAAATAACTTTGATGCGCTCAATTCCCCTGAAAATCATCCATCCAGAGACTTATCCGATACCTTTTATATAACTGAGGATATCTTGTTAAGAACACATACATCACCGGTGCAGATAAGAGCTATGAAGGAGTACGGAGCTCCTTTAAGAATAGTGTCAGCTGGCAGAACATTTAGGTTTGATGATGTTGATGATACGCATTCTCCGATGTTTCATCAAATAGAAGGACTGGTAGTAGATGAAAATATATCCATGGCAAATTTGATTCATACATTAGATATTTTTATTAAAGAACTATTTGGTAAAGATATGAAGACCAGATATAGACCTCATTATTTCCCTTTTACCGAACCAAGTGCCGAGGTGGATGTTACCTGCATGGCGTGTAGAGGTAAGGGGTGTCCTGCGTGCAATAATACCGGGTGGAGTATGGAGCTTTTGGGATGCGGAATGGTACATCCTAAAGTGCTTGAAAATTGTGGGATTGATTCAGATAAATACACAGGATTTGCCTTTGGAATGGGAATAGACAGGATTACTATGGTCAAATACGGGCTCAATGATATTAGACTTCTATTTGATAATGACAATAGATTTCTGGAACAATTTTAATCTAGGGAAGGATGTGTTAAGATGCTATTGCCTATAAGATGGTTAAAAGATTATATAGAAATAGATAAAACAACTAGGGAATTGGCAGATGGGCTTACATTATCGGGTTCCCATGTTGAATCAATATCCAATTTCAATAAAGGTGTTGAAAATATAGTTGTTGGCAAGATATTAAATATTGAAAAACATCCTAATGCCGATAAATTGGTAATATGTAATGTTGACGTGGGGAAAGAAAAACTAATCATAGCTACCGGTGCTAATAATTTACATGTAGGAGACTTTGTACCTGTGGCTCTTGTTGGAGCTAAATTACCAAATGGCATAAGTATTGAAGTCACAAATTTTAGAGGCATTGATTCATTTGGGATGTTATGTTCCCTTAGGGAATTAGGCTATAGTGATACTGTAATTCCAAAGGAATCAAAAGAAGGGATTTTTATCTTGAACAAGGAATATCCTTTGGGCATGGATATCATAGATATATTGAATTTAGATGATCAAGCAATAGAATTTGAAATTACACCAAATAGGCCGGATTGCCTTAGCATAATTGGCATGGCTAGGGAAACTGCGGCTACTTTTAATTGTGAATTAAAAGAACCTGAAATTGAAATTAAAAATGAAGCTGATAAAATTGATGATTATTTTAATGGTGTGGAAGTGAAATCCCATAACTGTGTTAGGTTTTATGGCAAGGTAATAAAAGATGTTACTATAAAAGAATCCCCATTATGGCTACAGTCGAGGTTGATGGAGGCAGGAGTTAGACCTATTAGCAATATAGTTGATATTACCAATTTTGTAATGTTGGAATATGGCCAACCTTTACATGCTTATAATCTGGGGAAATTAGACGGTAAAAAAATTGTTGTCCGCCAAGCAAATGAAAATGAAGTAATGGCTACTCTAGACGGCATAGAGCGTAATTTAAGTACCAATGATTTGATAATCGCAGATGGGAAAAATCCCATAGGCATTGCCGGCGTTATGGGAGGATTTGATTCTGAAATTACCAAAGACACAAAACAGGTATTTATAGAAGGCGCTAATTTTAGTGATAAAAGCGTTAGGCTAACGTCAAAGAAACTTGGGTTAAGAACTGAGGCATCTGCAAGGTTTGAAAAAGGCATTGATCCCAATTTATGTGAAAAGGCAGTAAACAGGGTTTGTCAATTGGTAGAGCTAATAGGTGCCGGTACGGTTGTTAAAGGTGAGATAGATATATATGAGCAAAAAGTAGAACCTAAGACGATTACTCTAAGACCTGAAAGAGCTAATAAGCTATTGGGGACCGAAATTTCCTCAAATAAAATGTTGGGTTATCTAAACGGATTGGGTTTAAAATCCATATATGACGGGAAATTAATCCATACAACAATACCAACGTATAGATTGGATTTAAGCATTGAGGCCGACTTGATTGAGGAAATCGGAAGACTCTACGGGCTTCACAATATAGAGAGTAAGCCTTTGATAGGAGCATTGACAAGGGGAGAAAAGTCATATAAGAAAAATATTGAAGATAAGGTTAAGTCAATATTAACGGGATTAGGATTTAATGAAGTAATGACTTATTCATTTATCAGTCCTAAGGCCTATGATAAAATAAATCTTCCACAGGATGCTATAGAGAGGCAATACGTAAAACTTATAAATCCATTGGGAGAGGACTACAGCGTCATGAGAACTACTTTGCTTTCAAATATGATGGAGTTATTGAGCAGAAACTATAACCATGGCGTTGAGAGTATGTATGCCTTTGAAATCGGAAATATTTTTATTCCTAAGAGCTTACCCGTAAAGGATTTACCCATAGAAAAGAAATTATTGTCCATAAGTTTTTATGGGGATAAAGACTTCTATTATTTAAAAGAAATAGTTGAAAAGACCTTGGGAAGACTGGGAATTAAGGATATTGAATTTTCAAGAGAAGAAAACAATCCATCCTTTCATCCCGGAAGAACAGCTAAGCTTTCAATCAAAGGTGAGTCACTCGGTATCTTAGGTGAAGTTCATATAAATGTTATCAATAACTATGATTTAAAAGAAAGAGTATATGCTTGTTTATTGGATTTTGATAAAATAGTAGAGCTTACAAATTTAGAGATCAAATACAAACCTCTACCTAAATATCCTTCCATGAGCAGAGATATCGCAGTCGTAGTAAAAGAGGATATTATGGTTGGAGAGATTGAAAAAATAATACTTAAACATGGAAGTGGGCTAATAGATTCATTGGAACTATTTGATATCTATAGGGGAGGACAAATAGGTGAAGGATTAAAATCAGTAGCATATTCTATTACTTACAGATCCTATGAGAGAACCCTTACTGAGATGGAAATAAACAATATTCAAAAATTGATAATTGCGGATTTAGAAAATAGTTTAGATGCTAAGTTAAGAAGCTAGTATGGGAGTAGATTATTTCTACTCCTTTTTTAAAAAATAGAAGGTATTTATAAATCTTTGTAGTATTATATAATTAGAATATTTATAGGGGGCAAATCAATTATGACTGATAAAAACAAAGTTAATGTAGTAATTGATGGTCGTAACCTAACAGTAGTTGCAACTGAACACGAAGACTATATTAGGGACCTTGCATACTACGTGGATCAAAAGATAAAAAACCTCTCTTCCCAAAATGATAGACTTAGTCAAACTATGGCAGCAACATTGGCAGCTCTAAATATAGCAGATGAATATTATAAAGCAAATTCAAAATTAAAAGAATTGGAGCAAAAAGCTAAAAAGCCTTTAGAGAAATTTGATGGAGTATCAAAAGAACTTGAAGATTCCAAGGCAAGAATTGCTGAATTGGAAAAAATCAATTTAGAATATAAAGATGATTTTATTAGGGAAAAATTGAGCAAAGAGAATTTATTCAATGAAATGAATGAGCTAAAGGAAAAATTAGAGCTAGCAGAGAATGAAATATCTGAATTACATAAATTGAATAAAAGTCTTCAGGATAAAAATTTTGAAAATCAACTTGAATTAATAGAGGCTAAAAAAGAGCTTAATGAAGCTTTGAAATCATTAAACAAAGATAAAAGATAGGTGAAATTTTAGTGACTAAAAAAATCGAATTACTTGCACCTGTGGGGAATATGGAAAGTCTATATGCTGCAGTAAGGAATGGTGCCGATGCAGTGTATTTAGGCGGAAAATTATTTAATGCAAGGATTTATGCTTCTAACTTTGACTTAGAAAAGCTTAAGGAAGCCGTTTTATATGCTCATTTACATGGTGTAAGCGTATATGTTACTGCCAATATACTTGTAGACGATGCCGAAATGAATGATGTCATAGATTATATTAAGTACCTATATGATATAAACGTGGATGCTGTAATCATACAAGATATTGGACTTTCAAATATTGTGAGAAAAATATTCTCTGAGCTTCATATACATGGCAGCACCCAAATGACCATTAATAATTTACAAGGCGTAAAATTTTTAGAAGGACTAGGCTTTACAAGAGTTGTTTTAGCCAGAGAAACGCCTATTGAAGAAATAGAACAAATAAATAAAAATTCTTCTATTGAATTAGAAAATTTTATTCATGGTGCGTTATGTATGTCCTATTCAGGACAATGTCTGATGAGCAGCTTGATTGGAGGCAGAAGTGGAAATAGAGGAGCATGTGCCGGACCATGTAGAATGGCTTATTCAGTAGTTGATGAGGAAGGTAAATTGCTTAAAGGCTGGGATAAAAAATATGTTTTAAGTCCTATGGATTTAAATTCTTTGGAAAATATCGAAAAGATAATAGATGCTGGTATAACCTCCCTAAAGATTGAGGGAAGAATGAAAAGGCCCGAATATGTGGCTACAGTGGTCAGTGCTTATAGAAAAGCTATTGATTACTCCTGCAGTTCATTGTCAGAATTGGATAAAAGAAATGTAGAACAAATATTTAATAGAGGATTTACCAAAGGATTGGCTTTTGGGGATTTTGGAAGTACTTTTGTTTCAAAGGATAGACCGGACAATAGAGGCGTGTATATAGGAAAAGTCATAAAGGTGGAAAAAAACTATGTTTCAATATTATTGGATGGAGAAATAAATGAGAATGACGGACTTGAATTTCAACTAGCAAATGGAGAATATAAAGGTTTTAAATCTCCGGTTAATGGGAAAAATGGGGAGACTGTTAGATTTAATAAGATTGGGAATGTATTGAAAGATTCAAAGGTTTATAAGACATCCAGTGAAAAATTGTTGCGTGAAGCCAGACTTTCATATGAATCTTTAGAGAAATTTCCTATTGATATTGAGATAGTGGTAAAAATTGGTGAAAGACCTAAGATAAAATTAAGATATAAAGATATCATTGTAGAAGCAACTGGTGAAACATATGTAGAAAAGGGCATAAAAATAGCTTTAACCAAGGAAAAGATACATGAGCAAATATCCAAGCTTGGTGATACATTTTATTATGCAAATAAGTGCAGTGTATCACTGGACGATAACGCTTATTTACCCTTAAGCGTATTAAATCAATTGAGAAGAGATGTTATAGACAAATTAAATGAGAAAATTAGAAATTCAAGTCATAGAAAGCCGATAAATGATGAGGTTTTTAATCAATTAAAATTTGAGGTTTTTAAATCTAAAAGGGGAAATAAAAAATCATATAAAAAGCTATCGATTAGCGTAGAATCGTTGGAACAATTTAATCAACTGGACTTAAACAAATTGGATAGAATTTATTTGGGATTTTACGATAATTTATATGAAGTTGTAAACAAAATAAAATCTAAGGATAAGGAAGTCTATATATCTACCGGAAGAGTTCTATATCAAAAAGATTTGGATGAACTAAGAAATTATATAAGCCCAATTTCTCAACTAGTTGATGGAATATCAGTATCCAATTTAGGCTCACTGAAATATTTTAGCGACAGTTTCGATTTGAAAATCCACTGTGATACAGGGTTAAATCTCTTTAATTCCTTTTCAATTAAATTTTTAAATAATTTGGGTATATCAAGTTTTACTCTTTCCCCGGAGTTGAATTTACAACAGATTAAAAAAATAACCGAAAAGGTGGAAGGAAATATTGAGGGGATTGTTTATGGATATCTTCCGGTAATGATTACGGGAAATTGCCCTATGGCTATAGTTAAAGGCTGCAAGGACGATAGAAATTGCAAAGCATGTAAATTTTCTAAAGGCTATGGATTAAAAGATAGGAAGGATTTTATCTTTGAAACGCAAAGAAAGAATGGTTATTCGGTTATATATAATTCAGTGCCTATATTTGTATTGGATAGTATAGATAAAATCTTTGCCGCAGGCATCAATATGGCAAGACTTGATTTCACAAATGAAATCAAGGATATTTCCAAGATTCAAAGTGTATTATATGATTATATAAACAATTTAAAAGGCTATAACGATCTTCTAAATTTTATAGAAGAATTCAAATCACAAAATAATATTACAAATGGCCACTACTTTAGAGGTGTATTAGAGGTGATAAAGTGAACGAAAAGACCTTGAGGGTTTTAGAGTTTAATAAGATAAAAGAACTTCTTATTGATAAATGCGAGTCGCGAATTGGTAAGGAGTATGCAAAAAAGATAAGTCCTATCACGAATATAAAAGAGATAGATTTAATGCAGCAAGAAACTGAAGAAGCGTTGTCCTTATTAATAAAAAGGGGAAAACCTCCTCTTTATGGGATTCATAGTATATCCTATGAAATTAAAAGAGTTGAAATCGGCGGGGTATTAAATCCTGCAAGTTTAATTAAAGTATCGGATTCTTTGAGGGTGTCCAGAGGGCTTAAAAATTACATCAAAGAAACTAAAGCTGACAAGATGCCAACTTATTTGATTATTGGAGAATTAATCGATAATTTGAGAGTATATAAAAATATAGAAGATGAGATAAACAATGCAATAATTAATGAAAATGAAATTTCTGATAATGCCAGTTCAACTCTTAGAAATATTAGAAGGCAAATATCAAGTAAAAATGATGCCATAAGGGATAAACTAAATTCAATTGTTAATTCACAAACAAATAGGAAATATCTTCAGGATGGTATTGTAACCGTGAGGGAAGGCAGATATGTAATCCCTGTAAAACAAGAAAATAGAAGCAGTGTACCTGGACTCATACATGATATTTCCTCAAGTGGTGCTACTGTATTTATCGAACCTATGGCTGTAGTAGAGCTAAATAATCAGCTTCGTGAACTGGAAATTAAAGAACAAGATGAGATTGAAAGGATATTGTCTGAACTTTCCAACTTGGTAGCCTCTGAAAGCGATGGAATAGGAAATAACGAAAAGATATTGAGGACTCTTGATTTTGTTTTTGCAAAGGGAAAGCTTGCCTTGGAGATGAATGCCACTAGGCCGATTCTAAATGATAAAGGGATTATTAATATAAAAAAAGCCAGACATCCATTACTACAGACAAAAGTCGTAGTTCCTATAGACGTGTACATAGGGCGGGATTTCAATTCTTTGATTATCACCGGACCTAATACAGGAGGTAAAACTGTAACCCTAAAAACAGTGGGATTATTTACTTTAATGGCTCAAGCCGGACTACATATTCCGGCGGACTATAATTCTGAAGTTGCGGTTTTCAATCAGATTTTTGCAGATATTGGAGATGAGCAGAGCATAGAACAAAGCTTATCCACCTTTTCTTCGCATATGACCAATATAGTAAATATATTGAAAGAAGTTAGGTACAACAGTTTGATATTGTTTGATGAACTTGGAGCAGGGACTGATCCTACTGAAGGCGCAGCATTGGCTATGGCAATATTGGATTATCTGCTCAAGAAAGACATAAGAACTATTGCAACTACTCATTATAGTCAATTAAAACTTTATGCCTTGACAACTGAAAGGGTCAGGAATGCATCGGTTGAATTCGATGTAGAAACCTTAAGTCCTACTTATAGGTTGCTGATAGGGGTACCCGGCAAATCCAATGCTTTTGAAATATCAAAAAGGCTTGGATTACCGCAACATATCATAGATGATGCTAAGGAGTTAATATCAAAAGAAAATGTGGAGTTTGAGGATGTTTTGCAAGCCATTGAACAGGATAGAAAATCCATAGAAGAAGACAAAATTGAAGCTAAAAGATTGAGGCTTGAAATAGAGCAGTTGCGTAAAGGACTCGCGACAGAAAAAGAAAAGACGCAACAAATGAGAGACGGAATCATTAGAAAGGCAAAAGAAGAAGCCAGAGATATTCTGAAAAATGCAAAAGAAGAGGCAGATTTAGTAGTTGGCGAGGTAAGAGATATATCCTCGGAAATAGAAAAAGAGCATAACAAAAGATTATTGGAAGCTCAAGAGCTATTAAGGAAAGATATAAATAAAATGGAAAGTTCTTTATCTAAGGATATATTTAAGGTAAAATCAAATAGACCACCCAAAAATCTAAAAATCGGTGAGACAGTTGAAGTATTGTCCTTAAATCAGGTTGGAACGGTCAGTACCCTGCCTAATGAAAAGGGATATTTGACAGTTCAAATTGGTATAATGAAAGTAAATGTTCATATATCAGCTTTAAGAAGGGTTGCATCCCAAGATAGTGACAAATCTACAATTAAGGCAAAAACTATTATCGGCTCAAAGTCAAAGAGTATTAAAAATGAAATAGACCTAAGGGGCAAAAACATAGAAGAAGCGATTTTGGATATTGATAAATATTTAGATGACTCATATATAGCCAATTTAAAAGAAGTATATTTAATCCACGGGAAGGGAACCGGTGCCTTAAGAGATGGAATTAAATCCTATTTAAGAGGTCATAAACATGTTAAATCTTATAGACCGGGAAAATATGGAGAAGGCGGAGATGGAGTAACCGTTGTAGAAATAAAATAAATTTGATACAGCACACAAAGGAGGATGTTTAATGATAGATTTTAAAGAGGAAATAGTAGGGCTTATAAAAAGGGAAGTAGAGTGTTTAAGCAAAGATGAAATAAGACCTTTGATAGAGCTGCCGCCTTCTTATGAAATGGGAGATTATGCTTTTCCTGCATTTAGACTTGCTAAAGAATTTAGAAAATCTCCAAATCTTATAGCACAGGAATTAGCTGACAAATTTAGCAATGAAGAAATTTTTGAAAAGGTTGAGAGTGCAGGAGCTTATGTCAATTTCTTTATCGATAAAGAAAGATTGGTAAAAACGGTTTTTGATGCAATCATTGACAAAGGTGATGATTACGGTTCTTCAAATATAGGTAAAGGGAAAACAGTCATTGTTGAATTTTCATCACCAAATATAGCGAAGCCCTTTCATATAGGGCATATAAGAACTACTGTAATTGGAAATTCATTATATAAAATATATAAATTCCTTGGATTCAATGCTATAGCTATCAATCATTTAGGAGATTATGGCACACAATTTGGGATGCTCATCTTTGCTTATAAAAAATGGGGCAACAAGGAAATCATAGAGAAGGATCCTATAAATGAATTGCTAAAGTTATATGTTAGATTCAATTCTGAAGCGGATGAGAACCCTGAGCTTAGAGAAGAAGCAAGGTATTGGTTTAAGGAATTGGAAGATGGCAACAAAGAAGCTGTAGATTTATGGAAATGGATTAGAGAAATAAGCCTTAAGGAATTTGAAAGAGTTTATAATATGTTAAATATCAAATTTGATTCATATGCCGGTGAGAGCTTTTATTCTGATAAAATGGATAGAGTTGTTCAAGAATTAGAGGACAAAGGACTTCTAAAAGAATCAGATGGAGCTTATATAGTGGATTTAGAGCCTTATGGCATGCCTCCTGCTCTTATTAAGAAAAGCGATGGGTCTACACTTTATACCACCCGTGATATAACGGCAGCCATATATAGAAAAGAAAAATACGATTTTTATAAAAATTTATATGTAGTTGCATCTCAACAAAATCTGCATTTTAAATCATGGATAAAGGTTATAGAGTTAATGGGATATGAGTGGGCAAATGACTGCGTTCATATACCATTCGGAATGGTAAGTCTTGAAGATGGGACATTATCAACCAGAAAAGGAAGAGTTGTATTTTTGGAAGATGTTTTAAATACTGCAGTTGATAAAACTCTAGAAATAATTGAAGAGAGAAATCCAGATTTAGCGAACAAAGAAAAAGTAGCTAAACAGGTTGGAATTGGCGCTGTTGTATTTCAAGAATTGTTTAATCAAAGAATAAAAGATTATGTATTTTCATGGGATAGAACCTTAAGTTTTGAAGGTGAAACCGGGCCTTATGTTCAATATACTCATGCAAGATGCAATTCTCTACTGGAGAAAGGCAAATTTAATATAGATAATAAGGTTGATTATTCCTTGTTAAAGACAGATGATGAGATAAATATCATAAGATTATTGTACAATTTTAATAGGGTAGTAATAGATTCTATGGAAAAGAATGAGCCTTATTTTATCACACGGCATATAGTTGAAATTGCTAAGTCTTTTAACAAATTTTATAATAGCACGCCAATTATTGTTGAGAATGAGGAATTAAAAAAGGCAAGACTATTATTAGTCTATGGAACTAAAACAGTCATAAAAACCGGGTTAGGTTTGCTGGGGATAGAGGCACCACAAAAAATGTAGGGACGGTTTTTATACCGTCCTAAAAAATTATTTCATATGGAAAGAGTCTCTGATTTTAAATATTCTAAAAATTCTTCTTCACCGATTTCTGCTAAAGTAGATAATTCTTGAAGTATATTATTTTTTAATTGAATAAATTCATTAATTTTAGTGTTTTTTCCAGTATAATCAAGCGCTTCAATTATTAAAAGCATATCGTTCTTAGACATTTCTTGAATGGATATTTTATCGAATGCGTGCATTTGCCAGCCCCTCTCTTAATGTACTAATTAGTATTTTATATCTTTTTAAGTAAACAATCAATAACCATTTGTACAATTTATGTTTTATTCCAATGCATGACTCCATAATTTGGAGAATTACCGGGAATAGGGTACAATATTTAGACAGAGGTGAAAAAATGAGAATTATATTGGCAACACTAAACTCGAAATTTATTCATTCAAATTTGGCAATTAGATATTTAAAATCCTATACTGAAAATATAAATCCTATAGAAATAAAAGAATTTACAATCAATCAAAATATTGATTTTATTGTTTCTGAAATTTATAAAATGAGACCTGATATATTAGGGTTTTCAACTTATATTTGGAATTTGGAGGAAACTCTACAGGTAGCAGAAACTATTAAAATGGTCAATCCGGATACAAAAATTTTATTAGGAGGACCGGAAGTTTCCTTTGATGGAGAATATTTATTAAACAAATATTCATATATAGACTATATAATTTATGGAGAAGGAGAAGAAAGTTTTAAGGAACTTATAGAACTAAGTATATCAGGAGGAAATTTTAAGGATATATTGGGGCTTATTTATAGGGAAGACAAGATTATTAAGAATCCTCCACGGCCTTTAATAAAGGACTTGGATACAATCCCTTCCCCATATAGGAATATTTCAAATGAATTTGATAACAAAATAGTGTACTATGAAAGTTCAAGGGGGTGCCCATTTAATTGTGAATTTTGTTTATCCTCTACTATTAAAGGTGTAAGATATTTTTCTCTTGATAGAATAAAGGAAGATTTAAAGATTTTAATTGAAAGCAAAGTAAGACAAGTTAAATTTGTTGACAGAACATTTAATGCGAATAAAAGACAAGCAATTGAGATTATGAAATATATCATAGAGGAAGATCCGGAGGACATAAACTTTCATTTTGAAATAACAGCCCATTTAATCGACGAAGAAATGTTACAATTTCTAAGAAAACCTAAAGAAGGGTTATTTCAATTTGAAATAGGAGTTCAATCAACAAATGAAGAAACAATAGATGCTGTTGGGAGAGTAACGGATTTTGAAGAGTTAAAAAGGATATCGAAGACTATAAAATCTTTTAGAAATATACATCAGCACTTGGATTTAATAGCAGGATTGCCATATGAAAATTATGATAGTTTCAAGAAATCTTTCAATGATGTATACGGTATTAAACCTGAAAAACTGCAATTAGGGTTTTTAAAACTTCTAAAAGGTTCAGGTTTAAGGTTAAATGAGAAGAAATATGGTTATAAATATTTAGATAAGCCTCCTTATGAAGTTTTGGAAAACAATTATATAAATTATACGGATATAATAAAATTGAAAGCTATAGAGGATTTGGTCGATAAATATTATAATGAAGAATATTTTTCAAATTCGTTAGAATTCATTATAAAAAATTTTTATGACACCCCTTTTGATTTCTATGAGGATTTTTCGATATATTGGGAAGACAATGGATTTTTTAAAGTAGCCAAGAAGAGATCAGACCTTTATCAAATATTGCTGGATTTCTATTTGGCAAGAATGTTCAGTTCAAGCGAATTATTCGAAGAATTACTTAAATATGATTATATTAAAAACAATAAAAATATGGAATATCCTAAAACTAACATAGAGAATAAAAATATGATAAGTCAAAAATATATACATGAAATACTAAAGGATGAAAGGATAATTGATAATTATCTTAAAAGATACAAAGGAATACCCACAAAAAAAATTATTAAAAACATTATAATAGAAGGTTTTAATTATGATGTGATGAAGGTCATTGCTGAAAATTATAAAGTTACAAACAAAAAGGATATGACCTATATTCTATTCGACTTTACCCATGGGAAATTGGTCAAATGCAATACATTTGATATATCAAAAATTGTTAAGGAGCTGATATGATGGATTATCTAAATGATTTAATTTATGTAAATAAAGATTCATTTAAAAAGACAATAACAAGCTTAAAGAGCAATTGGCTTATTATTTTTACAGGACTTGTATATACATTTTTAAATATAATAGTATATAAAATTATTGGGACTTTATTTGTTGGACCTTTATACATCATTTCCGGGTTTATTTCTGCTATTGTTAGCAGCAGCCTTATTTCCAACTATTTAAATTTACTTTTTAATATCATCAATTACAACAGATTTTCTTTTGAAGATTTCAAAAGTGGATTTACTGCATTTTTGTGGAAGATATATGGAGTATTCTTTATCGCATATCTGGGGCAACTTCTCTTGTCTTTGGTAAGCAATATTTTAGGGGCAGGGGCAGTTGTTCTGAATTTTGTTATTTGGATAATTGTGGTGATATTGTTTAATCCTCTTCCGGAAATTATTTATTTAAAATATAAAAGTCCTACGGAAAGCATTACGGATTCAATAGAATTTATGCAGGAAAACTGGCTAAATTGGTTGGTGCCTAATATTGTGTTCTTTACAATACTTTATGTTGTTACGGGCAATTTGCAATTTGGCATATTCAATACACATATTAGTTTTAATATGATTTTTACTTTAAAAAACATTATTATCTATATTTTAGGTCAGATTATATTCTCTTTTACAATGATATATAGAGGACATTTGTTTAAATTGCTAAATGGCTCTACAAGAAGAAAGAGAATGTTCATGAATAAATTTTAGGTGGGATGAGACATGGATATAGTCAATAAATACTTCAAAGAGAATCATAAAAATATTACATTTTTAGAACTAAAAGACAGTGCTCTTGTAAAGATAAAGAATTTTACGATTAATAAAGATTTGCCTTTGCCTATAATAACTGACAATTTAATTGAAGAAATTTATCAGGGAAATTTAGAAAACGAAATCAATCTGTCTCAAATTATAGATGGAATTATTTATTTATTGGGAGTGGACAGCGACTTCCCGAATTTGGATCGATATGTTGAAATATTAAATTCCTATAATCCCAATATAAATGCTTATATATATAATGTAGCAATAAAAAAAATTTCAGAAGGAGATATAGAATTTGGAGGTATATTTTTACGTGCGCTAATCTATTTGGATTCTAAAAATCTAAATGTTCGATTCAATTATGCATTAGTTTTGGAGGAAATGGGTAGAAAATATATAGAAAGCAACGACGAAAAAGGTGAAGAATTCTTAACGGCGTCGACTAATGAGTTGGAAAGCATAGTGGAAATGGATGAAAAATATTCACTTGCATATTATAAATTAGGGTTTCATCATAAATACTTTGAACAGTATATAAAAGCCAAACTTACTTGGAATAAATTTTTGACTGTTGATAAAGATGAAAACAGACTTCAAGAGATCAGAGAGGAAATTGATTTAATTGATGATAATGTAAAATTTGAAACAGGATTGACATATCTAACTTACAACGAATTCGGAAAAGCCTTGGATTCCTTCCTTAAGCTATTGTCAAGATATGGGGATGAATGGAATGTATTGTATCTATTAGCAATGTGTTATAAAGGATTAAGTGAATCAGATAAGGCTATAGAATATTTGCATAAGGCTATTGAGATAAATGATGAAGAACCGGATTTATATAACGAATTAGGAATAATAAACTTTCTTGATGGAAAAATAATAGAAGCAATAGGTATTTTCAATGAAGGAATAGAGAAAACGGATCATGACTATAAATTGTATTTTAATAGAGGATTAGGCTATATACAATTAGGCGAATATAATTTGGCCTTGAAAGATGTAAAAATGGCATATGAATTAAATCCGAAGGATGAGAATGTAGTTAATCAACTAAAAGAACTTGAAGACTTAATGTCAAGTATATGAAAACAAGCATTGAAGAGTGTCATCTCCGTTTTCAACAATTTTAGACTTTTTTTGAAATTACCGTTGACTTATGATTTAAAAGATGGTAATATTGTAAAAGTCAACTATAAAAGCAAAGTGATTGAACTTAATAAATGATAAGGAAAATTAAAAAAGTAGTTGACTTAAGAATGAAATTTTGCTATACTAATCAAGTGCCCTAAAA
>ENA-UOOI01000908-UOOI01000908.1-fermentation-metagenome-genome-assembly--contig:-NODE-908-length-34486-cov-21.528042_pt1 | contig 34486 bp, 29 predicted proteins | sample MGYA00245779_ERZ724027 | MGnify/ENA primary metagenome ERZ724027 (study PRJEB28704, sample SAMN03018318) | fermentation metagenome | biome: anthropogenic terrestrial biome; feature: soil; material...
CAGTTTGTCCAGGTACAACCTTAATCATGGCCCCTGATACAATATTGGCTTCATTTAAGAGCCGGTTGGCCTGCTTCAGGCTAATATAGCTGCCTCCTCCAATCAACTGGCGGGTTAAGCCTCTGATCTTAAGATTATCCCAATGGGCAGGTCCCTGGGGCAATAAAGTTTCCACCTCCACCATATCGCCGACTTTAAGTCCCAGTTTATTAGCCGTCTTTTCATTTAAAATTATACCATCCGCCGGCAGAGCAACTGTTTTATCTGCGGTACCGCTGATTTTGCGCAAGGCCAAATCCGGCGGATAACCAGTTAACAATTCTTCTTCCGTCCTCCCCTGCCAGTGCAGCCTCACCGGTAGCTCCAGCATCGGTTCAAGAAACTGGACACCATCAAGACCGGCCAGAGTATTCAGTTCACTCGATTTTTGCAATTCGTTGAAATGGACCAGAAGATCGTAACTTTGTTCCTCATGGTAATGCTTTTGTAAAATATAATCGATAGCGTCATTAGTAAAGAAAGCAATAACAAGAAGTGCAACCGCAAACATGACCCCAAACAGGGTTACCAGCAAACGCCCCCGATTGCGGTTCACGCTGCGAATACTCATTTTCCATCCCGGTTTCAAGCAATTCCACAATGCAGGCCAGTGTTCCAGCAAACTTCGTCCGGAGGAAAGAGGGGGTTCCGGTCTCATGGCTTCCGCCGGATTGACCGCCGCTGCCTGACGTGAAGCCGACAACCCGGCAATAACCCCGGTACCGATACTCATAAGAAAGCCGTTAAAAATAGTCTGAAAATTATACACTGCTACCCCGCCGGGCAAATTAAAATATTGGGCATAAGTAGCAGAAATAGCACCGGATAAGAGAAGACCGCAGACAGTACCGGCCACGGCTCCGGCCAACCCGACGATGACACCATAATAAGTATAGTGCAGCATGACCTGGCGGTTGCTGTAGCCCAGGGCCTTTAAAATACCGATCTGCGTACGCTGGGCTCTGATCATGCGTCTTAAAATAACAAATTGAATTCCTGCCGCAATAAGCATAAACATCATGGGCAGAACGGTGGTAATTGAACGCAGCCCATCCAACTCGGCCTCCAGGAAGACATGACTGGTCTGGTCTTTGCGTGGATAGGAGGCCAGATTTCCGTATGGCGACAGGATATCTTTTATCTGCTCGACCGTTTCTTCCTGTCTGGCTCCGGGAGTGAACTGAATCAATACCTGATTTACCTGTCCCCTCATGCCGAGGACTGCTTCTATCTGCTCCTCCTCCACCATCAAGATGCCAAATGTCTTGGGGTCCGGCATCAGAGTAGCACTGTCTTTGACCGTATAGACAAACTCGGGACTGATAGCAGTACCTATTACATTAAGCCCCACTTTTCTTTGCTGGGCGACTATGTTAACCTTAGAACCCGGCTTGAGGTTATTGGCCGCGGCATATTGGGGATCAAGCAGGACTTCTATGCCATTATCCTGCCCGTTCGGACTAAAATTGCGTCCCTGCAGCAAGGACAGGCAGTTCAGGTTGTCTTCGGTTGAACGGGAATAGGTTATCAAACGCGCCGAAGCACGGTCATCCCCATCTTTCAGAACCGGCAGGTCCAACGTTATCCTGCCAACAGCCTTTTTAACCCCCGCTACTTCTTGCACCTGTTTAACCACCCCGCTCGGGGCTTTAACCACCTGAAAATAGTAATCGGCAAACTGATTCTCGCGATAGAAATTCTCCTGCGAGGTGCGCATATTATAATAGCTGGTGCTCATGGACAGATAAACGGTTACTCCAACCATAATTACCGATGCGGCAGCCAGAAATTGCCCCTTATTGCGCAGAATCTGACGCAGTAACTTGATATTCAGGATACCCATTACCACTCAATCCTTTCCGGCGCCAACGGGTTGGGATTATCAGTTATACTGGCTACTTCACCGCTGCGCATGCGTACCACCCGATGTCCCATGGCAGCGATAGCAGTGTTGTGAGTTATCAGCAGCACGGTGCAGCCTCTTTCCCGATTTATGCGGTCCAACACCCCCAGTATAAGCTTGCCGGTAGTAAAATCGAGCGCACCGGTAGGTTCATCACAGAGTAACAGGCGGGGATTTTTAACCAGTGCACGGGCAATCGATACCCGCTGTTGTTCGCCGCCGCTCATCTGGGACGGAAAATGTCCGCCCCGGTCGGCAAGCCCCACCTCCTCCAGGCACGACTCGACCAATAGTGGTTTTTTAACCAGGGTTGCGGCCAACTCCACATTTTCCCGGGCAGTCAAATCAGTCATAAGATTATAAAACTGAAATACAAAACCGACTTCCCGACGTCTATATGCCGTCAGTTGGTCGGCTGTAAAGGTCTGTATATTCTCCTTTTCATACTCTACCAATCCACTGCTGGCGCGATCCATACCCCCGATAATGTTAAGCAGGGTGCTCTTTCCCGACCCGCTCGGCCCCAAAATCACCAGAAACTCACCCCGGTAAATGTCAAAGGTCGTGGATTTGAGAGCTTCAACCTTAACTTCACCCATATCATAGGTTTTTGTCACGTTTTCCAATCTCAGCAGAACTTCTTTTTCCATATACGACCTTCCTTTCCTGAATAAAAAGGCCAGGCTCTTTTCTATATTTAATACTTTTTTAACGCTTACCAGTTTTCGCTGGTACATTTTCTTAATCTCATCCGGATCATAAAAAAATTCCATGATACGTGATTATTATGCCATACCCCTCTTATCTCTGACAATCCCCTTCAAAACAGAGACTCTGTCGCAATTATAGTTTTACGCTCCTGCGTTAATGACAGATATTTTACCATCCCTCGTAATACATATTAAAAGGTGTCCAAGAGGTATAGGTGTCATCTATTGCCATTAATAAATTCAAAAGGAGTGTAACCTATGAACAGAAAAAAGAACCGTTTTACGGCTGTGCTGCTGGCCTTGCTGCTATTGATTCTCGTCCCGGCCTCCGCACCAGCCGCCACTAGTGGCTCGGCAATTTCACTGGAGCAGGCTATCCAGACCGTTAAGCAAAACTTCTCCATCCCAGTCGAGTTCTCTAAATTAACATCTGGTTTTAACAGCAATGCCAATGATCAAAGCTGGTCTCTGAACTGGAGCGATCCCCAAGGCAAAAACGGAAGTTTTTCAGCTCAGGTCGATGCCAAAAATGGCGAGATTATTTCCATGTATTCATGGAAGCCCGACAATGAACAAGCTGTAAAAGTACCAATGGTATCTGTTAATGAAGCCCGTCAGAAAGGCAATACTCTGTTAAAACAGCTGGTACCCAGCCGCGCCGCCTCTCTGCAGTTAATCCCTGACAAGCAATTGATACCTCTAAGCAGCTATGGTTCTTTAATTTATACCGTGCGCTGGCAGCGGGTGATAAACAACATCCCCGTGGAAAACGACGGAGCCTATATGGAAATAAACCTGGCCAACGGAGAAATCACTGGTTATAACCTTAACTGGAGCAATCTTCCCGTACCTGACTCCAGTGGAGTAATATCCGCGGAAAAAGCACGTCAGAGTTTTGTAAATAATAAAATGCTAAAGATGCAATATATGCAACCCTCAGTAGCTGTGCCTCTAAAGAGCAATTCCGAACAACAGCCTATCCTGGTCTATGGTATTATGCACCCTTCCAACGGAATAATTGATGCCAAAAGCGGAACCCCTTTGGTGCTTGACAATCGACACCGGATTGAAGGTGGTATGGGTGCATCTGACAGAGCCAGCAATCAATCTAAAATGGCATCTCCAGCTCCATTGACACCGGAAGAAACCAAGGAAATAAAGCAAATTGCCAACCTGCTTACCCAGGACCAGGCTGCGGCGGCGGCAGCAAAATATCTGGACATACCGGCAAGTTTGACTCTGAAATCTTCCACTCTGGAGGTCGATTGGCAAAACCCTGATGTAAGAATGTGGAATCTCAATTGGGATTCTTCTTCAGGCTCATCATCACCATCAAGCCTGTACGCGAGAGTTAATGCTTCAACCGGTGAACTATATAGTTTTTATCTTAATCGTCCCTCCACTGATAAAAAATCTGCTGCTTTGACCCCAAATGAGGCCCGGCAAGTAGCAGATACTTTCCTGAGAAAAGTCCATCCCCAGCGCTTTCAGCAGGTGATCTATGATGAACTGAACGAACGGATGGAACAAGATGCCGGCGATTTCCGATTAAGCTACCAGCGGGTGGTTAACGGTATCCCCTGTCCTTTTAACGGTATGGATATAAGTATCGACCGTACCAGTAAAGAGGTATGCTCCTTTAACCTTAACTGGTCTGCAAAGACTTTTCCTACAACTGCCAATACTATGAGCATAGATAAAGCCAATGAAATATTCCTGAATGGAGCGCCCTTGACTCTCACTTATTCCCTGGTCTACAGTTCTGACAGCGGTCCCAGCGAGATGCGTCTGGTTTATAAACCTCAAACTCCCCCGGGCCAGCCTCAATCCAATATTGTCGATGCACATAACGGCAACTGGCTGGACTATAAAGGCGAACCGGTCAAAGATGAAGCCCAGGCCAACCATTTCACCGATATAGCAGGCCATTTTGGTGAAGAAGAAATTAAGCTTCTGGGCCAGGCCGGATTATTCACTGAATATGGCAAGGAATTTCATCCGGATGAAAATATTACCCTTATATCCATGCTGCGGGCCATGTTAGGCACCCGGGAAGGAAATCAGGCAGCATATAACCTGACCGATGAACAAATGATGGAGCGAGCAGTTGAGTTGCACTGGCTCCCGGATACCAAAACTCCTCCGGTCACTATCGTAACCAGAGATCTGCTTGCGCGCCTGATGGTCCGTTATCTGGATATAGAGTTCCTTACTAAATATCCCTCGGATATGTATCGGCTGCCTTTTAAGGATGCTGATTCTCTTCCCAACGACCTTAAATCATATGCCGCACTTACCCGCGGAACCGGTCTAATAGTTGGCGATGGTATAAACTTTGACCCTGCTCACAAAGTAACCCGCGCTGAAGCCGCTGTAGGTCTGGTACGCCTGCTTAAAGTTAAATAAGAGGCAAGGCGACGGACTTTGACTCCGTCATGTGTAGGTTCAACTCCTGCCACCCCAGCCATTTTAAAAAAATGATCATTAGCTCAGTCGGCAGAGTACCTGACTTTTAATCAGGGTGTCCGGCGTTCGAGTCGCGGATGACCCATCATTTTGAAAATAAAAACCCTTCGAACTTCGGAGGGTTTTTATATGCACAAAAAGGTTACCTTTTTTAGTATTTTGGTGGCAAACAGGTGTCAGCAGTCTTTTACCTCCACTTAAGGGACAGAACGAAACGTCCCCAACTTCTCCTTTATCCCCCCTTTTTCCGATTTATCCGTGTATTATTTTGGGTATGCATTTACTGCATATCCATAAAGCCTTTCCTTGTTTTTTTACCGCCAGTAAGTAGGCATCCTTTTCGGTTATACCACACCAATTGCAGGTTTGCGGTATATAATTCATGTTATCTCTTTCCTTTGCTTTTTGTTTTACTTCCTCCTCCGAAAACTCCGACGCTTCCCTGACCTCCAGAGACAAAGCTCCGGTGGGACAAACACCCAGGCAAACCCCGGCTCCATCACACATTTCTTCTTTTATTACCCGAGCTTTGCCATTAACCAGCTCCAGAGCTCCTTCCGCACACGGATTAATGCAAACCCCGCAGCCGTTGCATAGCTTTTCATCAATTTTTACGATAGTACGTTTTGGCATATCTTATATCTTCCCTTCTATAAAATCTCTTCCCTATTAATAGTATTGTTATTTAAAAGTTAATTACAGATATTATATATTTTAAAATTTTCCGGTATACTTTTTCTGATTTTAGTATATAATAGTAAATGCTCTTTTTTTAGAGTTGATTTGATCTTACTTCTTGCCCGGAAAAATTAAGTTAAATTCGGTGTTGAAATGCCCGGGCAAAAGGTGTTATAATACTTTTTGCGGGCGGGTGTAGCTCAATGGTAGAGCCCCAGCCTTCCAAGCTGGTCGCGAGGGTCCGATTCCCTTCACCCGCTCCATTTTTATGTCCCTGTAGCTCAGCTGGATAGAGCAACGGACTTCTAATCCGTAGGTCGGGGGTTCGAATCCCTCCGGGGACGCCATTTATTTTACGAACTACGCATATGTGGTGGGTGTAGCTCAGTTGGCTAGAGCACCAGATTGTGGCTCTGGGGGTCGTGGGTTCAAGTCCCATCATCCACCCCAAAATAAATATTCTTGACAGTGACCGTGGAAACGTAGTATAGTCTTTACCGTTGGGGTGTAGCCAAGCGGTAAGGCAACGGACTTTGACTCCGTCATGCGTAGGTTCAAATCCTGCCACCCCAGCCATTTTAGTTAATCCTGGGCCATTAGCTCAGTCGGCAGAGCACCTGACTTTTAATCAGGGTGTCCGGCGTTCGAGTCGCCGATGGCCCACCATTTTAAATACAGAAGCCTCCGATGTTCGGAGGCTTTTTTTGTGCACTTTTTTAAGGCAAAAATAAATCAAATTTAAGGTTATTTAATGGCTTTTAAGGGGTATTATTTTAAAATAGGTAGTCAAAAAGTAGTCAGTTTTAATGCCATTTAATGCCCATTATTTCGGTTCATAGGCCAGGGTACCCCGATCAAGTTAAATGCTTGTTTATAGGTCGAGATTTTCCCTCTAGTCGGCATATCTAGCGCCAACTCCTTTCTAATATAGATTTTTTAGATATCAGAAAACACAAAACACGCCCATTTAGGCGTGCATGCGTCCGATATTCAGTTTTTTGGTGGATTTCTCCAGCCCCATTATATAATGTATGGGAATTGCCCGTAAACCCCATATATAGGCATCTTGCTTATGATAAATCTGGCCATATTTTAAATTTATGGTTATTTTACTCTCGTTATCTCGCATAAGCGCCGTTTTCTGGGCGTTGTGACAACTTTTAAAAAACCTCTGTACCTCCCACCACTCCGCCATTTGCGGCCTCATTCGGTGATTTTTTAAAACTTTTTTAATACGAACCCCGAAGAGCGGGTAAACTACACCAAATATATCAAGCGCAGTCAGGCAAATTATGAAAGGAGAATTGAAATGAGCGATCTTTTTCTTTTAGGGGACTCAACCACGGGGAGGCCCGCCAGGATGTCCCACCAAGAAACTTGCGAAACTACCTTAGGCGATTTCGCCCTATGGCTGGAAAAGGGGGCTGGGTGGTGCAACCCAAGGTTACCAAAAATAGCCGGAAATGCACTACGCAATGCGCTGGAGTGTACAGATGCGTCCTTGACACAACCGGCGTCAGTGACGCTACGCAAATCAAGGCGTGGTGTTTACTATGTCTATACATGGCATGTTATAGCTAATTGCGGCACTATTAGCAGCTGGGCACTAACCCCCTGTGACCGCGTATTGGGAGAGCCATCTCCTGTAAGTCTCGCAGACAACAAGGATGGCTTTGAATTAGTAATAATCCAATAAATGGTCCGAGCGATTAAGACCGGGGCTTAAACCCCGGCCTTTTATTATTCTCGCCCGTCCGCGCTTTAGACAAACTTTTGCGTCTCTGTACAAAACTTACCATTTATTTTTTCCATTTTGGATGATACTATTATGGAACAAACGTTCTAATTAGTGTGGGGATTTTAAATGGAAAGAGTTATCCTGCATTCCGATCTTAACAATTTTTACGCTTCAGTTGAATGCCTGTATCGGCCTGATTTGAGAGACAAACCAGTGGCTGTAGGCGGCGATCAGGAGCAGAGACATGGAATTGTTTTAGCTAAAAATTATCTCGCGAAGGCTACGGGCATCAAGACCGGTGAGGCGATCTGGCAGGCCCGACAGAAGTGTCCTGAATTAGTGATTGTTCCGCCGAACTTCCCATTATACCTTAGATATTCGCGTCTTGCCCGCAAAATCTACGCAGACTATACGGACCAGATAGAACCATACGGCCTCGGCGAGGCGTGGGTGCGCCCGTAAGTCCCCTTAAATAGGGACGTGGGCAGAAATGGAATGTGCTGATTGCAAGGCACTAAGTAAGACACAAAAGCTTATCATCAACCGGCTTAACCGGATGGGGAAACCCAATGGCGACAACAGCACGCCGGTAAAAGTGCAAGTCTGCCAATCAACAGGCAGCGACTGAGTAGCTGAGATGAAAACTGCGTATGAGGATAAAAGCTAAACTGCTTGAATGATAGCCGGAGGAGTTCTATCGTCAACCATAGCGAAAGTTGATTGAAGCTATAGTAGATATGAAGTTTCAAGCAAAGCCCGTGCCCACATTTCATTCTTGCAGGCATTTATTATGATATTACTTAATACTGTTACATGGCGTTAAACTCGTTAAAAAGCCTTCTAACTGACTTTTAATCAGGGTGTCCGGCGTTCGAGTCGCCGATGGCCCACCATTTTAAATACAGAAGCCTCCGATGTTCGGAGGCTTTTTTTGTGGCCTTATCAAAAAACATAAAAAGGCAAAGTCACATTTTAGGTCACATTCCTTTCAAACTTTTCTTATGATCATTTACGTATTAGTACGTGTTTTATCTTTACACACGTATTAATACGTATTATGCTTATAGCACAAGGAGGTGATCAGTAGAATGACCGAAAGGGAAATTCTAAAACTACTAATAGAAAATGGTTGGTACATAGAAGAAGGCTCAAAACATCATTTAGCAACCGACCCGAACAGGCCCGGGATTAAAATACCAAGACATCGCAAGGATATCCCGATAGGAACTATAAATAATATTCTCAAGGCAGCGGGGCTTAAATAAACCCCATGTTTTAGAGCTAAATATAAAAATATTAAAGACAGAATATAAAAATCGAAAGGAGTTGTTAAATTATGAAATACGTTTATCCGGTTATATTTACCCAGGAAAATAATAGCTATAATGTTGCTGTTCCTGATTTACCTGGTTGCTTCACATGCGGTAAGGATCTTGTCGATGCAATTGAAATGGCCCGCGATGCTATGGCAATGTGGCTTTGCGATGCTGAAGATAAAGGTGAATCAATACCTTTATTCAGCAATGCCAATAATATAGAATGCGAACCAGGTAGCTTTATTAATTTTGTTGACGTAGATACAACAGAATATCGCCGCGAAAACGACAATCGTGCAATCAAAAAAACCCTTACTATTCCTAATTGGTTAAACTCTAAAGCGGAAAAAGCCGGCGTCAACTTTTCCCAAACTCTACAAAAAGCATTAAAACAGCAATTAGGAATTCAAGATTAAAATATTAATATAAATACAGGCGTCCATCACTGATAAATCAGGGTGGGCGTCTTATTTTTTGGGAAAATAAAAATAGCTTGGCATTTTACCTTGCTTCATAACGTCAACGCCCTGTTCTGAAGAGAATCCGAGTATTAATATTTTCATCGGAAACAAAGGCTAAAATTCTATTAGAAGGTTACGCCAGGAGCTTTATCTGCCCGCGAAATTCAGAATCTAAGTAGAGTAACGGCCATTTCATATAATTGACAAAATACGTCGCCATAGTACAATAATAACAACAACATTGTTAACAATAATGAATGAAGGAGTGTTTGTCGTGGTTGATGTTAATAAATTATTGGACGAAGCCATAAAGGAAACTGACAACCTTCAGGAAGAGGAGATATTTCTGATCAGAGACCTATTTAAGGGATATGTATGGAACAGGATTCCTATTAAAGATCGGCTGCTTCTCGGAACATTATTTTTGAATCATGTAAACAAAACTGGCGGAAATATTCAAGCTATTAAGAAGACATCCTCCAATCAGCAGCGATATGAAAAACTATATAAGTAAATGGCCGGTTTTTTCTTCCAAAGTTCATATTACTGGTTACTGGCAATTTCTAATTTTTGAATCTTAAGAATGGTTGGGAGGGTTTGTTATGGGCAATAAAAAGATTCAAGTAGGAATAGGTTTTGCAACAGGACGTAAGAGTTTCAGGAAGGTTTTAAAAACCTATGTTTATAATTGGAGAGAATGTGGTTTGGCTGAAAGAAAAGATATCGCTATAAACCTTTTGGTTGCTTATGATTTGCAGTATTCCAATACCACACCCCAAGATTATACAGCAATAAAACAGGAAGTGCTTGATCTGATCGATAATGTCTATTTTATTGGTAAAGATGAAATGAGAGCAGAGATGCAATTCCTTATGCAGAAGGATGTTATCAATGAGGAAGAAACCCGTATGTTTGGAAGCGGATATGCAACTCAGCGTAATTCCATTCTGTATACTGCTATAAAAAACCAGCTTAATTATCTGCTTTTCCTAGATGATGATGAATATCCCCTGGCCGTAACCAGGACGCGCCCTAATGTGGTATGGAGCGGTCAGCATGTATTGAGAACCCACTTGCACTATATTAGTCAGGCTGACATTACCCACGGATACCACTGCGGGTATGTATCACCCATTCCTTATATTGACTTTAACAATGTTCTGAGTGAGAAAGATTTTGCTATATTTATAGAAGCCATAAGCAATGATATTGTTGGTTGGGATTCAATAAGGTCCATAATGGGCAATGGCGGGGTTACTTATGCCGATACGCAGGTACTCACCAGTGATATGATGAAAGAGGTTGAGGAAGTTAATCATTGTAAATTCATATCCGGCGGCAATCTTTGTATCAACCTGACTGATCCCAGTAGGGTCAGGCCCTTCTATAACCCGCCCGGTGCACGCGGTGAAGATACCTTTTTGAGTACCTGCCTCAGTGAACACAAGGTGATTCGTGTACCATGTTATACCTTCCATGATGGATTTTCTACCTATAATTATTTGCTTGACGGGGTTTTACCAATCAATCTTAAATATGTTAAAGCTGATTCCGAGCAAATCGTAAACCGCTTTTATAATGCCTGTATCGGATGGGTTCGATATAAACCACTTCTTTTATATATTACCCAGCGGGATGTCTACCAGGATAAAATTAAGATAATGAAGCAACAGTTAGCCGAAACATTGCCCAAACTGTGCAAATACTTTGACAGACAGGATTTCATGGATATAGCAACTGAATTAGAACGGTATCATAGTAATGTAAGGAAGCATTACGCAGAATTTCTTGAAATGCAGCAAGTTTGGACCAAAATATGTAATTATTTATGGTTGACAAAAAATATGCGCACTGGAGACGCGCGTTAAATCAATAAGATATTACGCTGTTTAAATGGCTCGGTTTTGCTATATAATGTTGATAAACAGGAGGTGTATATTTTGGACTATCAAAAACTTAAAGCGGACGTTGCACGCATAGAAGAAGAAGGTCAAAAGATGTTTGATGCCATTAGTGAAAGAAAACACAGAGAAGAGCAAAATAAGCAAACCTCTGAAGAAAAGAATACGGAGATACTAAATGATCTCGTTGTTTTATTAAGGGCCAATGGAGAAAAGCAAGAGGAAATATTGGAAATAATCACCGAGATCTTTGCTATGAGCGTATCGCAGGACAAAGAGGCAGCCGAAAATCAATTACGAAAAATCATGGACAGAATCAGTAAATTTAGCGGAGATATTAAAACTATGCAAAAGCTATCTACGTTTGCATTTATTATGCATAACCTTGTCCAGTCCCTACTTTAATAAGCGTATTACCAAGCCCCTGCGGGGGCTTTTTTACGTCAAACCAGGAATGCTGCGCCATTGCAAAAGTGAAGCCTCCGATATGCAGAGGCTTCCGGATCAATAAAGCGGCAGGTTAATTAACCTTCAATGCCCGTAATTTCTCCACCCGGTCCGCTGTAGCTGGATGGGTACTGAAAAGGCGGGATATGGAAGATGCGGTCAGGGGTTGTACAATAAACATGTGTGATACAGCAGGATTCACCTCCATAGGCAGTTGCAATGATGCACGTTCCAATTTTAGAAGCGCATTGCTCAAGCCTGCCGTTTGGCCAGCCAATCGAGCTCCCGTCGCATCAGCCATATATTCTCTGGACCTGGAAACCGCCATTTGAATAAGCATGGCTGCAATCGGAGCCACCAGCATTACCAAAAGGCTGCCAAGCAAACTGCTTCCGCCTTCGTCGTCATCCCCGCGGAATCCACCGAAAATCATGCCCCATTGCGCAATGTTGGCTATCATTGATATGGCTCCGGCCATGGATGCAGCAATAGTGCCGATAAGGATATCCCGATTTTTGATATGAGCCAGTTCGTGGGCAATTACACCCTCCACTTCGTTGTGGTCCAGAACTCTTAATAAACCTCTGGTAACAGCTACCGCCGCATGCTGCGGAGAACGCCCGGTCGCAAAAGCATTGGGCTGTTCTGTCGGCGTAACATACAGTTTAGGGACCGGGATTCCAGCATTAGCCGACAATTTGCGAATAATTGAATACAACTCAGGTGCTTCGTGTTCTGAGACCGGCTGTGCTCCCGTCATTCGGATGACCATCTTATCACTGTAATAATAACTGAAAAAGTTCATACCGAGGGAAATCACAAAGAAAATTACCGCTCCCTGCTGTCCGCCGATGGCGCTTCCTGCCATAACCAGCAGAACGGATAAACCCGCCATCAATAAACCGGTTTTTAAGGTATTCATTTCTCTTCCTCCAATCTTAAATCATACTAATAAGCAAAGCCGGGAAATCTTTATAAGAAAAAAGACCTTTGCCTCCAATGGAGGCAAAGGTCTCACTAAGCCGATTTAGGCTGACAGAACCAGGCCGCAAGACCATGATGTTGATTCTGTCTAATCCAGTTACTCCCCTTTGCTTAAGCAAATTATACTGGATGGATAAAAAGTACGCAAGATGCATTTTACATCAAGGGAGAAAAAACCCGCAAAACTGAACGCATCACCGCTTTGTACCATTTAATTTGCTGAATATCTGCCGGGGTAATATTTTTGCAGATTTGGAGTGTATTTAAAAAATCATTCTTTATATCAAAAATACTCTTGCATTGATACATCCAGACACCGCATTCAAAATGCAAATAGAGACTCCGATAATCCATGTTGATGGTGCCTACCACAGCATATTCGTCATCTACTACAAAGCTTTTGGAATGGATGAAACCAGGCAGATACTCATAGATTTTCACCCCGTTATCTATGAGGGTTTTATAATAAGATCTGGTAACGGCATGAACATACCACTTGTCCGGATGGTGAGGAGTAATTATACGTACATCGACACCGCCTTTGGCTGCCGCACCCAATGCGGTTACTATCTCATGACCAATGATTAAATAAGGAGTGGTGATATAGACATAACGCCTGGCTTTGTTGATTAAATTCAGGTACACCGTTTCCCCTACCGGTTCATCATCCAGGGGGCTGTCGCTGAAAGGTTGAACATATCCGTCCCTTACCTGGTTTGTGTCGGAGAAAAAATACGGGCGGAAGCGGTCAATATGCTCTTCAACCTGGCCAAGATAATCCCACATTGACAAAAACATGACTGTTAAATTCCATACCGCCTTTCCTTTGAGCATGATGGCGGAATCCTTCCAATGTCCGTACTTCTCAATCGCATTTATATACTCATCAGCCAGGTTAATTCCGCCGGTAAATCCGGTAGTTCCGTCAATTATGGCAATTTTACGATGATCCCGGTTGTTCAGGCGGGGAGACAGCACCGGAATCATGCGATTGAAAACACAGCATTTGATACCGGCCCGGGCCAGCTTTTTATCATATCCATACGGAAGGGTAGTCATGCAGCCCAGATCATCGTAAATAATACGGACGTCTACGCCTTGCTTCACCTTTTTAATTAAAATATCGAGAATACTGTTCCACATTATCCCTTCATCAATAATAAAATACTCCAAAAAAATGAAATTTTCTGCCTTTTCGAGTTCTTCCTTCAGCCTTTCAAATATCACTTCTCCAGTCGGCAGGTATTCACTAATCCAATTATGATACGGGGGACAATAAGAACTATTTTGAATATAGGTAACCTGGTTATACGCTGTCTCATTTTGCGACTGAATCTCGTTCACAATAATCGAGTCCATCATAAGGGCATTCCGGGCATTCTCGGCGATAGATATCATTTTTTGCTTTCTGCGGTTGCTCAGTCGGTTTCCTGCAAAAAAGAGATAAAACAGTCCGCCAAAAATCGGAAACAGCAGGATCGGAATGATCCACGCAATCTTATAAACCGGATTGTAATTATCATTTATAATCCATATCAGAGCCAGGATGCTGATCAAGATACTTATGCTATAAAATAAAACAAAATACTCGTTGAATCGTGTAATGATAGCGATCAAAATCAGCAATTGCGCTGTGATGGCAATTCCGAAAAAAACAGCTCTGGATACTAACAGTTTTCTAAGCATTAATTTTTTTCTCAATTCCCTTTTTATTTTCATACCTCTCCTGTTTCAAGCTGCCGGAAGTTGATTTAATCTGGGAGAATCCTCATTTTAAAGACCTGCTGCCCCTCTTTAAACTCCATGATCACACCGGATTTAATCGGGTTATGATCTTCACCCATGGTCATCTTGCCGGTTACTCCGGTAAAATCTTTGATATTAGCCAGACCGGCTGTGATGTCCTCCGGATTATATGATTGAGCATCGCGGATCGCCTCACACAATATCATCACACTATCATACCCCAATGCGGCAAACATATCCGGCATTTGACCGTAAAATTTTTTGTAACTGTCAGCGAATTCAGCTACGGCCTTGTCAGGGTCACCCACACAAAAATGATCTGTAAAATAAGTGTTATTCAATGCCTGGGCACCGGCTAAGGTGACAATACTCGGTGCATTCCATCCGTCCCCACCGCCTATAGGCTGATTAATTCCCATAGCCCGGGCCTGTTTTATGAATAATCCCGCTTCCTGGTAATATCCCGGTAAATAAAGAAAATCAAATTTTTGGTTTTTAAGTTTTAGCAGTATTTCCGTAAAATCTTTATCACCATGTTCATAACTATCTTCCAGCACAACCTGACCGCCTGCCGCGCTAAAACTGGTTTTAAATGAGTCAGTTAAACTATTGCTGTAGCCGCTGTTATTGTTACGAATTATAGCACAAGTTTTGGCTTTCAACTCCTTGACGGCAAAGTTAGCCATAAGGTTACCTTGCAGAGGGTCCTTAAAGCATACTCTAAAAATATTATGGTAAACTTCACCTGTATCAGGATTTACAGTAATAGCAGGCGAAGTAGCGGCTGGTGCCAGCAAAGGAATCTTAGATGCTGTAAGCAAGGGAGCACATCCTTGCACATTGCCGCTGGTTAAAGGGCCAATTTGAGCAATAATATTATATTTCAGCAATTTTTGGCTAGCTTCATAAGCTTGCTCAGCACTGGAATTACAGTTTATGATGACCAGGTTTAGGCCCAGGTCTTCATTCTCCTTAAGCGCCAATTTAACTCCCTTGTTCAGACTGTTGCCATATTGGGCCACCGGCCCGGTTAATTCCAGGTTTAAACCGATGGCAGGATGTTCTTCGCCCGGTGCAGCTATTATATTAACCGGGGTCTGTTCCGTATCCCATTCCATCCAATCTACGGAAACCCCAAACGCAGCACTGATAAATTTTAGCGGAACCATCATACTGCCGTTATATATTATTTCAGGTGGAGCCTCAAGCGTGACTGTTTCGCCGTTTACCAGAGCATTACGATTGCCGGCTTGAACTTTTAGCGACAGATTACCCTTTAACGCTGTAATTGTCTTGCTGTAATCGTCCCAGTATACTTCCGCACCCAATTGTTCGACAATGGTTCGTAACGGTACCATGGTAATTCCATCCTTAATCACCGGTGTAACATCAAATGATATTTCCTGACCATCCAGCACAACAGCCGGAGCTGCCATTACCGGACCAACTGCCACCAATAACAAACCGACAACCAATACTGCACACAGACTTCGCCGCAACATACATTAACCTCCTTTTTACATACAAGGTAAACTGACATCAGACACATATTATCCAGCCGACAATCCCACAAATTGCCTTGCATTGCTTTTTATACTAAATTATTCAGTTCTCTTCTTCAAAACCCTTCTATAAATTTATAAAATTACGATTCAGGTCAATTAATTTCCTCAAATTCTAACCGGGCCTGAAGGTTCAGGGCAAAAGCTGAAGGGCAGTATAAAAGCTCATTCCATGTTATACTGATACATGATAATATAACACATGCCAAACTTTAGCCTATAAGGAGCAACTATATTGCAGTGGTTTAAGAATAAATGGATACAATTGGTCCTTATTATCCTTACCGGAATAGCAGGAGCGATCCTTACAGTTACCATGTTTGGCCCCAGCAGCTACAAGGTAAATGGTTTTACAGTTGAATTTGCCCTGCAACCGGCCTGCAGCGGGCAAACCTTAATCGATCTGCCCCCGGTAGGAACTCTGACTGCCAAAACCCACGCCGCTCCTTTTCAACTGTCTATGCGACTCGAACGCATAGACGCCGGAGTGGTAAAGGATGATCAAGTACTCAAGCAGATTCAGGACACCATGGGGACGCACATGCTGCAGGGTTTGAAGAATTATCTCCTGCCCTTTCTTATCAAACAATTACTTCTCGCCGGGCTGGGTTCGATGGTACTGGTGTGGGCTTTATTGCGCCCGCGTATACGTTATATAGCAAGCAGCGGGCTGATCAGCATACTCTTGGTACTGGCAGTTTTATGGTGGGGCATGAATACGTTTGAAGCCAAAGCCTTTACCGAACCAGAATACGACGGCGTAATTGCTTTGGCTCCTGATATGATGAGAGTTGGAGAGCAAATGCTGAACAATTTGGATCAATTACAGAATAATACTTCCCAGGTATTAAGTAATATCCGCATACTATTTGGCAAAATGGACTCCCTCCCGGTTCTGGGTGATCCGGATGGCACTTCAGAAGTAAAACGTATATTGATCGTCAGCGATATGCACTCAAATCCGGTAGGCCTGGAACTGACCCGGTCAATTGTCAATAACTTTAATATTCAGCTGCTGATAAATGCCGGTGACCTTACTGACTATGGTTCACCTCTGGAGGTAAACCTGGCCGAACAGCTAAAGCAAATTAGTATTCCTCAAGTATTCGAACCTGGCAACCATGATACTCCTGAAGTAATTGATTTCATGCGTACACTTCCCAATACTCATGTCCTGGATGGAAATGTAATTGAAGTTGAGGGGTTTCGCCTCCTGGGGGTACCTGACCCGCTTTCGAGCAGCACCCGGGTTATTAACTCCGACCGTAATGACTCCAAGGCCGAGCTTGAAAAACAATATAACGACGTGCTTAACAGTCTGGACACACAGGGCCAACCCGACATCATTGTGATACACAACCCCCGCTATGCAGAAAAATTAGCCGGCCTGGCCCCAGTGGTAATAAGCGGTCATCTGCACCGGACCAGCATACGGGAATCGCACCAGACTGCATTGCTTAATCCCGGTTCAACCGGAGCATCCGGTCTGCGCGGGGTCTATTCCGAAGCCGGTGTACCCTATTCCGCCATGATATTATACATGCAGCCCGGGCAAAACCCGATAGCAGTTGATTTAATCAGCTATCATCCCTCCGACGGCAAATTCTCCATTGAACGCAGCCTGCTGAATGAACCCGACCCGCAGACCCAGCCTTAACCACCCTCGCACCAATTTTTTTCGTGAAAGTTCTTGTTTTTTATTCCATAATTAACAATATAGACGGATAAATAAGTATAAAGAAGGATGGGAGGGTAAAAAATCGAAAAATACATCATAGAAATTGATCGGCTTAGAAAAGTATACCGGGTAGGAAACGAAAAGATAGTTGCACTGGACAACATATCCATGCAGATCGCCAGTGGTGAGATATGCTGCGTCTTAGGCACCTCCGGTTCAGGCAAATCGACTCTGCTCAATATGATGGCAGGTCTGGAAAAACCCACCCGGGGCAGTATACATATTCGCGGTTACAACATTGTTAAGATGAGTGAAAGGCGGCTGGCCCGCTTCAGGCAAAAATATATTGGATTTGTGTTCCAATCCTATAATCTGCTGCCCACCTTAAATGCCCTGGAGAATGTCAGCCTGCCCTTGACTTTCCGGGGTATAAGCAAGAATATTCGGGATAAACGCGCTTTGAAAATGCTGGAAGCCGTAGGACTTAAGCAACATCGGAATCATAAGCCTTCCCAGATGAGCGGCGGCCAACAGCAAAGAGTGGGGATTGCCCGGGCCTTTGTCAGTAATCCTCCCGTAGTTTTTGCCGATGAGCCTACGGGAAATCTGGATTCCAAAACCAGCAAGGAAGTCATGCAGCTAATGGTGCGGATGGCCCGGGAGCATCATCAAACCCTGATCATCGTCACCCATGACGCCAATGTAGCCGACTATGCTGATCGAATCGTCCATATCCTGGACGGAAACATTGAACGGATTGAGAATAATTCTAAAAGAGAGGTAATTTCATGATGAAACGGAAAGCTATCTATCTGCTCTTAACCCTTTGCATCTTTATGTCCAATGCTCTCTGTCCCCTCAGTGCTGCGGCTGATGATTCGGATATGTCAGTTCCCCGCGGTGAGCCCCATATCCTCATAGCCAATGACAGCTGGATGCCTGAATATAAAGCGGGAGAGAAAATCAACCTTTCCATACCAATAGAAAATACCGGTTCCGGTTCTGCCAATAATGTTGATATTTCATTGGCAGTCAGCGACCCGGACAAATTTCCTTTCAAAAGTAACAAAATGTCTTACAATTATCATACCTCATCAATCGATCCCGGTTCGACCACGGCCAGCTTTAATGTCACCATACCTCCCAATGTTAAATCAGGTACCTATCCCATCACGGTAAATATCAGCTATACCACCCCATCCGGTTCAAGCGGCCAAGCTTCGGGCACGGTTTACGTCAAAATCGTAAATTCTTACCGGCAGCCCCTTCTGCAATGCATCGATGTGAAATTCGACGCTGAGAAACTTCCTGCCGGCAGATCAACCATGATAAATCTGCAGATGAAAAACGATGGCGACCTGGTCGTGCAGAATATTGAACTGCGCCTGAGCGGATTTTCAGCCGATGGTATCAGCCTGGACAAATGGCCCGACACCTACTATATTGGCCAAATGCAAGCCGGCGAAATCAAAACGGGTACTTTTAAGATCCTGGTGGACCGGGAAGTCAAAACCGGCACCTACACCCTTGACCTGAATATAAAATATAAAGATGAATACAATCAGGAGTACACCAGGGATAGCAAGGTCTACCTTCCGGTAGCCGGCAAGGACAGCCAGGACGAGTTCACTCCCCGCATTATTCTGGAAAGCTATGATTACGGGACCGGGACGGTCATACCCGGAACGGTTTTTCCTCTCACTCTCACTCTGGCTAATACCAGTGAGACTACTGCGGTACATAATATTAAGATAAGTCTTAATTCCGACGGGCAGGTGTTTTCCCCGGTAGGAAACAGCAATTCATTTTATGTTGCCCGACTGGATGCCCAAGGCAAAATTCAGAAAACCCTTATGTTTAAACCTAAAGCCAATGCCGAAAGCCAGCCCTATAACATCAACGCGGATATCGATTATCAGGATAGTAAAGGCAACAAACTGACCGAGAAAGAAGTTATCAGCATCCCGGTCAATCAAGAGGCAAAATTTGTTTTAACCGCCGTAGAAGTTCCGCCCACATTAGGTCTGGACAATCCCCAGTCCATATCGGTCAATTATCACAATGGAGGCAAAGCTATAATCCGCAACCTTAGTCTGCGGGTAGAGGGAGATTTTGAAATAAAAGACGGTGAACAATATCTCGGTAATCTCGAGCCAGGCAAAAACGACTATTGTGACGTAACCGTCCTTCCCCATAAAATGGGCAAGCTGAATGGTAAAGTAATCATGGATTACGATGATGACAGCGGCAAACATTTTCAACAAGCCAAAGATTTCCAATTGCAAGTAGTCAAACAGGCTGACCCGATGCCGCCTGACGGTTCCCCGCTGGCAGTTCCCGAAAAGAAACCATTATGGAAGAAGTTTATGATTCCGGGCGGAATTGCTCTGGTAATTGTGTTAGCCGCAATAATATACAAGAAACGTAAACACGCCAAAGAAGAAGAGGATTTCGAATATGAATAAACTGGACTTGCTGAGGATGAGCCTCAACAGCCTGTGGCGTCGAAAAACCCGAACCGTTCTAACCATACTCGGGGTAGTGATTGGTACCGCCTCCATAGTAATAATGCTGTCGCTCAGTACGGGGATGGAACAGAGCTTCAAAGAACAAATCAGCCGCATGGGCAGTCTGACCACCATCGATGTTTATCCCGGAGCAGTACCTGACTCCGGTAGACCAAGCGACATTAAGCTCAATGATGATGCCATAGCCAGCTTCTCCCAGATACCAGGGGTGGAATCGGTTATGGGCCTAAAGCAAGCCTATATGCGTATAGTATCAGGCAAAATGGTGGCTGAAGCTCCAATTATAGGCGTAGATCCGGAAAAACTAGCAGCATTTGATTATAAAATTGGGGAAGGCCGGCTGCTATTACCTTCAGACAAGGATGCTATTATTTTTGGCAAAAACATAGCTTATAATTTCCGTAACCCGAGAATTAATATGAATTATACCGGACCTGATGGGAACTCTCCTCCGCCGGTCGATTTGATAACCAGCAAGCTGCTCTTGACCGCCGATATGCAATATGGCGAAAGAGTCAGAAATAACCCGGATGATGATTACAAACCACCCCGCCCCCATGAAGTCAGAGGAGTAGGTATTTTGGAAGAAAGCGGCAATGAAAAAGATTATCAAGCCTTGATGAATATTTCCTCGCTGCGCAAAATCATGGAAGAAGATAATAAAGTATTAAACCGGGAAAGCCGTTCCCGCAGATCTGATGAAGAAAACCAGTATGACAATATTAAAATTAAAGTCACGGACATGGAAATAGTCAAAGAGGTTCAAAAACAGATTCAGTCTCTGGGGTATCAAGCTTCCAGTCTCACCGACGCGCTGGAGGGGATGAAGAAAACCTCCCGTACGGTTCAGGCCATACTGGGAGGAATCGGAGCAGTCAGTTTGCTGGTAGCTGCTATCGGTATCGCTAATACCATGGTTATGAGCATCTATGAAAGGACCAGAGAAATAGGCATTATTAAGGTATTAGGCGCCGATATTGCCGATATTAGGCGGCTGTTCTTACTGGAAGCAAGCTTAATCGGCCTGGGGGGAGGAATCTTAGGCTTGCTCTTGAGCTTGGGCGGTTCATGGATACTAAATAAAGTGGCAGGCGGCTTCATGGGCGGAGCCGGCAAAATCTCCATAATAGACCCCCAACTGGCACTGGGAGCGATTATCTTTGCCACCTTCATCGGTCTTGTTTCCGGCTATGCTCCGGCCCGCCGGGCCATGAACCTCAGTGCGCTGGAAGCCATAAGAAATGAATAATAATAGGTAGAAGTTCCGGGGTCTGACCCCGGATCCTACCAACCGCGGCTGCTGCCTCCTCCGCCGCCCGAGCCGCCTCCGCCGGAACTGCCTCCGCCACCGCCAAATCCGCCGCCACCGCCTCTGCCGCGGAAAATCATACTGAGAATTATTCCAAATATCAAACCATCCAGGAAACGATAATCCAGCCAAAACAATGTCAGCAGACCCAGTACCAGCAGGATATCGGCCCATAAGGGCAACCCGTGGCCGGTATTTCTATCGGTTTGAGGATGAGGTTGAGCGGAAGGCTGCGCATCCAATTGGACCCCATATTCACGTGCAACTTCATCCACCAATTGCAAATAACCGTTACGCAAGCCCTGATCGTAATTCTCCGCTTCAAAATCGGGCAACATATATTCATCCTGAATACGTCCGGTTTTAGCATCCGGCAGAACCCCTTCCAGACCATAACCTACCTCGATACGAGCTTGATGTTCGGACGGCACCAGCAGGACCAGCAAACCATTGTTCAGCTCCTTATCCCCCAGTTTCCACTCCCTTAGAATACCCAGGGCTACCTCTTCAATGGGCCGGTCGTCCAACGTATTCAAAGTTACTACTGCTACCTGGGCCTTGGTCAAACGGTGCAGTTCCTGGCTGGTGTTAATAATCAATGCTTCCGTGTCGGAATTGATTACATTGGCCTGGTCGAGTACATACAGCTCTGGAGACGGCGAAGGGATGCCGGTGGCGGCACCCGCACCAAAAGCCATAAATGCAATAAATAAAATGGATAGCAATCCCGTCAAAAGGTAACGTTGCATTGATGCAGGTCCACCTGAACCTGGCCTTTGTTTAATAATATTAGATAATTTTGCCATTATAGTTGTCCTTACTTGTCAAAATCCACTTTAGGTACTTCCTTCGCGCCGGATTCAGCCTTAAAGTATTCCCGTGGTCCAAAACCCATCATATTAGACCATATTACATTGGGGAAAGTCTTTATGCGGGCATTATAAACCTGTACCGCATCATTATAATCTTTGCGGGATACCGCCAGCCGGTTCTCGGTTCCGGCCAGTTCATCCTGAAGCTGACGGAAATTGGCATCAGATTTCAGGTTAGGATAATTCTCTACCACTACCAGCAAACGACTAAGGGATGATGACAGTGCATCATTAGCGGCAGCCTTATCTGCCGCACCCTGCGCCCCCATCAAACGGCTGCGTGCATCGGCAATATTATTGAGAATATCTTTTTCCTGGGCTGCATAACCCTTGACTGTTGCCACCAGGTTTGGAATCAAATCAGCACGACGCTGCAGTTGGGTTTCTACCTGGCTCCATTTTCCATCCACATTTTCATTTAATCCTACTAAACTGTTGTAACTGCCAATCCCTGAAAATACCAGCAATGCTAACACTGCCAGCACAATAATCCATGTCTTTTTCAAAAAAACACCTCCCTATTAAATATCTTAATCTAAATTAAGTTAATTTAAAGTATACACTATGCCTGGCTTAAAAATCATCCAGCTAAAAAATAACTGTCCGGAGTAACAACCCTGGAAATAAAGGCATAATAGCCGCACACGGGAATTTTGACTTTTATAATATATTTATTTTTTAAGAAAAATTTATCTTTTTCTTAAAAATTACCGACAAGTTTAGTTGCCAGTTTTTTGAAAAAGCGCTGGATTAAAACATTAAAATTTCACTTCGTGTTCACGTAATGTTCACAATCCATGGTTATATTATGACCATACCCGTAAATAAAATTTAAAATGAAAGGAGACTGATTACTTGCAAAAGAAAACCAGAACCCTTGTAAGTGTACTGCTGGCAGGAACTTTGCTGCTGGGCGTGGTAAGTGTAGCAGCAGCTGACAGCACTACCAGTACCAGCGTTTCGCAGAGCATAAAAACGCTTTGCCAAAAAGGTCATGGTGCTCAAACACCCGCCCAGATGGAAACCCAAATGCAAACTAAATTGAAGACCCTGGTTGATAAAGGCACCATCACTCAGGCGCAAGCCGACAAAGTCGTGGCTTATCTGAAGAAAATGCAAGAAACTCGTAAAGCAGATTTTGCCAAAGTCAAAAATATGACCCAAGCAGAACGTGACAAATTCAAGAATCCGCTGGCCCAACTGGTAACCGACAAGGTTCTGACCCAGGAACAGGCGGATGCCATTGCGAAACTGATGCCCATGCATAAAGGCAAAGGTATGAAAGGTGACCTGGCTGCTAACCAGACCAAAATGAAAGAAATATTGAGCGGCCTGGTTGATAAAGGTACCCTTACCCAAAAGCAAATGGACAGCATCATTACTGCAATGGATAAGATGCGCCAGGAACGTCAGGCGGACATGGAAAAAATGAAAAACATGACTCCAGAAGAACGCCAGACCTATATGCAACAGCTTAAAGGTAAAAAAACAAGTCCTATCGAACAACTGGTTAAAGACAATGTAATTACCTCCGAGCAGGCTGATGCCATCAGGGATGCAATGCCGCAGCGTTCCGGACAGCATCGCCGCTAAATCCTAAACCAACCTACAACTTTTTATCCTTCATCCTCTAAAAGATTAGGGACCTGATTAATCAGGTCCCTAATGCTGTTAAATAACTCCTGTTGCAACCTATTCTTTCAATATTCCCTTCTCTTTTATTCTATATATTTCACGCCTTCCGCTATCTTCAACGCCGTGTCTTTATCCGTCTGTCCCTGAATTATGAACATACGGTCATTCATGGCCCATATAACGGTAACCAGAGAGTTTTTTACTACGACCATTCCTTTATGCCCGTTGATATTAGTTGCTTCACAGACAGAGGCATTTTCCGTATCCAGGTGAGGCTTGCTGCCTTCGCTTAATTCCATATAAGTAATAAGCGAGCCCCGAGAGTTTTTAAATTCGATTTTTTTAAAAAATTCACCCGGTAAAACAGCACTTACTTCAAATCCGGTCGGTATATAGGTCGGTGCATAGGCCTTGTGCCAATCTATAATTTTACTTTCGCCGTTATCATTGTTTTTTAATTCAAAAGAAGTATATTCCTGCTGAATGTCCATGAGAAGATTCAATGCCCTGACTCTGACCGCTTGCACAGTCACTACTGTGGCACCTAATATAACTAGCACGATCAGCATGGCTATAGCTACTTTGTTAAAAGCCTGCCAAATACGCCGCCTTCTGGCATAGGCCTTCGATTTTATTAAATGGGCGTCCAATTGCTTACTGAATATTTGTACTGACTCCGGGGAAGGCAGAAATTCAGGATCATTTTTCAGCTTTTGTTTTTCCTCCAGGAAAAGCCGGCCTTCTTTTTCCGCGGCGTCGTGCATGACTAATTTGAATAGGCTGTCCTCATATTTCTCATACAGCTTTTTACGGATTTGTTCCGGACTGTTATTCGGCACGCTGATTCATCTCCTTCTCCATGAGTTCTTTGGCTTCTCTCCGTGCTCGGGTCAGATACTGCCGGACACTGTCCGGAGCTATGTTTAAAATATTCGCTATCTCCCTGTCATTCATTTCCAATATATATTTGAAATACAATAGATATTTATGCTTTTCTGGAAGTTTTAATATGGCGTCCCTCAGTTCGGTTATTTCTTCCTGATGAATGATCCTTTCTTCTATTATGTTATCTGTCAGGCTAGGGAGCTTCTCCGCCAGATCAAATTTTGCTCCGTAATACACATGTTTTTGCTGTACATCTCGGTGTTTTATGAAGTTGATGGCCACACTCCTGGAAGTATAAACAACATACGCGGCTAATCTGCAACCCTCCAGCGTTCTAATTAGAGAAATTTTTTCAATTAGCTTGATAAAAGCATCGTTTGTAAGATCTTCTGCATAGTACGTCATGGGTAATATCGTAAACGGTCTTCCGCACCAGGACATAATAATCGTTGTATAAATTTAGCATAAAGGCCTTATCGTCATCCCTTTCAATGGCAGCAATTACCATAAATAGCACTTAAAGCACCCCCTTATTTATAATTATAAAGACATTCCGGTATTAGGTGACATAAAAGTAAAAAATTTCCCAAAATAATATTAATATGATTGACAAGAAATTTTTGGTGATAAAATGTTGCACAAACTCTTTTAGATTGTCTTTTATAGATAGGAATCCTTATAAAGCAGGTTGTTTTAGGAGGTTATCTGTTGGTCGTTTATCGTTTCAAATGGCTTAAGTGCCATTATCGTTGATATCCCTAATTCTGAATATAATGGATTTGGCGCTGTTATTCCCGTTTATTTATATTATTAAATTATTCTATAAGGAAAAGGAGAATTGAAATGCTGAAAAATGGAGTCAAAAATAAAATTGCTGCAGGCATATTATGCTTAGCTCTGGTATTGGGCGGGGCGCCATTCGCTACAGCGGAAAACCTCGTCAATAACGGGACCAATGAAGCAGTCGGCAATACTCCATCGTGGATACAAACGCTCTCCGACTCGGTTAATCTGCGTCAAGGACCCGGAACCAGTTTTAAGCAGGTGGACACGTTGGTCCCCGGGACAGTTCTACCGGTCTTGGGCGAACAAGATAATTGGTATAAAGTGCGCATGAACAACGGAAGCACAGCTTATGTCGCTTCCTGGCTGGTGGAAGCGGCGATAGCGCCGACATCTACGCCTGTATCGACATTAGCAACGTCCTCAGCAGCCGCTATACCCAGCAATAACAGGGCGGTCCAGGTATACATAAACGGCAAACGCATGGCTTTTGATGTGGATCCTATTGTTGAGGACGGGCGCACCTTGGTACCGATGGCCGCTATCTTTCAGTCCATGGGAGCGGATATCACCTGGGATGGCAACAGCCGGACCGTTACGGCTCGTAAAGGCGACACCACCATTATCTTACCCATAGGTTCGCTGACCCCCATGGTAAATGGTCAGGCATGGAATCTGGATGTACCGGCTAAAATCGTAAAAAACCGTACTTTGGCCCCTCTGCGTTTTGTCGGCCAGGCGCTGGGGGGAAAAGTAGCCTGGGATGCCGAGACCTGCCAAGCCATCATTTTAAGCCCGCCAAATCCGGATGATGAACTGATCGCAATCAAGGTGGACGGTGAGACGGTTAATTTACGCGCCAATCCGTCTACTTCGGCCGGTGTAATCGCGGCACTCCCCCCCGGGATGCAGTTGAGCGTCTGCGGTGAACAGGGTGGCTGGTACAAGGTGAACTACCTGGATAACGAAGGATGGATAGCCGCATGGGTAATCACGCCGGTATGGGGTGCAACCGGTGACAATTTATTGACTTTCCCCAGCGAGGAGGAGACAAGCACGACCATTAGCAACCTCCTTACCTTAAACTACAATAAAGCTGTGGACGGCATCTACCTTACCCTGCAAGGCAACAGTAAAGCAAAGGTTGAGGAAAATAACGGATCTCTTATCTATACCTTTGCAGACAGCTATCTCCAGCAAAACGTAAATATTCAGGAGCCGGTGGGAAGCGCTGGTATTTCCATCACCGGGTACAACCAGGGAAATGACGCCGTTGTTCAGGTGACGATTCCCTCCTCCCTGGCCTATCAAAAAAACTCGGAAAACAGCGGCAATACACAGGTTCTAGTTATTCATAATTGTATTACCGGGGTAGTTCGTCAGACTTTTAATAGCAGCGGGGAAAGAATAGATATCACCACCCTGTTGCCGGCCACCTATACCCAGCGACAAATCGGCGACACCATGATGATCAGTCTTGCGGGGGTCAGTCAAGGATTGGCCCAGTCCAGTTACAATTATAACAGTCCAATTATGGAAAGCCTGACCTTTGCTCAGCAAGCCAGCGAGTCCTCCTATAACACCTCAATTATTATTGAAACCAAGGAAGCATCCAAGTTCTCCGTCGGACAGAACAGTAAGAGAACTGAAACACATATTCTCTTGATCAATCAGCGGGATATTCCGGCCCGCAACTCCCTGGTGGTACTTGACCCCGGACATGGAGGAAAAGATCCCGGAGCATGTGGTTCGTTTTCCCAGGAGAAGGACATAAACCTGGCTGTTGCGTTGAAGGTGGGGGCTATCTTAAACCAAAAAGGAATAAATGTGGCGTATACACGTACGACGGATGTTTTCGTACCCCTGGAAAGCGAGGCGGAAACCGGCAATATCATGAATGCTGCACTATTTGTCGCTATCCACTGCAACCATGCAAATCCAAATGCTCAGGGAACGGAAACCTTTTATTACGCCCCCGAAAGTAATCCCGATCTCTATCTGCAGAAAGATGACAGGAAAAACTTGGCTACGGCGATTCAACAAAGACTAGTGGTTAATCTGGGACGTCCTGACCGGGGGGTAAAGCAAGACAACTTATTGGTGCTGAGAAATACAAAAATGCCTTCCGCATTGGCGGAGTTGGCGTTTATAAGTAGTTCAGAAGAGGAAGGCCTCCTCAACCAAGATGATTTTCAGAATAAAGCCGCCCAAGCTATCGCCGACGCCATTGCTGCCTGCATGCCGGTTACTGTACAGGAAACAGGAAAGGAATAGATAGAATGAGAATGAAATCGATAGTACTTCTGCTCGTAATATTGATGTGTCTTCCATTTGTATATAAGTCATGTAAGATACAGGAACAACTTATATTCGAAGCGGCCCTGGTACCAGCTATTCCATATTAAGAACGGTCCATGCCGGCGATACAGTATGGTTAGATCCTGAATTGCAAGACTACGGCAATGGATGGACTCCCGTTTATATTGGTTCTACCGAGGGATATATCCTGGATAGTTACATGGAATTCTAAACAGACCTTAAATGGGCAGTCTCAACTTTGTGCTTCTGCCCGTCTTAAAAACTCAGCCCCAACAAGTACCGTTAGCGATACGTAAAGTCTATTCTTGCGTGTCAATTACTGCAATTCATTCTTCAATAGCTTAAAAAATTCAATATTATGGGGAATGAATGGCAGTATTTTATGGACAATAAATGTTAAAATATCTTAATTTACAGTATTAGGAAAGAATTTTGTGAGTAATAATGATAACAACCGTTAATTTCAAATTTATGCAATTTATCGTAATATTAACGCTTCTGGCGTTCATGGCGGCCGGGTGCGGCCATCTCAACCAGAATAATGAACCCGCCCCCGCTACTGGTGCGGTCACTTCGGTTAAGACATCTTCCGCCAGTCCGGATAACATGAATTCCTTACCTGCGGATGAGGGCAAAAATGAAGCGCTCCCTTCGACGGTTGCTGCAGAGCCTGCCAATAAGACGGGTCCTATAAGTCAAGACGATATAAATTCCTTGTCTACAGACGAAAACCGCATGATGCAGACCATAGAAAAATTAACTCTTGCCATCAGACCCATCGGATCGAAAGAAGAAAAAGTGGCCTGCGCGGATTTAAAATCCGAGCTGGAGTCCTACGGTTATCAAACCGAAGTCCAAGAGTTTCCCTATATCATGCAGAGCGTCAAGCTCAAAAACATTCCTTTTGCAGAAGGAAAGTTTTGGGACTTTAATATTGGCCAGCCGGATGGGACCAGTCAAAACTTGATCGCGGTTAAAAGGCCCACCATCCCGGATGGTAAAAATATACTCATTGTAAGCGCCCACTATGATACCACCGTCCACACCACCGGCGCCATAGACAATGCCTCCGGAGTGGCGGTGCTCCTGGAAGCGGCGCGAAATATAGCAAGCTTCCCCAGCAATATCGAGGTGCGTTTCTTGTTATGCGCCGGAGAAGAGAATTACTTGTATGGGTCCCGCTACTATGTAAACAGCTTAAGCGAAGATGAGCGCCGGTGTATAATCGCCGCTATAAACCTGGACTGCATCGGCGAAGAAGGTCCCAACCCGGCCACTTTAGGGACCAGCAACGGCAAAGAAAATGCAGCTTGCAAGCTGTTCGCAGATTATGATATGCAGATTGACAGAGGTGCCATGAGCGATTATTATTCTTTTGTGAAAGTAGATATTCCGGCCCTGACCATTGCGCAATATCCAGTTATGGTGGGAACCGGACAAGAATTGCCGGACGATATTGCCCGCATAGACAAAGCCAAATTAAAAACCGTGGCCGACATTGTTGCCAAGGTGCTGCTGAATGCCATGGGTACGCAAGATTTAAATTAAGCAAGCTTTCGCTCATGCCAGCCGGCACCTTATATTACGGCAGATAACTGTATAATAAATAGGTTGCCGATAGAATTTAAAACCGGATGTGCAAAAGACACTTTTGATTATCTATCCGGAAAATACTCTATTTTCATTCTCTGCTGGCGCTACCCCGGCAGCATGGGAGTCTAATTCAAAATAAGAAGGCCGACAGGATACGAAGAATGGAGAAATTTGTAAATACTAAAAAGTTTAAAATAGTTTTACTGGCTTCGATACTCTGTTTGATATTACTCAAGATCGTGTTCTACGTATGCAATGAAAAGTATCATTTATATATTTTAATTTCCGACATCAATCAGTACATCGTTAACTTGACTATCAATATATTAATTGTTCTAGCCGCTCTCTTTCTGCTCAATTTTAATGCCAAAAGAGTACGGACATACGTGCAGAGTGGTTGCGCGTTTCTAATTATAATGATACTTATCTATCTACATCTGTTTTCCAATAGCGATAAGCGTTATTTTTATTTTCAATCACCCGATAACACAAAGACCCTTGTCGTGGAAGAATGTGCTTGGTTATTAGCGGGCTGGAGCGATTTTTATGTAAAAAGAGGAATCTTTATAGAAAAATTGGGCTCACGCATAACGACTGACAATGGTGCCCGCCCTTTTACGTTTAACGGCTATGAACTGAAATGGTTGGATAATGATACCGTTGAATTATATTACGGTTATGGCGGGACGGAAATATCTCCTGTCTACAAGACAAGCATCATACACGTGAAATAATTTTTTGGTAGCCTGGATTTCTAAATAGCCTATAATAAAATCAACTTTGCTACAATGATCAAATATTGTTTAACAATGAGACAGAGGCTACTAACTTGATATTTATATAGTTAGCAGTCTCTGTTTTAACTGTTTTTTGAGCTTTTTATAGCTCAAAAAGATTTAATATAAATCGTGCAAAAGCTCTACATGTTGCTTGAATAACGGTATTTGTTGGTTCAATTAGTTGTGGAGGATCTGTATTGGGAACTGTATAAATTGCTTTTTCATACAATTCGTCACCTCCTAATGGAAGTGAAAACCCTTGCGAACCGGTCATGCGGTTATATAAAGCATCAGTCAAATCTTCCTCCGTTGGAACACTATTAAAACCAATGTCTATGAGCAGGAAATCTCTTCGATTTGTCGCTGTGACTGTCTGATAATATTCATCCATTGTATCTGCGATACTTAAATCTGGATATAATAGTAATTCAGCGAGTTTGATAGCATCGATATCGCCATTTAAGTCGGTTAAAGAGAAGCTATATTGAGAGTTCCCAATCACGTCAATTGCAGCATCTAACGCATCTCCTCCATCCTGGAGCAAGCCGGTAACATTAGCCATGGCTGTAGCCAAGTCTCCTCCCCAACCCGTCCAAAAATTGGGCACCAATGGTGAAGAACTATAACCTTGAATTGTTGCGGCTAAATGAGCTAAATCTATTGTATGGTTATATGCCAAAGCTAATATATAAGCACCTTCTTCGCGAATATAGCTGAACAGTTCATTATATAAAACGGGACTATTATTTTGTACATACTCCACAAAACTCATTCTCACAGGGTGAAATAAAGTCAAAGCCCAGGCGCTGTCGTTATACCTAACATGTCTTAAGAAATCCAATACTGCTGTATGGATTGGATACCCTGCCACCAAAACATCTGGAGAAGTGCTGGCCATATTTTCGAGCTGTCTGAGTAATTCCAATATACGAGGAGAGACTACTGTTACCAGTGATTCGTCAGATAGGTTTCCGTCAACGGTTGTAACGGTTATAGTCGCCGTTCCATCCATTGTTCCAGCCGTCACCAAACCATTTGCATCTACTGAAGCAATACTTGGATTGCTGCTGGACCAAGTAACCGCTTTATTGCTGGCATTGGCCGGAGAGACCACCGCTGTAAGCTGCTGGGTTTGTCTGGAATTCAGTACGAACTGGCTCGGGGATACTGTTACAGACGTAACTGCGATACTTGGAGCAATAGCCTGCAACATATTACGGGTTGCCTGGACAAACTTCCCGGCAAAATTCCTGTTAATAATGTCTTGAGGTGAACTTGGAAAAGGAAGCTCAACAAGTGCGGCGCGCATACCTTGGTTTTGTCCCCAAAGCGTCGAATATCCCCGTGCCGAATCAGTTAAAGGGCTAACATTAAATGCAGATCCGAACTGGCTTCTGTAATATTGGCCGATTTCCGTATCTCCGATAGATTCATTCAACCAGCCGTGTACATCCAGCAAAACCATCGTCGTGGCTCCGGCTTTCCACTGCAAAAGTATTTCGCTCAAGGCCAAGGCTTCCGGAGCCCCCAGAGGGGTAGTCCCCGTATAATTCCTGCTTTGCAGATAAGCGGCGAAATTGGCTGGAAAGGACCGGTTGATGTCTCTGCCCGCGCTTACCGTCGCCCGTCCGGGACCGTTGTTTGTCCAGCCATCCAGAATTCCGTCGGGATTGGCGTAGGGAATAACGTAGACCGTCCAAGCAGAGAGATGATCCGCCGCAAATTCTTGGACGAATGTTTTCGCTATTTTAACCAGTTCCTCCCCGTCCGCCGCCCAGGCATCCTCATAACCGTGAACTGCAAAGACGGCCGCCAGTACGTTGCTGCCATTGCCGATCTTGTAAAATTTAAGGGGGCGGTTGTTGCCGCTGTAGCCATAGACTCCTTCTACTACATTGGCAATTGAAATGACCGGCAGCGTTACGGATGCAGGTTGAAGAGATCCAGTCTGCACATAGCCGCGTTTGCTTGCCGAACCGCCTGTGTTGTACTCGATATAGGCATAGGATGACTCACTGGCGGCGCTGCTCAAAACACTTACCCTCTCGCTATTGAAGATCGTACCAACCGCAGTGTAGCTGGGGCTGGGGCCGGAATAAACCGTTTGTTCTCCCAGGGCCAAGGCCGGCCCGGTTCCTGTCCGCAGTTCCTGAACAGACCCTAAAGAAGCGGAAGGTGTCAGGCAATTTTGATTAATATAACCTCTTTTTCTGCCTGAAGGAGTATTGTACTCGATGTGGAACCATTTCGCCGGGTAAATGGACGAAATATCCCTTTCAAGAATAATCACGAGCTCATCCAGGTAAAGGCCGCCGCTCTGAAAATAGGTTTTATCCGGTCCGGAAAAGACAGTGGCCGGGGTAGAGGTTGCTTCAGCCAGAACGCCCCTATTTCTACCGACCAATTGGCCGTTTTCCGCATAACCTCTTTTAGTCCCTGAGGGAGAACTGTACTCGATATAAGTGTAGCCATTGATGCTTTCATTGAACTTAGTGACTCCTTCGCCGGAATAGACCGTGCCGGAAGTAGCGTAGCTGTCGGCCGGTCCGGTGTAAACCGTCAATTCCTGGCTGGCAACATCGGCGGATCCGGTAAATGTCCTATCCGGAACACTAGCCGCCGCGGCGGAGGGATTGTTCAACGTGTCATAAAGAACATAGCCTCTTTTTTGATTGCTTGACGTGGCATATTGGATATAGAACCAGGACTTTTCCTTGCCAAGGACTTGAACCGCTTCTCCGAGATCGACGCTTCCCGCGGAAGCATAGATGCCTGCGCTCGGTCCATTATAAACAGTGGCGGCGTTTGCCATGGTGGCAAAAACACCGGGGAGAATTTGAAGCCCGCTGGCAATGACATAGCCCCGTTTTCGGCCGGAAGGGGTTGTGTATTCGATGTAGGAATACGACGACTCCATTGATGCGCCTTCTATGGTGAACACGGCTTCATTGGCGGAGACAGAGCCAATCGATGCAAAGTTAGAATTGGGTCCGGCATAAACGTTCAGGCTTTGTAGTGCTGACGCGGCTCCCTGGACAGTTCTTAGCGAGCTAAGGCCACTTACCGAAGAGTGAGGTGTAATCATGCTTTGATCGACATAACCGCGTTTTCTCCCGGAAGTTGAGTTGAATTCAACATAGTACCAGGCGGGGGAAGCGGAGGCCGGGTCCTTTTCCAGGATGACGACGTATTCTCCCAGATAGACGCTCCCGCCGGTTACGTAATTATTGCGGGGGCCGGTAAAAACGGTGGCCGAAACAGCCGTAACGTCAGCCAGCACACCTCTGTTTCTGCCCGCCAGTTGGCTGGTCAGGGCATATCCCCGTTTTGTTCCCGACGAGGTGCTGTATTCAATATAGGTGTAGCTGCCTGTGGTTTCATTGAAACGGGTGAAGCCTTCACCGGCATAAACGGTGCCGGGGGAAGGGTAGACAGTTGACGTTCCCGGACCGGTGCAAACGGTTAGGTTTTGGCTGGAAACATCGGCATAGCCGGTAAAAGACCGAGTAGGGACGCTGTCGGCCACAGCCGCCGCATTATTGATTTTGCTGTACGGGACATAGCCTCTTTTTTTGGTTGAAGTGCCGGTGGAGTACTCGATAAAAAACCAGTTTTTCTCCATGGCATAAACCTGGACGGACTCATTCAGTCCGACGCTGCCGACAGCGGCGTAGTTGCTTGAATCGGGTCCGTAATAAACGGTCGAGGCGCTAGCCATGGTTACAGAAGTAGGCATATCATCTCTCTCCTTTTTGTTGATTATTTTGAATTAGCTAATTTGATTGTTAAGGAGAAAGAATATCGGTATTTGTAAACATGGTTGTAATAATTTTTTTAAATATTCAATTATCGCAAAAAATCATTCATGGATAAGGAAAATTATTCAGTATCAGAACTGCTGGAATTGCTCTGCAAAACGTCCTTCAGCTTTTGAGGGAACGGCACCCCCATCTTTGAGGCATTTTCGAGTATGCTGATTCCTTCATTGGACAAATAAAACATTATTAACATGATCCTGAGAGCACTGCCTGAACCAATAATATATTGGTCGATGATATTCCCCGCAGCAACCAAGGCAAATATCAATACTTTTCGGCAGATACTGTTAGAGCCAATCCATAATGTCCTGAGATAGACGGTGTTAATTGTCCAAG
>ENA-UOOI01000911-UOOI01000911.1-fermentation-metagenome-genome-assembly--contig:-NODE-911-length-34423-cov-3.925279_pt1 | contig 34423 bp, 34 predicted proteins | sample MGYA00245779_ERZ724027 | MGnify/ENA primary metagenome ERZ724027 (study PRJEB28704, sample SAMN03018318) | fermentation metagenome | biome: anthropogenic terrestrial biome; feature: soil; material...
ATTTTGGTGCAACTCCGCCAGATCAACGGATATTTATTGATTATATTTTTGTAAATCAACAGTCTTCGGTGATCAGCCATAACGTTCTTCCCGAAAAATTGAATGATATTTATTTGTCCGACCATTGTCCCGTTACGGCACAAATCCTGTTAGTGAACCCTTGAAACAGGGAACAAACAAAATGCCCGATACTCATATAGAAACATTTATGCCCAATTACTTTCAAAAATAAATACTTATGGAAAAAGAAAAGAAAGACGGCAGGAAGAAAGGAAACAGGCAAAAGCCTTTCAAGGCGCTTTGAAGCAAAGGCACTTGCAAATCAGGAAATTAAAGTTTTGCGAGGCCATTAAAAATAAATCATAATAAAATCAATTTTAAAAAATCAGAAAAACAGGATTCTTCGTTTAAGTATTGCTTTCATAAGTATTATCTCTTGGGGGATTCTTATGCAAAGTTGCAATAACGATGTTATTTCAAAAATGGAAACAGTGAAATTTGACATTCCTAAAGAGTATGACGAAGTAGGAATATTGCATAACGAAGGGTTAGAGTATATTTTTGAAGAAATCAAGGCTCAAGGCATCGAATACGCAAAAAATCCACGGCTAAAAGGCCGTCCTTTTATAGAAAACAAAGATGAATTTATAAAACAGGCAACGCTTGATTTTTGTAACCAACACGAAAAGTTGCGGAAACATACTGATCTTGTATGAGCACATTGAAAAATAACATCCCCTTGAAATCTTCAGGCACAGTAACTAATAATGCTGCTGTACAACAATTGCTTAATGAAATTACGTCTGTTCTTGGTAATGAATTTAAGGAGAATGAATTGCCCCGATTAAAAATGCAATTGGATATAATTAATCAGAAAGCGGCAAAAACGCTTTCCGAGACAGACGCCGCTGTAATATATTGTACGACAAGTACCGGTTATCATTCCTATCAATATTGGATGAATAATCATATAAAATGGTATTTTGCATTGAATTATCCTGAAATTCTTGAACAATACAGCAATGAAGAACTGAATCAACTTCAACTAAAAAATGGTAAAATAAAGACAAAAGGATGGTGGGATGATGTATGGAGCACTGCAGAAAGTTGGTGGAATTCAGCATCTAGTGCAATAAAAAATTGGTGGAATAATGGCGGAAGAGAAGTTGTTGCTGCGGATGCTGGAGGAGCTACTGGTGGTGCAATGGGTGGAGCCGTAGTCGCTGTGTCCACAGCCACCGTAGGTTGGGGTGCGATCCCCGTAGGTGCTGTTGCGGGAGGTGTATATGAATCTGCTAGTGAAACTATAACTATCTGGATATTAGAATGATGAAATATATAAAACCATTATTGATAATGATGATTATTTATCCACTCATATTATGGATATTTGATCTTGTCTTTAGTCGAGAACTACAGATATTGCATTATATTTTGTCTGGCTTGTTGGTTGGAATTTTATTCGTGATTATACTTTATTTTCAGGATAAAAGAAAAGAAAAAAGGAGAACGAAGGAAAGATAAGATTTTAATAACTACAGGTTGCCGGAAAAAATTATGCCGGCAACCTGTAGTTAATTCCATATTATGTATTGCGCTTATATTATCTATTCGCTATTGTTCTTCGTTTCTTTTATCACTGTGGGATCAGAAAAGGAACCCGGCAAAAGCCTTTCAAGGCATTTTGAAGTAAAGGCACTTGCAAATTAGGAAATCAAAAAGTTTTGCTGAAACAGTTAAAAAAGCAGGTCATGAGAGCGTTTAAATATATAGTTTTTATTTTACTTGCAAGGTGTATTGTGTTTGTTTTATTCGTGATCTTTACGTTAATTGTCTCTTGTAAAAGTCATCAATCAAAAGAAAACACAGTAACTACAGATTTTTACTCTGTTCTTGAAATTCCGGACTCACTGCTTACAGCAGAGCAAGATTCGTTGAAAAGGGAACTTGTTGATGTCATGATCAACGATTTGGAATACAAAGAGGATAAAGTTGTTTTTCTACTGACAAAAGAAGAGTTCGTAAAAAAAAGTTTTGCTCCTGAATATTATGATATTACCGTTAATAATATCAAGATAGATAATAAAATAAGAAAGACATCGGACAGCAGTGATTGGGAAAAATTAATTAATGACAAAATTCAAGAATATAAAAATGAGCCCCCAGAGAAAGAACAATGTGAGAAAAATGATTCCGAACAAGATTTGCTTGCCGGAACGTACTTGGAGCTGCAAAAATTCACACAGAAACCGGACAGTCTCCTTACTGATGAGGAAAAGGTTAAACGGGATAAGTTGTTTAACCTGATTTTAGAAAAAGTCACTGTCAAAGATAATCAGTTTTATAGTTCTGCTACTCCCAAGGATTTTATCGACAAAGGCCTCTCACAATATTATTACGATATTTTAGAAAAATCGCTTAGGGAATCGAATCAATGGGTAAAAGATGAAAATATAACTAATCTAGATTCAATGGTTCAAAGTTCTAAAATATCCTTTTTAAAAAAGGAATGAATTTACCACCCTTCGCTGCTGTACGATTGTAGTTCGTGGAAAGATAAGAAAAGAATGGCCTCCTCACACAAAAGATTCGAGCAACAGCGAGGTTAACAAACCTCGTTCAATGAATTTTTAAAGTGGCTGGTTGATTACGGAATCGCAGGGCTTTGCCTGACCGTTTTATTGATTGCTGTACCGTTATATGATTCGAGGAAAGACCTTGAAGAATATTTAAGTATTCTCTAATTTAAATTATGTAATAACTTAAAAATCAAATTGTATGAAAAAAAATCTTTTATTACATTCAACCGTACTTCTCGGATGTATTTTACCTTTTGGAAGCATTTTAGGCCCATTGTTTTTTAAAACAGATAATCCGGACTTATCGAATAATAGAAAATTTATATTAAGATTTCAGATATTATGGACAATTCTATTTTTTGTTACGGGTGTATTCATTTGGTTACATCAAATACAATTGTTAGTTTCTGGTATGAGTTTAGATGATTTCTGGTTGAAAATCTGGGGAGTTGTGTACCTATTATTTGCCTTTATTTACCCGATCATCAGCATAGTGATTATTTTTTCGAAAAAGTCTCAAGGCCTATTATGTTATCCCCGAATAGGAAAATAAGTACTTCTGTCAATAGTATCGATAAGGAGTTAAAGGAGTTTATTGAGAAACCCGATAGCTTGTTGACTCAAGAGCAGATTATAAAAAGAGAAAAGCTGTTTAATCTGATTTTAGAAGAAGTCACTGTCAAAGATAATCAGTTTTATAGTTCTGCTACTCCCACGGATTTTATCGACAAAGGCCTCTCACAATATTATTACGATATTTTAGAAAAGTCGCTTTCGGAAACGAATCAATAGGTTAAAGCGGCCTAAGTACATCGTGGTAAACTGAAATAATGGAACAAAATCAAAAGAATCTAACATTAATGAATTCTATAAACATTTAAATTTACAAGCAAATGAAAAAATTAGCAATTCTTGCAATTGTAATTATTCTGCCATTAGTTGTGACAATGGCTCAGGATAAATCTGGCGATATCAGGCGGCTGATGGCCGTGATGCAAATGGACAAAACCGTAGATAATATGATGAATAGTATGCAAAACGCCATGAAACAACAGGCGACAATGCAAATACAGGGTGATTCGGCAAAAGAAAAATCGAGAGAAGAAATAATTGAGAAATCTATGGATTTCATAATGACCGAAATGACAGCGATAACGAAAAAAATGATCGATGAAGATCTTCCCACAGTGTATGAAAAGTTCTTCACCCACGGAGAGATCAAGGATTTAATCCAGTTTTACGAATCTCCAACAGGAAAAAAGTTATTGGAAATAACACCGGAAATGAGTGTTGAAATAATGAGTCTATTGACAACCAAATACATGCCAACCCTCAATCAAAAGATGAAGGAATTAATGTCTGAATTAACTCTGGGATCAAAACAATAAGCTAATTCAAAAAAGAAATGAAATGAAAGAAAACAATAAAATAGATATATTTTTTATTCTGGTTGTTCTTATTATTGCTATATTTTCAGCATGGGGGGATATTACAGCTTTGCTAATAGGAATAAGTTTTACAGGAATTCCCTTGTTTAATATCTTAATAAAAAACAAAAATGTAAGGCGCATAATAGGTGGAATATATGTTGTTTTTCAAATACTAGTTATATTTTATTTTTCATCGAAATGAATCTATGTATAAAAGTATAGTGGTAAATTTGTAATAAACCGGCAATGGAGTTCGTTTTGTTCTAGAATACAAATTAGCACTATATATCAATTCACTTAATAACAATTAAAAAAAATGAACATGAAAAAGTTATTTTTTATAGCGATATTATTAGCGCAGTGGACTGTCTCTTACAGCCAGGATAAGGTATCGATTTACGAATCGGGAGAGCCTGTAAGAGACTATGAAACGAATTTTAAAAACCTTATCAATAACTGGACGCCAAAGAATGTGACCAATGCCGGTGAATATGATTTGTTGGAATGTTCATTTGTCGAAACCCTCGACGATTCTACCCGATATAAATTTTACCGTAACTATTTTTCCGGTGAAGAAGCACTTTATAGTTCCATACTCGGCCGTGATGGAGGCGACAGCAAGGGAAAAATACATGAGCTTTATATCAGACCGGGTTATCTTTATGCTGAATTGTATGACACGAGAGGAATGACCCCGGAACAAAAAACGTTATTATCGGAAGATTTCAGGAAAGAAGCGCGTAACCTGTTTGAATCCGAAATGGATATCGAAACGATGCAACTTAATCATTATTATTATAAATACGAGCAAATAGACACAATCGTAAAGTCTTCCCAAGGTTTTGATATTTCTGGTATAGAAAGGAGTTATAAGGGTTTTGAAGCAGCGTCTCCCGATACGATATCACAAAAGTATATTGATTATGCTCTCAATGAAATAGAGGACAAAAAGGAATTGGATACAACCGAAAGGCGAAAACTATTATTGGAAGAAATACTCATTAGAAAAACAAGCAGTCAATTATTCTTTAATGAACAAGTAGGTATAGGCGACAGAGTATATGTAATTAAATTTCAATATAACGGCAGGATATATAATAACTATGTGATATGTAGCGCTAAAAGTAAAAAAGTTGTGATGGATTATTTTTTTAAGAATATAACTTTATGAAAAAAATTATCGGATTGATTGCATGGCTTGTTGTCGTATGCTTATGTGCCCAGAACGAAGTGAATTACAACGAATCGAAAGTTCCTGCGTATATCCTTCCTGACCTTTTGGAAGGTAATAACGGGGAGAAGATCACGAGTATAGAACAGTGGGAAAAGCAGAGAAGGCCGGAATTGCTGGAGTTATTTGCTTCCCAAGTATATGGACAAACTCCTGACGCGAAGATAGATGTTACTTACGAACTCCTGACGGAAGATCCCAATGTGATGGACGGCAAAGCAACCGGCAAGCAGGTGAAATTTACTTTTTCGAACGGAAATAAAAAAATCGAAGCTATTTTATTGATGTACATCCCCAATAAACCGACGGGTAAAGTGCCTGTTTTTGTAGGATACAATTTCAAGGGAAACCATAGCACTACCTTAGATACGACGATCCTTTATTCCCCGGTTTTCCAGTTGGTGAAAGAGCCGGATCATCCGGATTGGGAAAGAGGGATCCAATCAAACCGGTGGTGCTACGATAAGATCATCGACCGGGGATATGCCGTGGCAACGATGTGCTATCACGATATTTTCCCCGATAAACCGGAATTAAAAGATCATAGTATTATCTCCCTTTTTCCGGGATATCCTGAAACCATAGCTCCCGGCGAATGGCAGGCTATCGGTGCCTGGGCATGGGGATCGAGCCGGATCGTCGATTTTCTGGAAACACAGGAGAAGATAGACAGCGATAAAATAGCCATCATGGGACATTCCCGGCAAGGGAAGGCGGCGTTGTGGGCCGGAGCCCGGGACGAACGCTTTCGGATTGTCATATCCAATGATTCCGGCTGCGGAGGTGCTGCGCTTTTCCGGAGAAAATTCGGGGAAACTATTGCTGTTATCAATAAAAATTTCCCCCATTGGTTCTGTGAAAATTTCCGCCAATACAACGACCGGGATGAAATGTTACCTGTAGACCAGCATCAGCTTATCGCTTTGATAGCGCCCAGAAAAGTGTATGTGGCAAGCGCCGAAGAAGATCTTTGGGCAGACCCTCGAGGTGAATTTTTATCTGCATACCATGCAGGACCGGTATATCGTCTCTACGGATTGACAGCCATCGACTCTGACAAGATACCGCAATTGCATAAACCGATCATGGAAGACATCGGTTACCATATAAGAGCCGGGGAACATGATGTGACGGAATATGACTGGGAGTGTTATCTGGATTTTGCCGATAAGCATTTCAAGAATTGACGGTTCTTCTTTGAATATTAAAGTAACGGGAGGCTAACCAGTGTTTGTACATTGGATCCAAAAACTGTAGCTGGCTCTGCATATCATCAATGATATCCAATTCAATAAGGCGTTTTTTCAGTTGAATAACATTCGCCGAAGTACCCAGGTGGTACTTGGCTAAAGTGGCTTTCGAAGTTAACTGACTTTCGTTATTCAATATCGCTTCCAGCAATGACAATTGTCTCTTACTCAACGAATCCGTCACATTCACAAAAAGCAGGCTGAGTTGGTTGATAATATCTTCGAATGCGTTATCCACAATTTCAGTAGTAGATCGTTTCCCGGTTCTGAACCATACCTGCTGAGCCAACTGTTGCACATAATAAGAATGATTGTCGGCTAAAACAGCGATCCGTTCGGCCTCAGCCGGTGAAATCTCCTTTTTCGTGTCAGCAAAACGTTTTTGAATAAACGAGACCCAGTCCGCCGTCGGTATCTTTTCTAAAAACATAATATCACCGAATTTGTAAAAAGGCATCGCATAATTCGAAAACACATCCAATAACATATGCTGCTTACTACCATATAAACAATAGGCAGTTTTCTGATGTGTCTGCCAATGCGCCCGCAATTTCCGTTGAAAAGCACCGGGATGCTCAAATAACGCAATATTTTGGAATTCATCGATGCAAATGATAATATTCAAATCCTTTTTTATAGCGATATTTTCTGCCAGATTAAGGATATCATCAGGACTTTTCTGCAATTGTTCCCAACCAATAGAAAAAGATATTGTACTTTGTTTATCGGGAGAAAACGATATCTGAGGTATCAACTGCTTCAAAAAGAACCGTGTATTTTTTACCAGATCGTCCCACCCTGAAGAGGTCGCTCTCAACACTTCGTTTGCCAGTAACAGGTAAAATTCGTATTCACTCCGAATATTAAAAATATCCAGATGTACGATCTTCAGTTTTTTATTCTCCTTTGTTGCAGACAAAGATGCAAGTCTCACCAAAGAAGTTTTTCCCCAACGGCGCGGCGAAATAATAATAGTATTAACCCGTGAATTAAAATTATTTTTTAGCCTGACTATTTCTTTCTCCCTATCCGTGAAATCAATTTCCTGAGGTAATTTTCCATAAGCGAACGGTGTGTTCATAATTCTCTCTTTTTTCAGCAAAGATAAGTTATATTTTTGCAACTTACAAATATATAACTTACAAAAAAGCAACTTATCAATTTGTAACTTTTGTCGAAAAATGATATCGTGCCAGATTACGTCCCGGGACTTGTTTGAATTTTGCGACAAACATCCCAAAATTAATTTATTTTTGATTAACTTCGTCGCTGTAATTCATTTCCAACAACTCTAAAGGGGAGTTTATTCTTTCTCTGGCAGAAAGATGGTCTTTCCCTTGGTTGCCAGGTTTAAATCAAACTCATTCCCTAATTTTCAACAGAAAAATGAAACTTATTTCTCCGATTATTCTTCTGTCGTTTGTTTTATTGGGCTGCACAGCCACAGCAGAAAAACAACCTACCGGTTATGTGAACCCTTTTTTAGGGACAGCCACGCTGTGGGAACCGGAAGACCTGGGATATGTACGCACCTGGAAAGAGCGCACCTGGGGGGCCGAGGTCTTTCCGGGCAGCTCCCTGCCCAATGCCATGGTACAGTTGAGCCCTGTCACCCAGTTCCGGAGCGGAGCGGGCTATCAGTACGAAGACACAGTGATCTACGGTTTCTCCCACACCAACAAAGGGCACTGGAACCTGTTGCATATTCCCCTGCTGCCGGTCACCGGAGAGGTCACGCCAGGAAATTATGCCTCCACCTTCAGTCATGATAACGAATCGGCGCATCCGGGGTACTACCAGGTATTTCTCGAAACATACGGCATCGACGTGGAGCTGACCAGCACGCTGCGTTGCGGATTTCACCGGTATACTTATCCCAACGGAGCGGATAAAAAACTGATTGCCGATATGACCCGCTCCAATAACCGGGTAAAAGATTGGCATATCCAAAAGGTGGACGAACACGTGTTTTCCGGTTTCCAGGATGCCGAAGGAAAGATGTATTTCTATGCGGTCTCCAACTATCCGATAGAGGATATCCGGCAACTGAAAGATGACCGGCATGAAGTCTCTTTGGTGGACTTCGCCGAGAGTGAAAACGGCGGGATGCCGGGTAAGAACGAAAAAGACAAAGGAAACGAGAAAAACGAACCGCTGGAACTCAGGATAGGATTCTCCTTCGTCAGCATCGAAAATGCGAAGATGAACCTGGAAGAGGAGATGCTGGATAAGAGTTTCCATCAGGTACGTCAGGAGGCCGACCAGGAATGGAACAGGTTGCTGTCGAAAATAAAAGTATCGGGCGGTACCGGGCGCGAAAAAGGCATCTTCTATTCTACCCTCTACCGCTCATTCCTATGGCCTGCCCTGCGCAGCGATATAAACGGAGATTTTACGGATGAGAGAGGAGAAGTCGTCAATAAAGGATTCCGTTACTATACCAACCCTTCGTTCTGGGATGACTACCGCAACAAATTGGTACTGCTGGGTCTGTTGTCACCCGATGTTACTGCAGATATCATCCAATCGATCACCGACAAAGGGGAGAAAAGAGGGGGATATATGCCTACCTTCTTTCACGGCGACCATGCCTCGGTGTTTGTGGCGGGAAGCTACCTGCGCGGCATCACCGATTTCGACCTGGAACGCGCCTACACGTTGCTGCTGAAGAATGCTACCGTGCCCGGCCGCGGCGGCAGGCCCTATCTGGACGAATATATCGAAAGGGGCTGGATCGCAGAGAAAGATACGACCAACGTACCTACATGGGATGAATACAAGGCGGCAGTCACCAAAACAGTGGAATATGCGTATGATGATTATGCGACAGCTCTGATCGCCAAGGAACTGGGCGACCAAGAGAATTACCGGTTGCTGATGGAACGCTCCGGCAATTACAAGAACCTGTTTGATCCCTCTACCGGCTTCTGGCGCGGGAAGATCGACAATGGTGAGTGGATCGCGGATTTCGACCCTTACTACCCCTATTTCGCTTACATGTACCGGGAAGCAAACGCCTGGCAATCGCTCTTCTTCGCCCCGCACGACCCGGAAGGGATGATCGCATTGTACCCTGACCACCAGGCGGTGGAACAGAAGCTCGACTCACTCTTTACCGAACCCTGGAGGGGATATGAAGCGCACAATATGACCGGCTTTATGGGTAATTACTGTCACGGTAACCAACCCTCCCACTCGATACCCTACACCTATTACTTTATCGACAGGCAGGAGAAAGCGCAATGCGTGCTCGACAGTATCATGGATCGGTTCTACGATATGGGAGCCGAAAAGCTGGCTTACGCGGGCATGGACGACGCGGGCGAGATGTCGGCATGGTATGTGTTCAACGCCATCGGGCTATATACCTATTCACCGGCCGATCCGGAATATATCATCTCGGTTCCCCTGTTCGACGAAGTAAAATTTTCTTTGGGTGAAGGCAGAGAATTTACCATCAGGAAGGAGGGCAACGGAAAGAAAATCCGACAGATCAGATACGGCAACGAAACCATAGACGGATGGTTTATTCAACACGACCAACTGGCACAGGGCAAAGAACTGATAATAACTACTACTGAATAGTAAAATAACGGGTTGCTAATAACCCCCTCTTATTCCAATTCTTTCCGCCAATAATGCATGGCAGGCAGGGTTTCACCGAATCCGAGACTTTGATACAAATATTGGGCAGAGAGATTATCCTTGCGTACTTCCAGCGTGATGCGACTGCATCCTCTTTCCCTGCCGATCGCAATGACCGCCTCAAGTAATTGTCGTCCGATCCCCTTGCGGCGGTAACCGGGCAGAACGATCAGATCATGAATATTGATCATCGGACGGACAGTAAACGTCGAGAAATTCTCAAAAGCGACCAACAGCCCACACACAGTCCGACCTGTTTCGGCCAACAGGACAATAGAAGCAGGATGCCGTCTCAACCCGTTCGTTAACTCTATCTGAGCGGTTACCGATAAAAACTCTCCGCCTCCCATTTTATCTCCGATATAGGCGTTGATTAAATCGGCAATCCCTTTCGTGTGAGCAGGATTCGTGTAATCGCATATTCTTATATTCACTTCGGTCATATTGAATAGTGATGAAATTGGATTTAGTATTATAACTTTTTGAGAATGATTGTTTTTGCCTGGAAATCGTTTGCCTTCTTCGCGATCAGAAGCATTTCGTTCCATTTGTCGACCGGTATATAAGACTTTTCATATATCTTATTTGCCGACACGAACAACTTGTTTCCTTCGAGCCTATAACCGGAGTGGAATCCGCCGAAATCGTTTGAATATACAGAAGGCAGTACATCTAACCCCTCAACGGTATATCCTTCGGGGATCTCTATCCCAATCTCATAATCCAAATGCATGGCAGTGGGGTATAAGTCTCATATCCGGGAGAAGAAGCTTTTACACCCTTTACCCTGATTTTGGTTATCTCGGAATTCATATCATAAAACCGATAGAAAGTAACCGGTCGGATATTTTTAACACACGAATAGGTAACATCCTGATTCTCTTTTATAACAACCTTATTATTCTCCATCATATAGGTATATGTGGATTGCTGATCACTGATGATCATATTGTCATCGTCGTTTTGAGATAAAAGGGAAACGGGTAAGAAAGAGATTAACAACAGAAAAAAATACTTCATAGTCATAAGACCCAAATAGAACGATTCATAAAATAATTGAAATAAACATCAGGACACCACAAAAATAATAAATTAACTTCAATTATATTTCTTTACACAGTAAAAATACAACAAAAAAATCCCAAATAATTATTATACTTTAGCTGATTCTGCCTCCATTCATATCGGTTTCTTATGTAACTTTACCGCCACAATATTTATTTAACAATAGAATCAGTATATGAAGCAATTTCTGCTCTTTACATTGAGTTGTGTAATGGTAACCGCAAGCCTGCAGGCACAACAACTCAAAGGTATTATTGTCAATAAAAAAGGAGAACCTATCCCGAATTCAACCGTGTATATTCACGAAATTGCCAAAGGAATTGCTGCCGACAATCTCGGCGAGTTTCAAACCGGCCTTGCACCGGGCACGTATACCTGTGAATTTCGTTCCCTCGGCTACGAGAGTATCAGGAAAAATATTGTAATGGGAGAGAAAAACCAGACTGTCCGTGTGGAACTTCAGGAAACATCGTATATGTTGAAAGAGGTGGTGGTTTACGCCACTGCCAGCGACGAGGATCCGGCCTGGCGCATCATGCGGAAAGCCATTGCCCACGCCCCTTATTACCGTTACCAGATAAAGGAATACACATCAGAAGCCTATATAAAGGGAAGTTTAACCATCGATAAGATCCCGGGAATTTTCAAACGCGCCATGAAAGTCAACGACAACAGTTTCGACTTCAACTCCCTTATAGGAAAACCGTTAGTGATGGAGTCAAAAAGCGATATCCGTTTTATATCGCCTGAAACTTACCAACAAAATGTAGTTGCACTGAAAAGCTCCATTCCCAAAGAATTCAATGCGGACAAAGGATTGAGTATCATGACTTCGAGTATCTACAACGCTGAACTGAACGGGAGGATCTCCCCGCTCGCTCCCGGAGCATTCAGATTTTATGCGTTCAAACTTGAAAATGTAGATTATAAACCCGACCATATTATAAACAAGATCAGAGTGACGCCCCGGAAGAAAAATCCTAACCTGTTTTCGGGCCATATCTACATTTTGGAAAACACATGGAACGTATATATTGCCGATCTCGTCGCAAGCGAACTGGGCACTACCATGCATTACCGCATCAACTACCATCAGGTGCAGCCTTCGGTCTATTTGCCCACTACCTATGATGTTACTCTTACAATAAATACGATGGGCGTAAAAGGATCGGGGAAATACTACGCATCGATGAAATACAATTCGGTTCAGGTAGATAAAACAAGGAATCCTGCGGCCGTGAATGAAACAGCATTGCCGGACGAACCTGACGAACAAAAAATATCACCCAGGCAACAAAAAATATCGGATGAATTGGACAGACTGGCTCAAAAGGAAGAACTCTCTACCAAGGAAGCCTATAAAATGTCGAAACTGATGAGCCGGATGGTTGAACCGGAAGAGGTAAAAGAACAACGGGAATCGCTTGAGATAAAAGATATTGAAAATGTAAAAATGGAAGTGGACACACTGGCATGGAAGAGAGATTCAACCTTTTGGACAAGTGTGCGTGAATTGCCGCTTCGGGAAGATGAGTTGAGAAGTTATCAGGTGAGGGATTCCCTGTCGGGTAACGACTCTATTACGGAAACAGACGGAGGTAGAAATGAGGTAGTATTATCGATTGAAGAAAACCCGAAAACCGTATTCGGAAAAGTCACACAGGGAGGCGTATGGAAAATGACCCGGAATCTTTCGCTTCGTTACGGCGGATTAATGGGTACATTGAAAGAGTACAATTTTACAGACGGATTTTGGCTGGGACAAACACTTTCCTTTAATTATGCCATCGACAAAAACCGGAATTTCTCCGTTTCCCCGTCTTTGTATTATGCCACGGCACGAAAACAATGGTTGTGGCATGTATCCACTTCGTTGAATTATGCGCCCATGTCCCTCGGGCGGTTTTATCTTTCCGCAGGACATATTTCACGCGATGTGAACAGTGAAAACGGCGAGTCGAGACTGATGAACACCCTTACAGCCCTCGATCTGGGACAGAATTTTATCCGGTTTTACGACAGCCGGTACGTCAGAGCCGACCATAACATCGATATTGCCAACGGACTGCATTTGTACACCGGTGCGGAAATAGATAAACGGTCGGCCCTGCGTAACCGTACCTCGTTTAATTTTATCGGCAAGGAAATTCCCGGGAATATTCCTTCCGATGCCACTTTATATCCCAGCCATACGGCCGCAAATATCACGCTGGAACTGTCCTACACCCCGCGTTACCGTTACCGGGTAAGAGACGGCAGGAAATGGTACGTTTCAACCAAATATCCTACTTTTTCGGTTTTATACAAAAAGGGAGTCAATCTTTTTGCCGACAATCCGGCGCCGTTGTATGACCGGATTTCTTCTTCGGTTTCTCAAACTATTAAAGTCTCCCCTTTCGAAGAGATCGATTACCTGTTTTCAGGCGGCACCTTTTTATCGTCCGACAGGTTATATATGAATGATCTCAAATATTTCAGGAATAACCAGATGCTGTTTACCGCGTCCGATTTTAACCGGAGTTTCAACCTGCTGGAACCTTATACCGCTTCCGGAAAATGGTGGATGGAAGGGCATCTGAATGTTCAGTCGCAATATCTCTTTTTGAAAAACCTGCCTTTCCTGCAACGTTTTTCATTCGATGAAGCGGTTCATTTACATGGGCTGTCCACCGGGAACAGGAAATTTTATCTGGAAGGCGGCTATTCCGTGGGGTTTATGGGTGTAGGCAGGGCAGGGATTTTCACCGGTTTTGCCGATAAAAGATTCGACCGTTTCGGAGTAAGGGTAAGCTATCCGCTTTGGAATATTATGGAAAAGCCGTTTAAATAAATTGTTGCCGGATATTTCAACTGATCCTGCCCCACTCGTAGCGGTTTCCGCCCAAACGGTCCAATTGTTGTTTTAATACCAGGTGTTCCGGCTGTTCCAGTTTGGGGTCTTTTCCGATCAGATCTTCTGCGATCTCGCGGGCACGAAAGAGGATGTTGTTATCCTTTACCAGATCGGCGATCTTCAGGTCGAAAGGAATACCGCTCTGCTGGGTTCCTTCCAGGTCGCCCGGACCACGCAGCTTCAGGTCGGCTTCAGCAATGACGAACCCATCGTTGCTCCCGGTCATGATCTCCATCCGCTTACGGGTATCGGAGGAGATTTCATAGGGTGTGATCAGGACGCAATAGGACTGGTCGGCTCCCCGCCCTACCCGTCCCCGCAACTGGTGCAACTGGGAGAGCCCGAACCGTTGCGCGCTCTCGATCACCATCACGCTCGCATTAGGCACGTTCACCCCCACCTCGATCACCGTCGTGGATACCATGATCTGTGCTTCATTGACCACAAACTGCCGCATCACCTCGTCCTTTTCGGCCGGCTTCATCCGTCCGTGCATCTTGCAAACGGTAAATTCAGGGAAAGCCTCTTTGATGTGCAGGTACCCTTCCTCTAAGTTCTTCAGATCGAGTTTTTCGCTCTCTTCGATCAGTGGGTAGACGATATAGGCCTGTCGTCCTGCGTGGATCTGCTCGCGGATGAACTGATAAAGCGCTCCCCGTTTCTTATCGTACCGGTGGAGCGTCTGCACCGGTTTCCTTCCCGGCGGCAGTTCGTCGATCACCGAAACATCCAGGTCGCCGTAAACCGTCATGGCCAGCGTGCGGGGAATGGGCGTGGCGGTCATCACCAGCACATGGGGCGGTTGATTGTTTTTTGTCCATAATTTAGCCCGTTGCACCACCCCGAAGCGATGTTGCTCATCGATCACTACAAAACCGAGGTTATGGAACTGCACCGTGTCCTCAATCAGGGCATGGGTTCCGATCAGGATATCGATCTCACCCGCCTGCAGGCCGGCATGGATCTCCTCCCGCACCTTCTTCTTCGTAGAACCGGTCAGCAATTCCACCCTCAGATTCATTCCCAAAAGCATCTCCCTGAACGTCTCGAGATGTTGTGACGCCAGGATCTCGGTCGGCGCCATCAGGCAGGACTGGTAACCGTTATCGAGCGCTATCAGCATGCACATGATCGCCACCAGCGTCTTGCCGCTACCCACATCTCCCTGTAGCAGACGGTTCATCTGTTTTCCCGACGCGGTATCTTTCCTGATTTCCCTGATCACCTGTTTCTGCGCGTTGGTCAGCGGGAACGGAAGTTTTTGCCTGTAAAATGAATGGAGATGATCTCCCACTCTCCTGAAGATAAACCCGTTCAGCTTCCCCTTCCTTTCCGATGCATAACGGACAATATTGAGCTGGATATAAAAAAGTTCTTCAAACTTCAGGCGAAACTCCGCATTCCGGAGCAGGGGGGCTATCTTCGGGAAATGGATGTTCTCCACCGCATCATGGAAGGGCATCAACTTTGCCTCCTTCACTACATCGGGCGAAAGTGTTTCCGGAAGCCGTTCTTTGATCAGTCCGAAAGCATTCTCGATAATCTTCTGCATTGCCCTGGAGTTGAGATAATGGTTCTTCATCTTCTCCGTGGTATTGTACATCGCCATCAGCCCTTCGGGGCGATCCGACTCATTCATAAAAGGATCGATATCGGGATGGGCGATATTCCACTTGCCGTTGAACAGAGTGGGCTTACCGAATACCACATATTCCTGATTGAGTTTGTACTTTCCTTCGATAAAACGTATCCCCTGGAACCAGATCAGGTCTATGAAACCGGTCCCGTCGGTAAAGTGCGCCACCAGCCGTCTGCGCCGCCCCTCTCCAAAGGATTCGAACGCGGTGATTTTCCCTTTCAACTGGATATACGCCATCGAGTTATCGATCTCATGGATATAATAGATCCTGCTCCTGTCGATATAGCGGTAGGGATACCACCTCAGCAGGTCACCGACCGTAAAGAGACCTATTTCCTTATTGAGGATCTCCGCCCTTTTGGGGCCAACGCCGGGAACGAATTGTATGTCGGTCTGAAGGATATTCATTCTGGATACGAAATTTGTATAGACTCAATTTACCTGTTGTTACCCTGCAGCACCCATTTCCAAACCGGAACGACTTGTATCTGTCTTCCGTTTCTCTCTATGGTTCTTTCTTCATCATGGGTAATCATCAGCAAATTATTGCCCTTTAACTCATCGGCCGGGGTTTCAGATTGCAATGGTAGATTTTTGAAGTCCGTCAGCTCGGCAAAGCTGAAAGGCAACATGGTGATTTGTAAATATCGTCCGGTAAGCGCCGTACCCAACATATTATTTTTACTTTACTGCACAAAAATAGTGTTTTTTATGCAGTACAGCATTTCTATTGCAAATTTTTTATTGTTTTTCCGGATTATGAGGACGATCATACGGCAAACTGAGTTTTAATCTGGCTTTTTACCCACAATATAAAGTGCAGGCATTCTTTGAACAGAATACCTGCACTGCTTAGACAGAGATTAGAAATTCGCTTTACGCTTCTTTACTTCATCTATTAACTTTGAAAAGGATTTACCTCTTTTACGTTTTTCATGTTCCGAAGTAGAAAAGTGCCATGCTTCCCGTCGAAGTTTCAGATAGCTCTCATAAACTTTATGGTCTACTATTCCGCTGTTTACCGCTTCTAAAACGGCACAACCGGGTTCGTTGATATGCTCGCAATCCTTGAAACGACACGATTTTGCATAGTCGGAAATTTCAAATATTTCTACAGGTGAATCGGGATTGTCCATAGCCAAGCCAAATTCCCGAACGCCCGGAGTGTCGATTAAAACACCTGAACAATCCATCAAGACCATTTCCCGGCGGGTCGAGGTGTGCCGCCCTTTTCCCGTGGACAGGCTTATATCGGACGTGAGCAATACCGATTTTTCGCAAAGCGCATTAACCAGAGAACTTTTCCCGACACCCGAAGAACCGACAAACACGACCGTCTCACCTTCCGATATAGATTCCCGTAGTCGGAGAATAGTTTCGGGGTGATGGACACTTGTGATAAATACAGGCATTTGACGGACAACATGTTTGATTACTTCATCTATTCTCTGTTTATCAAAACCTAAGTCGGCTTTATTGAGTACCAATACAGGTTTGATGTTTGCTTCCAAAATCTGAACCATGAAACGCTCAGCCCTGCGAACATTGAAATTATTATCAAGGCTTTGTACAATAAATGCCTTATCGACATAAGAAGCAATGACTTGCTTATTGGCAACTGTTCCGCTTTTCTTGCGATACAATATCCGTTCACGGGGTAACATATCAACTATAATCCCTTTATTTTCATCGAATGGTTGAAAAATAACCCAATCACCCGTGCAGGGTAATTCAAAATCCGATTTCCCATACATCATATTTCCCGTTAGTTCACACTGAAACAGTCCTTTTTCGGAAACGATCTCGTAGCATGTCCGGTGTACAATGGATATACGACCATGAGTAAGGGCACTATGCGTTGATTCTTGTTTTAGTTGGTTTAACTTATCATTCCAACCATACGTATTTAAGTTAATCATTATCTTAATATATAGCATACACGTGAAGGCATAACAATGCTTTCGTCATTGCACGCAGGTTAAAACTGAAATTATAGTAATATAGAAACTACTCTCGAAAAGGGTTATCCGAGAGCAAACGAAAGGACAATCTGTACAGACCATACAGATTGTTTACAACACCAAATCCGATTTATGTAAAGTCTTTAACATATTGCAAAGATACATCATATTTTATTGGGTTGAAAATATGTTGTTAATAAAAAATCTATTATTCTTCGCAACAGAGTTATTTGAAGCAATGGAGAACCAAAGCAAACGAATTCCATAGGATACTTTTGAGTATAAATAGTTTTTTTATATATATGATTAAAAACGTGCGAACCTTTTTTATTTGGTTCGCACGTTTTTTTGGCAATCAGTCTCATTGACCGGTATAATTACAAATTACTAAATCAGTAAATCATCAAATCAATAATCTGGTATACTAACATATTAATCACATTAGCACATTAAAAAATTACCAGGCGAAGAGCGGATATTCCCGCATGGTGGCGTTGACTTTTTCGCGAACTGCCGCGATGGTTCCGCGATCTTCCGGGTTCGAAAGCACAGTATCGATCATCTCCACAATCTCTCCCATCAGTTCCTCTTTTGCTCCACGGGTGGTGATGGCAGGTGTACCGAAGCGCAATCCCGATGTCTGGAAAGGAGAGCGGCTGTCGAAAGGCACCATATTTTTGTTGACGGTGATATCGGCTTCCACCAGCACCTTCTCTCCCACTTTACCGGTAAGGTCGGGGAATTTGGTGCGCAAATCCACCAGGATGATGTGGTTGTCCGTTCCTCCGGAGACCACTTTATATCCCTTATCGATGAATGCCTGTGCCATCCGGGCGGCATTCTTCTTCACCTGCGTCTGGTAGGTTTTGTATTCAGGCTGCAGCGCTTCGTAGAATGAGACCGCTTTCGCGGCGATCACATGCTCCAACGGGCCGCCCTGCATACCAGGGAATACCGCAGAATCCAGAAGGGCCGACATCATCTTCACCTCCCCCTTCGGCGTGGTGATACCCCACGGGTTTTCAAAATCTTTCCCCAGCAGGATCACTCCTCCGCGCGGGCCACGCAAGGTTTTATGTGTTGTAGAGGTCACGATATGGGCATATTTCAACGGGTTATCGAGCAATCCGGCGGCGATCAGTCCGGCAGGGTGTGCCATATCGACCATAAAAATAGCGCCGACCTCATCGGCCACCTTGCGGATCCGGGCATAATCCCATTCCCGGGAATAGGCAGATGCTCCGGCAATAATCAGTCTGGGGCTCTCCCGACGGGCGACCTCTTCCAGTTGGTCGTAATCGATCTGCTGATTGTCTTCACGTACATTGTATTCCACGGGCTGGAACATCAGTCCGGAAAAATTGACCGGCGAACCATGCGTCAGGTGACCGCCATGCGACAGGTTCAACCCGAGGAATTTATCACCTGCCTTCAGACAGGCCAGGAATACAGCCGCATTCGCTTGCGCGCCGGAATGAGGCTGCACATTCGCCCATTCGGCGCCGAACAGTTCTTTCAGCCGGTCAATAGCCAGCTGCTCACTCATATCCACCACTTCGCATCCGCCATAATAACGCCTTCCGGGATAGCCTTCGGCATACTTGTTGGTCAGTACCGATCCCATCGACTGCATCACCTGGTCACTTACAAAATTCTCGGAGGCAATCAGTTCGACACCTTTCAACTGCCGCTCACGCTCTTTCCCTATGATCTCTGCGATCTGCCTGTCTTGCTTCATTCAAATAATTTTTTTAAAAAATCAAATGCAAATGTAAGAAGTTTCGATGAAAAATATCCGCTTTTTTATTGGCAATATCTATGCAATCCACTTTTTACGGAACAGAATGAAGCCGAAACAGAATTAACTCACTATATTTGTAATCATAATCTTTTAGTCACCCCGTAAATCATCAAAAAATGAAGAAAACAGTTTTTATAGTCCTCCTGCTTGCCGCCCTGACCATCCAGTCGGCAGAAGCACAGGAATACAATTACATTCATGTCTCAATCGATGCCGGTTTAGTAGCGAACACAAGCCATGACAAAAAGTTTGGCATGGGCGGCACCCTCGGTTGGCTCACCCAGGATAATCTACTTGCATTCAATCCCCGTAATTACATCTCTTTAAGTGTAAAAGCTTTCAACAATCCCTATGGCGAAGGTAAATTTCTTTCCAGTATCATGAACGACGCCAATGATGCATTCAACTACATTATGCCATTGGTGGGCTATCGTTTCACCCAGGAGGGTATTTCCAATGGTTTTTTCGTAGAACCGCGTATCGGGGCGGTATTCGGGTCCAGCTATAACGGAATGGCTTTTTCACCCATAGCCGGTTATGCCGTTCAGCAGTTCAATTTCTCCCTATATTGCGATATGGGTTTCGGTAGTAAAGAGAGCGCCATCCTCAAAAAGAATTTCTTTACACCGGGTATCAGCGTTGCCTACAATATCAGTTTAAATTAAACGCCCCATGAAGAAAGCGCTGATTACCGGAATTACTGGCCAGGACGGTTCCTATCTTGCCGAATTGCTTCTGGAGAAAGGATACGAGGTACACGGCACCCTGAGGCGTTCATCCTCCTTCAATACCGGCAGGATAGAGCATCTTTATCTTGAGGAATGGATCCGCGATATGAAACAGAAGCGGCTCATCGACCTGCACTATGCCGATATGACCGATTCCAGTTCGCTGATCCGTATCATCCAGCATATTCAACCTGATGAGATCTATAATCTGGCGGCGCAGAGCCATGTAAAGGTGAGTTTCGACGTACCCGAATATACGGCAGAAACCGATGCCGTAGGGACCCTCCGTCTGTTGGAAGCGGTGAGGATACTGGGACTGGAAAAAACAACACGCATTTATCAGGCATCGACCTCGGAATTGTTCGGGCTGGTACAGGAAGTGCCTCAAAAAGAAACTACACCATTCTATCCCCGCAGCCCCTACGGGGTAGCGAAACTGTATGGATACTGGATCACCAGAAATTATCGCGAGTCATACGGGATGTTCGCGGTGAATGGCATTTTGTTCAATCATGAGAGCGAACGAAGAGGTGAAACATTTGTCACCCGGAAGATCTCGATGGCGGCTGCCCATATCGCACAAGACCTTCAGGATAAACTGTATATCGGAAACCTGGACGCGAAACGCGACTGGGGTTATGCACCCGATTATGTGGAATGCATGTGGCTCATGCTGCAGCATGAGGTGCCGGAAGACTTCGTGATCGCCACGGGAGAGATGCACAGCGTACGCGAATTCTGTACGCTCTCCTTCGCCGAAGCGGGCATAGCGCTGCGTTGGGAAGGAGAAGGGATCGGCGAAAAAGGGATCGATAGGGCTACCGGACGTGTGTTGGTGGAGGTCGATCCGAAATATTTCCGTCCCGCAGAGGTAGAGCTGTTGTTGGGAGATCCCACCAAAGCCAGAACCCTGTTAGGTTGGAATCCGAACAAAACATCATTCGAAGAACTGGTCCGGCGAATGGTGAGGAGCGATATGGAAATGGTAAGAAAACTCTCCCGGTAAAATGAGGTCTGACTGCGTAATAAATGAATAAGGGACTGATCATGAATAAAAATAGTAAGATATATGTCGCCGGCCATCACGGGCTGGTAGGATCGGCCATCTGGCGAAACCTCGGATCGAAAGGATACGCCAATCTGGTCGGGAAATCCCACGAAGAACTGGATTTACAGGACGCCTCGGCCGTAAAGGCCTTCTTTGACAGGGAAGAACCGGAGTTTGTAATTCTTGCGGCGGCGCACGTGGGAGGAATTATCGCCAACAATATCTACCGGGCCGATTTTATCTACCGTAACCTGCTGATCCAGAATAATGTCATAGGAGAGAGTTTCCGTCACAATGTAAAGAAACTGCTCTTCCTCGGCAGCACCTGTATTTATCCCCGTGAAGCACCGCAGCCCATGGCTGAGGAGGCCCTGCTCACCGGTCCGCTGGAATATACCAATGAACCCTATGCCATTGCCAAGATCGCGGGACTGAAAATGTGCGAAAGTTTCAATATCCAGTACGGCACCAACTATATCGCGGTGATGCCTACCAACCTGTACGGACCGAACGACAATTTCGACCTTGAAAAGAGCCATGTACTCCCCGCCATGATCCGCAAGATCCATCTGGCGAAAGCAATGATGAACGGTGACTGGGACGCTGTCAGGCAAGATCTCACCCAACGTCCGGTAGAAGGAGTTTCCGGCAGCAGCACGCTGCAGGATATTGAAAGCAGGCTCCGTAAGTACGGTATCGGCAAGGAAGAGCTTGAGTTATGGGGAAGCGGGAAGCCGCTGCGGGAATTCCTCTGGAGCGAAGATATGGCCGATGCCTCTGTCTATATCATGGAGAATGTGGATTTTCCGGATCTGGCAAAGGGAAAAACCGAAATCCGGAATTGCCATATCAATATCGGCACCGGAAAAGAGATCAGTATCCGGGATCTGGCCGCACTGATCAAAAAAACAGTCGGTTACACGGGAGAGATCGCTTTCGATACCTCCAGGCCCGACGGCACCATGCGGAAACTGACCGATGTCTCCAAACTGAACGCGCTGGGATGGCGGCACAGCGTCGATATTGAAGAGGGCGTAGAGAAGATGTACGAATGGTACGTGCGGGATCATAATAAGCCTTAGCTAAAAAAATTGCACCGGCTACGGTCCAGACAGTAGAGGAATTCATCTCCAACCTCTAGGAATATGATTTTTTATTCCATATCCTCTATTCATCATTATATGAATTTAACGGGGATTACCACCATTTTACTTGTCCAATGACATATATAAAATGCCGCTTCCATGAAAGAAGATTTCCGCGCCGGATAAATTTTTTTCACCTTGAATTTGTTGTACAAATGAAATTTAAATTACATTTGTAAAGTAAAAACCATTAAAACGACATTACTATGGATCTCAATAGCTATCCATCGGAGCCTTTTCGTATCAAATCGGTAGAACCGGTTAAAATGATCCCTCGCGAAGAACGGGAGAAAGTGATCAGGGAAGCGGGCTTTAACACATTTCTTATCCCGAGTGATGATGTCTATATCGACCTGCTGACCGACAGCGGAACCAACGCAATGAGCGACCGCCAATGGGCTGGCATGATGATGGGCGATGAAGCTTATGCCGGCAGCCGCAATTTCCGCCATCTGGAAGAGACGGTGCGGGATATCTTTGGCTTCAGGCATGTAGTCCCTACCCATCAGGGAAGAGGAGCGGAGAACCTGCTGTCGCAGATCGCCATCAAACCGGGGCAATATGTGCCGGGAAACATGTATTTCACCACTACCCGCTACCACCAGGAGCGCAACGGAGGTATCTTTACCGATATCATCCGCGATGAAGCGCATGATGCTTCCCTGAATATCCCGTTCAAGGGAGATATCGACCTGAACAAACTGCAAAAGCTGATCGATGAAAAAGGGGTGGAAAATATCGCCTATGTATGTCTCGCCGTAACGGTCAATCTGGCCGGCGGGCAACCGGTATCCATGAAAAATATGAAACAGGTGCGGGAATTGACGGCTCGTTATGCCATCAGGGTATTTTATGATGCCACGCGTTGTGTGGAGAATGCCTTTTTCATCAAGGAGCAGGAGAAAGGCTACCGCGACAGATCCATCAAAGAGATTGTACGGGAGATGTTCAGCTATGCCGACGGATGTACTATGAGCGGCAAAAAGGACTGCCTGGTGAACATCGGCGGATTTTTATGTATGAACGACGATGATCTTTTTGCTGAGGCAAAGGAGTTGGTGGTAGTATATGAAGGGATGCCGTCGTACGGCGGAATGGCCGGACGCGATATGGAAGCGATGGCGATCGGCCTGAAGGAATCGCTGCAGTATGAATATATAGAACATCGCGTAAAACAGGTGCGATACCTGGGTGACAGACTGCGGGAGGCAGGCATTCCGATGATCGAACCCACCGGCGGACATGCCGTATTCCTCGATGCCGGACGTTTCTGCCCGCATCTCACGCAGGATCAGTTTCCGGCGCAAAGCCTCGCAGCCAACCTCTATCTGGAGTCGGGCGTACGCAGCATGGAGCGGGGTATCGTTTCTGCCGGACGCGACAAAAATACGGGTGAACACCACCGACCTAAGTTGGAAACGGTACGACTCACCATTCCCCGTCGCGTCTATACTTACCGTCACATGGATCTGGTAGCGGAAGCGGTTCAATCGCTCTACCGGAAAAGAGAGACCATCAAAGGACTCCGCTTTGTATATGAACCGAAGCAACTACGGTTCTTCACTGCCAGGTTCGAAGAGTGCGAGTAATCATAACCGGACCTCACCTTGGAGTGGTGTCAAATCGGGATAGTGATGTTTAATAGTTCTGGTAGGCACCGCTGGCAATATCGTCGAGCCAGTCCTGATGCTCCAGATACCAGCGGACGGTCTTCTCGATACCTTCCTCGAACTGGAGAGAGGGCTCCCATCCGAGTTCGTTCTTTATCTTCGTGGCATCGATGGCGTAACGCAGGTCATGTCCTGCCCGGTCGGTGACGTAGGTGATCAGCTTTTCCGACGTACCTTCCTCCCTGCCCAGCAAGCGGTCTACAGTTTTGATGACCACCCGGATCAGATCGATATTCTTCCATTCGTTAAAACCGCCGATATTATAGGTATCTCCCACCTCTCCCTTGTGAAAGATCAGGTCGATGGCACGCGCGTGATCCTCCACATACAGCCAATCCCTTACATTTTCTCCTTTTCCATACACGGGTAACGGTTTATTCTGACGGATATTATGGATAAATAGCGGGATCAACTTTTCGGGGAACTGGTTGGGTCCGTAATTATTGGAGCAGTTGGAGATAAGGGTAGGCAGGCCGTAAGTGTCGTGATAGGCCCGGACGAAATGATCGGACGCAGCCTTTGAAGCGGAATAAGGGCTATGCGGATCATACCGGGTCTCTTCGGTGAAGAGGGTACCGTCGAACCCGAGAGCTCCGTACACTTCATCGGTAGAAACATGATAAAAGAGTCTGCCGGCGTATGCATCCTGCCAATTCTCTTTTGCCGCCTGTAAAAGGTTAAGGGTTCCCAGCACGTTCGTCTTGGCAAAGGAAAAAGGATCGGTAATCGATCGGTCTACATGGCTTTCTGCGGCCAGATGGATCACATCGGTAATTCCGAAGGTACTGAAAACCTCTTTCATCTTTTCGAAATCGCAGATATCCGCTTTCAGGAACCTGTAATTGGATTTCCCTTCCAGATCTTTCAGATTGGAAAGATTCCCTGCATAGGTCAGATTATCAAGGTTGATGATCTGATAACCGGGATATTGATTGACGAACAGCCGTACTACATGTGAGCCGATAAAGCCGGCGCCGCCTGTGATCAGGATATTTTTCTTTGCCATGATTATAATTACTCTCCCCTGTCGGGGGTACTATTGGATATATTGTAAAACTTATTTGTAATATGATCGCTAGCCGGAAAAAAGTGGATTCCGCCGGTCTTTTTCCGAGACGATGATATCTTCAGGAGGCAATTGCCAGTCGATACCCAGTTGCGGATCGTTCCAAAGGATCGCTCCTTCATGGTCCGGTGCATAATAATTATCACACTTATAGAAGAAAACGGCCTCTTCATCCAGCACTGCATATCCATGGGCGAACCCCCGGGGAACAAAAAGCTGGCGTTTATTCTCTCCGGAGAGCTCCGTCGATACATGGCGCCCGTAAGTAGGAGAATTTTTCCTCATATCCACCGCTACATCCAGCACTCTACCTTTCACCACACGTACCAGTTTGGCCTGTTCATATGGCGGCCTCTGAAAATGCAACCCCCGCACTACGCCGTATCTCGACCGGCTCTCGTTGTCCTGCACGAAAACGGTTTCAGACACTTTTTCTTCAAACTTTTGCTGCGAAAACGACTCAAAAAAGTAGCCGCGCTCATCGCCAAATACTTTCGGCTCAATGATCACGACCCCCTCTATTTCAGTTTCTATAATATTCATACGCACACTTTAGTAAATTAGTACCAATTGGCACCTTACCCCCTTACCACACATGGGGCACATTGAGAATTACCCGAGCAATCCGAGCAAATATTGCCCGTAGGGGTTGTTCTTCATCGACATGCCGATCTCTCTCAGTTGTTCGTCGGTGATCCATCCATTCCGCCAGGAGATTTCCTCGAGGCAGGAGATCTTTAACCCCTGCCGCTTCTCCAGCACCTCAATAAAAGTAGATGCTTCCGAGAGGGAGTCGTGGGTGCCGGTATCGAGCCAGGCAAATCCCCGGCCGAAGAGGAGCATTTGCAACAGCCTTTCGTTCAGGAAAGCCTGATTGACGGAGGTGATCTCCAATTCTCCCCGTGCCGATGGTTTGACCTGCTTCGCGATCTCTACCACCCGGTTAGGATAAAAATAAAGCCCTGTAACCGCCCAATTCGATTTGGGTTCGGAGGGCTTTTCCTCGATACTTAACACCTTTCCATCCGGGTCTAACTCAGCCACGCCATAACGCTGCGGATTAGTCACATTATAACCGAATACGGTAGCTATCGCCTCTCTTTGGGCATCCTCTACCGCTTTACGCAACATGGCGGGGAATCCCTGCCCGTAGAAAATATTATCACCCAGCACCAGACATACGGCCTCATTCCCTATAAACTCCTCACCAATAATAAAAGCCTGTGCCAGTCCGTCGGGAGAGGGTTGTTCGGCATAACTGAAACGCACGCCATAGTCGGATCCGTCCCCGAGCAGCCGCTGAAACCCCGGCAGATCGAGCGGGGTTGAAATTATGAGGATATCCTTGATCCCCGCCAGCATCAGTGCGGAAATAGGATAATAGACCATCGGTTTGTCAAAAATAGGAAGCAGTTGCTTCGATATTCCTTTCGTAATGGGGTATAACCTTGTGCCGGATCCTCCGGCTAAAACGATTCCCTTCATGATTAATCCGGTTTTTCTACAAAGATATAAAAATTTAAACAAATTTTTATTTGCAGCACCTAACAATTGAATGTTTGCGATAAACTAAAAGCGAACAAGCAGGTTTATCCTCTGCGAGCAACTATTTCATCAGATCCGGCCTCAGCCTCCGGGTGCGTTCTACCGCCTGTTCATGGCGCCATTCCTCTATTTTTCGTTCATGTCCCGACAACAACACATCGGGTACTTTCCAGCCTTTGTATTCAGCGGGACGGGTATAGACCGGCGGAGCCAGCAATCCGTCCTGGAACGAATCGGACAGAGCGGACTGTTCATCGCCGATAGCTCCGGGAATGACGCGCACCACGGCATCGGCAATCATGGCGGCAACAAGTTCCCCACCCGTAAGCACAAAATCACCGATGGAGATCTCGCGGGTGATAAGGTGTTCCCTCACCCGGTAGTCAACCCCTTTGTAGTGACCGCAAAGAATAATGATGTTCTCCTTCAGGGAAAGTTCGTTGGCAGTAGACTGGGTGAATTGCTCCCCATCGGGGGTAGTGAAGATCACCTCATCATAGTTCCGTTGTGACTTTAAATAACTGATAGCCCTGTCGACAGGCTCTATCTGCATGACCATACCGGCCTCTCCGCCGAACGGATAATCATCCACCCGCTTGTGTTTATCAAGCGTATGATCACGCAGATTATGCAGTCCGAATTCCACCAATCCTTTTTCCTGAGCCCGCTTCAGAATACTGGTATGAAGGGCCCCTTCAATTATTCCGGGCAGGACGGTAATAATATCGATTCTCATACATTTTTGAGATTGTATTGTGAGAGATAATCAATCGGAACGGGAAAAAATAATGCGGAACAAAGCCTATTGGCCTCCTCCCGTAGTACTTCCCCCCTCCTGGGAACCGCTTTGCCCCTGCATCACATCCTCGTTGGTAATAGTCCGCTGCACTCTTTTCATCGAGGTTTTTAGATCCCCGAACCGGTAAGTAATGCTCAGGCGTAGATTACGCATGGGATTCAGGGAGGTACTCTTCTGAGTGAACCCTGTACCGGTGGTCGTAGAGGAAAATTCCCTGTATTTGGAAAAAGCGTCCTGTATGTTGAGAGAAAGATCCAATTTTTTATTCAGGAGGCTCTTCATCACACTAAAAGAGTAGAAATAGAAAGGCGACTGCTTGGTTTGCAACTGAACGCGACTCATAAATAACCCCCCGTTGGTTCCCAGCCTGAGGTCTCCGGGAAAGGTAAAGGTGAAGCCCCCGAACGCGCGCCCCGAGAAACCGCTGTTCCGCAACTCACTGTTCTCGGTACTCTGTATATCGGTATAGTTCAGGCCGCCGTTGAGGTAGGTGCGGATCTTGTCGGTAGGGGTCCAGCTCACATACATGTCGGTCCCCACCGTATGGTTACGGCCGATATTGTCGTAGGTATTATGGGTTACTCCATCCCTGATGAAACTATAACTTGTTACCGCATTCTTTGCAAAGGAATAGCTGATTGTGGCATTAAAATTGAGCTTCTGGGAGAAAGAGCCATAGTTGATATTGAAATTATGTTGCTGCTCCGCATCGAGCCGGGGGTTACCATAACTGATATTGTTCGGATCCAGATCGTTTATATAAGGATTCAGATACCAGATCCCCGGACGGGAAATACGCATATTATACCCGCCGCGCAACGTACGGGTCATTCCCAGTTGGTAAGAGATTGTTGCCGAAGGAACAATATCAAAAAAACTGGTATTGACAATCGTATCCTGATCACTGTTCATGAAATGAATCTCCTGTTGAGTATGTTCGGCACGCAATCCGACCTTCATACCGATCTTCCCTGTTTTATACCCGTAACCGGCATATCCCGACGAGATATTCTGCAGATGGTCAAGGTCATTCTTCCTGGACGGATCGGGGATCCATGCATTTTCCCCGACATCAAAAAAAGTATGATCCCCTCTACTGGAATTGTCTCTGAAAATATATTTCAATCCCGTCTCAATACTATGTTTTCCGTTAAGCGGATTTACATAGTCGACCTGACCGGTATGTTCGCTGCCGCCGGCATTATTCACACTTTTTTGCCGGTATCCGTCGGAATAATAAAATTCTCCTATAACATTTTCATATTCACTATCATACTCACTGTCGTTCGGATTATGTTCGTAGCGGTAAGAGGCGGTAAGCATTTCGCCTTTCCTTTTAAAGCTACGCTGATAATCAGTCGACAGGTTCATTCCGCCGTATTCCCCGGTACTGTTGCTCCGGGTATTGTAGGAATAAGGGCGGGCGCCTTCCGAAAGGGCATCCTGGACAGACAGGGAATTATATTCTCCTCCGAACCGGGATACCGACAGGTTGAATAAATTCAGCGTATCGGGCTCAAAGCTGAGTGCACCGCTAAGGTACAACCCACCTCCGTTACTCTTGTTCGTTCCATCGAGCGACAACGTATTCAGCGGATCGGTCTCTTCGCGGGAGAAAGCAGATTCGGACTCCGGACGTTTAAAACGGTAATAACCTGCATTTCCGGTAAACCCGAATTTTCCATACTTGGTGGCCAGATAGGCATTTCCCCCATAGCCGCCAAAAGTATCGCCATTAGCGCCCACAGAACCGGAATAGCCATCGTCGGCCTGTTTATCCGTCACAATGTTAATAATACCCCCCACCCCTTCTGCATCATACTTGGCACCGGGATCAGTGATCACCTCTATATTCTTTACACTGTTGGCCGGCATACTTTTCAGCACCTGCGACGGATTGGAGGTAATCATATTGGAGGGTTTTCCGTTCAGGTAGATCTTAAAATTGGCAGAGCCTTTCAGTTGAATCTCATCTTCCCCGTCGACTGTAACAAGCGGCACCTTGCGCAGCAGGTCAAGCACGTTGGAAGTGGATGCTTCCGGATCATCTTTGGCGTTGTAAGTCAGTTTATCGATCTCTACCTTCACCAAAGGCGCCTGCGCGGTCACACTGATTTCCTCCAGCTCGGTGGAACTTTCTGCCATCTCAATTTCCCCCATATCAAACGGATTTTGCGATGAGATCAGTTCTACCGTTTTTTCCACCTGATCCATTCCCACAAAATGAAAGGTAAAGATATACTTTCCGGGGTCGAGTGTAGTAGAAAAAGTGCCGTTCTCCTGTGTTGCCAGTTTTTTTACTATATTGGCGGGAGCGGCTTCACGGGCTACCGAAATAGTAGCGTAAGGCAATCCGGCCTGATCGGATGCCGATATCAGTTTTCCTCTCACTGTAACGGACTGAGCCCATAATGTGGTTGAGAACAAAAAGCTCAATAATAAAAAAAATGTTTGTCTCATTTGATGTTTCAGGTGGCTTTTATTTAATTTTACATTGAAACGCTAAAAGTACGCATTTAATAGCAAGGGCATTGAATAAAACTCCGATTGTTACGAATATTTAGTAATAGATATTTCGTTTAGATTTGATTTTTGCATATTTAAACATCAGGATATAAAATTATTCTTTCCACAGTCGTAATTTTGATAGACGGAAGACAAGATCCGTCCGGGCAACCTATTTGAGTGAAGTTTCACAACCTCGCTTCTTTTCCCTACTTTTGTCAAACGTTCTCGCTAAGTCAAACTTGAAACCGACTGATTTTATTGAAAAATTACTATATGATCCCAATTATCCTTTGTATCGCAACCGGTATTCTGGCCGGGTTTCTCGTACGAAATACGGGATTTGTGAAATATACCGGTACACTCCTGACCGTGGTGATCACCCTGTTGTTTTTCTTCCTGGGTGTCTCCGTAGGCAACAACGAACAGGTGGTGCGTAATTTTGCATCTATCGGTCTGGACGCGTTTATCCTGACCGTCGGCGGAACGCTGGGCAGCCTGTTCTGTATAAAATGGATAGATGATAAGTTCTTTTAATCTTTATTCTGTGTTCTAAACCATTAATCGTATGGAATGAAACAATCCCTGGTATATCTTCTCTTCTTTATTACCGGTGTGGCGCTGGCATTGAATGGGTTGATCCCGGAACTGCTACTGGGAAGCGATATTTCCAAATGGGTGCTGTTCTTTCTTCTCTTCCTGGTGGGTATGCAGATCGGTTCCGGTAAGAACATGTTTGCCGCCCTGAAACGGTACGGATGGAAAATCACACTGATCCCTCTAGCCACTACTATCGGCACTTTCTCCGGGGTGGCGCTTGTAAGCCTGTTGTTGCCGGACAGAAGTCTGACCGACTGTTTAGGGGTAGGTGCAGGCTTTGCCTACTATTCACTCTCGAGCATTCTCATCACGGAGTTCAGGGGAGCCGGATTGGGTACCGTAGCGCTGCTGGCAAACATTATGCGTGAATTCAGTGTGCTTATTCTCGCCCCGTGGATGGTGAAACGGTTCGGGAAACTGGCGCCTATCTCTGCGGGAGGGGCCACCACCATGGATACAACCCTCCCCATCATTACAAAATTCTCAGGAACGGAATATGTAACGATCGCCCTTTTTCACGGGATGATCATCGATTTTTCCGTTCCGCTCTGGGTTTCTTTCTTCCTGAGCTTATAACAGGGAGACAGGAAGGAGTAAAATGGGATGGCGATCAGGCGGAAAAGTGTAATTTTCCGGTAAACAAAAGGGATTGTTCATTCGTTCAATTACATCAGGCGTTTTCAAGTTTTATCGCTTAACGAAACGCTCTTAAAGTTGTCTTCAAAATTTTTACGATATGCGCGCGCTGATCAACGCTTTTATCATACACCTCACCTTGAATATTTTGGTTTTCCTGAAAGGGTGGCATGCCTTTGAAGGGAAAAAAGGAGCACGTATCGTGATGACGGTCATTTTCGGAGGGGAACTGCTGGTCTATTCCGCCGGTTTTATTTTTCACCGTCATATTCCGGAAGCAGTTATCCAGTTTATCTGGGTGATGGGTACCAGTTGGATGCTATTCCTTTTATATAGCGGAGGATTGTGGCTGCTAATCGATCTCATCTATGTCGCACGGAAAAAACTGACCCGCAGGCCATGGCGTATCAAAGCCCGCCGATTCAAGATCATCTCATTTATCATCCCGATAGTGATTGTAGCAGGTATCATGGGCCATGGAAGGTTCCGGTTCATGCATCCGGTAGTGCAACAGCTGCCCGTGATAGTCAATAAACCGGGCGGAACGATAGATTCGGTACGCATTGCAATGATTGGCGACCTGCATCTGGGATACATGATCGACAGGAAGCACACAAAACGGTTTGTGGACCTGATCATGGCGCAGCACCCCGACCTGATCCTTTTCGTGGGAGATATTCTCGACACGCATATTGAACCGATACTGCAACAAGGGATGGATGAAGAACTGTCACGATTGTACGCTCCTTTGGGGGTGTTCTCCTGCACCGGGAATCACGAATACCGCTATGAGGCGGAAGAAAAGATCGCGCTATTGAACAAGGCGGGGATCATCATGTTGCGTGATTCTGCTGTATTGATCGATAGCAGTTTCTATGTGGTAGGACGTGAAGACAAGATTATGCCTACACGGAAGCCGCTGCAGGCAATACTTACCGATGACTCGGTAGAGATGTCGAGACCGGTGATCGTGTTGAATCATACGCCCGACAATCTCGCTGAAGAGGCAGATGCCGGAGTGGATATCGCTCTTTACGGACATACGCATCATGGGCAGGTCTTTCCCGGAAACATAGCGACGGAACTCGTTTTCGAGGTAGCCCATGGCTACAAGAAGAAAGGGAATACTCACGTCTACGTTACCTCAGGTATCGGTCTGGTAGGGCCGCAATACCGGATCGGGACAGTCTCGGAAATGGTGATGCTGACAGTACGATTCCGGCAATAGCCTATAAGCTGTCGACCACTCTCTCCAGATGAACGGAATGGGAACCTTTCAACAGGATATAGCGATTGGAAACAGGCTCTTTTCCCAGTATCTGTATCAATTCATCCACATCATCAAACAACCGGAAAACGTCATTCTCCCCGACCCATCCGGTGAAAACGGAACCCACCAGCCACACCTTGTCGTAAGGCTGCTCCTTCAGGAATCGCACCATCTTCTCATGCTCTTCATTACTGCTCTCTCCCAACTCCTTCATCTCTCCCAGGATCACCATCTTCGGCAATGAGGAAGGGATCGAGGAGAAGAATTCCAATGAAGCTTTCATGCTGGTAGGGTTTGCATTGTAGGCGTCGATGATCAGGTCGTTTTTATCGGTGCGCTTGAACTGGGAGCGATGGTTTGTGGGTTCATATTCCTCCAGTGCGGCGCTGATCCGTTCGGCATTGATCCCGAAAAATTTGCAGACCGCTACCGCCGCAATCGCATTATCGAAATTGAACTCACCTACCAGGTTAGTTTTGACACGGTAGGCGCTGTCAAAAAAACTCCAGTCGAACTCAAGAAAAGGGGTAGCATTGGCAATCAGGCCCGAAGCGAAGAGCGACGGGTCGTTCTTACCGTATAGGATCCGGTCCATATCTTCCGACCGCTCATACAGTATCTGACTGTCTTTATTGACAAACACCTTCCCTTTATGCTCACGGATGAAGTCATATAATTCGCATTTGGTACTGACCAGATGCTCGAAGCTACCAAACCCCTCCATATGTGCTTTTCCCAAATTGGTGATAATCCCGTAGTTGGGCTCTGCGATCTGACATAATTCCCTGATATCTCCCGGATGATTGGCTCCCATCTCCACTACGCCTATTTCATGCGATTTATTCATTGACAGCAATGTGAGTGGCACACCGATATGATTGTTCAGATTTCCCTGGGTATAAGCCACCTTAAACTCTTTCGACAGGGCGACGGCGATCAGTTCTTTGGTAGTAGTTTTTCCGTTTGTCCCTGTGATACCGATAATGGGTATTTTTAATTTCTTACGGTGGTAGGTGGCCAGTTCCTGAAGGGACTTCAATACATTATCCACCCGGATGATCCTGGCGTTCTCCCTCTCAGGCGCTTCATCCACTACCGCATAGGCACATCCCGCTTCAAGCGCTTTTTCCGCGAACAGGTTTCCATTAAATCTCTCTCCTTTTAAGGCAAAGAAGATGGAATCTTTGGAACATATCCGCGAATCGGTCGTGATGGCAGGGTACTGAAGGAACAGATTGTAAAGTTCTGCAGTTTTCATATCGCTTCAGCCAAATGATCTATAAACCCAGTTTTGCAGCAATCGAAGAGGGAATTGCATCCCGGTGTATCACAATACTCAGAGTCTTGTAACGCACGAACGGATCAGAGACATACCAGAGACCTTTATAAGGACCGGTTTCACCCCATGAATTTTTCACCATATAGAATTTGTTTCCGTTCTGGTCTTCAGCTATGCCGTAGATTTGCATGCCATGATCGTCGGTAGTCTGATAGTTATCGAACGACTGTTGCCTCATCTCTTGTGTGATCTCCTTTTCGGCAAGTATTTCCGTTCCGGTGCGCGCTTTCAGGTTGGCGTCCCGCTCACGGGCAGACAGGCCGAGCCATTTGGCCTGATCGGAACCCGCATTTTCGGCGGCATTCTCGTCGGGTATAATGGCAATCCCTTCACGGGAAAAACCCGCTTCGCTCACGTCGGAGGCCCACGCAATGGTATAGCCCTTTATGAGGGCGCTCTCCATCACCTCCATCAATTCTTCAACAGGAAGGTTATAGGAATTGGCCCAGCGCCAGTTATCAGGCACCTCGATTGCAAAAGGTTTGTAGAAAGGATGGTGCGTAAAGGAAGTCAGCGAGACATAATCTTCTTGTTTGAGTCCAAGAAATTCCTTAAAGGTATGCGGAGTATACTGCTTG